>ERZ1643249.1053-NODE-1053-length-28663-cov-7.616331_pt1 | contig 28663 bp, 24 predicted proteins | sample MGYA00579263_ERZ1643249 | MGnify/ENA primary metagenome ERZ1643249 (study PRJEB29033, sample SAMEA4952264) | chicken gut metagenome | biome: Broiler Chicken; feature: Gastrointestinal Tract; material: Caecum | place: Ireland | collected 2018 | study: Broiler...
GCGGAGAGCCGGCGCTGGCGGATGTAGTCGCCCACCGTCATGCCGCACAGCATGGCAAATCCCTTCTGAAAGTAGAAGGGGGACAGGGCCGCCTGCTGCGCGATCTCCCGGATGGTCAGCTCCTCCCGGAGATGTTTCTCGATATACTGGATCGCCTGATGAATGCTTGTTACCCAATCCATTGATCACACCGTCCTTCTGTCCTCCAGCATATCGGAAAGCAACGGACTCTGCCCGATTTTCCGTGCTCATATTTGTCCGGTGGCGTTGTCACAGCACGGCTCTTGGGACCGACCTTCCGGAAAAAACCTTATGCTTTTTTCCGCGTCAGAAACACGCCGACCAGTGCCGCAATCAGGACAAAGGGTGCCAGACGGACAAAGCCCCATTCAAAGGCATGGATGGCCACGCCCATGACGGCAGTTTCCGGGGCACTGTAATCCCAGCCCAGGTAAGGGCTGTTCACCACGGCCAGGACTGCGGCCACGGCCAGAGTACCCACACAAACTGCGATGAACAGCCAGTGGAAAGCCGAGCGCCGCATGGCCTTTCTCCGGGCAAACTGCAAATTGATGATCTCCAGTTTTTCCGAGAGGGCTTTTATGGTGTCAACCTCCGACTCTGTCACCGTCTCCCCCAGCAGGGTGCTGACAGGCGTCTCCAGGGCCGCCGACAAAGCAATCAAAAGATCGGAGTCCGGGACAGACAGTCCCTGCTCCCATTTTGAGATGGTCTGACGCACCACATTCACCTTGTCGGCAAGGTCCTGCTGGGAAAGGCCCTTGGATTTCCGAAGGGCTTTGATGTTTTCGTTAAGCATATTGGCTCACTCCTTTCGGCCCCATTGTAGGCAAGGCGGCCCGTTGCCGCAAGCAACGCAAAGTAACAAGCCTTATTTTTGCAGTTTTCTCCGCAAATCGTCCAGATACAGCCGCTGCTGTCGCTTCAGATAGCCGGGGACAAAGGGGCGCATCCACCAGTGCCTGGCGTTGACGGTTTCGGTGCAATGGAGCCGTGTGCCGCCCTCCACCGTCTCAAAGATCCCCTCCCAGGAGCCGGACATGTTACCGTTCTCCATTGCAAAGGCCCAGCGCCGGATGGGCTCGCAGGCCGTAACAGTGAAGTTCGTGGCATAGCCGCTCTTGGTGTACTCCACAAAGTGGGTTTCGTTCAGAACTTCCACCCGGGCCAAATCGCTGCGCCAGGCGGTATTTGTTAGGTCGGTCACCACTTGCCACACCCGTTCCACCGGGCAGGGGAAGTGGACAGTCACCTTGGAAGTCGGCATAAGCTCACCCCCTCTTCAGTTTCTTGTTCAGTTTCAGGCTGATACCCCGGCGGTCCGCCGCTTGCTGGAGCAGATCCACAGCGGCCAGGGCCCGCTCCTTGATTGGTTGGCCTTCCAATTCCGGCCTGCCGTCCAGAACAGCCATTACGGACTGTAAATCTTCCGGGGGCAGGAGATACACCGCCGTGTTGAAAAGCGCCTTGCGACGGCCGTCATTGTAATGGGCCAGAAGCTTCTCCAAAATCGCTCGCTTTTCCTCCAACTGGGCCAGGTAGGCTTCCGGCCCAATCTCCCTGGCCTGGGCAATGTCCTGCTGCCGGTTCCGGTGGGGCACAAAGGAGTCCCCGTCGTCGAAACCGTCGTAGCGGGAACAGGGGTACTCCGGACACTCCCAGCAAAACAGAACGCCGCCGTGGTCCAGGGAGCACTTGGCGATGGCACAGTTCTGATTGCCCGACCCACCGCCGCAGCCGGGACAGTAGCCGCCCAAGTGCATGGAGCACAGGCAGCAGTTGAGTCCGCAGAGGGAGAAGCGGGTTTCTTCCCTGGTAAAGCCTTTCATAACCTTACCTCCCTTAGAACCACAGCGCCTGCCCCTCCCGGAACACCGGGGTATCCCCCTGGGCGTAGGGGTCATAGCGGTTCTCGTTGCAGCCGAATTCCTGCAAAAAGCAGATCTGTCCCGCCTCGTTCCAGCGGATGAGGGAAAGGCCGTCAAAGCTCTGGATGGTGCCGTCCGTCATGGCGCAGCGGAAAGCCCACTCCACCACGGTCTGGTCTCCCTTGTGGAAATACTCTCGGATATCCCAGTGTTCCACGGTGCCACGGGTGTTCCACTCGTCAAACCACAGTTTAATTTTTCCGCTGCCGTGGTACTCCGGCCCCCAGCTCTCGATGTAGACGGCGTCGGGGGCAAAGAGCTCCTCAATGCCCGTGTCCTGTTTGTCCAGCCACATGGAAAACCAGCGCCGAACCAGCGATTCCCTCTGTTCCTGCATATCCATAGCTGCCTCCAACTCCATGACACGCATTTCACCGGCTGCCGGATGACGGTTTTCAGCTTTTCCGGCTTGCACCGCCGTACATCACTCAAATAGATCTCGTGGTGGAACCGGCCCTGGCTGAAATCCAACGCATAGCCCTGTTCCGTGGCGTACGCCTCCATGGCCGCCACGGTGGCGGGCTCATCGTCATAGGGGCCCAGGTGCATGCACTGGACACAAAGCCCCTCCTCCCAGGGGTAGAATTCCACTTTAGAGAAGTCCTGCTGCTTTTTCTCCGAGGCCTCCCGGACGGCCCAGCGGAAGGCCTCTTCTGTCACAAACTCCGGCAGGCGGATGAGGGAGATCCATTGGAAGTCCTTCTTGCGGGCGTAGTCCACGCCGTGAATGTCCTCCTGCCACCAAAGACCCTCCAGGGGCGGCACCACATAGTCGAAGTAGCCTTCCAGCTGATGCTTGCCCATCTTGCTCATTTTAATGGTGTAGGCCACGGCATAGAGCAACTCCAAAGCCTGCTTGTAAGCGCCGTTTTCCTCGTTGGGGTCGCCTTGCCCCCGCACGGCCAGAAAGTTCATGGCAGGTACCGTGACGATGCTCGGTGTCCTGGGGGGCAGATAAAATTCCTTGTACTCTTTCTTGTAGTCAAAGGCCACGGTTACTTCCTCCTTTTCTTTGGCTGGGCCTGAAGGGCCAGACAGGTGAGGCGGGTAAGAGCGGTTATGGTGTCCCGGTCGTCCACATCCTCCACCCAGATGTAGTCATTAGCCCCCTCATAGGGTGGAGCCTTAGGCAGGTTCGGGAACGCCGCTTCGCCCTCTGGGGTAATTTTCACAAAAAACTGATCATCACAGATGACGGCGAAAAATACATCGTCGCAGTAAAGACCGTACTCGCCGAACATTTTCCGGCTGCGGATGGCTCCTGCTTCCCGCAGCTGCTCGGCCACATAGTCCAAAAAATTCTTATGAGAGGCCATGATGATCCCCCTTTCGGTAACGATGGGCCAGTGTTTCGGTCAGTTCCCGTAGCTGGTCTCGTAATTCTGCCGGCTCCAGCAGCTTCGCCTTGTCTCCAAAGGTCAAAACCCAGCTGAGCACGCTGTCCCCATCAGGAAAGCCGCCGGTGAAGCGCAGCTGTCCGTCCGGTTCCACGATGAAACAGTCCGCCCCGTATTCCTCCACCAGCCGCCAGCGGCAGGATGGATCAAAGAGAACGGTGACCTGGTATTTTACCGGAAAGACCTGTTCCGGTTCCAGGTTGGGCAGGGGGGCGCAGCGAGGAGCAAAGGCTTCACCGCTGGTAAGCTCCGTCATACGGTTGAGCTTAAACAGGCGGAAATCCTCCCGCATTTGGCACCAGCCCCACACATACCAGGTGGACCAATGGAACACCAGATAATAGGGCTCCACGATGCGCACCGATTCCTCTTTGGGAGAGAAGTAGGTGAAACGGATGGTGCGGTGTTGCTCAATGGACCCTTGGATCAGCTCAATTTTCGGTGGCAGACTGGTCTTGTACCAGGAAGCCAGGTCAATGAGCATATGTGCTCCACCGGGAACCAGTCCACCTGTCCCGGCGGACAGTTTTTCCATCAGCTGGGCGTAACGCCGAGTGCCACTGACGCTGTCCAAACTCCGCAGTCCCGCCAGAATGGCCTGCATTTCCGGGGCAGTGAGTACCGTGCGGTCCACCCGGTATCCCTCCATGATGGAGATGCCACCCCCAGAACCCTGAGTAGTAGCGATGGGGATGCCTGCCCGGCACAGGGACTCGATGTCACGCTGGATGGTCCGGCGGGACACCTCGAACTGCTCCGCCAGCTCCGGGGCGGTGACCTTCTCCCGCTGGAGCAAAATGGACAGGATGCCGATAAGCCGCTCCATTTTCATGGGATCCACCGCCTTTCCTGATTCTGACTGCATTATAGCACAGGAACACGACAACTGTGTGTCATGTTTCTCAAAGAATTGCAGCGGCTCATATCGTATGGTATCATAGTCCCACTAAGACCGTCAGGCAGAGGATGGATCACGCCATGAAAATCAGAAAAGTGGAAACCGACAAAAAGAGATACCTGGATTTGCTGCTGCTGGCCGACGAGCAGGAGGACATGATCGACCGCTATCTGGAGCGGGGAACCATGTATGTGTTGGATGACGACGGCGTCAAGGCCGAATGTGTGGTGACGGACGAGGGAGACGGCATCCTGGAGCTGAAAAACCTCGCCGTGGAGCCTGCCTCTCAGCGGAAGGGCTACGGAAAAGCCATGGTGGACTTTCTTGTCCGAACTTACAGGGAGCAGTATACGGTGCTGCAGGTAGGAACCGGAGACAGCCCAGCCACCATCCCCTTTTATGAATCCTGCGGATTTCGTAGGCACCATCTGGTCAAGAACTTTTTTACTGACCACTACGACCACCCCATCTACGAGTGTGGGGTGCAGCTGGTAGACATGGTGGACCTGCAAAGGGAGCTGAGCCTGTAGGCGTATCAGTTTTTAACAAGCTATAATCAAAGAATAGCACCTTCCGGAATCTGCAGGTTTCGGAAGGTGCTTCTTTGGTTTATTTTGCAATTTGATACTTGATGCGATTGCCGTATTTTGCAGACCGCAGCAGTCCGAGTTTCTCAAACTTGAGTACAAATCCACGGATGGTGGCATAGGCCGCATTGCCAAAGTCCTTTTCCAGCTGCTTGGTGGAGAACTGGCCCTCCCCATAAGCGGTGAGGACAAACTGCCACAGGGCTTGTTCCTTTTCCGTAACATCGCCCCGGGACAAAGCGTTCTGGAAGGTTTCTGTGGTGTTGGAATCCGGCAGAGCCGAGACCAGTTTGTGGTACACATTTTCGACGAAATAGGTCAGGAAAGGCGTCACATCCATGACCCCGCTGATTTCCGCATTCTGCTCTGCCAAAGTGTAGGCGTTGTAGTAACCCCGGCGGCTCTTCTCCACATACTCAGACAGCGGAACAAACAGAGCGGAGGAATACCGCTGCTGCACCAGATACCACAGGTGTATCAGTCGGGCCATTCTGCCGTTGCCGTCAAACCAGGGATGCAGGTAGGCGATGTAGAAGTGGATGAGCGCCGCTTTCAGCAGATCGTTCATGGCAGATTCCTGATGGATAAACTCCACCAGATTCCCCATATACTCCGGTAGCATCTGCCAGGGGAGGCCGGTGTGCTCCACTTTGTCACCCACGATATACACGCTGTCATGGCGGTATTTATGGCCGGGCAGGAGCTGATCATCCTCCGGTAAAAATGCTCCAATGGTAAGCTCATAGAGCTGGTGGATGCTCTCCTCGCTGATCGTATGCTGAGGATCACTGATAAACTCCAGCCCCTTCTTCATGCCGTAGATGCGGTTTTCACTCTCGTTGGTGGGGGCGTAGCCGGACAAAATCCTGCGGACGCTGTCCCGGGAGGTGTCAATCTGCTCGATGGAGAAGGTGGAGAGGATTTCATCCTCCATGGCTTTTCTGCCATAGACCTGGCTGCTGCTCTGGGGTGTCAGCAGCACCTTGGCGGCTGACAGCTGAACCTGGGCAACAGAATCCAGATAGACCAGATTCTTGCCATTGAAATCCTTCAGCGGAAGAGGCTTATAAAAACCGCTGTCAAGCAGTTCCACAAATTCCTTCAGATCAGCCTGGGGGTATTTGTAGCCAAGTTTTTTCAGGTCGATGATGCTTTTGTCGGAGAGCATCCTGGCAAACAATCCGGCATCCATGGTGTTCACCTCTGATATAATATAGTATCAATTAGTATCAGTATAACAAAGGATCTCCACCGTTGCAAGCGTTTATACAAGCATTGTGCCCCTGGATCATCTGTTGAGATTCAGCGGCCGGTTACTCGTCCGTGGAGTCATCCAAAATCATGCCGGCTGCCGCCGTTGGAACCCAGCTCCTCAAAGGTGCAGATGATCTCCTCGATTTGCTGAAAGCATTCGCTGTCTGCCAATGTGTCATCCTCCAGGATGGCCTTGATTTTAGCCAGGGCCTTGTAGCATTCCAACTCCACAATCTTTGTTACATCTGTATTTGTGAGTTCCGGAAAGGAGACCTGGATTTTTTCGTTTGCCAACACATGACAAAGGATTTCCTGATACAGTTCCATGCAACCACCGCCTTAGTACTTATAAGTTCTACAAACAACATTGTAATGAAAATTTGCGGTATCGTCAATAGTATCAATTAGTACTAAAGGCGGTGGGCGGTATGTTATTTCAACGACTGAGAGATTTGCGGGAGGACAGGGATCTGCGGCAGGAGGATGTGGCGGAAATCTTGGGAATCAGCCAAACGGTGTATTCCCGCTATGAGCGTGGCTTTCAGACGATTCCAGTGATTCATCTTCTGAAATTGGCGGACTACTATAAGGTGTCCACGGATTATATCCTCGGGCGGACCAACAACAGCAAGCCATATGATGTGAAATAGAGCATTTCAATCAAAAGGCTCTATAAAAAGAAGAAAAACCGCCCAAATAGGCGGTTTTTCTGACCAAATGGTCCGAGTGGAGAGACTCGAACTCCCGACATCCTGCTCCCAAAGCAGGCGCGCTACCAACTGCGCTACACCCGGATATGAAATTTTCCAATTGTGGTCAAACATGTGGTCAACGCCGATTTTTGACCAGTTACCGGCGAGGGGGAAAGTGCTGTCAGCCCAACTGTCCCAAGGCTTTCCGGGTTTTCCGATGGCTGCGGCTCGAACCTAGGCTTCACGCTCCCAAAGCAGGCGCGCTACCAACTGCGCTACACCCGGATATTTCAGCTTACGGGCTTATATTATAGCGGATTTCCTTGCCCTTGGCAAGAGTTTATGATATGATTTTCTCGACTTTCTTTGAATGGTACGAGGTGAAGCCAATGAGAATGCGGAAAAAGAAGAACTTGGACCGGCGCATGGAGAACTGTGCCGATTTGTGGATTAAAAATCCCGCTGCCCAGCGGGGCAAGTGGCGGGAGCTGATGCCCCAGGCCCAGGGGGTACGTCTGGAGCTGGGCTGCGGCAAGGGACGATTCACCGCCGAGACAGCGGCGGCCAACCCCCAGGACCTGTATGTGGCGGTGGAGCGGGTGCCCGACGCCATGGTCATTGCCATGGAGCGGTGCCGGGAGAAGGGGCTGCACAACGTCTTTTTTATTGACGGCGATGCCGCCTGCCTCAGCGATTACTTCGCCCCCGACGAGGTGGACCTGCTGTACATCAACTTCTGTGACCCCTGGCCCTCCGTGAAGCACTCCCGCCGCCGTCTCACCCACGAGAATTTCCTGCGTGGGTATCGCCAGGTGCTGCGGGACGGGGGCGAGATCCACTTCAAGTCGGACAACCGGGACCTGTTTGAGTGGTCCCTGTTCCAGTTCCCCAAGGCCGGGTTTGAGCTGTCTCAGGTCACCCGCAATCTCCACGAGCACGGCATTTGCGGTGTCATGACCGACTACGAGGAGAAGTTCCACAACCTGGGCACCCCCATCAACCGCTGTGTGGGCACCAAGGTAGCCCTGCCTGATATGCCGGTGGTGGATGCCCTGAGCCAGCGCCTGCCTCAGTTTGAGATTCGCCGGTGGGAGGAGGAAGACCTGCCCGCCGTTCTGGCTCTGATGGAGGGGAACGCCGCCTATTATGAGATTCAGAACCAGGGCCAGCCCACCATCCACAGCATCCGGGAGGATATGGCCACCCTGCCGCCCCGGTGCATCCAGGAGCAAAAGCATGATTTGGGCCTGTGGCAGGAGGGCAAGTTGGTGGGAATTCTGGACCTGGTGGAGGGATATCCCCGGGAGCGCACCCTGTGGGTGGGCTTCTTTATGGTGGACGCCAACCTGCACCGCCAGGGCGTGGGACGGGCTGTGGCCCAGGCTCTGCCCGGAGCAGCTGCCGACGCCGGAATGGACAGCATCCGCCTGGGCTGCCTGAAAGGCAACACCAAGGGCCACGACTTTTGGCTGGCCATGGGCTTCCAGGACCTGCGGGACGGCGAGGTCCGGGGAGGCAGCGCCGTTTGGATTATGGAACAGCTGGCCGAACACGAATAAAGCCAAGAACCCACATAGCAACGCAAGAAGGAACAATCATCTTGCATGGTCTAAAAGCCCTCGGCAGAGTTTTCCCGCCCGGGGGCGGGAAAATAAATCGAAATTCGTTTTTTCCGGGGACATGCGCATCGGAAAAAACACTTCTCAGCCCGCCAGTGTGGAATCGGGGCGTCCTTTGACCCGATGATGCATGCAGCGGGCTGCATCCCCTCGAAAAAATGCTGGCATTTTTGAGAAGCGTGTCGAATTGCTTCGACACGCAAACAAGAAACTGGTCTTTCTTGAGGGAAAGACCAGTTTCTTGCATCTTAGAGGGGGAGCAACACGTGATAGATCATCATAAAGTGGGCCACGGAGCCCAGCACAATGAATACGTGGAAAATCTCGTGACAGCCAAACCGGGGGTTGTCCCGGGCGGGCCACTTCAGGGCGTAGAGCACGCCGCCGATGGTGTAGAGGATGCCGCCGGACAGCAGCCACAGCACGCCGGACACCCCTAGAGTGAGGTAGAGGGGATAGATGGCCACCAATGCCAGCCAGCCCATGGCAATGTAGATGGTGGAGGTGAGCCAACGGGGGCAGTTGATCCAGGCCAAGGTCATCACTAGCCCAGCAATGGCCAGAACCCAGATGATGCCGAACATGGACCAGCCCCAGGGCCCCCGCAGGGCGGTGAGACACACCGGGGTGTAGGTGCCCGCAATGAGGAAGTAGATGGAGGCGTGGTCGTACTTCCGCAGCGCAATGCGCTTGGCGGCGGTGGTGTGCACCGAGTGGTAGAGGGTGGAGGCGGTATATAGTCCGATCATGGACGCTCCATAGATGGAGAACGAGACCAATTTCCAAGCATCAGCACCGGTGATCACTGCCTTTACTAGCAGCAGAACCGTGCCCAGGATGGCCAGCGCCGCACCAATTCCGTGGGTGATGGCCGACCAGGGGCGCAGTCCGTCGAAGGGCGTGCGGCCATGCTCCTGGGGACGTCTCCGGGGACGGGGCAGGGCGTCAAAGGGGTCAGGTGTGAGTGCGTGTTCCATAGTGACACCATCCTTTCTGAGAGCTCATTATAACATATTCGCTTTGTGATATCAAGGTCAATATGACTAAATATAATAATGAAAACTAGATTGAAAGAAGTGACATTGAATCTATACCTGGTGTGTGCTATAATCATAAAATTAGATGAACACCCGCAGGAGGAGAGCGTATGGGAGAGTGCCTGGGACTGTATTTACACATTCCATTTTGCCGCAGCAAGTGTGATTACTGTGATTTTTACTCGCTGGCAGGGCGGGAAGACCGGATGGACGACTACCAAAAAGCGCTCCTGCGCCACATTGTGGAGAGTGCGGAGGCGGCCCGCAGTTTTTCCGTCAACAGCATCTACATCGGAGGGGGCACCCCCACCTGGTACGGAGAAAAGCGCTTGGTGGAGCTGCTGCACACCATCAAACGCCGCTTCACCCTGTCCAAGGATGTGGAAATCACCATCGAGGCCAACCCGGACAGCGTGGATGAGAAGATGCTGCGCCACCTGCGCCGAGCGGGCGTGAACCGCATTTCCATGGGGATGCAGTCCGGCTGTGACCAGGAGCTGCAGGCCGTGCACCGTCCTCACACCTATCGCCAGGTGGTGGACGCTGTGACGGCGGTGCGCCGGGCCAAAATCACGAACCTGAACCTGGATTTGATCTACGGCCTGCCGGGGCAGACCGAGGAGAGCTGGCACAAGACGGTGGAAAAGGCGCTGATTCTCAACCCGGAGCACCTGTCTTGCTACGGATTGACGGTGGAGGAGGGGACTCCTCTGGCCCAGCGTGTGGCCCGGGGCGAGCAGCTGCCCGACGAGGATCAACAGGCGGCCCTGTACCTGTGGACGGTGAAGCGCCTGGCCGAGGCCGGGTGCGAACAGTATGAGATCTCCAACTTTGCCAAGCGGGGCTATCAGTCCCGGCACAATATGAAATACTGGATGGGACACCCCTATATGGGGTTGGGCGCTGCGGCCCACTCGGATTTCGGCGGGCGGCGGTATTCCTTCCTCTCCGATCTGGACCAGTACATTGACCACATGCTCCAGGGGGACGCGGTGGTGGATGAGTCGGAGCAGATCACCCGGCGCGAGCGGGGCAGCGAATACCTGATGCTCCGCATGCGCACCGTCCACGGCATTGAGGAGTGGGAGTACCGGCGGGAGTATATGATGAACTTCGAGCCCATCGCCGCCAAGCTGGCGGAGTTTGAGCAGCGCGGCTGGGCCCGCCGCCGGGGACGCCGATGGCAGTTTACCCCAGAGGGGTTCCTCTTATCCAATCAGCTCATTGGGCAGCTGTTGGAACTGCAGGAAAATGCCTCCCTGGGTGGGATGCTGGAGCGGGTGCGCCGCAACCGAGAGGCTCAGAAAGAGAACAAAGAATCAAACGAATCCTGAGAAATCCATGGGGCAGGGAGCGCCGAATGCCGCTTTCTGCCCCACTGCTATGATGAATTCATAAAAAATGGGTATACTCTCTGTGAGGTGAGAACCCATGAACATGAGCAATGAGGAATATCAAAAGTATGTGATGGCCATGGCCAAATCCTCCCCCACCGCCAAAAATCTGGTGTGGGCCTTTTGCGTGGGGGGAGGCATCTGCGCATTGGGACAGGGACTGAGTACCCTATATGAGAGGTGGGGAGCGGGGGAGAACGCCCTGCCACTGGTGTCTCTGACCCTGGTGTTCGTGGCCGCCCTGCTCACAGGTCTGGGCGTGTTTGACGACATCGCCCGGAAAGCGGGGGCCGGAACCCTGGTGCCCATCACGGGATTTTCCAACGCCATGGTGTCCCCGGCCCTGGAGTTTCAAAGTGAGGGGCGCATCACCGGAACCGGGGCCAAGCTGTTCACCGTGGCCGGGCCCGTGCTGGCCTATGGGGTGTTTGCCAGTGTGATATACGGGTGCATCTATCAGCTGCTCCGGTGAGAAAATTGCCCTGCCGCCGCCGTGGGAAAGACATGTGCTTCCCCACGGCAATTTTTATTTATATTGTGCAAAATGACGAACGAGACACAAAAGTTTTTAATATGGAACCAAATGAAATTTATTTTTTTACTGAATAAATACACGAATTTCCGCAAAAATATGAAATTGCACCCACTACTTCTGCGAGTTAAATTGGGAAAGAAAAGAGGACTGTAAAAAATTTAAAAATTTCGAAACACACTGTTTACTTTGTCTAACTTAATATGGTAAGATTCACTCATAATTGGATAGAATGGATTGTTACCGCAAGGGCAAAACCGGATTGACCAGAAGACTATGAAGACCATGTAGTAGTTGCTCCTGGCGGTCTGGCTTTTTTTGTTTTTTGTGGGAAGCTCCAGCATCCAAAATAAGATAAGGAGGAAGCGAAATGAGACGGCAAACAAGACAAGCGAGTCAGGCCCATATGGGACGCAGACTCACTGCGGCCGCCTTGGCTGCGGTGATGGGAGCGGGTTGTGTGGCAATGACCCCCTTCCAGGCCCAGGCCGAGGACACGGGGAGCACCGGGTATGAGATTTACCCCAATCCCCATGTGATGACCTATACAGGTGGAGACTACATTGTTAAAAATGAAGTCAACGTGGTGTTCGAAGACGGCATCGACCAGTACACCAAGGACCGCCTGGACGAGGTGCTGGACCTGAAGGGGGACATCACCTACACCACCTCGGACGAGATGGTCAGCGGCAAGACCAACATTCTGGTGGGTATCAACGGCTCCGGCGGCTATGTGGACAGCTACGCCAAGGAGAACCTGGAGGTGACCACCGACGGGCTGTTTGACGAGCTGGATTCCTATGTTCTGGACAACCAGAACGGTGTGACCACCGTGCTGGGCCGGGACACCGACGCTGCGTTCTACGGCCTGACCAGCCTGTACCACGTGTTCACCCAGATGGACAGCTACACCATCCAGGAGTTCCACATGGAGGACTGGGCCGACGTGGCCAGCCGTGGCTTCATCGAGGGTTACTACGGCAACCCCTGGAGCACCGAGGACCGTGCCAACCTGATGACTTGGGGCGGCTACTACAAGCTCAACTCTTACTTCTACGCCCCCAAGGACGACCCCAAGCACAACTCCAACTGGCGTGAGCTGTACACCCAGGAGGAGCTGGACACCAAGATCAAGCCCTTGGCTGAGGCCGGAAACGCCTCCAAGTGCCGCTTTGTGTTTGCGCTGCACCCCTTTATGTACAATGCGGTGCGCTTCAACACCGAGGAGAACTACCAGGCTGACCTGGCTGCCGTTCAGGCCAAGTTTGCCCAGGTCATCGAGGCCGGTGTGCGTCAGATCGCCATTCTGGCCGACGACGCCGCTCACGTGGGCAACGACAACTATGTCCGCTTCCTCACCGACATGAGCGATTGGCTGGTGGAGATGCAGAAGACCTATCCCGATCTGAAGACCACCCTACCTTTCTGCACCCAGGAGTACATGGGCTGGGGCCAGTCCTACTATGCCCAGTTCCCCGAGAACGTGCAGATCGTCATGACCGGTGGTAAGGTCTGGGGCGAGGTTACCGATAACTTCACCTCTTCCTTCACCAACACCGTGGGCCGTGGTCCCTACATGTGGATCAACTGGCCCTGCACTGACAACTCCAAGAAGCACCTGATCATGGGTGGTTACTCTGACTTCCTCCAGATCGGTGTCGACCCGGATAACATCCAGGGCATCGTACTCAACCCCATGCAGCAGTCTGAGCCCAGTAAGGTGGCCATTTTCGGCAATGCCTGCTATTCCTGGAACATCTGGGAGACTCAGGAGGAGGCTGACAAGGCTTGGGACGCTTCCTTCGCCTGCGTGGACCACAACACTGTCATTCCCAATGACGCCTCCAATGCTCTGCGTGAGCTGTCCAAGCACATGATCAACCAGGCCATGGACGGCCGTGTGCGTGTGCTCCAGGAGTCTGTGGAGCTCAAGCCCATCCTCAACGACTTTAAGGACAAGCTGGCTGCCGGCACCGTCACCGAGCAGGATGTGGACGCCGTGATGGCCGAGTTTGAGCTGCTCCAGGAGGCCGCCAAGACCTACCGGGCTAAGGCTGGCAACACCGATGTGAAGGACCAGATCGTCTACTGGCTCAACTGCTGGGATGACACCACCACCGCTGCCATCGCCTACCTCAACGGCGTGAAGGCTGTGCTGGCAGGGGATACCTCCAACATCCTCAAGTACAACTCTGAGGGTAAGACCGCTTTTGACAGCTCCAAGAACCACCCCTTCTGGTATCTGGACCACAATGAGTACGCCGAGGTGGGCGTGCAGCACATTGTGCCCTTTATCAAGACCCTGGCCAACTATGTCTCTCAGTCTGCGGAGACCGCCATGGATCCCAGCAAGGTGATTGCCAACTTCATCACCAACCGTACCGACACCCCCACTGGTGACGTTGCTAATATCTTTGATGGAAGCGACAGTACCGGCATGACGTTTAAAACTCCCAATGCCATTGCTGAGGGCGAGTATGTGGGACTGCTGTATAACAAGGTCATCGATGTGAACAACATCCGCATTACCATGCAGGGTCAGGCCGATCACTTTGAGCATTCCAAACTCCAGTATACCACCGATGGAAAAGAGTGGGTTGATATTGAGCTGCGTGAGGGAGAGAATCAATTCGATGTGCCGAGAAATCAGCCCTTCGAAATCTCCCTGGATGAGGATGCACTGCCCCAGGATTTCCAGGCTATGGGCGTGCGCCTGATCACCACTCAGGCCAACAGCGGTGCTTGCTGGTTGGATCTCAGAGAGTTCCAGATCAACGCTCAGGACAGCGAGCCTGAGGTCACTGAGGGTACCTATTCCACCAACCGGGATCGGATGAACGGCACCGCTTGGGACGTGCTCAACGATGGTGCCAACGGCGGCGCCAGCGCCAGCGAGGTGTGGCTGTCTGTGGCCAGCGGCACCGACAAGGACGGCCTGCCCGCCGGCTCCTACATCCAGTACACCCTCACTGAGCCCATGAAGCTGTCCAGCGTCACCTTCGCTCAGGGCGGCTCCGCTGCCGGCGACGTGATCACCGACGGCTCCATCCAGTACCTGGATGCTCAGGGTCAGTGGCAGACCATCGCTGAGGTCAACGGCGACAAGGTTCAGACCTTCGATTTCTCTGATGAGGACATCACCACCACCGCTGTGCGTGTGCAGAACGATGCCTTTAAGAAGATTTGGTGGCGTGTGGGCGAGTTCAACGTGGAGTTCTCCGCCGACACCTCCAGCGAGCCCATTGAGTACAACATCATCCGCACCGAGCGCTGGACTGTCTATCAGGGCAAGGAGGCCAACCTGTACGACGGCAACGACGGCACCTTCGTCTGGTACGATCCCGATGGGTCCGGCAACACCACTGGCGACGACTTCATGGTGGACGACTTCCTGGGTTACAACCTGGGCAAGGTTGCCAAGCTGGACAGCGCTCACATTGTGGTGGGCAACGGCAGCAGCAGCGACAAGCTGAAGGTGTACACCATCGAGACCTCCGTGGACGGCCAGGAGTGGACCGCTGTGCCTGGCTATGAGCGCTACGAGGGCAAGGCCAGCGGCACCGACGTGCTGGACATCGACCTGGACGGCGTTCAGGCTCAGTACATCCGCATCCGCAACCTGGTGCAGCAGGGCTCTTGGGGCCAGTTCAGTGAGTTCACCGTCACTGAGGTGCTCAACCAGTCCGGCTCCACCGAGAACCTGTACACCAATGTGGAGACCAACATCCTCTCCAACGCCTCCGAGGGCCAGGTGAACCTCACCAGCGGCACCGCCACCCTGAACACCGGCGATTACGTGGGTGTGGATCTGGGCAACATCAAGGCTGTCACCAGCGTGACCACCTCCGAGCTGCCCCAGGGCGTGACTCTGGAGACCTCCATGAACGGTGTGACCTGGACCGCTTACACCGCCAAGTCCGCCACCGACGCCCGCTATGTGCGCGCTGTCTCCTCTGCCGACGGCGTGGTGCTCAACCTCACCGAGTTCGTGGTTTCCTACGAGTTCGTGGGCGAGAAGACCGTGGAGAGTAACTTCGCCATTCAGGACACTTCCTCCGATATGAGAAACAACGGTACCGTGAAGAACGTGTTCGACGGCGACCTGTCCACTCTGGGCATGATCACTGGCACCCAGGACGTTGGCAAGACCATCACCTTCGATCTGGGCCAGACCATCCACTTCTCCTCTCTGCGCTACTACATCGTGGAGACTCAGCTCAACTACCCCCGTCACGTGAAGTTTGAGGTTTCTGCCAACGGCGAGGACTGGACCGAGATCCTGGTCATCGGCGACGGCGACTTCGAGAACGTGTGGGACAACTCCGTGGCCAAGGACATGCAGGACAAGACCCTGTATCACGACAGCAAGAACCCCGGCTACATGTACGCCGAGGCCACCGGTCTGGACGTGGATGGCCGCTACATCCGTGTCACTCCTCTGAGCACCTACAGCCACAGATGGCTGGGCTTCAGTGAGATTCAGATCAACGGCGGCGAGTACATCTCCCCCGAGAGCAACCGTGACATCGTCAGCGCTGACGTGGAGCAGAAGGGCATGATCCCCTCCAACGCTCTGGACGGTGACTACACCACCACCTATAAGTCCAGCGCTACCAACAGCTCCTTCACCTACCGCATCTCTGAGCCCACCGGCCTGACCTCCATCCGTCTGGTGCAGCTGGGCGCTATCTCCAACGCCACCGTCACCGCTCAGTATGTGGGCGAGGACGCTGCTGTGGAGCTGGGCACTCTGAACCAGGCCATCAACGAGTTCAAGCTGGACACCGGTAAGACTCTGGAGAGCATCACCGTGTCTTGGACCGACACCATCCCCGAGATTGCCGAGATCGTCACCTCCACCCAGGCTGTGGGCCAGGTGAATAAGGACGAGCTGAAGGCCGCTCTGGATGCCACTCAGCCCACCGACACCTGGACCGATGACAGCGTGGCTGCCTACGAGGCTGCCAAGGCTGTGGCTCAGGCCATGTATGAAAACGACAACGTCACCCAGTCCATGGTGGACTCCGCTCTGGGCTCCCTGAACAGCGCTGTGAACAATGCTGTGCTCAAGGCCAGCAACGTGGATGAGCTGCAGGGTCTGGTGGACAACAAGGTCACCAACGACAACAACGTCTACACCACCTTTAGCTTCATGACCTACTCCTCCGCCATGGAGGACCTGGAGGCTGCTCTGGCCGACGCCGGCAACCTGTCCCAGGAGAAGGCCGACCAGCTGAAGGCCGCTGTGGAAGAGGCTCAGGCCGGTCTGGTGTACTCCACCCGGAACCGTGAGCTGGCTCAGCTGGCTGTGGCTGGCTACGAGAACATCGTGGCTGAGGACTACACCGCTGAGAGCTACGCCGCTGTCACCGCAGCCAAGCAGGCCATCGATGAGCTGGTTGCTCAGGATCTGGCCGCTACCAGCAACGACCAGCGCGTGGACCCCGTGAAGTTCCTGGAGGCCAAGGCTGCCTATGAGGCCGCCGTGGACGCTCTGGTGCCCGCTGGCGAGGCCCAGCCCGGCAACAAGGACCTGCTGCAGAAGACCTATGACTACGCTCTGACCCTGTCCACCGAGGGTGTCACCGACTCCGCCAAGGCCGCCTTTGAGGCCGCTGTGGACAACGCCAAGACCGTTCTGGACAACCCCAACGCCACTCAGGACGAGATCAACGCCGCTTGGGACGCTCTGCTGGAAGGCATCTGGGGTCTGGGTCTGACCCAGGGCGACAAGACCATGCTGGAGCAGCTCATCGCCAAGGCCGAGAGCATGCTGCCCGACGAGGACAAGTATGTGGCTGACAACTGGCAGATGCTGGTTGACGCTCTAGACGCCGCCAAGAAGGTCATGGAAGATGGCGACGCCATGGACGAGGACATCCAGCCCGTGGCTGAGGACCTGCTCAACGCCATCCTGGCCCAGCGCTTCAAGGCTGACAAGTCCATCCTGGAAGAGCTGATCGCCAAGGCCGAGGCCATGGACCTCAATGGCTACAACGAGGCCAGCGTGGGCGCCTTCCGCTCCGCTCTGGCTGCCGCTCAGGCCGTTCTGGCTGACGAGAGCCTCACTGAGGACGATCAGGCCAAGGTGGATACCGCAGTGATGAACCTGCTCACCGCCATGGAGAACCTGACTGCTGAGGGCGAGATGCCCACCCAGCAGCCCTCTCAGACTCCCGCTCCCACCACCCAGCCCGATGACGGCAAGGTGCCCCAGACTGGTGATACCATGAATGTGGCTGCCTACCTGTTCACCGCTGTGGTGTGCGCGGCCGGTCTGGCTGTGCTGGTTATCTTCCGCAAGAAGAACGCCTAATTCCCCCTAGCATCAAAAATTGCCCTGGGCGCAAAGCCCAGGGCAATTTTTTCCTTGCAAGAGGGGGAAAAATCGGGTACTCTGAATGGAGAACCAAACGCAGGGGGAATACCCAACATGAAACGATTGACAACTGGAATCATGGCCCACGTGGACGCCGGGAAAACCACCCTCACCGAGGCCATGCTCTATTTGACGGGCAATATCCGCCGCCTGGGCCGGGTGGACCACGGGGACGCCTTTCTGGACACCCAGGAGCTGGAGCGGGAGCGGGGCATCACCATCTATGCCAAACAGGCCATCTTGCGCCGGGGGGACCTGGAGCTGACCCTGGTGGACACCCCGGGGCACGTGGACTTCTCCGCCGAGACGGAGCGGGCTCTGCAAGTGCTGGACTGCGCCATCCTGGTGGTCAGTGCCGCTGACGGGGTCCAGGGCCACACCGAGACCCTGTGGCAGCTGCTGGAGGAGGCGGGGGTGCCCGTCTTTCTCTTTGTCAACAAGATGGACCAGCCCAATGAGGGCAAAGCCGCCATTCTCAAACAGCTGGAGGGGCGGCTGGGCCACGGCTTTGTGGATATGACAGACCCGGAGGCCCGGGGCGAGGGGGCAGCTCTGTGCAGCGAGGCGCTCATGGAGCGATACCTGTCCGGGGAGGAATTTACCCAGGAGGAGCTGGCGGCCCTGGTGGTGCAGCGGCAGCTATTCCCGGTGTACTTCGGCTCCGCCCTCCAAGTGGAGGGGGTGGAGGAGCTGCTGGACGGCATCGAGGCCTATACTCTGGAACCGGAGTGGCCCCAAGACTTCGGGGCCCGGGTCTTTAAAATCACCCGAGACGAGCGGGGGGAGCGGCTCACCTGGCTAAAAGTCACCGGAGGCCAGATGCGGGTGCGAGAGGTGCTCCACGGCCCGGACTGGGAGGAGAAGGTCAACCAGATTCGCCTCTACTCCGGGGCCAAATTCACCGCGGTGGACGTGGCACCCGCCGGGACGGTGTGCGCTGTGACCGGGCTCACCCACACCACGGCGGGGGAGGGCCTGGGGGCAGAGGAGAACTGGACCGGTCCCCGGCTGGAGCCGGTGCTCTCCTATCAGGTGATTCCCCCGGAGGGGGTGGACGCCTCCACCTTGCTGGAGCGGCTGCGCCGCCTGGAGGAGGAGGACCCCCAGCTGCAAGTGGAGTGGGAGCCACACGCAGAGCAGGTGCGGGTGAAGCTCATGGGCCAGGTGCACCGGGAGGTTCTGGAGCGGGAGCTGCGCCGCCGCTTCATGCTGGATGTCACCTTCGGCCCCGGCAGCATCGTCTACCTGGAGACCTTGGCCAAGCCTGTGGAAGGGGTGGGCCACTTTGAGCCCCTGCGCCACTATGCCGAGGTGCACCTGCTCCTGGAGCCTCTGGAGCGAGGGGCGGGACTGCAAATTGACACCGTGTGCTCCGAGGACGTGCTGGACGGCAACTGGCAGCGGCTCATTCTCACCCACCTGGTGGAACGCCAGCATGTGGGGGTGCTTACCGGGTCCCCCATCACCGATTTGAAGCTGACCCTGCTCACCGGCAAGGGCCACTTGAAGCACACCGAGGGAGGCGACTTCCGCCAGGCCACCTACCGGGCCATCCGCCAGGGACTGATGATGGGGGAGACCATCCTGCTGGAGCCCTGGTATACCTTCCGCCTGGAGGTGCCGGGGGAGAGCGTGGGCCGGGCCATGACCGACGTGCAGCGCATGTGCGGAGAGTTTGAGGGCCCCCAGATGCGGGGGGAGACGGCGGTGCTCACCGGGTCCCTGCCCGTGTCCGAGGTGGGGGACTACTGGAGCCAGGTGGCCGCCTATACCCAGGGCCGAGGCCGGTTCTCCTGCCGCCTGGACGGATACCGCCCCTGCCACAACACCCAGCAAGTGGTGGAGAAGCGGGGCTACGACCCAGACCGGGATGTGGACAACCCCTCCGGCTCGGTGTTCTGTGACCACGGGGCGGGGGTGCACGTGCCCTGGAACGAGGTGCGTTCCCACATGCATGTGGACAGCGGCTGGCTGCCAGAGGAGGAGCGGGCCCAAAAGGCCCAGCCCGCCCCCCAGTTCCAGCGGGGCTACGCCTCCCAAGTGGCCCTGGACAAGGAGCTGGAGGAGATCTTCGCCCGCACCTATGGGGCGGTGAAGCCCCGGGCCTTCCACTCGGTAAAGGCCACCACCAAGCCCAAGGAGCGGCCCTGGAAGGGGCTGAAACAGCGGACGGGGAAGGACTACCTGCTGGTGGATGGGTACAACATCATCCACGCCTGGGAGGACCTGTCCGCCCTGGCCCGAGAGGATTTGGACGGGGCACGGGCCAAGCTCATTGACCTGCTGCGCAACTACCAGAGCTGGCGAGGCTGTCAGGTCATCGTGGTCTTTGACGCCTATAAGGTCAAGGGGGGCAAGGGAGCCGTGGAGCAGCTGGGGGACCTGTACGTGGTGTACACCAAGGAGGCGGAGACCGCCGACATGTACATTGAGCGCACCACTTACCAGCTCAGCCGGGACAACCGGGTGCGGGTGGCCACCTCCGACGGCCTGGAGCAGATGATCATTCTGGGCCACAGGGCCCAGCGTATGTCCGCCGCCGAGCTGAAATACGAGACGGACCAGGTGATGGCCCAGATTCGAGATACTATAGGATAATAAAAGACCTCCACAACCGGCTTCCCGGTTGTGGAGGTCTTTTCCTCACAGGGACAGCACGAATTGCAGTGCCGTCCGGGGTGTGGTGGACCCATGGTGCCGCTCCCAGGCGATGGCCTGCTGGTGGAGCTGCTCCTGGGGCAGGGTGCACCCATGCTGGGCGGCAAACAGGTCCACCAGGTCCAAGAACTCGCCCCGGCTCAGGCCCTGGTACAGGATGCGCAGGCCGAAGCGGTCGGCCAGAGAGGTCTTTTCCCGGATGGTCTCGTTGCGATCCATCTCGTCCCCCGCCCGCTCCGAAATGGTCTGCCGCACCAGATGGCGGCGGTTGGAGGTGGCGTAGATGGCCATGTTCTGGGGCCGACGCTCCACGCCGCCCTCCAAAATGGTTTTCAACACCGAGTAGGTGGGGTCGTCCCGGTCAAAGGTGAGGTCGTCAATGAAGATGATAAACTTCAAGGGCTGACCCTCCAGAGAGCGGATGAGGGCGGGCAGGCCGGACAAGTTCTCTTTGTCTGCCTCGATGAGGCGCAGCTGCTCCATCCCTGGCAGGGTGAGCAGGTGCTTGACGGTGGCGGACTTGCCGGTGCCGCTCTCGCCGTAGAGCAGCACATTGTTGACGTACTTTCCCGCCAGCAGCGCCCGGGTGTTCTGCACCACCTGGTTGCGGTGGTGCTCGTAGCCCATGAGCTGCTCACTGGTGGGACAGTCCGGGTGGGGCACCGGGATGAGGGTGCCGTCCTCCCACACAAAGGCCTTGTGCCGGGCCAGGAGGCCCACACCCTCCTGGAGGTAGGCCTGGCGCAGGGGGGGCAGGTACAGGGAGAGGGTGGCCTCGTCGGGCCAGGGGAGTAGCTTGGACAGCAAGGGGCGCAGCTGGGCCGGAGTGGCCTGGGCCACAGCGTCCAGCCACTGCTGACTGGGAATCGCACTGATGGCCCTCAGCGTGTCAATGTCCAGCCCAGCGGCGTACTCCAGGTGTTCCGGGCACTCCCCCTTTGCCATGGCGGTGGGGTAGGGACCCTGGGACCAGCGCAGGGCCTCATAGAGCCAGTGGCCCAGGCTGGGGCTGCCGGAGCGCTGCATCTCATAGAAAAGCTGGCTGTAGTGTTGGGCGGCGGTCAGGCCGTCCCCTGTCTCCAGGGCCTGGGACAGCTTGGACAGGGCCACCAGTACGGGCTGGTCCAGCAGGTCCCGGTAGACGGAGAGGGTGGACAGACCGATATGAACATGGGAGAGTTCCATGGAAAACACCTCGTCGTTTCTCTAGTGTGATAAAGTCATTATACAAGTTTTTTCCTCCTATGGCAATGGGGAGAAAAGTGTGCTATACTCAGGGAAATGAGACAAGGAGGTCTTGTGGTATGGAACTCATGGAAAAAACACTCACCAGCAAGCTGGTGTATGACGGCGGCCTTCTGAAGGTCCACTACGATACGGTGGAGCTCATCAATGGCCGTACCTCCTGGCGGGAGGTCATCCGCCACCCCGGCGCCGTGGTCATGGTGCCCATTGACGATGAGGACAACATCTACCTGGTGCGCCAGTACCGCTACCCCTATGCCAAGGTGCTCCTGGAGGTGCCCGCAGGCAAGCTGGAGTACGGCGAGGACCACTTTGAGGCGGCCAAGCGGGAGCTCAGCGAGGAGATCGGCGCCGAGGCCCGGGAGTGGATTCCCATGGGTGAGATGCTGCCCACCCCCGGCTTCTGCGATGAGCTCCAGCACGTGTACCTGGCCCGTGGCCTCACCTTCGGCCAGATGCACCCCGACGAGGACGAGTTCCTGGAGCGGGTGAAGATGCCCCTGTCTGAGGCAGTGGAGATGGCCATTGATGGCCGCCTGGAGGACAGCAAGACGGTGGCCTCCATTCTGCGGGCCGCGGGTCGGCTCAAGAAGCTGTAAAAAGGTCGGGCAGTTGTCCGGTGCGCCTGCGGTATTGCACCAGCTCAAACTGAAGGAAGGCGGCAATCAAAATAAGCCCCGCCGCCATCACCTCCCACTGGGCGGCACATAGCTCTGCGGCGTTGGCGGGGGCTGTCTCGTTTAGGGCCTTGAGGGCCTGGGTGAGAAAGAACCCGGAGCTGCCCAGGGTGAGGGTGGTCTCGCCGCAGCGCAGGGGATAAAACCCGGTGGTTTGTCCTGCTTCGGCCCGGTATAGGGTATGCACCGCCAACAGGGCGGCCACCAGTACCGCCATCAGAAAGGAAAAGTCGGAATCGGCACTCCGGTCGGGACTGGTGGGCTGGTCCATGCATCTACCCCCTTTTCGCTATCCTATGCGGCGAAATGGAAAAAAGTTCACATGAAAAATCCCCCTTTCTCATAGAATGGAAACGCTATGAGAAGGGGGGATTTGTTTTGAGCGCCATGTGGTCGGGGACGCTGCTGCTCACCGCCACCGGGCTGTTTGCCCAGGTGGTGGGCTTTTTGTACCGGATGATGCTCTCCCGGCTCATTGGGGCGGAGACCATGGGGCTGTATCAATTGGTGATGCCGGTGTACTCCATGTTTATGTCGGTGACGGCGGTGGGCCTGACGGTGGCGGTGTCCACCCGTGCCGCCCGGTGCCACGCCCTGGGAGACGAGGCGGGGGTGACCCAGGTGTTGGGGGCGGGCCTGCGCCGCTTCTTCCTCCTGGCCGTCCCCCTGGGGGCGGTGATCGTGTGGTGCTCGGACCCCATTTCCGTGTATCTGCTGGGGGATGCCCGCACCCGGCTGGGCATTGTGTTGTTGGTGCCCTGCGTCCTCCTCACCGGGGTGGAGAACCTGCATAAGCACTGTTTTTACGGTACCGGGCGGGTGCGCATCCCCGCTACCGTGGAGACCATGGAGCAGCTGGTGCGGGCCGGGGCGGTGCTGGGCCTGCTGGTGTGGCTGCTGCCCCAAAACCAGGAGCGCACTGTGGGCCTCATTGTGCTGGGTATGGTCATCTGCGAGGTGTTTTCCGCCGTGTCCCTGGTGGTGCTCTTTCAGCGCACCCGTCCCCGGGGCTTGGCCCGGGACCCGTCGGTGGCGAAGGGCCTGTGGTCCATCGCCATCCCCGTGGGCCTCACCTCGGTGCTGGGCACCATTTTGGGCTCGGCCAATGCGGTGCTCATCCCTGCCAAGCTGGTGGAGGGGGGCATGGAGTCCGGGGCGGCCATGTCCGCCTTCGGTGTCCTGTGCGGCATGACCATGCCCCTGCTGGCCCTGCCCACCGGGTTTATCGGGGCGCTGTGCTTGACCATGGTGCCCGACCTGTCCCGGCGCACTGCCCACGGGGACGCCCGGGTGGCGGCGGGATTTTTAAACCGCATCATGTCGGTGACTATGCTGCTCATGGCCCCCTGTATGGCGCTGCTGGTGGTGATGGGCCCCACCGTGGGGCAGCTCCTGTTCCAGCAGCAGCGGGTGGGGGAGTACATCCTGCCCCTGGCAGTGGGCACCCTGATGACCTGTGTGCAGTCGGTGTTGGGGGGTGCTCTCAACGGCCTGGGACTCCAGGGCAAGGGGGCCAGAAACGCCATTGCCAGCGACGTGGTGCAGCTGGCCTTTACCTATGGCACGGTGTCCAGCTGGGGCCTACGGGGCTTTGTGGTGGGCTTTGTCCTCTCCTCCCTGGTGGGGATGGGGATGAACCTGGCCTCGGTGCTCCACGCCACCGGGCTCCGCCTGCGGCTCTACGCCTGGTTTGTCCGCCCGGTGCTGTCGGCGGTGCTGGTGGGGCTGTGGTGTCGGCTGCTGTTTCAGTGGCTGCTGGGGGCCGGGGTGTGGCTGGGCACCACCTGCGCGGTGTGCGTGGCGGTGGGCACGCTGCTCTATGTGGCCGTGCTGCTCATGCAGGGGCTTTCAGTGTTTGGCTGGTTATGGGCAAGGAGGGGGAAGAAAACGTGAAGGTTTCCATTTTGATTTCCACCGGGGGCGGGGACGCCTCCAACTATCTGGAGGCGGTGGAGCGGGCCGGGGGCCAGGGCAGCGCTGTGTACCTGCCCCAGCCGGACCTGCGCTATGACGGCCTCATTCTGGCCGGGGGCGGCGATGTGCACCCGGCCTGTTTCCACTCGTTGAACCGGGGGTCCCGGGACATGGACCTGCCCCGGGACCGGCGAGAGCTGGCTCTGCTGGACGCCTTCACCGCCGCCCGCCGTCCGGTGCTGGGCATCTGCCGGGGTCATCAGGTGGTCAACGTGTGGGCGGGGGGCAACCTGGTGCAAAACCTGGACAAGACCCTGGCCCCCTTCCACCAGCAGCCCCAGGGGGACTGCCTCCACCCGGTGCGCACCCGGAAGGGTTCCCGCATGGACGCCTGGTATGGGGCGGTGGGGACCGTCAACTCCAACCACCACCAGGGCCTGGGCAAGCTGGGCCGGGGGCTGGTGGCCACCGCCTGGTCCGAGGGGGAAGTGGTGGAGGCCATGGAGCACCGCGCCCTGCCCCTGTGGACGGTGCAATTCCACCCGGAGCGGATGGGTGAGGCGGGAGCGGTGATTTTTTCCCAATTTGTCCAGCTGTGCCGACGCTTGAGGGGAGACGGGGAAGTGTGATATACTAAGGGGGATTTTTTGACCTGGAGGTAACCCCATGCTGCCCATCGAACAACTGCCCATCCCCCTTCTGGAGTGGTACCGAGACAACGCCCGAACCCTGCCCTGGAGAGAGAACCCCACCCCATACCACGTGTGGGTGTCCGAGATCATGCTCCAGCAGACCCGTGTGGCGGCGGTGCTGGACTACTACGCCCGGTTTATGGCGGAGCTGCCCGACGTGGCCGCCCTGGCGGAGGTGCCGGAGGGGCGGCTCATGAAGCTGTGGCAGGGCCTGGGCTACTATAGCCGGGCCCGCAACCTCCAGACCGCCGCCCGGCAGATCATGGAGGAATATGACGGCGTCTTCCCCTCCCAGTATGACCAGGTGCGGGCCTTGAAGGGAGTGGGGGACTACACAGCCGGGGCCATCTGCTCCATCGCCTTTAGACAGCCCGTCCCGGCGGTGGACGGCAACGTCCTCCGGGTGGTCACCCGCATCAACGGAGATGAGCGAGACATCACCGCCCAGGCCACCAAGCGGGCCATAGCCGCCCAGCTCAGCCCCATTATCCCCCTCCACGCCCCGGACAAGTTCACCCAGGCCATGATGGAGCTGGGGGCCACGGTATGCCTGCCCAACGGGGCGCCTCAGTGTCAGCGGTGCCCCGCCCGGGACTTCTGCGTGGCCTATGCCCAGGACAGCTGGAGCCGCATCCCGGTGAAGGCCCCCAAACGCCCCCGGCGCATCGAGGAGCGGACGGTGTGGCTGCTGGTTCATGAGAATCGGGTGGCCCTGCGCCAGCGTCCCCCCAAGGGGCTGTTGGCGGGGCTATGGGAGTTTCCCAATGAGCTGGGCACTCAGCTGCCCCCGGAGTGGACGGGGGACATGCCCCAGGGCCATTTTGGCGGGGTGGCCCGGCACATCTTTTCCCATGTGGAGTGGCACCTCACCGCCCAGGTGGTGCGCCTGGAGGAGGACCAGCTGCCCACGGGCTGGGTGTGGTGCACCTGGCAGGAGCTTGCCGACATTTACGCCGTGCCCAACGCCTTTGCCGGGGTGATGGACGTGGTGAAGGAGGAGATTCCGGGATGATCTGCAATCTGTGCCCCCGCCAGTGCGGGGCGGAGCGTACCCCGGAGGTGGGAATGGGCTGGTGCCGCCTGCCCAGCGTGGCAAAGGTGGCCCGGGCGGAGCTGCACCACTGGGAGGAGCCCTGCATTTCCGGCACAAAAGGCGCGGGGACGGTGTTCTTTTCCGGCTGTACCCTGGGGTGCGTGTTCTGCCAGAACGGACCCATCAGCCACGAAAACCAAGGCAAAGCGGTGACAGAGGACGAGCTGTACGCCCTCTTTGAAAAGCTGGCGGGAGAGGGGGCCCACAACATCGAGCTGGTCACCCCCACCCAGTACATCCACGTGCTGCAAAAGGTGCTTGCCCGTCCCATGCCCGGTAATCTGCCGGTGGTGTGGAACTGCAGCGGCTACGAGCGGGTGGAGATTCTGAAAAGCCTGGAGGGGAAGGTGGACGTATATCTGCCCGACCTGAAATATGTGACGGAGGAGCTGGCGGCAAAATACTCCGCCGCCCCGGACTATCCTTCCACGGCAAAGGCCGCCATTGTGGAAATGTTCCGCCAGACGGGCCCCGTGCAGTTGGAGGACGGGATGTTGAAAAAAGGGGTGGTCATCCGCCACTTGATTCTCCCCGGCCGCTTGGCCGAGGCCAAGCGGGTGATGGACTGGGTGTCGGAGCAGTTCGCCCCCGGCGAGGTGCTGTTTTCGCTGATGGCCCAGTACACCCCCTGTGGAAATCTGGAGCAGTTCCCGGAATTACAGCGCACCATTCGCCCCTCCGAGCTGAGAGCCGCCCGGAACTATATGGATGCCCTGGGGATTCAGGGGTATGTGCAGGAGCTGGAGGCGGTGGGGGAGAAGTTTATTCCCGATTGGAACATGAGAGAAAATGAATAATGTAGAATGAAAAATGAAGAATGCAGGCCCTGAGGGCTTTGCCGGATTTCCAGTGTTGCTGTGCGTAGGGGAGGGGCTTGCCCCTCCCGAATCCCCCAGGGCAAGGCCAGGGGAGCCACGGGCCGGGCAAGCCACGGCCCCTACGCCCGTTGATTGGGGATGCGCCGTGCCTAAAGGCTCCCCTGAGTCAGGGGAGCTGTCTGCCCGTTACGGGGCCCCGCCGAAGCCCAGCGCAAGCGGGTTCGGTGGGGAGAGGAGGTGCGACGGCGTGAGCGAGACTTGCCCCGCCTCTCAGGGGCGAGGCGAGAGACACATAGTCTGCACCGACGAGTCTGAGGGGTTGACCCGTTACCCTGGAGCCAGCAATCCCTCCGTCACGGCTACGCCGTGCCACCTCCCTTTACACAAGGGAGGCTTTTTTATGCGTTGATGGGAAAAGGACTGGGGCAAGATGGACTGTGGGTATTGAGAAAAAACACGTTGAAAGACAGATGGAAAAATTGTAGAATAGGAAGAAATAAGGGCCGTTGATGGTGAAACAGAGGTATGATAGCAGAGATGAGTTTTTACGAAGATGATTTTGTATACCCTCCAAATGAAATACGAAAAGCCATTGATTTGGGGGGCTTTTATCGTGCAAGCATAGAAAAGGATACACACTTCTTTCATTACACAGATAAGCAAGGATTGGAAGGGATTCTTCGAAGTCAAGAACTTTGGGCAACTGACTACAGGTATTTGAACGATGAAAATGAATTTGCAATAGTTGAAGCTTCTATCCCTGAAGCGATAGCGAATTTACAATTAGAAAAATCAATCGAGAAATATTTGGAAAAGAAGCTGATTGAGGAGATTCACAGACAGAACAGCACCGTCAGACAAGAACAAAGCTTTTTTGTTACTTGTTTTTCGCTAAATGGGGATAGCCTTTTGCTCTGGAGTGAATTTGCTAGTAGATTGGGTTGTAATTTAGAAATACACCAAAGACATGTACACAAAGTAAGACCGGGTATTATTAGATACCCAGGTAAGGTCATCTATAATAGATTAGAGCAGCTGCGTGTTATACAAGAATCTTTTTTTCACATGCTTCCAAGGGCGACAACTGTTAAGAAATTGTTAGAGTATTTCCTAGAAGAAAATCTAGAGAAGGAAATGAACCAATATATTACCTCAGTAGCTTTGCTGTGTAGATATTATTCGATGTTTATGAAAGATCAGGTTTACTCGGATGAGATGGAATACCGTGTAGTATATAAGATTATTGATGATTCAGTGAAGGTCAGATATAGGGAAAAAGCAGGTTTTCCTGAACGAATTCCGTATATTGGAATCCCGGTAGCTCCAGAAAATGAGAAAATTCCGATAGAGAGCATATGCCTGAATCCAAAACTTCACGGATTTTCTGTGCAAAAAGAGTATCGTAGTATGTGCGAAAAACTAGGATATTCTATCCCTATTAAAGAATCTCGTGCGGCCTTGAGATATTAATCAGCAAGACACCCCCCGGACTTCCACAGTCCGGGGGGTGTTTTGTTCATGTTTTAAATTAGAACTCAGCGTTGCCCACGGTACGGGGATGCAGCTCTACGTCCCGGATGTTGCTGATGCCGGTGAGGTACATCACCATGCGCTCGAAGCCCAGGCCGAAACCGGCGTGGCGGCAGGAGCCGTAGCGGCGCAGGTCCAGGTACCACCAGTAGTCCTCGGGGTTGAGACCCAGCTGGTGCATGCGCTCCTCCAGCACCTCAATGCGCTCCTCACGCTGGGAGCCGCCGATGATCTCGCCGATGCCGGGCACCAGGCAGTCGGCGGCGGCCACGGTCTTGCCGTCGTCGTTGAGGCGCAT
>ERZ1643249.1058-NODE-1058-length-28557-cov-6.556242_pt1 | contig 28557 bp, 26 predicted proteins | sample MGYA00579263_ERZ1643249 | MGnify/ENA primary metagenome ERZ1643249 (study PRJEB29033, sample SAMEA4952264) | chicken gut metagenome | biome: Broiler Chicken; feature: Gastrointestinal Tract; material: Caecum | place: Ireland | collected 2018 | study: Broiler...
AGCGCAAATCGTTTAAGAACAAGAAACAATGGATACAAAGTAAGGAAGATTGGGCGGTGTTTGAGGGAACACAAGAGGCGATTATAGATAAAGAAACATTTGAAACGGTACAGAAAATGCGAGGGACAAAGCGAGCATATACGAAGTTCAATGAAGTCAACATCTTTTCCGGGCTTTTATATTGTGCGGATTGCGGTGGAAGGATGACGATTCGCCGCAGAAAGGAAGACAGGAGAAAGGACGCCTTTATCTGTTCAACGTATCGCAAAAAGAAGAAAAACCTTTGCACCGAACACGCCATTAAGGTGAGCGCTCTTGAACAGATTGTCTTACAAGATATTCGCAAGGTCTGCGCTTATGTCAAAAAGTATGAGCAGGAATTCGTTGAGGAGTTTCGGAAATGTTCCGTGAAAGAAAGTGCAAGGCTGCAATCGGCGGCAAAAAGTGAGCTGAAGAAGGCGGAAGGTAGGCTTTCAGAAATAGAGAGAATAATCGTCAAACTCTATGAAGAAAAAGTCTGCGGAACAATTCCGAAAGAACGATTTGAACTTCTTGCAAAGAATTACGAAACCGAGCAAGCCGAGCTGAAACAAAAAACAGAGGCATTGAAAGCGAGCCTTGCAGAAAAAGAGGAAAGCGATAGCAGTCTTGCAAAGTTTGTTTTGCTGGTGCGAAGTTTTACAGAAGTAAAAGAACTGACGCCTGAAATTCTGAACAGTTTTATAGATAAGATTTACATAGGAAAGCCCGAAAGGATAGACGGGAGAAGAGTACAGGAAGTAAAGATTATCTATAAGTTGGTAGGTGCGGTAAATATACCGCAGTAGCAAACAAAATTATCCTTGGGGAGAAAAAATCCCCAAGGACAATTAGCACACACGACGTGGAAATGTCAATACCATATTGTGTTCACGCCGAAATATCACAGGAAAGTGATTTACGGGGCATTGCGTGCGGAAATCGGAAAGATCATAAGAGAATTATGTCGCCGAAAAAGCGTAGAGATCATAGAAGCGCACGCAATGCCCGATCACATACACATATTGGTGAGCATACCGCCGAACGAGAGAGTATCATCGTTTATGGGATACCTGAAAGGAAAGAGCACAATGATAATTTTCGAACGGTATGCTCACCTGAAATACAAGTATGGGAACAGACATTTTTGGAGTCGGGGATACTATGTGAGCACGGTAGGAGGCAACAAGCAAGCCGTGCAAAAATACATACAAAACCAAGAGACGGAAGACATGATAACTGACCAGATCAGCATGGTGGAGTACTACGATCCGTTCAAACAATGGCTGGAAAACAACAAGAAAAAATCTAACAGAAAGGAATAAAGAGCACGGCTTGCTTGTGTGCGGTAGGCGAGTTTTGTACGGCGCTTGAGCGCCGCGCCAGTAACCTTGCCCTTTAGGGCTTTCCAAAGCCCCCACTTTAGTGGGGGATATTTACTTCAGAACACTCTCTTTTTAACATCTGTTTAATAATTGCGCGGTAAAATATACAAAAGGAGAAGCGCAAATGGTAGAGATACTCGTACTGGAAGACGACGAAAAACTCAACAAGGCGGTCTGTTCCTGTCTGGACAACTGCGGCTATGCGGCGGACGGATGCCGCGATGCGTCGGAGGCGCTTGAAAAGATGGAGCATAAGCGCTATGACATCATCCTCAGCGACATCATGATGCCGGGAATGGACGGCTTTGCGTTCGCGGAGGCGGTGCGCGCCTGCGACGAGCACATTCCCATCCTCTTTCTGACCGCGCTGGACGATCTCGCGTCCAAGCGTCGCGGATTCCGCCTGGGTGTGGACGATTATCTCGTCAAGCCCTTCGATTTTGCCGAGCTCGAACTCCGCGTGGGGGCGCTTCTTCGCCGCGCGCGCATCGAACGCGGCAAGCGCCTCGAAGCGGGCAACCTCGTTCTGGACGCGGAGGAACACACCGCCTACGTCGACGGGGAAGAACTGCCGCTGACGGTGCGCGAGTTCGATCTTCTCTATAAACTGCTCTCCTATCCGAAAAAGACGTTCACCCGTTCACAGCTCATGGAGGCGGTCTGGGATTACGATTCCTCGGCTACCTCCCGTACGGTGGATGTGTATATGGCGAAATTGCGCGAAAAAACGGCGCGCTGTGACGGATTCGACCTCGTCACCGTGCACGGGCTCGGATACAAGGCGGTACTGCGATGAAAAAGAGGACCCAGCGCACCCGCTTCTCTCTTTGGGGCTATCTGATCTTTTTCTTCACCGTCCTGTTCATCACCCTCGTCTCCGTGCTCTTCTATTCACTGCTGACGCGCCTTTTGGGCAGGAACTTTCCGCTCGTGTTGGTCTCTGTGCTCGCAACTTCGCTCTTTTTTGCCGCGGTGTGCGCGATCATCGATTTCTTTCGGCGAAAGTACATGGTCGAACAGCCTGTGCGCGCCATTCTCGAGGCGACGGCGCGCATTGCGGAAGGGGATTTCTCCGTCCGCACGGAACCGCGTCACGAGTGGGGGTATTACGACGAGTTCGACGTCATCCTTGAAAACATCTCGAAAATGGCGGCGGAGCTTTCGGCGACGGAGCTTCTGCGCAGCGATTTCGTGGCGAACGTCTCGCACGAGATGCGCACGCCGCTTGCCGTATTGTACAACTACGCGCAGCTTTTGCAGGCGGAAGGGGTCTGCACCGAAGAGGGCAGGGCGTACGCCCGCGTGATCGCACAGGAGTCCAGGCGCCTGTCCCGACTCACGTCCGACATCCTTCGGTTGAGCAAGCTGGAGAGCCGCGGCATCCGCCCGCAGTTCTCGCGCGTGGATCTGAGCGAATCCCTTCGCCTTTCCGTTCTCCGTGCGGAGGAGCGCATCGAGGACAAGGGACTTTCCCTCACCTGCGAGATCGAGGAGGCGAACATTCTCTCGGACGGGAGCCTTCTCGAACTGATCTGGGACAATCTTCTCTCCAATGCGGTCAAATTCACGAGCGAGGGGGGCATATCCGTCACGCTCAGGCGGGAAGGCGCGGGCGCGGCCGTCTGCGTGCGCGATACGGGCGCGGGCATCGACGCGGAGACGGGCAAACACATCTTCGACAAGTTTTACCAGGGCGACAAATCGCACGCGCAGGAGGGGAACGGGCTCGGCCTCGCGCTCGTGCGCAGGGTGGTGGACATCCTCGGCTGTGAGATAAGCGTGGAGAGCGAAGCGGGCAAGGGCAGCGCCTTTACCGTCCGTTTCCGCGAAGTGTTGCCATGAAAAAAGTGTTGAATTTCTTGTGCGATCCGCCGCTTTTCTTCTCAGTTGCCTCCGTCTTTCTCGCCGTTGCGGTCGGTGTTCTTCTTCCCTTTGCGGAAAAGGTGCCGGACACGGTCCAAATCCCGCTCTACGCGTTGGCGGCGGCGCTGACCGCCTATGCGGTCTGGCAGATCGTGCGCTGGGTCGCGGCTGCGCGCCGCGGGCTGCGCGCAGCCGCGGACAAAAATCCGTTTACGCGCGCGATCGTCGGCGATTTCGGATTCCGCACCCTCGTCTTTTCCGGGTTATCTCTCGCCGCAAACCTTGCCTATGCCGTACTCAACATCGTCGTAGGCGCGCTGTCGGGGGCGTTCTGGTATATCGCCGTGGGCGCATATTATGTCCTGCTCGGCGTGATCCGTTTGGGCGTTGTCGCGGCGGGCAGCCATGCGCGGCGGCATGCGAAGGGGGAAAGGTACACCCTTCTTGTCTTTCGCGGCGCGGGCGCCGCACTGCTCGTTCTGGAGATCGCGCTTGCGGGTGCGGTGGCGCAGATGGTGGCGGGCCGCGTCGTGCACACATTCGGGCTTTCCATGGTCATCGCTTCCGCGGCATTTTCCTTTACAAAGCTTTTTCTCGCCTTTTACAACCTGTTCAAGGCAAAGAGGTATTCCGATCCCGTCGTGCAGGCGCTTCGGAACATAAATCTCACGGGTGCGACCGTGTCCCTGCTCGCGATGCAGACCTCCATGGTCGCTCTGCTCAGTCCGAACGACTTTTCCCTTCGCATCCTGTGCGGCGCGGTCGGGGCGGTCGTCTGCATTGCGAACATCTGCATGGGCGTCGTCATGATCGTGCGGGCGAACGTGCGGCTGAAAGAGATCGCAGAAAATAAGGAGGCTCACGATGAGCGAAGAGAATAAATTCCTTTATCAATACAGTGCTCCGTCCGAGGAGGAACGTCGGGAAATAGAGGGCATCCGCCGCCGCTATCAAAAGAGCGAACACACCGACAAGCTCTCCCGTCTGCGTTCTCTCGACCGTCGCGCGCGCAGGCTTCCGCTCATCGTCGCGATCTGCCTCGGCACTGCTGGCACGCTCATCTTCGGGCTCGGACTGAGCATGATCCTGCAATGGGACATAAACTTTCTCGGCGCCCTCATCGCCGTCGCGGGAGCTGCCGCAGCGGCATGCGCGCATCCCGTCTACCGCGTTCTTCTCAGGCGCGGAAAGGAAAAATACGGCGAAGAGATCCTCTCGCTCAGCAGCGATCTTCTCGGGACAGATGAAAAAGTAGATTGAACAAAGAGGCATGGAACGCGCGTTTTCATGCCTTTGCTTTATGGCAAGCATAAAAAACAAGTATTTGAATTTTCGGCAAAAATGTATTATAATGGAACCGATCAAAAAAGGAGGGCGAAAAAATGCTCGGCAATTTCACCTATTGCAATCCCACAAAATTGTATTTTGGCAAGGGCTCGATCGAAGGGCTCAAAGAGGAACTGAAAAAATATAAGAAGAACGTTCTGTTGGTGTACGGCGGCGGCTCGATCAAGCGCAACGGCATCTACGATGCGGTCGTGCGCATTCTCGGCGAGTGCGGCAAAAACGTCACCGAGCTTTCGGGCGTGATGCCAAACCCCACGGTCGAAAAGCTTTACGAGGGTTGTGCTCTCGCGCGCGAGTGCACGGCAGACCTCATTCTCGCGGTGGGCGGCGGCTCTGTATGCGACTATGCGAAGGCGGTCTCCGTCTCCGCATACTGTGACGAGGATCCTTGGGACAAATATTTTCTCCGCATGGAAGAGCCCGACTGCAAGATCATCCCCGTCGGTTGCGTTCTGACGATGGTCGGCACGGGCAGCGAGATGAACGGCGGCTCGGTCATCACCAACTACGCGCAAAAGCTCAAGATCGGTCACGTCTTCGGCGAAGAGGTATTCCCGAAATTCTCCGTGCTCGACCCCGAATATACTTACACCCTTCCCGCCTATCAGATGGTTGCGGGTTTTTACGACATCATGTCGCACATCCTCGAACAGTACTTCTCGGGCGAGGACGACAACACTTCCGACTATCTCGCGGAAGGGCTTCTCCGTTCGCTCATCCACAGCGCGAACATCGCGGTCAAGGATCCGCACGACTATGAGGCGCGCAGCAATATCATGTGGACGGCGACGTGGGCGCTCAACACGCTGATCGCGAAGGGCAAGACCACCGACTGGGAGGTGCACATGCTCGGGCAGGCGGTCGGCGCGCATACGGACGCGACGCACGGCATGACGCTTGCGGCAGTCTCCGACGCCTATTACAAGCACATTCTTTCGTACGGGCTGGCGAAATTCGTCAGATATGCCGTCAATGTCTGGGGTGTGGATCCCGCGGGCAAGACGGACGAAGAGACGGCGCTCGAGGGCCTTTCCCGTATGCGGGAGTGGATGAAGTCCATCGGGCTCGTGACAGACCTTCGCACGCTCGGCGTGACGGAGGACATGATCGAAGGCATCGCAAAGAGCACACTGGTCATGGAAGGCGGATATAAGGTGCTCACGCACAAAGAGATCGTCTCCATCCTGCGGGAGAGCCTGTGAAGCGCCTGCTCGGGGTCTTTTTGGCGACCCTTGTCCTGCTGTTCTTCTGCGGTTGCGGGCCGGCAGTGTCGGAAAATGAAGGAGAGGAAGGAGGTGTCGGTGTGACGGACACGACCGATCTTTATCTGTATGCAAACGGCGAAGAGCTCGTGGCGCAGCTTTCTGACAATTCTTCCGCGCGCGCCCTTGCCGAACTTCTGCGCGGCGGACCGCTCACCATCGAAATGCGCGATTATGCGGGTTTTGAAAAGGTGGGGCCTCTGGGGCAGACTCTTCCGAGAAACGACGAGTCTCTCCGCACAAAGGCTGGAGATCTCGTGCTGTACCAAGGAAATCAGTTTGTCATTTATTACGGGGAAAACAATTGGAGCCTCACCCTGCTCGGCAGGATCGAAGGCGCAACGCGCGAAGGTCTTCTCTCCGTTCTCGGAGAAGGGGATGTCAGGGTCGTCTTGTCGCTCGAGAGAATGAATTGAATCGCAGTGCATACAAATTCCCTCTCCTTCACAAAATAGATGGAGGAGGGGAATAGATGAAGGGAAAATTCACGGCATCGGGGCTCCTCGCGCTCGCCGCAGTGGCGGAGCGGGAGGAGCTTCTGTGCAAAAAGACAAAATTGTATTCGCACACGCTTACGGACCCCGCGCTGGCGTCGCGCATGCGCACGCTTGCGGCGGCGCACGCAAAGCGGTTCGAGCGGCTGGCGGAGATGATATGACGGGCGGGCTGAGAAAGCGCGAGACCTCGCTGTCCGAGGCGGACGCGATCACGGACGTGATGCAGGCAGAGCGTGCGCTGTTGCGCTGTTATGCGGAGATCTTTGCCTGTCCGCTGGACAAGAGCGACCGCGAGGTGCTCACGATGTTGTTTTACGACGCCGCAGACAGCGCGGGCGAGGCATGCGATATGTTTTCCGCGATCCGTTCGGATGACCTTCCCGCCGATGAGGAGGGGAGAAAGTCCATGCGTGCCGCCCTTGCCGCACGAAAAAAACAGGTCCTCTCAGGCATTGAAAAAGAGGAGGAGCCTTCCTGAAACAGCTCTGCGGCGCCGCTTTTTGCGGTGCCGCGGGGTGATCTTTTCATGGGGAAATACAAACACACGCCCGCGCAGGCTTTCCTGCGCGGGCGTGTGTTTGTTTCCCGACGCGCCGCCTGACGGCGTCGGCCGTGTGCCGTTATCGGCTTTCCGTTTTGTGCGCTTCTCTCTTTTTTGCCGCAAAAATGCGCTCTCTTTTTTAGGATTTTCACTATACAAAAATAAAATTATGTGTTATAATTAAGAAAACTTTTCTATAAAATCGCGCGAGTTTTCTGCGATGTGCGACAGGGGAAAAAGATGATAAAAAAGAGGGACCTGATATTTGAGCTCAGCACGCCTGCGAGCACGTTTGTGTTGAAGGCAGACACCGCCGAATGCGTATACTACGGGCGGCGGCTTTCTCCGGGCGGCAGCATTGCATCGATCTGCGGCTCGTCGCGCCGCATTTTTTCAAGCCCCGGCGGCGGGGACTATTCGGAATACAGCATACAGCTTCTGAATGCGGACGGCGGATTTGCCGCCGATTTCAAGTTTGTGCGGGCAAAGGCCACCGTTGAAAAGCGGGAGATCCCGGGGCTTCCTTCTTCCTATGGCGAGGGTAGGACGCTCGAGCTCAAATACATGGATGCCTCCACCCGAGTGGCATTGTATCTGTACTACACTGTATTTTCGGACAGCGACGTGATCGCGGCCTCCGCGCGCCTTGTCAACGGCTCGCGCAAGCCCGTGCGCATCCGCAGGCTGATGAGCCTGCAGCTCGACCTTGCGGGCTGCGGTTTCGACGTCGTCACGTTGGGCGGGATGTGGGGGCCTGAACGGAGGCGTTATCCGCGTTCGCTGGGCGCGGGGATCTTTGTCAACGATTCCAAGAGCGGATGCTCTCAGCACGCGCACAATCCCTTCGTGATGGCGGTCTCGCCGCAGGGCGCATATGCGTTCAACTTCGTCTATTCGGGCAATCACAAGGAGCTCTTCGAGTGCGACGGGCACGGGATGACGCGCATTCTCGTCGGTTTAAACGACTTTATGTTCGACTGGAATCTCGCGCCGGGCGAGGAGTTCAACACGCCCGAAGCGGTGATGTGCTATGCCGATTCGGAAGAGGAGTGCTGTGCGCGTATGCGCGCATTTGTCGCCTCGCACATCGTCCGCGGGAAATGGAAGACGCGCGAGCGCCCCGTTTGCGTCAACAGCGTCGGCGTGAAATATCCGCTCGCTGACGTGGACGCCCTTCGCGGCGAGGCGGTCAAAGCGGCGGAGACGGGCGCGGAGCTGTTTGTGCTCGACGATTTTACGAAGGCGGACGAAGATGCTCCCGATTGGTACAAAAGGGTAGAAAAAGATGACGGGGCGCTCGCCTCTCTTGCGAAGGAAGTGCGGGAGCGCGGGCTTATGTTCGGCATCCGCATCGAGCCCGAAGTCATCGGCGAAGACAACGAATTTCTGCGCACGCATCCCAACTTTGCGATGAAGATCCCCGGCCGCGCGCCCGTTCGCATCCGCAACCGCCTCATGCTGAATTTTGCGGACGAACGCGTGCAGAACTACGCCGTGCGCATTGCGAGCGAGGCGATCACGCGCAGCGGTGCGTCTTTCGTGCGCTGGGATTTCAATCGCACGATGACCGATTGTTTCGGCAAGGGCGTGCCTGCGGGGGAATACTTTCACCGCTATATGCTCGGTTATTACCGCGTTCTGTCAAAGCTCGTCAAAAAGTTCCCGTCCGTCCTTTTCGAAGGCTGCGCGGAAGGCGGCGGCAGGTGCGACCTCGGCCTTCTCTGCTTCTTCCCGCAGATCCGCGTGCGCGACTGCACGGATGCGCGTGACCGCATTGAATTGCTGGACTGTGTGACGCACGCTTATCCTTCCTGCACGTTCTGTTCATCCGTCTCGCAGGTACCCGATCTTTATACCGGGACCACCAGTTCTTTGGACGTTCGGTTTCTCGTCGCCTGCGGCAGTGTGCTCGGCTATGATATCGGACTGAATCTCCTGTCAGAGGAAGAGCGAAAGCAGATCGCGGCGCAGATCGCATTTTACCGCACGGCGCGCAAACTCTTTCAGTTCGGCGAACGGTATCGCCTCGGCGAGGGAAAAGCGATCGGTTTTATGGATGTCAGTGCGGATAAGGGCACGGCGATCGCCGTTATTTTTCTCAAAAAGTGGAGTCCCGGCGATCTTCCGACCATGCGGTTCAAGGGGCTGAATCCTGCGGCGTGCTATGATGTCACGGCGCGCGGCAGGGAGGGTGCAAAACGCGTCGCGGGCGATGTGCTGATGTATGCCGACTGCCCGTTGCGCGATCTCTTCTGTTTCGAAGAGAATGTCCGCTACAGCGGCGGTGTCCAGGCAAAACTCTATTTCTTTAAAAAAGTAAAAAACTGACGCCCTGTTCGATCGCAGGTCCTTATCTTGCAAATTTTTTGTGCGTTTCTCGTACTTCTTTGTTCGGGAAACGCTTTTTTATCGTTTTTTTGTGCGCGCCCGCTTCGGTTACGTCAAGATCGGCGTGGACTGTTCTTTCGTCGTCATTGCCGTCCTGCTCTCCTTTGTCTTTTTGCATGAACTTGCGGGGGTGCGCGAGGGAACGCTTGCCGCGGCGGTGTTCGTAGGTCTCATCGCAAAGCAGTTCAATCGTTTTATGGTCCCGTTTGCCGACAGGCTGTTCCGTCCGTTTGCGGCAAAGCGCGAAAACTGAGTGCGTTTCGGCGGCGATTTTCTGCATAATCCGACCTATTTCCGCATACTATGCCGTATGGCAGAATATTACGAGGGCACGCGCCGCTATCGCCGCTATCGGCGTCCCTTCAAACTCAAAAAATGGATGTTTGCCGTGCTCTTTCTCGCAGTCGGCGTGGGTATATTTGCCTATTACCGCGGCAGGATGTCAGACCTCTTATACGGCCTGAGCGAGGCGACGGTGCGCGCCTATGCGACGCAGGCGCTCAACGACGCGGCGCTGGAGGCGCTGTCCTGGAACGGCACGGAATACGACGACCTGATCGTCGTGACGCGCGGAGAGGACGGCAAGGTGGAGAGCATAGAGGCGGACGCCTATAACATCAACCTGCTCGCCAGAGAGACGACGGCGCTTGCGATCTCCAAGCTGGGTGCCGCGTGTGAACAGGGAGTCGGGGTCCCGCTCGGCGCGTTCACGGGCATGGAGCTGTTTTCCGGCTTCGGGCCGGAGATCACCTTCCGCGTGCTTGCGGAAGGGAGCGTCGCCTGTTCGTTCGATTCCTCCTTCCGCACGGCGGGCATCAACCAGACTTTGCATTCGGTGTATCTCGATCTCGGAGCGACGGTGAGCATCGTGCTCCCTTCGGGCAACCGCGAGATCGTGGTCAGCACGCAGGTGCTTTTGTGTGAGAGCGTGCTCGCGGGCGACGTCCCCGACGGCATCTGGGGACTGTTTGACTGAGAAATTTTGCGGGAAAGGCGCAAAGTTGTTGACTTTTTTTTGCAATTGCATTATCATTGTAAGCAGAAAGAGAACAGCGATGACGGAGACAGACGGACATCTTCGTGCCCCCAAGAGAGGAAGCTTCAGCGGCTGAAAGAGCTTCCGCGGCGCTTTGTCCGGTATTCACTCCACCAGCTTCCGCCTTCAAATCGAGAGAGAGTAGGGGCGGACGATGTCCGCGCGTTAAGCGGAAAAGAGGCAGGCGGGATCTTTCTGTCTGCGAACATAGGTGGTACCGCGCAAAGACTGCGCCCTGTGACGAAAGTCGCAGGGCGTTTTTTCAACCAAAAAACAAACGGAGATTTCAAGATGAAAGAAAAGATCGAAGCCATCCGCGCCGCGATCGGCGAAGGAGCGGCGGCGGCGAAGGACCGCAAAGAGCTGTTCGCGCTCAAGATGAAATATCTTGGCAAGACGGGCGAGATCACGGCATTGCTCAAAGGCATGCGCGACGTTCCCGCCGAAGAGCGCCCCGAGGTGGGCAAGATCATCAACGAGGTGCGCACATGGGCGGAGTCGCTCTTTGCCTCCCGCGACGAAGAGCTGAAAAAAGAGGAGCTCTCCGCGCGCTATGCGAGCGAAAAGATCGACGTCACGATGCCCGCGCGCTTTGCTTCGGGCGGTTCGGTGCATCCCGTCTCGCTCGTGCGCAACGAGCTGATCGAGTGCTTTGCGGGCATGGGCTTTGACGTGTTCGAAGGCCCCGAGATCGAAAAGGATTATTACAATTTCCAGGCGCTCAACATCCCCGCCGACCATCCCGCCCGCGACATGCAGGATACCTTCTTCCTCACGGGCGAATACCTCCTGCGCTCGCAGACATCTTCGGGGCAGATCCGCGTCATGGAGAACAAAAAGCCGCCCATCAAGGTGCTCAGTCCCGGCAGGGTGTACCGCTCCGATTCGGATGCGACTCATTCGCCCATGTTCCACCAGATGGAAGGGCTTGTCGTGGACAAGGGTATCACGCTCAACGACCTGAAAGGTCTTCTGGACGAGTTCGCGCGCAGGATGTTCACCTCTGAGACCAAGACCCGTCTTCGTCCGTCCTACTTCCCGTTCACGGAGCCGAGCGTCGAGGTCGACCTCTCCTGTTCCGCGTGCGGCGGAAAGGGCTGCCGCATCTGCAAGGGCACGGGCTGGATCGAGGTGCTCGGCGCGGGCATGGTCAACCGCCGCGTGCTGGAAAACTGCGGCATCGACCCCGACGTATACACGGGCTTTGCGTTCGGCATCGGGCTGGAGCGCATCGCGATGATCAAATACGGCATCGGCGATATCCGCCTCATGTTCGAGGGAGACGTGCGCTTCCTCAAACAGTTCAGAAACTGAAGGAGGGCAGAGAGATGAAAGTACCTTTCAGTTGGTTAAAGGAATATGTCGATATAAAGGTCTCCGCGCAGGAACTCGCGGACAAGCTGTTCTCCTGCGGGTTCGAGGTGGAAGAACTGATCTATGTCGGCGCGGAGATCGACCGCTGCGTCGTCGGCAGGATAGAAAAGATAGAGAAACATCCCGATGCGGACAAGCTCAAGGTCTGCACCCTCAACTGCGGGCGGTACGGGGAGAGCATTCAGATCGTCACGGGGGCGGACAACGTCGCCGAGGGCGACGTCGTGCCCGTCGCCCTGGAAAATTCTTCGCTGCACGGCGGCGTCAAAATCAAAAAGGGCAAGCTGCGCGGGGTGGAGTCCTTCGGGATGCTCTGCTCCGGCGAAGAGCTCGGCATCAACGACGACTGGTACGAGGGTGCCGAGGTCAACGGCATCCTGCAGCTGGAAAAGGACATCCCGCTCGGCACCGACATAAAGGAGGTCGTCGGGCTGGACGATTATATCTTCGACATCTCCGTCACCGCCAACCGGCCGGACTGCCAGAGCATTTACGGCATCGCGCGCGAGGTGGCAGCGGTGCTCAAAACGGTGCCGGAGCCGCTGGAACTGACGTATGCGGCAGACCCCTCGTTCGGCACCGGCGAGCGGGTGACCGTCCGGGTGGAAGCGCCTGACCTGTGCCCCCGCTACGTCGCCCATTATGTGCGCGGGCTTAAGATAGAAAAGTCGCCGCAGTGGCTGCGCCGCAGGCTCGCGCTCTGCGGGCTGCGCTCCATCAGCAACGTCGTCGACATCACCAACTACGTCCTGCTCGAGCTGGGGCAGCCCATGCACGCCTTCGACCTCTCGAAGATCGCGAAGAACGAGATCTGCGTCCGCCGCGCGGCGGAAGGGGAGAAGATCACCACCCTCGACGAAAAAGAATTCACGCTCACGCCCGAAACGCTCGTCATTGCAGACGGCAACAAGCCCGTGGCGCTCGCGGGCGTCATGGGCGGGCTGAACAGCGGCATCGCGGAGGAGACGGACGAAGTGCTCTTCGAGAGCGCCAAGTTCGAGCGCGCGAACATCCGCCGCACCTCCCGCAGGCTGGGGCAGAAGAGCGATTCCTCCGCGCGCTTTGAAAAGGGCGTGGACGCCTACACGACGGGCGTTGCGATCGACCGCGCGCTCAACCTGATCGAGCGCCTGGGTTGCGGCAAGATCGCGCGCGATCGCTATGACATCGCGGACAAGGAGATCGTCCCGTCCGTCATCACCACCCGCGTCTCCGCGATCAACGCGCTTCTCGGCATTGAAGTGCCGCGCGCAGAGATGTGCGACATTCTCAGCAGGCTCAATTTCAACGTCAAGGCGAGAGGGGACACGCTGACCGTGACCGTTCCTGCCTACCGCGAGGACGTGGACGGCTTCCCCGACCTCGCCGAAGAGGTCATCCGCATGTACGGCTACGACCACATCGACGGCACATTCCTCAAATGCGCGAGCGTCACGAACGGCGGGCTCTCCGCGTCGCAGATGCGCGAAGAGAGCGCAAAGCGCGCGCTGCGCGGGCAGGGTTATTCTGAGATCATCACCTACTCTTTCATCTCGCCCAAGGACTATGAGCTCGTCCGTCTGCACGGCGAGATCGAAAAGGCGATCCGCATCCGCAACCCGATCGGCGAGGACATGAGCCTCATGCGCACCACGCTCGTCCCTTCCATGCTGGACACGGTCGTGCGCAACATCCGCCGCGGCAACGAGGCCGCGCGCCTCTTCGAGCTTGCGAACGTCTATCTCGCACAGCTCCCTCTCACCGAACTTCCGCATGAGCGCAAGACGCTCTCCCTCGGCGTTTACGGCGCGGGAGAGGACTTCTTCTCCGCGAAGGGCGCATTCGAGGCGCTCGCCGCGCAGATGCGCGTCCGCTTCTCGTATGTTCCCGCGACAAGACCTTTCCTGCATCCCGGGAAATGCGCCGCCGTCCTTCTCAACGGCGAGGAGATCGGTTATCTCGGCGAGCTCGCTCCCGACATCGCCGAACAGCTCGTCATCGAGACCTCCGTCTTCCTCGGCGAATTGAATTTTGAAAAGCTCTCCGCTTGCGCGAACGGTGATATCAAATACAACCCGCTGCCTAAGTTCCCCGAGATCAAGCGCGATCTTGCGCTCGTCGCGCCCGAAGAGATGACGTGCGCGCAGGTGGAGCAGGTCATTTCCGAGAGCTGCAAATACCTGACTGACGTGCATCTGTTCGACGTCTACCGCGGCGCACAGGTCGGCGAGGGCAAAAAGAGCATGGCGTTCTCGGTCACGTTCACCCCGCGCGACAAGGCGATCAAGCCGGAGGACGCGGACGGCTACGTCAAACGCATCCTCAAGGCACTTCACGAAAAGCTCGGGCTCGAACTTCGCTGAGTGTTTGCGTCGGCGCTTCGCAATGCCGCAATGCGTGCGGTTCTGCTTTAAGCCGTTGCGGAAACTGTGTAAAACCACACAGCGGCCCGCGAAAACCGCGTAAAAGACTGCGACCGCAGGTGTCGCGCAAAAATGGACGCGTTACGGCTGTCGAAGTCGTATAAAAAGACCGCATTGCGACCGCAGGTGTCGCGCAAAAATGGACGCGTTACGGCTGTCGAAGCCGTATAAAAAAGACCGCATTGCGGCCGCAGGTGTCGCGCAAAAATGGACGCGTTACGGCTGTCGAAGTCGTATAAAAAGACCGCGTTGAATCCGCAGAAGTCAAATAAAAAAGGAGGGAGTCGCTTTGACTCCCTCCTTAGATATTTTCGGTCAGTTTTCGGTTTTTGCGGCGGCCTTGACATGGGCGCGCCACATGATGTGCGCCAACACGGCCTCTGCGCCGAGCAGCAGTGAGACCGCGATGCCGAGCACGGAAAGATAGGATATCCCGTAGATGAGCGGCAGGATGGAGGCGGTAAAAGCGAACACCGCTATGACGGAGAGTGCAAGGCATGCTTCGGTTTTAAACAGCAGCGCGATCCCGCATAGCAGGAGCGCACAGGTCAGAAAGAATGCCAGCGGCGGTCCGAAATTTGCGTACCCGATGAGAAGGGGATCAAAATAACTTGTCAGCGTGCGGATGGCCTCGATCTCTCCGCCTGCGCCCTGCGTGCCGAACACGAGCACCGCGCCGTAGGGCAATACCTCTAAGATCAGCGCGGCAAGCGGAAGCAAAAACAGAAAAACGGTCAGGACTGTTTTTTTCATGAGCGCATCCTCCTTATCTTTTCTCGTCTTCATTGTAACATACCGCATTATTTATGTCAATATTCGATCGAAATTTTTCACGTTTGCGGGAACGGGCGTTATGCGGGATTTTTTCGCGCAAAACCCTTTTCAAATGCGTGCAAACATGATACAATAGTAAGGATAGAAAACCAAAATAAAATCAGGACAAAGGAGGGAAGTGCGATGTGTGAGATCCTGGCTCCCGCAGGCGACGAAGCGGCTTTTTGCGCTGCGCTCGGCGCGGGTGCGGACGCCGTCTATGTCGGGCTGAAAGACTTTTCGGCGCGCCGTGCGGCGGCAAATTTCACGGACGAGGCGTTTGCGCGTTGTGTCAGGCTCGCGCACATGTTGGGCGCAAAAGTGTATGTCGCGCTCAATACCCTCGTAAAGGATGCGGAACTTTCCCGGTTTTTCGAGAGCGCGCGCACGGCATGGAATGCGGGTGCGGATGCGCTCATCCTGCAGGATGTCTTTCTCGGGAAAAAGCTCAAACAGGCATACCCGCAGATGGTCCTGCACCTCTCCACACAGGCAGGTGTCTGCAACGAGTACGGCGCGCGGCTCGCAAAGCGCATGGGTTTTTCCCGCGTCATCCTCGCACGCGAAACGCCTTTCGAGGATGTCGAACGCATCGCGCGCATTCTCGAGACGGAGGTTTTCGTGCAGGGCGCGCTGTGCACCTGTTTTTCGGGACAGTGCTATTTTTCTTCCCTCGTCGGCGGAAACAGCGGCAACCGCGGCCTGTGCAAACAACCCTGCCGCAAGCGCTACGGCGTCGACCGCGCGGGCTTCGAGGGCATGGCGTACCGCCTTTCCCTCTCCGATCTGTGTGTGGGGGAGGAGGTCAAAAAACTCAAAGACGCAGGCGTTCTGTCATTCAAGATCGAGGGCAGGATGCGCTCGGCGGCATACGTCGGCGCCGCCGTTTCCTATTACCGCGACCTTCTTTCGAATGCGGCGGGGGAGACGCTCGAAAAAGATCTTTCCGCCCTGCGCCGCACTTACAACCGCGGCGGCTATACGAAGGGCTACCTTTTCGGACAGGACAAAAATCTTCTCTCTCCCCGCGTTCAGGGACACATGGGCGAGCGGATCGGGCGCGTCGAACGCATCTCAAAAAATGACAATTCCGCATTTATACGCTCGGCGTATTTTCCCGCAAAGGGGGACGGATTCAAGATCCTTCGCGCGGGCGAAGAGGTGGGCGGCTGTGAATACAGGGCAGAGCGCGCCGCGGAAAAAGGCGGCTTTTATCTTCATCGCATTCCCGATCTTCGCATCGGCGACGAAGTGTATCTGACCCTCGACAATGCGCTCTCCGCGCGGCTGTGTGCGGCGCGGCGGGGTGTTCCGCTCGCGCTGAGTTTGGAGGCAAGGGGCGGAAAACCACTCTGTGTGACCGTGCGCGGACGCTTCGGCGAGCAGACCTTTTTTTCCGATTTTGTTGCCGCGGTGGCGCAGAAAGCGCCCTTTTCCCGCGAGGAACTCATCGCGTGTTTCTGCAAAACGGATGCCTTTCCCTATGAGATCCGCATCGAAAAAGCGGATGCGGAAGGGGATCTGTTCTTCGTCCGTTCACAGCTCAATGCCTTTCGGCGCGAGGTCTTCGCGCGCGTGGCGGATCTTCTTGCGCCCCCGCGCGCGCCGCTTGCACCCGTCTCGGTCGTGGAAAATACGGAAAAACATTGTGATAAAGGGCATGAGATCGCCGTCATCGACAGGGATTTTTCCTCTCCCGTCTATCGTACGGCGAAAGTCGATCATGCGATCTTTAAGCCGAAAAATTACAGAAACGAGCGCGAAATAGAGGATTTTTTCAATAAATCAGAGTACTATGCCTGGCATAAATGGTTATATTTTCCCGCTTTCATGACGGGAGTTGACATTGAAGCGGTATTGTCGTATCTGGATCGGTTCGACGGTGTGTATGCCGAAGGCGTGTTTGCGCTTGAGCTGTGCCGCGAACGCGGCGTGCCTCTGTTTGCGGGCACAGGCTTCAATCTGTTCAACTCGCTCTCCGTGGCGGAGGCGCGGGAAGAGGGCGCGTGGCATGTTGCGCTCTCCAAGGAGCTCTCTCTTGCGGAGGCTTCCCCTTTGTGCGGGTTCCTCTTTTCGGGTGGAGGGTATAAGCTGATGGAGCTGGGGCATTGTCTCTTTTCCAAGAGCTGTGCGGGGTGCGACAGGAGATCGCGCTACACGCTCACCGATGAAAGCGGCCGCGCTTTCCCGCTCCTGCGATATGAAAACAGCGCCTGCCGCTTTGAGCTTTACAACTGTCTTCCCCTTGCGGGAGAGCGGCGGGGCCTTGCACTTTTTGATCTTTCGCCCCTTTCCGATCGGGAAAAGGCTGCTTATCTTTCGGGCGGCGACGCGCGGCGCCTGCTTTCAAATTATACGTCGGGTGCGCAGAAAAAAGGCATAACCTGACCTGCGCCGCAGGCGCGTGAATAATTGCGTTTTTGCATAATGCAAAGCGCGGGAGTTTTTGTATGACGGACGACAAGATAATCGAAAAACTTGAACTGAATAAGATACTCTCCGCGGTCGCGGGGTTTGCGGTGCTCCCTTATACGAAGGAGCGCCTTCTCGGTGAACGGCCTTCTTCCGAACGCGGCGAGGTGGAAAAACTTCTTTCTCTCACGGCAGAGGCGGACGTCGCGCTCTTTCGCCACGGTGTGGGACGGGTGGAGGAGTTTCCCGCTTTTACCGACGAGATCGAGCGCGCGCAAAAGGGCGCGACTCTCTCGTGCAAAGAGCTCCTTTCGTTGAATGCGCTGCTGCGTTCGGCGCGCATTGCCTATCGCGGCATCACTGCGCTTCCCGCGGAAAGCGCGCCTCTGCTTTCGGAGATCGCGTCGGGCATCTATTTCGACGAGATCCTCGAAAATGACATCGGTGAAAAGATCCTCTCGGAGGACGAGCTCGCGGACACGGCGAGCGACGAGCTTTACAACATCCGCCGCTCCGTGCGCGCGCTCAACGAGCGGATCCGCGCCAAGCTCTCCGAATATCTGAGCGGCGAGGACTCGAAATTCTTGCAGGACGGCATCGTCACGATGCGCGACAACCGCTACGTCCTTCCCGTCCGCGCCGAATACAAATCGCGCGTCCGCGGCTTTGTGCACGACCGCTCGCAGAGCGGCGCGACCTTTTTCATCGAGCCCGAGCTCGTGCTCGAGATGAACAACGAACTGCGCGAGCTTGCCGCCGCGGAGAAAGAGGAGATTGAGCGCATCCTCGCACAGCTTTCCCACCGCGTCGGGAGTATGGCGGGGCAGCTCCTCGAAGACATCTCCCGCCTGACCGAGATCGACCGCGCCTACGCGAAGGCTGAATATTCCTACAAAAACCGCTGTGTACGGCCGCGCCTGAGCCGCAAGGGTGTGATCGCGATCGAAAAGGGCAGGCACCCGCTCCTCGACGCGAAGACGGCGGTGCCCGTCTCCGTCTCGCTCGGCGGCGACTATCGCATTCTCCTTGTTTCGGGTCCCAACACGGGCGGCAAGACGGTCACTCTCAAGATGTGCGGCCTCTTCTGCCTGATGGCGTGTTGCGGGCTCTTCCTGCCCGCCGCAGACGGCACCGAGATCCCCGTGTTTTCCTCGGTGTTCTGCGACATCGGCGATGCGCAGTCCATCGAAGAAAATCTCTCCACCTTTTCCTCTCACATTCAGAACATCATCGGCATCGTCGAGCGCGCGGACGCGGACAGCCTCGTGCTCATCGACGAGCTCGGCGGCGGCACCGACCCTGATGAAGGACAGGCGATCGCCAAGGCGGTGCTCTCGCACCTGCTTCGCGTCGGCTGTCGCGGCATCGTGACCACGCACTATACCGCGCTCAAGGAATATGCCTACTCCCGGGACGGCATAGAAAACGCGAGCATGGAGTTCGACAAAAACACCCTTCGTCCGCTTTATCGCGTCCGCCTCGGCATTCCGGGCAGCAGCAACGCGATCGCGATCTCGCGCCGCCTCGGGCTTCCCGAGCCCATTCTCGAGGAGGCGCTTGCAAACCTCTCGGAGGGCGGCAGGAAGTTTGAAAACATCATCCGCACGGCCGAGCAGAGCCGCATCGAAGCGGATGCCGCAAAAAAAGAGGCGGACGCGCTCAAGGCGGAATGGAGTGCGAAGGTCGCGGAGGCGGATGCGGAGCGCGAGCGGCTCAAAAAAGAGCGCGAAAAGCTGTATCTGAATGCGCGCGTCGAGAGCCGCCGCATCGTCAACGAGCGCACCGAACAGGCGGAGGAACTGCTCGCGCAGATCGAAGAGATCGCGCATGCGGAGCGGCTGGCCGAATCCGATCTCATCCGCGCGCGCACGCTCAAAAACCGCCTTGCGGACAAGGCGTACGAGGCGGAAGCGGAAGAGGAAGAACATCCCGTTTCGGAGAAAGCGGATCTTTCGCGGCTCAAGCCGGGCGACAGGGTATTTGTCGGTGCGATGCAGTCGGCGGGGGAGATCCTCTCCGTCAATGCGCGCAAGAAAGAGGCGGAGGTCTTGGTCGGATCTCTTCGTCTCAATGTAAAGGCGGGCGACCTCTATGCTATGGTCGGCGGCAAGAAGAGTGCGCCGAAGACGGACAAGGTCAGCGTGGTGCGCAAGCTCCCGCCCGTTCAGGAAGTCAAAACGGAGATCAACCTGCTCGGCATGACTGTCTCGGAGGCGATACAGGAAGTGGACGCCTTCATCGACCGCGCTGTTCTGTCCGGATTGGAAGAGGTCAAGATCATTCACGGGCTTGGCACGGGTAAACTTCGCGAGGGGATCCGAAATCATCTTCGCTCCATGCCGAACGTCCTGTCTTTCCGCCAGGGAAAATACGGCGAAGGCGATGCGGGCGTCACGATCGTAACGCTGAAGTGAGGGCGCTTCTTTCTCCTGAAAACGTATCTTGATGCGCCGTGGAAAAGTTCATTTGGCGGAAAAGAGGCGCATTTCAGCCCGCACGCGCGCGATCTGCGACAGTGTCTTTGGGCGTGAAAACGCTATTTTCTAAAGTCTGGTTTTCACTTTTCATGTTTTTTTGTCTGTTTCATGGCGAGGACGCCTCTCGGCATGCCTGCGGTTGCGGAGCAAACGCTGTTTTCTAAGGCGCTTTCAGGGGTAAATATAGTGCTTTTTCTGAAGTTGCGTTTTTTGTCCGCGGTCATGTCGCGGGCGCGATTTATGATAGCGCTTTCGGATGTGAAATGCAGAATTTTCTCGGAAGTTGGTTTTTTCGCTTTCTGTTCTCATCCGCAGTGATAAGGGGAAATGTCGTTTCCCAAAAGCGCTTTTCCGATTCTTTGCGGCTTCTTTGCGGCACGTCTGCTGTGTGCGGACTGTCTCTTTGAAAGCCTCGGCACAATGAAAAATTTGCTGTGTCCTATGTTGCAAATTTGTTTAAAACGTGCGTTTTATTAAACATTTATATTATTATTGTCTATAATATTCTTCTCTTTTTTGTCGGAGTATTGCATATTCGGCGCGTAAGCGGAATAGAGTAAAACGAAAAACTTTTGCTCGAATGCAAAGTATCCGAAAAAAGAGGTAAACTAAATTGAAAGGAAACGCAAAGATCGCGCTCGTGACCAACGTCTGTCTCGGAGTGCTGTTGCTCGCCGTCTGTGCGGTTTGTTTTCTGCCGACGGGCGTGTTCACGGCGGGAAAGACCGATCGCGTCTATTACAGCGGGGATCCGGACAGCAAGTACATCTCGCTGATGTTCAACGTGTACTGGGGCAACGAGTATCTCGGCGGGATTTTGGATACGCTGGACGAATACGGCGTAAAGGCGACCTTTTTCATCGGCGGATGCTGGGCGGACGACAACGCGGCTCTCGTCAAAGAGATCGATGCGCGCGGGCATGAGCTTGCAAATCACGGCTATTTCCACAAAGATCAGGATAAACTCTCCTATGCACAGAACGAAGAGGAGATCCGCGTCTGCGGTGAACTGCTCAAAAGCTATACGGGCAAGGCGCCCGATCTGTTTGCGCCGCCCTCGGGCGCGTATTCCGACGTGACTGTGGATGCAGCCGAGGCGCTCGGTTACAAAGTCATTCTCTGGTCTAAAGATACCATCGACTGGCGCGACAAAGACGAGTCTTTGATCTATTCGCGCGCGGTGGAGGGAGCTTCGGGCGGCGATCTCGTCCTCATGCATCCGACGGCGCAGACGGAAAAGGTCCTTCCCGCAGTCCTGCAGGCTTATCGGGAAGCGAGGCTTCTTCAGGTCCCCGTTTCTGTGAACATCGCGGGCGTGGAGAAGGTCTGAGCGCGGCCGAATGCGCGTTGCCTGGATAAATTTGGTTGAGTGGTTTTTGAAACTTTTCGGAGTGGAAATTTCAGCTTTGTGAATTTTCCAAAACTCTTTGGATCGAAAAAGGCGTCCGCGCGGCTTTCCCCAAAACCTTCGGGCTTAAAAATCGTCCGCGCGGCTTTCCCCAAAGCCTCCGGGCTTAAAAATCGTCCGTGCGGCTTTCCCGAAATCCTGTGGCTTAAAAATCGTTCGCGCGGCTTTCCTAAAACTCTTTGACTTAAAAATCATTCGAGTGAAGCTGTTCGGCTCGCGGGACAAGTCGTCGATTTTCTCTCGTGGTCTGCGGAAGCGGCCTCGTTGCAGGGCGGTCTTTGAGCCGAAAAGGGAGTAAGCGTGAGGACGTTCTTCGCCGTGGTTTGCGTGGGGCGGACAAGTGCGTTTCGCTTTTCTGCGTCGGTCAAAACGGATCAAAAAACGCGTCGGTGCGTTTGGAAATACATACGGAGGAACACATGACATACAGCAAAAAATATGACAGCGGGCTTCGCCTTGTGGTCAGGCGGACGGAGGGTTTGCTCTCCGTGAGCATGGGGATCGTCGTCGGGACGGGTTCCTGTTTCGAGACGGAAAAAGAGAACGGGATCTCGCATTTTATCGAGCACATGATGTTTAAGGGAACGCGCAAGCGCAACGCCTTTGAGATCTCGGATGCGATGGACCGCATCGGTGCGCAGAGCAATGCGTTCACGTCCAAGGACATGACCTGTTACTATGCAAAATGCACCTCCGACCATGCGGGGGAGGCGTTTGAGATACTCTCCGATTTCTTCCTCGATTCGCAGTTTCCCGAGGAGGAAATGGAGCGCGAAAAGGGGGTCGTCCTCGAGGAGATCTCCATGACGGAGGACACCCCCGACGAGCTCTGTCTGGACATTCTCGCCGAGGCGTATTTCGGAAAAGAGGGGTATGGCAGGACCATCCTCGGGCCCTCGTCCAACGTAAAAAAGTTCACGCGTGAGGATCTCTTTTCGTATATCGCAGAGCGGTACAATCCCGAAAACGTCGTCGTGTCTTTTGCGGGCAATATCGACTTTGCGGAAGCGGAACGGCTCGTGCAGAAGTATCTTGAACCTGCGCTTTCGCGCCGTCCGTTCGAGGTGAGGAAGAAGGCATTTTCCTTTGCGGGCAAAAGCCTTTGCAAGAAAAAAGATATCGAGCAAGTGCATATTGCGCTCGCCTATCCTTCGTTGCCGAGAGAGCACAGGCTCATGGACGCGGCGCTCGTCGTCAACACCGTTCTCGGCGGCGGAATGAGCTCCCGACTTTTTCAGAAAGTGCGCGAGCAGATGGGGCTTGCCTATACCGTCTATTCCTATATTTCCTCCTTTACGGAAGGGGGGATGCTCACTGTCTATGCGGGGGTAAATCCCGCAAATGTCGAGCGTGCGCGCGAAGCGGTGCTGGAGACCATCCGAGGTTTCTGCCGCGACAAATTCACGAAAGAGGAGTTTGCGCGCGGAAAAGAACAGCTCAAATCTTCCGTCATCCTCGCGCAGGAAAATACCGCCTCGCAGATGATCGCCTATGCAAAATACATGCTCTACAACGATGCGATCCTCGACCTTGAAAAGCGCGTCCGCGACATCGATGCGATGACGATGGAGGACTGCGAAGAGGCGCTTTCGCTGAATTTTGACGAAAATAAAATGGCGGCGGCGGTCGTCGGCAAGATCGATCGTCCGCTCCCGCTTCAAGACTGAATTTCATAAAACAGGGGAATTTCCTCTGTTTTTTGACTATTTAAAGGGGATTGCAAAGTACTATGTCAGACAGAATACGCGGCTTTGGGCCGTTTTTCGGGCAGGATGCAAGGCTGTTGATCCTCGGGAGTTTTCCCTCCGTCAAGAGCCGCAAGGTCGAGTTTTATTACGGCAATCGGCAGAACAGATTCTGGCGTGTCATCGCCTCTTTTTTCGGCGAGGCGGTGCCCGAGACCGTAGAGGACAAGAAGTCGCTTTTGCTCCGAAGAAAGATCGCGCTGTGGGACGTCGTGACGGAGTGCAACATCCGCGGCAGCGAGGACGCCTCCATCCGCAACTTTGAGACGGCGGATGTCTCCGCGCTCTGCGCGAGCCTTCCGATCGAGCTCGTCCTGCTCAACGGCAAGACTGCGGCAAACATCTATTTTTCCCGCTGTGCGGCGCCTGTCCCCGCGCTGACCCTTCCCTCGACAAGTCCCGCCAATACCCGCTTTGACGAGTCGGTGTGGAAGGATGCGCTTGCCCGCGTGTTCGGCGCGGCGGAGCCGAGCGGCAAAAGCGAGTGAGAAATAACTACGTTTCTGTTCATTTTTAATTTAAGAAGACTCTACATATTTTTTGGAGGGATTCATGCCTACATACGAAGAGGTCATATCCTCGCTTTCTGCTCTTGCGGACGAGAAATACAGACAGTTCAACGAGCGCATCGCGAACATCCCCGCAGGCAGTTCGCTCGGCGTTCGCATGCCCGCGCTCCGCTCTTTTGCAAAGTCGCTCGGGCGGGAAATGCCGCCCGAGGCGGTGCTCGCCTTCCCGACACAGGTCTACGAGATCCGCCTGTTGCAGGCTTTTAGCATCGGGTATGCGAAGGTCACGCCCGAGCGTTTTTTTGAGCTCGTGCGCGCGTTTGTGCCGCGCATAGATTGCTGGTCTGTCTGCGATGCGTTTTGTTCGGGGCTTAAGCGGCTCAAAAAATGCCGCGCGGAATTTTTGCCCTATCTTCGCTCCTGCGTGCGGGAGGGGAAGGAGTTTTCCCAGCGTTTCGTCTACGTCTCGCTTCTTTGCTGTTACATGGACAGGGAGTGGCTCGGCGAGGTCTTTTCCCTTCTCGATCTTGCGGACTCTTCTCTGTACTATTCGCACATGGGCGCGGCCTGGCTCCTTGCGGAGGTGCTCGTGCGTTTTTACGACGAAGGCGTAAACTATCTGCAAAACGGCGCGCTTGCTAAGCCGACCAAAGACAAGGCGATCCAAAAGGCGCGTGAGAGTTACCGCCTCACGCCCGAGCAAAAAAATTTTCTTAAACTTTTGAAAAATTGATGAAAAAGTGAAAAAGATATGGTACAATAAATAAGACGCTTTCGGAAAAGAAATGAAAGCGCAGTAATGACGGAGAAAACCATGGACATCCAAAAAAAGTTGGCGGAGGAATTTCCCTCCGTCCGAGCAGACAGAGTTCAGAACATCATCAATCTCATCGACGAGGGGAACACCATTCCCTTCATCGCCCGCTATCGCAAGGAGATGACGGGCAGCTGTGACGACCAGGTCCTGCGCGAGTTCAACGATCGGCTCATCTACCTTCGCAACCTCGAAAAGCGCAAGGAAGAGGTCGCAAAATCCATCACCGAACAGGGGAAAATGACGGACGAGATCGCCCGCGCGCTGGATGCGGCGCAGACGCTCACCGAGGTGGAAGACATCTACCGCCCGTACAAACAGAAGAAAAAGACGCGTGCGAGCGTCGCGATCGAGCGCGGATTGCAGGGCCTTGCGGACTTCATCCTCGCACAGGACAAAAACGCCGACGTCCTCGCGGAGGCAGGCAAATACGTCGACGAAGAGAAGGGCGTTCCGACCGCGGAAGACGCGATCGCGGGCGCGAAGGACATCATCGCGGAGATCGTCTCGGACGACGCAAACGTCCGCAAAAAACTCCGCAATCTCTTCATGAAGAACGGCGAGATCGTCACAAAGCTCGTCAATGCCGAAAAAGAGGGCGCGAAGACGTACGAGATGTACGCCGACTATTCCGAAAACATCGCCGAGATCAAGAGCCACCGCGTGCTCGCGGTCAACCGCGGCGAGAAAGAGGACTTCCTCAAAGTCAAAGTCCAGTTCAATGACGAGATCGCAAAGCGCATTGCGGGCGCATCCTATCTCAAGGACGGCGGCTATTCCACGCAGCTCGTCAAAGAGGCTGTGGAGGACGGCTACGATCGTTTGATCTTCCCGTCCATCGAGCGCGAGATCCGCGCGGCGCTCACCGAATCCGCGAGCGAGCAGGCGATCAAGATGTTCGAGATCAACCTCAAGCCTCTTCTGATGCAGCCTCCCGTAAAGGATAAAGTCACGCTCGGCTTAGACCCCGCCTACCGCACGGGCTGTAAGATCGCTGTCGTAGACGGCACGGGCAAGGTGCTGGACAAGACGGTCGTCTATCCCACGCCCGGTCCCAAACAGAACATCGGCGCGGCGAAAGACAAACTCAAAGAACTCATCGCAAAATACGGCGTTCAGATCATCTCCATCGGCAACGGCACCGCCTCCAAAGAGAGCGAGATCTTCGTCGCCGAACTTATAAAGGAAGTCAAGGAGGAGACGGGCAGGGAAGTCGCTTACATCGTCGTCTCCGAGGCGGGCGCTTCCGTCTATTCGGCGAGCCCGCTCGGCGCGGAGGAGTTTCCCGATTACGACGTCGCGGAACGCAGCGCCGTCTCCATCGCGCGCCGCCTGCAGGATCCGCTCGCGGAGCTCATCAAGATCGACCCCAAATCCATCGGCGTCGGGCAGTACCAGCACGACATGGACAAGAAACGCCTCGACAGCGTTCTCTCGGGAGTGCTCGAAGATTGCGTCAACAGCGTCGGCGTCGATCTGAACACGGCGAGCGTCTCTCTTCTCAAATACGTCGCGGGGCTTAATGCGGGCATCGCGAAGAACATCGTCGCCTACCGCGAACAGAACGGGAAGTTCCTCTCGAGAAGGGACATCCTGAAGGTCTCCAAGCTGGGCGAAAAGGCATTCACGCAGTGCGCGGGCTTCTTGCGCATCCGCGACGGAAAAAATATCCTCGACAACACGGCGGTCCATCCCGAATCGTATGCGGCGGCGGAAAAACTTCTCGCCATCTTCGGATACGGCGAGGCGGACGTGCGCGACGGAAAGATCGCAGACCTTCCGCAGAAGGTGCGCGCGTACGGCGAGGCGAAAGCCGCCGAAGAGGCGGGGCTGGACGTCCCGACGCTCAAAGACGTGGTCGCCGAGCTCGTCAAGCCCGGCAGAGACGTGCGCGATTCGCTTCCCAAGCCCATTCTCAGGCAGGACATCATGGACATCAAGGACCTCGCGCCCGGCATGGAGCTGATCGGCACCGTCCGCAACGTCGTCGATTTCGGCGCCTTCGTCGACATCGGCGTGCACCAGGACGGGCTCGTGCATCTTTCGGAGATCACCGATCGCTACATCCGTCATCCCTCCGACGTTCTGGAGGTGGGGCAGACGGTGACCGTCTGGGTCAAGGATGTGGATGTCAAGAAAAACCGCATCGGGCTCACGATGAAAAACCCTGCTTCCAAGAAAAAAACGGCAAAAGCGCAGTAAGATATTGACAAAGCCGAACTTATTTAGTAAAATAATAGCAGAACGCAGGAGGAAAATACAGTATGTTTGAAAAAGTGCGCGATATGCTGGCGAAGCAGTTGAACCTGTCTCCCGATAAGATCACTCCCGAAAGCGACGTCGTCAAAGACCTCGGCGCCGATTCGCTCGACGTCGTCGAGCTGCTCATCTCTCTCGAGGATGACTACGGCATCTCCATTCCCGAGGACGACATCGTCAACGTCAAGACGGTCGGGGACATCGTCAAGATGCTCGAAGGGCTGGACAAATAAATCAAAAAACACAGAGGCGCTCCGATTTTCGGGGCGTCTTGATTTTTTTGCCTGTCCGATTTATCAGCCGCCGCAGTCTGCGAGCGGCTATTTTTGTGCCTTGCTCGCGGTGCATGTTGCGGCAGCGTGCGGAACACAATCTTTTTTCGCGGCATATATTGGGTAATACTGCAAGGAAACGGTGCGGTCCCGCTTTCGGCGCTTGCGCGCCCTGCCTTTTATCGTCTTTGCAATACGTCCTGTATTGCGGCATCCTCTTCAGGGCAGGGCATCTCAAGATCTGCTCACCGAAAGTGCGGGGCAATGAAAAGGTGTGCCTTGCCTTCGCGCAAGACGGCGTCCTGTCCGACGCATCTTTTCATCGGGACCTTATCATTCCCTTACCAAATACTGCAAGGGGACGATGCGGTCCCGCTTTGGGAGGCATCTCTTGCGCGCCCTGTCGTTCATCGTCTTTGCAATACGTCCTGTGTTGCGGCATCCTCTTCACGGCAGGGCATCCCAAGATCTGCGCCCCGAAAGTGCGGTGCAATGAAAAGATGCGCCTTGCTTTCGCGCAAGACGGCGTCCTGTCCGACGCATCTTTTCATCGGGACCTTATCATTCCCTTACCAAATACTGCAAGGGGACGATGCGGTCCCGCTTTGGGAGGCATCTCTTGCGCGCCCTGTCGTTCATAGTCTTTGCAATACGTCCTGTATTGCGGCATCCTCTTCACGGCAGGGCATCCCAAGATCTGCGCTCCGAAAGTGCGGTGCAATGAAAAGATGCGCGTTGCCTTCGCGCAAGACGACGTCCTGTCCGACGCATCTTTTCATCGGATCCTTATCATTCCCTTGCAGTATGCAAAAAATAAAAAAGAGGTGTTTCATGAAAGCATTGCGCGCAGATCTTCCCGAGCCCGCGCTCCCCACGGAGCGCAGCGATGAAAACGTAAAGATCCTTTCGCCCGCCTATGCGGGGCCGAAGAGCGAGATGACCGCCGTCCTGCAATACGTCTACCAGTCCATCCTGTTCGCGGCGGGCGGGGAAAAAGAGATCGCCGACACCCTTTTGTCCATCGGCATCGCGGAGATGGATCATCTGCTGTTGCTCGGTTCGGCGATCGAGGCGTTGGGCGCTAAGCCCATCTACACGGCGCGGCCGCCCCGTCCGTTCGCGTGGTATTCTTCCGCCGCCGTCTGCTACGATTCCGATCCCTGCCGCATGATCGAGGCGGACATCGCGGGGGAGCGCGGCGCGATCGCGGACTACGAGCGCATGCTCTCCTGTCTTGACGACGAGGCTTGCATCGCGATCGTCGAGCGCATCCTCGCGGACGAGCGCATCCATCTCGAAACGCTCAAAAAGATCGCGCGCTCGCTCTGTTGTTGAGCGGCGTCTCTTCGCCTGTGTTCCGTTGCGTTCTCTCTGTATAAAATGTCCGTTCGCGTCAAGACGCGCATTCCGCGCGTCTTGACGCGGGGCTGGACGGCGGCAGGGGGGGTGAAAACTTCTGCCGCATACCATCCGCATACCATCCGCGCGTCCTGACGCGGGTTTGAGCGGCGGCGGGGGGTGAAAACTTCTGCCGCATACCATCCGTAAATCATCCGCGCGGCCTGACGCGGGACTGAATGGCGGCGGGGGATTTAAAAACTTTTGCCGCATACCATCCGCAAATCATCCGCGCGTCCTGATGCGGGTTTGAGCGGCGGCGGGGGGTGAAAACTTCTGCCTCATACCATCCGCAAATCATCCGCGCGTCCTGATGCGGGTTTGAGCGGCGGCGGGG
>ERZ1643249.1059-NODE-1059-length-28552-cov-5.834895_pt1 | contig 28552 bp, 24 predicted proteins | sample MGYA00579263_ERZ1643249 | MGnify/ENA primary metagenome ERZ1643249 (study PRJEB29033, sample SAMEA4952264) | chicken gut metagenome | biome: Broiler Chicken; feature: Gastrointestinal Tract; material: Caecum | place: Ireland | collected 2018 | study: Broiler...
TCCCGTTTCGTTTAATAACAATGTTATTATAACACCGTTATTTTATTCTGTCAACGATTTTTCCTTGCAATATAAAAAATTCAGAGGATTTCATTCCCGTCACAACGAAACCATTTCGTTTTCCGGCTTTCAAACGGAATTTTTTGCTATATGCCCTTCACTCTCATATAAATCGATAAAGGATTGACTTCTGCAATTTTATCTTATTAAATTTAAGAAACTCCTTTTTTGCACTAAACCGTTTATCATTATATCCGAAATTCCTGTCCGTTCCCGTCATTTTAATATCCGAATATCCGTTCGGAAGCGAACGAAAAGAGCGCCTTTCGGAAGAAAAACGCTCTTCTGTATTTCAATTACATGCGATACATCGGATAAATGTTTCGTTTATACCCGCATAGTTTCGCTTTTAACTTGCTTTTCCATGATATAATTCGCAAGCAAGATTCCTTTACGCTCCACCTGTTGTTCCTTTACGACGACATACCCCCTCTTTTCGAAAAAAAGTCTTGCCGTAACGGAAGCGTGAGTCACTGTATTCCCTCGCACGGCACTTTCCAATCTGTCGCAAATCGCCGTTCCCACGCCTTTTCCTATGTATTCGGCACGAACATACAATCTGTCAAGATAACCGTCCGCATCTATATCGCCGAATCCGATGATCTTTCCTTCTTCTACCGCTACGACTGCATAATGCCGTTTCAGTGAAGCGTCCCATACCGATGCATCCATATCTTTCGGCGCCCATGCGTCCAACTGCTCCGACGTGTAATCCGCCGCATTGACGGTGTGTACGGTGCCGTAAAACAACTTTATGACCTCATCGATATCCGAGGAAGCATATCTTCTTATTTTCATTTGAGTCGTTTCCTTTCGAGACAAACCAAAGTTTCAACGTGTTTTGTCTGCGGGAACATGTCGAAGGGCTGGACGGAAACGATGCGATAATATCCGTCAAGGCCTTCGGCCGTGTATGCGGCGTTCTTTTTCAGCTCGCCGTCCTGTTCGGTCAGCGCGCCCGTCAGAATGCCCACGTCGCGCGCCATCGTCGCGGGATTACACGAGATGATCGCGACCGTGCGGATGCCCGAACCGAGGATCGCCCGCACCGTGGCGCGGTCGATGCCCTTGCGCGGCGGGTCGCACACGAGGAACACGTCCTGCCCGTTCAGATACCGCAACAGTTCGGGGAGCCTGTCCTCCACCCTGCCGCACAGGTTTGTCACGCGACCCTCCAGCTTGTTCGCCTCGACGAGCTCGTCCGCGCATTCGACCGCCTCGCGCACCGATTCGATGCCGTATGCCTTGCCGAGCTGCTTTGCGAGCATCGCCGTGAGCAGTCCGCCGCCGCTGTATGCGTCAACAGCGACGTGCGCGCCGCTCTCCGCGGCGTATTTCGCACAGCGCTCGTACAGCTTTCTGCACACGTTTCGATTGACCTGCAAAAATGTGTTCGGGCCCGCCTCGAAGCGAATGCCGCACTCGTGCGCGGAATACCGCCCCTCGCCGTACAACAGGCGGAAATGCTCGCCGAAAACGCCGTTGCCCTGTCCAGGATTGACGTTGTGCCAGAGCGAAAAACTCTTAAACTTATAATTTAAAAGGGAGATCAGCCTGTCCGCGCGCGGCAAAAGTTCCTTTGCCGTGACCGCCGTGATGATGAAATTCCCGTCCACCTCGCGCACGACGATGTGCCGCAGGTTTCCGCTCCCCGTCAACTCGTCATAGCCGCGCACGCCGCAACTCGTCATGTACTCGCCGAACGCGGTCACGACGTCCTTTGCCCACGTCGGATGGATGGGGCAATCTGCGATGGGCACGATGCGGTGGGTGCGCTCGGCGTAAAATCCGATGACGCTGTTCCCCGTCTTGTCGATGCCGACGGGGATCTGCAATTTGTTTCTGTATTCGAACTGGTTGTCGCTCTTGACCGTGAGCGGGACGGCGATCTCGATGCCCGCGATCTTGCGCAGGGTGTCGGCGACCGTCTTGCTCTTGAGCTTGAGCTGGGCGCCGTAGCGCAGGTGCTGAAGCTGACAGCCGCCGCAGCGGGTGAACAGCGCACAGCGCGGGCGCACGCGCTCGTCCGCGGGAGTCAGGATCTCCAGTGCCTTCGCATAGCCGATCTTGCCCTTCACCTTGAGCGCGCGGAACTTGACTTTCTCCCCAACGGCGGTGAACGGCGCAAAGAACACCGTTCCGTCTCTATGTACGATCCCCTCACCGTTGCTGCCGAGCGACTCGACCGTGCCGGTGAATTCATCATTTTTTTGCGTCATTGCCTTCTCCATCTTCTCTCATAAAAGGACGATCTTGCCGTGTATCGCCTCCGTCCTCTCCGTTTTTTTTCTCATTTTCATTTTTATTTTCCTCCCCGAGCTCGGGAAAAATGTCCTCCGCCGTATGCTCTGCGTCGGACGAAGAGGCAGGAGGTCCGCCGCGTTTTCCGCGGTCCGCCCTGGAAACATAATAATCCACGATCTTCTGACAGCGCCCGCTCCCGAGGTCGATGACGACCGCGCAGACCGCACCGCCGAGCAGAAGAATGAGCCAGATGTACTTTTCCGCCCATTCGGGCACCTCGAACAACCCCTGAAAGAGCAGCCAGGTCAGACACAGCGTCCCGTCCAGCCACGCGATCTTGACGGGCATTCCGATCCAGCGCGGGATGCGGAAGCGCTCCTGCAAAGAATTTGCGAGCGGAAGCAGACCGAAGAACACGAGAAAGGGAAAGAGTTTGTAAAAACCCGCGACGCCGCCGCCGATCGCGAACACCAGAAGGCAGGTCGCCGCATATGCCAGGAAGCCGCCGACATAGAATTTTCGGGAAAGCGGCAACATCAGCGCGATGGTCGCAAAGACATAGCCCGCGATCAGAAAAAAGGGAACGTAGATCCCCGCGGTGAGAAAGATCGTCGCCACCGCACAGGAAAGCGCGGCGAGCGCGACCTGAAGCGATCGTTTTTTCATGGCTGTATGCGGCTCAATGGCAGCCGCAGCAGGTATTCAGGAAACAGTTGAAGAGAATGTTGCAGGCACAGCAGGTCGCGCACTGTTCGCAGAAAGTCCCGCCCATCTGTTGCTGGTCGTAGTCCTCTGCGGGACGGGAATACTCACCCTGCATCGGGCGGGGATTTTCCGCCTGCCGCCTGTCATACTCCATCTTCTCCTTGAGCTTTTCGTACGCCGTGCGGTATTTCTGGTTGGAGCCGTCCATCTGAATGGCGATCTCGAGCTGTTTCTTGCTCTCGTTGACCCAGTTCTTTTTATAGAAGACGACCGATTGCAGATAATGCCATTCGGCGGGGCGCTCGTTGAACGCGTCCAGCGCCGCCTGCGCCGCCGCGATGTTTCCCTCGCGCAAAAGCGCATCCACCTTCGCATAGGAGGAGGACTCGTGCTCGCGCGAACGGCTCTCCATGCGCGCGGTCATGATCTCGTTGTACGCGACGTCGATGCGGTTGAGCATGCGCGCCGCCTCGTTGCCCGCCTCCCCTTCGAGGAAACGCTCTTCGGAGTACTTCTTTTTCAGTTCCTCGTAGCGCGCGCGGATCTCTTCGTCGGTGGCGTCTTCCGTGACGCCCAACAGGTCATAATACTGTCTGTTCATTTTGCTGTTTTCCTTCGGCTCTTCGCCTAACTGATCCTCATTTTGCCGAGATTCATCTTATCTTTACATCCGCAGAGGATGCGGCGCGTCGCCGCGGGCATCCCGCGCAGGATGATGTTGTCGGTCAGATCGTGGTTGTAATAAAAGCGGATGTTTTTCAGACTGTCCGCGTTCTGCGAAAAGATCGCCGCGAACAGGATATCGACGTTTTCCCTGTGCGTTTCCAGCATCTCCTTGCGCGAAGGCGCGGGATACGCCGCCAGAAAAGGATTGTGGTTCTTCTTTTTTAGATCCCTGTCGTAGTCGTCCAGCGCGTCGCTCAGGTACACCCATTTCCCGATGCCGTAGCAAAGCGTGCGGGTGTGCTCGGTCGCGTATTCGCCCAGGCAATAGTCGGACAGCTCCGCGATCATGGACGCAAACGGGTCGGCTGCGACGTCGGGGCTGTCGCAGTTCTCCTTTTCCAACGCCCGAAGCTGCGCCGTGCGCTCCTGTACGATGCGCACCGCCTCGGGATGCTTCTCGCGCGCCCTGCAAAAGCCCTTCCTGAAGAAGGCGCGCGCCAGCCTGCCCTTGTGCTCGTCCTCGACATCGTCGCTGAGCTTGTAATACGCGAGCGCGACGTTGAGACAGGCGATGGTCTGCGTGATCTCGTCGTCCTCCGCGATCGGGCGTCGGACGATCGGATGCAGGACGCAGTGCCTGTTTTCGATCTTGACGTCCCTGTTCTTTATGTTGTGCAGAAGGGCGGAGAAAAATGTCATGTCAAAGGAAAGCGAAAAGCGCGCGCGCTGGCCGCAGCAGCCGCCGATGCTCTTGCACAGCCCGCAGTACAGCGCTTTATACAGCACTCCGTCCTTGAAATACAGATAGGGAATGTACGGCTGAATGTACCCGAACACCGCTCACTCCCCCGCGTAGAACCCGACTTTTCGGTAGACCTTGGAGAGCGTCCTGCGCGCCGCGCGCGCCGCGTTCTCCGCGCCCTTTTTCATGACCTCGTTGAGGTAGTTCTTGTCCGCGAGCAGGCGCGTGCGCTCCTGCTGGATGGGCGCGAGCGCATCGGCGACCGCCTCGCCGACCGCGGCTTTGAAATCGCCGTAGCCCTTGCCCGCAAAATCCCGCTCCGCCTCCGCGATGCTCTTGCCCGTGAAGACGTGGTAGATGGTCAGAAGGTTGGAGACGCCCGGCTTTTCTTCGGGCGCATAGCGCACCTCGCTCTCGCTGTCCGTCACCGCGCGTTTGAACTTGCGCAGGACGGTGTCGCGGTCATCCGTCATCGTGACGAAGCCGTTGACGTTCTCGTCCGACTTGCTCATCTTTTTGGAGGGATCGGCAAGGCTCATGATGCGCGCGCCGCTGTCCTTGAGGATGAAGGGCTCGGGCACGGTGAAGGTCGCGCCGAAGCGGTTGTTGAAGCGGAGCGCGAGGTCGCGCGTGAGCTCCAGGTGCTGTTTCTGGTCCGCACCGACGGGCACGAGCGCCGCCTGGTAGAGCAGGATGTCCGCCGCCATGAGCACGGGATAGTCCATGAGACCCATGTTGACGTTCTCCGCATGGCGCGCGCTCTTGTCCTTGAACTGCGTCATGCGCGAGAGCTCGCCGGGATAGGCGATGGTGTTGAGCACCCAGGCGAGTTCGCAGTGCGCGGGGACGTGCGACTGGACGAACAGAACGCATTTTTCGGGGTCGATGCCGCTGGCGATGAACAGAGCGAGCAGTTCGAGCGTGTTTTTGCGCAGCTGCGCCGCCTCCTGCCGCACGGTGATGGCGTGCAGGTCCGCGACCGCGTAAAAACAGTCGTATTCGTCCTGCAGGCGCGAAAAATTACGGATCGCGCCGATGTAGTTGCCGATGGTCACGGCGCCGCTCGGCTGAACGGCGGAAAACAACTTGCTCTTTTTGATTTCTTCCATAGTCTGTCGATATTCTCCCCTGTCTGATGCGATTTTTTATCATATTAGAGTATAGCATACCCCGAGGCAAAAAGCAAACAAAGTGAATGCTCCCCTTTGAAATCACCGCATTTATCCATTTTTTTCACTTTTTTTTAATTTTTTCCCGCCTTTCGCACGCAAAACGCAAAAAAAAAGATACACCGACGCCCCGCCGAAGCGGGGCGCGCGGCAAAAAAGCGTCAATGCGGGGGCAAAAGGCGCGCGGGCGCCTCTGTTTATGCCCCGCGCCTGCGGCGCAGAGCGCGGAAGACGCACTTGGAGACCTCCACCGCGGCGAGCGGGAAGAGGGAGAGCGCGAGGCAGATGAGCCATTCCCGCCAGCCCAGAGAGACGAGCTCGAAAAATTTCATGACGGGCGGCACGAACACGACGAACGCGATGATCGCCGCCGAGAGCACGAGCGCCCCCGCGAGGTAAGGGTTTCTCCCCTGCCCGCGGCGGAACACGGAGTCATAGTTGGAGCGCTGGTTGAGCGCGTGCGAGAGCTGGGAGACGGAAAGCACGATGAAGGTCATCGTCATCGCCTCGGGATGGCTCTCGAAGCGGAGCATGCCGATCCAGTACGCGGCGAGCGCCGCCGCCATGATGAACAGCCCGTGCAGCCCGATGCGGTATACCATTCCCTTTTCGAACAGCGTTCCGCTCTTGACGGGCGGCTGTCGCATCACGTTGGAATCGGCGGGATCGATGCCGAGCGCGACCGCGGGAAGCGAGTCGGTGGCGAGGTTGATGAGCAGGATGTGCACCGCGAGGATGGGCATCTCCCAGCCGAAGCAGACGGCGAGGAAGAGAATGAGGATCTCCGCCACGTTGCCCGCGACGAGGAACTGGATGACCTTCTGAATATTGCGGTACACCCTTCTGCCCTCGCGGATGGCGTATTCGATGGTCGTGAAGTTGTCATCGAGCAGGATGACGTCCGCCGCGTCCTTGGCGACGTCCGTGCCCGTGATGCCCATTGCGACGCCGATGTCCGCCTCTTTGAGCGCGGGCGAATCGTTGACGCCGTCGCCCGTCATCGCGGCGACTTCGCCGCCGCGGCGAAGCGCCTGGATGATGCGGAGCTTGTCGCCCGGGGAGACGCGCGCGAACACGACGCAGTCGCGGACGGCAACGTCCAGCTCCGCGTCGCTCATCGCGGCGAGCTCGGGTCCCGAGATCACCGTGTTGCCCTCGCGGAAAATGTGCAGCTGTTTCGCGATCGCGAGCGCGGTGACTTTGTGGTCGCCCGTGATCATGACGACGCGGATGCCCGCCGTGTGGCAGGTCTCCACCGCCTTGATGACCTCTTTGCGCGGCGGGTCGATCATGCCGACCACGCCGAGGAAGGTGAGACCGTGTTCGATGTCCGCGCTCTCCTCTTCAGGCGCCTGCTCCCAGGAGCGGGAGGCAAACCCGAGCACGCGCAGCGCCTCCGCGCTCATGCCGTTGCAGACTTCGAGGATGCGCGCGCGGTCGGCGTCCGTCATCTCTCGCACGCCCGACGCCGTGCGGTAATGCGTGCACAGCGGAAGCATCTCGTCCACCGCACCTTTTGTGTAGGAGACAAGCCCCTCCGCGGTGCGGTTCATCACGCTCATGCGCTTGCGGTCGGAGTCGAAAGGTTGTTCGAACACGCGTTCGTTCTCCTCTTCGAACTCCTCGGCGTCCTTGCCGAAGGAATCGAACAGGTGCACCAGCGCCCCTTCCGTCGGGTCGCCGAGGATATTCCCGGGGTTGTCGGGGTCCTTTTTCGCGTTGACGCACAGCGCGCACGCGGCGAGAAGCCCGCCGTATACCTCGGGATTATAGCGCGCGGACAGCTCGGAGACGGGCGTCGTCCTGCCCTCCGCAAAGTCGTCGCCCACGCAGAGGTGGGTGACGGTCATCCTGTTCAGCGTGAGCGTACCCGTCTTGTCGCAGCAGACGACGGTCGCGCTGCCCAGCGTCTCGACGGCGGGCAGGCTCTTGACAAGCGCCTGTTGTTTCGCCATTCGCTGAACGCCCAACGCCATGATGATGGTGGACGTCGCGGGCAGGCCCTCGGGGATGATGGAGATGGCGAGCGAGATGGCGATGAACACATAATTGACCCACGCATCCCACCCGTCGCGGATCATGCCGATCGCGAAGATGAGCACGCAGACGATCAGCCCGACCACGCTCAGCGTCTTGCCGACGGAGTTGAGCTTGCGCTTCATCGGCGTGTCGAAGTCGTCCTGTTCGTCGAGGAGGTCGGCGATCTTGCCCACCTCGGTGTTCATGCCCGTGCCGACGACATAGCCCGTCGCGTTGCCGTACATAACGACGGAGGAGCTGTACGCCATGTTGATGCGGTCACCGAGCGGCGCGTCTTCCGCGAGCACGGTCGGGCCGTCCTTTTCGGAAGGCACGCTCTCACCCGTCAGCGCCGCCTCTTGTATTTTGAGGTTAGAGTCGGCGATGATGCGCACGTCCGCGGGGACGATGCACCCGTCTTCGAGGTAGATCACGTCGCCGGGCACGAGATTATCGGCGGGCACGACGCTCTCCTCCCCTTCGCGCAGGACGCGGGCGGTGGGCGCGGTCATCTTTTTGAGCGCCTCGAGCGCGTTTGCCGCCTTTTTCTCCTGCACGACGCCGATGGTCGCGTTGAGCGCGATGACGACGAGAATGACCATCGCCTCCGCGAGCCCTTCCCCTTCGATGAAGTTCATCACGAGGGAGAACGCCGCCGCGATGAAGAGGATGATCACCATCACGTCGGTGAGCTGTTCGAAGATCATGCGCCAAATGCTCTTGGGCGGGCGGCGGCGCAGGGTGTTCTTGCCGTATTTTTCGAGACGGCGTTCCGCCTCCGCGTCGCTGAGGCCCTCCTCGCTCGTTTCGAGCGCGCGCGCCGTCTCCTCGACGGACAGCGCGTGCCACGCTTTGTTTGGCTCTGTCTGCATAGTTTTAATTGAAACCTCCTGAAAAAACAGCACAAAAAGACATAGCCGCAAGATCGCGGTTATGCCTTTTCTTTCGCTTTTGTTATAAAGTTGTCCGGTTGTCGGCAGATTGTGTCGCCGTCGTCGCCTTTCATTCGGCTCCCCCTGACAGTTCTTGGCAATATTATACGATATATGCCCGCTCTTGTCAACCGTTTTCGCGAAAGAGCGCCGCTCAGGCGGGATCGAACTGCGAATTGTACAGTTCGGCATAGAACCCGCCCTTCGCGAGCAGCGCCGCGTGGTCGCCGCTCTCGACGATGTCCCCCTCCCGCATCACGAGGATGAGGTCGGCGTGGCGGATGGTCGAAAGCCTGTGCGCGATGATGAAGGAGGTGCGCCCCACGGTGAGGCGGTCCATTGCCTTCTGGATGAGCGCCTCCGTGCGCGTGTCGACGGAGGAAGTCGCCTCGTCGAGAATGAGCATGGGCGCGTTTTCGATCATGGCGCGGGCGATGGTCACAAGCTGTTTCTGCCCCGCGGAGAGGTTCGCCTTGTCGTCGAGCACGGTGTCGTAGCCCTTGGGCAGAGAGCGGATAAAGTGGTGAAGCCCCACCGCCTTGCACGCGCGCACGACCTCCTCGTCGGTGACGTTCTCTTTGCTGTACACGACGTTCTCGCGGATGGTGCCCTCGAAAAGCCAGGTGTCCTGTAACACCATGCAGAACAGGTCGTGCACGTTCTCGCGGGTGAGCTCGGTGGTCGGGATGCCGTCGATGCGGATACAGCCGCCGTCCAGCTCGTAAAAGCGCATGAGCAGGTTGACCATCGTCGTCTTGCCCGCGCCCGTAGGCCCGACGATGGCGATCTTCTGTCCCGCGCGCACCTTCGCGGAGAAGTCCTTTATTATTATCTTTTCGGGATCGTAGCCGAAACGGACGTGCTCGAACTCCACGTCTCCGCGCACCTTGTCGGGAGGAAGCACGCGCGCCTTGCCGCTCTCGTCCGAGAGCGACTCCTCTTCGAGGAACTCGAAAACGCGCTCGCTCGCCGCCGCGGCGGACTGCATGCTCGTGAACGCCTGCGCGAGCTGGGAGAGCGGCGAGGTGAACAGGCGCACATACAGCGTGAACGCGATGATGACGCCGAACGCGATGACCTCCTCGCTCACGAGCACCGCGCCCACGACGCACACCGCGACGTAGCCGAGGTTGCCGATAAAGGTCATGAGCGGCATCATCATGCCCGAGAAGAACTGCGACTTCCACGCGCTGCCGTACAGGCGGAGGTTGATCTCGTCGAACCTCTCGCGCACCTTGCGCTCGGCGTTGTACGCGCGCACGACGTTGTGACCCGCGTACGTCTCTTCGATGTGGCCGTTGATCTCGCCGAGATAGCGCTGCTGGCGCGCAAAGTATTTCTGCGACCTGCCCATGATCAGGAACATGCACACGAACCCGATCAGGCTCGCCGCGATCGCCGTCGCCGCGAGGATGGCGTTGGTCACGAACATCATGATCATGCTCCCGACCAGCATGACGATTGCCGTGACGAGGGTGGCGACAGACTGGTTGAGCGTCTGGCCGATGGTGTCCACGTCGTTGGTGACGCGGGAGAGTGTATCGCCCACAGAATGCGAATCGAAATAGCGCAGGGGCAGGTCGTTGATCTTTTCCGAGATCGCGCGGCGCAGGTTGCGCGAGTTCTTCTGCGTGACCGTCGCCATGATCAGCCCCTGCAGATAGGAACAGACGAGGCTCGCGCCGTACAGACAGACGAGAATGGTGCACAGGCGCACCACCTCCGCCATGTCCATCGCAAACGCCTGGTCGATGCCTGCGTCGGGAAGGTACAGGAAGGCGGACTGGATGACGTCGGTCAGGTCGCTGAGCACGTTCGGCCCGACGAGGCTGAGCACGGTGCCCGCGACGGCGAAGACGAGCGCGACGATGACGGCGGCGAGGAAAGGGCGGATGAAGGCAAGAAGTTTCGCCATCGCCCGCTTAAAGTTTTTGGGCTTTTCGGCGACGCCCCTGCCCATGTGGCCGCGGCGCGGCGCGTGTGCGTGTTCACTCATTGCCGTTCTCCTCCCCCAATTCCTCTTTGGAAAGCTGCGAATAGGCGATCTCGCGGTACACCGCGCAGCTCTCCATCAGCTGTTCGTGCGTGCCCATGCCCGCAACTTCCCCCTCTTCGAGCACGATGATCAGATCGGCGTCGCGGATGGTGCCGATGCGCTGGGCGACGATCAGCGAGGTCGCGCCGTTCGTCTCGCGGCGGAGCGCGCCGCGCAGAAGGCGGTCGGTCTTGTAGTCGAGCGCCGAAAAGGAATCGTCAAAGAGAAAGATCTCGGGGCGGCGGCAGACGGCGCGCGCGATCGCGAGGCGCTGTTTCTGCCCGCCCGAGACGTTGGTGCCGCCCTGCGAGATACGCGCCCCGATCCCGCCTTCCATCTCTTCCACGAAATCCGCCTGCGCGACGGAGAGCGCCTTTTTTACCGCCTCTTCGGCAAATTCCAGGCCGCGCTTTTCGCCGTAGCACACGTTGCTCTCCACCGTTCCCGAGAAGAGCACCGCGCGCTGCGGGACGTAGCCGATCTTGTCGTGCAGAGCGCGAAGGGTGTACTGCCGCACGTCCACGCCGTCGACGAGCACCTCCCCTTCCGTCGCGTCGTAAAAGCGGGGAACGAGGTTGAGCGCGGTCGTCTTGCCGCTGCCCGTCGAGCCGATGAACGCGACCGTCTGCCCCGGCTCCGCGCGGAAGGAGAGATCGTGCAGGACGTATTCGCTCGCGTCGGGATATTTGAAAGAGACGTGGCGGAACTCCACCGTCCCTGCGGGCGTGCCCGCGGGCGACTGCTCCAGCGAGCCGTCGGCGATGGAGGACGGGGTGTCGAGCACCTCGCCGATGCGGCGGACGGAGACCATCGCGCGGGGCAGGATGATGAAGATGATCGCGAGCATGATGAACGCCATGACCACCTGCATCGCATAGCCCGAGAACGCCGCCATCTGCCCGAACAGCGCCGAGCGCTCGGCGCCCGTCGGGAGCGCGTCGATCAGGTATGCGCCGATCCAGTAGATCGCGAGCGTAAGCCCGCTCATGACCATCATCATGACGGGGCTCATGATCGCCATCGCACGCGAGGTGAACAGCTGCGTGCGGGTCAGCTCCTCGTTCGCCTCGGCGAATTTTTTTTCCTGGTACGCCTCAGCGTTGTACGCACGCACGACGCGAACGCCCGTGAGGTTTTCGCGGGTGACCGCGTTGAGGTTGTCCGTCAGCTTCTGCACGCGGCGGAATTTGGGGAACACGGCGAGCAGGATAAACAACAGCATCGCCGCCATTATAAAGACGGCGACGCCCGTCGCGAGCGACCACTGCCAGTTGCGGACGAGGATCTTGCAGACCGCCCACACCGCGAGGATGGGCGCCTTGACGACGACCTGCAGTCCCATGGCGATGATCATCTGCACCTGCGTGACGTCGTTGGTCGAGCGGGTGATCAGCGAGGCGGTGGAAAAGCGGTTGATCTCCTCCATCGAAAAGCTCTCCACCTTGCCGAACACGAGCCCGCGCAGGCGGTACGCCACGGTCGCCGCGATGCGCGCGGCGAAGAATCCGACCGCCGCCGAGCTGAGCGCACTGCCCAGCGCGCAGGCGAGCATCAGCCCGCCCTCCCGCCAGATCTCCCCGCCCGACGCGGCGCCCGAGACAGAGAGCACGGTGATGCGCTCCATGTAGTCGGGCAGCGTCAGATCCAGCCAGACCTGCAGGACGATGAAACCGATGCTCAGCACGACATACAGCCATTCCGTCGCCCTGAGCGTCTTTAAAATGCGAAACATTCTCTTCTTTTCTCCTGTCGGCTTTCGCCGCGTGGGGTTTTGCCCCGTATCGTAACACAATAAAAAAACGTTGTCAAGAGTTTGACAATACGGCAAAAAAATTCACGAAACGGTCAAAAAAATCTGCCGCCGCCCCGCAGATCGGGGCGGCGGAGGGTCACTCTTTTTCCAGACGCACATAGCGCACGTATTCGTAATCGCTCTCGGCGGCGCGGCGGAGCATCGCCCCGCGCACCTCGTCGCGCAGTTTTTCGGTGCGCTCGCGCACGGGAAGACTCTCGTCGGGATAAAACGGCCCGTCGATGTACACGACCTCGCGCGGCTTGTCGGAGAATTTGCGCTTGTGATAGGTCACGGTCATCGTAAAACAGGGCTTGTTGCACTTGACGGGATAGTGAAAGGACGCATCCGTGAAGGGACGTATCCCCGTGTAATACTCCCAGATGGTCTTTTCCGGAAAAATGACGACGGGGTGCTTTTCGCACCGCTTTTCCACCGCCGCCATGAAATTGCGCATGCCGTCCAGCTTGGTCGGGATGGGCAGCGTGCCCAGCGCCATCATAAGCTTCCGGATGCCCGGAAATGAGACGTTGTCCGCATGCGTGATGATGTAGCTCATGCGCGGGCTGGCGCAGGCGGCGGCGCGGAATGCGTCCGGCACGTCCTGCGTGTGGTTGCCGTACACGAAACAGCCGCCCTTGTGTTTTCTGAGCTTGCGCCGCCCCACGAACGCGGAGCGGAAGACGAGCCGCACCCACAGCCGCGCGAACGGGATGACGAGAAGACGCACGAACACCTGTCGGAGCAGGACGTCCGCGATCCCCTTTCGCTCGTAATCGAAGTCTTTGTCCACCGTCTTGGTGCGAACGTGCGACTCATAGAGGATGTCCGTCTCTTCGCGGTAATATACGACCTTTTTCTCCTTCATCGCGCCCCCTTGTCCGCGGGTGCGGACGCGGCCCTGTCCTCGCGGCGCTCGCGCACGATGCGCGCCGCCACGTCGTAGATGTTGGTGCCGAAGCCGATGAGGATGTAGGAATAGTACAGCAGGAAGCGCCATGCGAGCACATACCAGAACAGAACGCTGTCCGCGATCGCCGTGAAGGCGAGCATGAACACCGTCTCCACCGCGCCAGAGTTGCCGGGCGTGGGGATGAATGCCGCCGAATAGGTCGCGTACATGGACAGCGCCATCACGGCAAAGAACAGCGCGCCGCCCGAAAGCCCCATGATCTCGCCCCCGCACATCGCTACGAGCAGGAAATACGGCATCGAGAACTCCAAAAGCGGCTCGCACAGGCAGAGCAGGAACAGCAGCAAAAAGGTCAGCGGCTTTTTGTAGATGAACTGCGAGAAGATGGCGAAGTCGTCCATCCACTTGCGGATGGCGCTCTCCAGCTTTTCGGCGTTCTTGACGATGCGGATCTTGTAAAGGAGTCGGATGAACAGGTTGATGAGCCATGTGACGGGCCGCGGACAGAACACGATGAAGGTCACAAAGACGGGAATGAACGCGTTGATGCCGAAACCGACCCAGCCGCAGATGAGGATGGTATTGCGCACCGCCGTCTCCTCTACCATGTCCAGCGCGCCCATGCCCGCGCCCATGATCACGGCGCAGGCGACGGTCACCGCGAGCATCTGCACCGCGTATTTGACCATGGTCACCGACGTGCTCTTGGTACCCGGAATGCCGTTCTTATAGAAGTAGTAGATCTGCATCGGCTGTCCGCCCGTCGAGAAGGGCGTGATCGCCTCGTAATATTTCCCGATGAGCGCGACCTTCATGTCCTTCGCAATGCCCAGCTTATATCCGTAACTGCGCGTGAGAAGGGTATATTTGAGGGTATCCGTCGCGAACATCAGCACGCACAGAAGCACCGCGACGAGCAGATACCACCAGTTCATCCTCGCGATGATGTCCGTAAACGCCGTCGAGTCCCCCTGTTCGAGCGAATTGCTCAGCGGCACCAGCGCATAGACGACAAGCCCGATGATCAACAGCGACACGAGCAGGCTGACGATGTTCTTTCTGCGCCGCTTTTTCAGCTCGGAGCGCGTGTATTCCTCTTTGGTCTTCCCCGTGCCCGCCTCCTGCGATGCGGAAACTTCCTGCGCCGCGGCCGCCTCCTGCGATGCGGAAACTTCCTGCGCCGCGGCAGCCTCCTGCGATTCGGAGGCCTGCACGGGCGTTTCGCGCTCTGCGGCAGGGTCCTGCCCGTCTGCGGGCACGCTCTGTGCGATGTCTTTTTCTTCTTTCATGTTTCACCTTGCGGCCGTGCCGCACCTTTTTTCTCGTTTCCATTCTATTGTAACACAAACGCGCGCGTTTGCCTAACGAAAACGGGCAGAAAAACGCACGATTTGCATTCGCGCGCGTATTTTTTACAATATCTTTACAAATTCCTCTCCCTTGCGAAAGAAGAAACGCGCCTTCCCTTTTTTCTATGCCTGCACGCGCGCGGATATGCGCACTTGCACAAAAAAAGGATTGACAAACAAAGCAAAAAATGCTACTGTCTATATATGCAGAAAACGATACAAGACGTCATCGAGACATACGCATTTCAGGCGATCGGCGAGTCGAATCCCGCCGTAAAACAGGTGCGGGCGGTCGCAGGGAACACAAAACCCAACCCGCATAGGCTGTTTGTCGCCGAGGGGATCTGGATCCTCGGCATGTGCGAAAAATTTTCCGCGCCCGTCGAGAGCCTCCTGCTCTGCCCCGAGCACATCCGCACGCCCGAGGCGGTCGCGCTTGCCGAAAAGCTCGCGCGGCGCACCGAGCGGCGGTTCGTCGTATCCGCAAAGACCTTCGAGAAGATCTCCGAACGCGGTCAGCCGGACGGACTGCTCGCCCTCGCGCAGCTGCCCGCGCACGATCTGGCCGCCTTTCGCCCCGAGCAGGACGCCGTCCTGCTCGTTCTCGACGGCGTGGAGATCCCCGGGAACATCGGGACCATGCTCCGCATGGCGGACGGCGCGGGGCTGGACGGCGTGTTCCTTTGCAACCGAAAGGCGCGGCTCACCCACCCCAAGCTCATCAAGGGGAGCCAGGGCGCAGTGCTCTCCGTGCCCCTCTTCGAGTTCGCGACGGTGGAGAGCTGCCGCGCATGGCTTGCGGAAAACGGATTCACCGTCTACCTCGCCGACACGCGCGCAAAGTTGTATTACTACGACGAGCCGTTCGGCAAAAAGACGGCGCTCGTCATGGGCAGCGAGCGCTACGGCATCTCGCGCGAATGGTACGACGGGAGCTACGAGATGATCGCCATCCCCATGGAGGGAGACTGCGATTCGCTCAACGTCGGCGTCGCGGCGACGGTGCTCGCCTACGAGGCGGTCAAAAAGAACAAATTCCTCCCCAGGGGCCTGCGCCCTGCGGGGAAATAAGCGCCCGTGCGCCCTCCCGTCGGGAGGGCGCACGGCCTTATAAATGAAAAAAAGGACCGCAAGGTCCTTTTTTGCGCGGCGTTCCGCCGCGCTTTTTTGTACGCATTTTTTGCAAAACGGTGCGAAAAAAACGCATCGCGCTCAGCTCTTGGGCTTGTAGCGGGAGAGAAAATCGTAACGAACGCCCTGCGAGTCGTATTCGATGAGCGTGTCCACATGCACGTTGTACGCACTGCGGAAGATGTTGATGTCCGCATTGGGATTGGTCTTTTTGAGCGAGGCGATCAGCCGCTTGATCTCCAGCCGCTTGGAGTTGTCCTCCTTTTCCTCGCTCTTTTCGGTGAAGCGGCAGGCACAGCGCAGAAAGCGCAGGCCGTAGCGCTCTTTCCAGCGGATGATGTCCTCCTCGTGCACATAATAGAGCGGGCGGATGAGCTGCATCCCCGGATGATTTGTGCTGTACAGTTTGGGCGGCATGGACTGCATCTGCCCGCCGTAGAGCATCGCCATGAGGATGGTCTCGATCACGTCGTCGAAGTGGTGCCCGAGCGCGATCTTGTTGCAACCCAGCCGCCTCGCCTCTTCGTAAAGATAGCCGCGGCGCATGCGCGCGCACAGATAGCACGGGTTTTTCTGCACCTCTTCCACCGCAGCGAAGATGTCCGTCGAGAAGATGTGCACGGGAATGCCCAGCCGCTCGGCGTTCTCCTCGATCAGCGCGCGGTTTTCGGGCGCATAGCCGGGATCCATCACGAGAAATTTGAGCCCGAAGCGCTTTTCGCCGTGCCGCTGCAGCTCCTGCATGCACTTGGCGAGGAGCATGGAATCCTTCCCGCCCGAGATGCAGACGGCGATCTCGTCCCCCTCCTCAACGAGCGCGTACTCCTTGACCGCCTTGACAAACCTGCCCCAGAGCACCTTGCGGAAAGAGGTGATGATGCCGCGCTCGACCTCCTGTGCGAACGCCGTCATGCGCGGGGCAGGACGAGTTTTACGCCCGTCTCGCGCTCCCATTCGCGCGCCTTTTCAAGAGTGAAGCTCCCCTCGCCCTTTTCGGCCTTTGTGCAGGCGATCAGCGTTTCGCCCGCGCGGATGCGCCGCGCGATCTCGTCGGCGCCCGACGCGATGTACCAGCAGCCGTCCTCCTCGAACACCGCGGGCTCGCCGCCGCGCGCGCCGTAAGGGAGAAGGCGGGCGGGACAGATCTCATAGCGCGCAAAGCGCTCGCCCGCCGCGTATTTTCTGTAATGATCGGCGATGTGCGCCCCTACCGTCTCGGGCGGGACAAACGAGGTATCGATGACATAGTCGTAATTCTCGGTGTCCTTGATGTTGACGCCGTACAGCCCCGAATAGCGCAGCATCTCGCTCTTGCGCCTGTCCGCGACCGAGCGCACCGCCTCCTCGATGCTCGAAAACGGCTCGCTCTCCCTGCCCGCGTTGAGGATGCGTTCGGCGGAGACGCGCGCGTCGCACATCATGTACACGGAGAAAGAGGAAGGCACGAAGTGCCACGCCATGCGCGAGTCGATGATCAGATCTTTGGGCTCGTGTTCGAGCGCGCGCAGGCCGTCGTCGATCCTGCCGTCGATCTCGGGATGCGTCTCCATATAGCGGTTGAGTTCGAGGGTGGTCATCCCCATCTCCGTCGCGATCGCGCGCTGGATGGTGCCCGTTGAATAACACTCCGCGCCGAATTCCTTTGCGAGGAGCTTTCCGACCGTCGACTTTCCGCTGCCGAGGTCGCCTGCCAGAGAGATCTTGATGTTCATAATTGCCTCTTTTTTTCTGTTTTTACCCGTTTATTTTACCACAAACGGCAGAGATTGTAAAACAAAAGAGCGGGGAATTTCCCCGCCCTTGCCCGTTACTCCACAGAAGGGAGCATCTTTTCGTAATCCGCATAGCGCATGAGGCCCAGGCGGAACGCCGTCGCCGTGCCCGCCGCCACGCCGCGGCGGAGCGCCTCGCGGTCGCTCTCGCCCGAAAGCTTTGCCGCGAGAAACCCCGCGAGAAGGGAATCGCCCGCGCCCACCGAGTCGATGCCCGCGCCCGCGGGCGCCGCCACGAAATGCACCTGCCCGTCCTCCGCGTACAGAAGTGCGCCGCGCACGCCCATGCTGACGAGCACGTTCTGCGCGCCCATGCGCCGAAGCTCCGCCGCGCAGGCGTCCACCTGCGCGCGTTCCTCCACGCGCACGCCGAACAGCTCCCCGAGCTCTTCGATGTTGGGCTTGACCAGCCAAACGCCGCGCGCGACCGCACTGCGCAGGGCGTCGCCCTGCGCGTCGACGACGACGCGCACGCCCTCGCCCGCCGCCTCCGTCAGACGGCCGTAGACTTCCTTGGAGAGAGAAGCGGGAACACTGCCCGCCAACACGAGCAGACTGCCCGCAGGCAGGGCGCGCACCTTGGCTTCGAGGGCGGCGACGTCCTCTTCGCTCACGGACGGGCCGCCCGCGTTGATGTCCGTCTCCTCGCCCGCGCGCACCTTGACGTTGATGCGGCTGGTGCCCGCCACGCGCACGAAATCGCAGATGACACCGCGCGAGGCGACCTCGCGCAGGATCTCCTCGCCCGTAAAGCCTGCGGCGAAGCCGAGCGCGCAGCTCTCCACGCCGAATTCGCGCAGAACAAGGGAGACGTTGATGCCCTTTCCGCCAGGCGAGATGCTCTCGCCCGTCGTGCGGTTGATCTTTCCGGGTTCAAAGCGCTCCGCGCGCACCACATAGTCGAGCGCGGGATTGAGAGTGAGAGTATAGACCGCGCTCATCTTTCCTCCTCCGCGCCGAGCACGCCGATCTCGCGCAGGTACTGTGCGAGGATGTCCGCCGCGTCCGCGCACAGCTCGGCGCAGGGGCGCTTTTTGTAGTATGTTTCGGTGCGCTCCTCCGCGCGGGGAGAAGCGTCGGAGGTGATGCCCGCGAGAAGTTCGCGGCAGACGATGCTGCCGTTGCGTTCGCGGAATCGGCCTGCGAGAAGCTGTTCGCGCGCATACAGCGCGGATTTTTCCGCATTTGTGGGATTTTCGGCGTCGTATGTAAAGAGCCCGAGCGCCATCAGCATGCCCGAGACGCACCCGCACACCTCGCGCATCCTGCCCATGCCGCCGCCGAAGGGCGCCGCCGCGCACAGAAGGGTGTTCTTGTCCTGCGGGAGGTGCTCCGCAAACGCCAGGAGCACCGATTGGGCGCAGTTCAGGCCCGATTTGAAGTGCGCGCGCGCCTTTTCCGCTTCCGTCATGACTTATCCTCCTTTTTGTGAAGAATTTCAAAAAAATTGAGAATACTCTTGCATTATGCAGAATCTATGTTATAATGTAAGTATGTTAGAGATATATTACAGCTATGCCGAGATCAAATCGGACGATTTCATCCGTCATGTGCTCGCACGCTATTACAACATGCCGAACGCCGCGCTGCACAAATCTCTCAACGGCAAGCCCTACGTCGAAAATGCAAAGTTTCAGTTCAACCTGACGCACAGCAAGGGTCTGATCGCCCTCGGCGTCGGGAAAAAACAACTCGGGCTGGACTGCGAAAGCCTGAGCGGCAAGGCACGCCCTGCCGTGCTCAACAAGTTCTCCGAGCGCGAGCGCGCGGAGATCTCGACCGTGTCCGATTTCTATGCGCACTGGACGGCGCGGGAGAGCTACATCAAATACCTCGGCGAAACGCTCGCCGACTGCTGGAGAAGGGTGGAATACGTCGGCGGGAAGATCTGGTTCCGCGGCAAACTGACCGAGGCGGTCATCACCCAGTTCGAGCTGGACAACTACGTCTTCAGCGTCTGCGGCGAATACACCAAGATCAACCTCAAAAAGATCGACGTCTGACACACCGGCTCTTTGCGGCGCGCCCTTCGGCGCGCCCTTTATTTTTTGCCGCGGGATGCACCGCGGCTTTTTTCCGCCTGTTTTGCCTTCGCCTCCAGGGCGACGCGGTCGATCTTCCCCACCGCGGAGAGCGGGAGCGCGTCCTCGAACAGGATGCGGCGCGGACGCGCATAGCGGATGAGCCTGCGCGCGCACATCTGCTCGATGTTCTTGCGGCAGGCGGCGCGGTCGGCGCCCGGCTCGCATTCGACGAACAGACACACCGCCTGACCGCGCAGGGCGTCCGTCTCCCCGACCGCGCACGCCTTCGCGACGCCCGCAACGGACAGCGCCGCCGCCTCGACCTCGGAGGGATAGACGGGCACGCCGCTCACTTTGAGCACGTTTTTGATGCGCTGTTTAAAATAGAGAAAACCGTCTTCGTCCAGATAACCGCAATCGCCCGTGGCGAGCCAGCGCGTCCCCTCCCGCTCCGAAAAGGCGGCAGGTTCGCCGAGATAGCCGAGCATGAACTGATCGCTGCTGAGGCATATCTCGCCCGTCTCGCCCGCGGGAAGCGACTTTCCCTCCCGCACGATCGCCGCGCGCGTGCCCGAGAGCGGGTAGCCGACAGAGCCCGCGCGGTGGTGTGCGCGCGTGTTGACGAAACAGACGTTGACCGCCTCCGTCATGCCGTACCCGACGTACATGTGCGCCGAGCTCCCGCCGCGCGCGAGCACGGCGTCAAACGCGTCGATGAGGGGTTGCGGGACGTCGTCGCCGCCGACATACACGTCTTTGATGTGCGAGAGATCCGCCTCTGTGAACGCGGGTTCGGAGAGGAGTTTGCGGAACATGGTCGGCACGCCCATCAGGATGTTGGCGCGGGTGCGCACGATCTCCTTTGCACAGCGGCGCGCCGAAAAGCGCAGGCAGAGCACGTTGGTGCGGCGCATGAGCATGCACATATGCACGTTCATGCACAGCCCGTAGCCGTGGAATATGGGCACCACGTCGTAGATGGCGGCGTATTCCCCGAGCGGACGGCTGAGAAACTCCTCCGCCTTACAGCACAGGCGGTTGAAAACGTCGTTCCCGTGCACGATGATCTTGGGCTCGCCCGTCGTGCCGCCGCTGGACAGATACACCGCGGGCTCGTCCGCCGCGAACGCGCAGGCGGACACGCGCGGGTTTTTTCTGTCCCGCAGGTATTTTTCAAAGCTCTCGCCGCGCGACGAAGGACGATGAAAAAGGCGGAACGCCATGCGCGTCGGCAGGTCCATGTAGCGCGCGTTGTCGCTGACCAGCGTGCGCACGCCGATATTTGAGAGATCGCCCGTATAACTGTCGCTGACGATCAGAAGGCGGCTGCTCGTCCGCCGTATAACGTCGGCGAGCTTTTCGGGCGGCAAGAGCGGGTGCGCGGGACTGACCACCCCGCCCAGCTTGTTGACGGCATAGAGCGCGAACACCGCCGCGGGCGAATTGGGAAGGCAGAGGGTGACGACGTCCCCCTTCTTTATGCCCAGATCTGCGGCGAGGTTATCCGCGAGAAGATCAATGCGGGCGAGCACCTCTTCAAACGAATAGCGGCGCCCGAAAAAGGAGAGTGCGGTGCGCACCGTGCTCCCCGACGGATTGAGTTGTACGGCCTCGTACATCGAACAGCCTTCGGGCAATCGCTTCATAGACACCTCAGAAGAGGGACGCCGCCCCTGCGCATACCGCGAAGAAACAGGGAATGACGACCATGTGCGAGAGATAGATGACGGCGGCGTGCCTGCCGAGGAAACACGGCCCGCTGTTCCACGCCCCGTCAAAGGGCGCGAATGCGTAACGCGCGGGGGTGTGGTAGATCAGCCTGCCGAGGATGCCGCCGCAAAGCAGGATCGCCGCATACGGCAGCAACGGAAAGTAATCGGAAGAGTACAGGCTGAAATTGAATTCGCGCACCTCGACGAACAGCGACAAAAACAGATCGTCCGAGAGCTCCCCGCTCGGCGGGATGGAAGAGACGAACTCGAATAACCCGTTTCTGAAGATGAGATCGCCGCAGGCGGTGAAGCAAAAGACGAGGAGCGCGACGCCCGCGACGCTGGGCAGATAGCGGAGCGCCTCCCGCGCGATGCGTGCGGGGCGGCTCTGCCCGAGACAATCCCCCGCCGCCTCGGCGGCGTTGTCCAAAAAGGCGTACAGTAGCACGCCCGCAGAGATCATGTGCAGGGCGCCGAACAGCACGGTCACCCCCTGCAAGCCGAACTGCTCGGCAAGGGAGGTGACGGCGGTGATGCCGCAGGCGGCGAGCCCGAGGGGGATAAACCTTCGGAAATTCCCGCGGGAAAGGGTACAGCTGATGCCGCACAGAAGAAAAAAGGAGCACACCGCGAACTGCCAGACGAAGTTGCGCACATACCATGTCCAGTATGCCCTGCCCAGAAGCTCGGCGCCCGCAAACACGGAAGTGCCGAAGAGCCGGTTGATCGAAGGGAGCACCGTCCAGAGCGAGAACATGAGATGATCGAAGATCATCAGCATGACACACAGCCCTCGCACAAAGTCGAGTTCCCAAAACCTGTCTCCGCCCCGCCCGCAAAAGCGGCGCACCATCTTTTTGTATCCGGCGCTGCCCGGATATTTTGCGTCGATGCCGTCGCAGATCATACCCTTAAAGTTTAACACTTTTGCGGGCGGGATGTCAATCCGCGCGCCCGCCTTTTCGGTGAGCGAATGCAAAATTTCATTCACCGAACAGTTCGGCGAGGATACCGTACAGCTCGGTCAGGCTCTCGCAGGCAAAGAGCTGTTTTCTCCGCGCGGCGCAGTCGCGCATGCCGCGTATGTAGAACGAGGTCATCTTGCGCATCTGCACCAGCGTGAACTTCTCCCCGTAAAAAGGGAGCATGTCCGCGATCTGCCTGCGGATGACGGCGCCGCGGTCCCATTCCTCCTCCCCCGTCAGGATGTGCGCAAAGACGTGCGGGTCGTACATTGCCGCGCGCGCGAGCATCACGCCGTCCGCGCCCGTGCGATCGAGCATGTTTTCCGCGTCCGCGCGCGTGAACACCCCGCCGTTCGCGATGACGGGCACCCCCGCCGCCGCCTTCGCCGCCGCGATCTGCGCGTAGTCGGGTTCGCCCGAATAGTACATGTCCCGCGTGCGGCCGTGCACGGTCAGCATGTCCGCGCCCGCGCCCGCGCACAGTTTTGCGAACTCCGCCGCGCACGTTTTGCCCCGTTCCAGTCCGATGCGGAACTTCACGCTGACCAGCTTTCCGCTCTTCTTGCAGGCGGAGACGATGCGCTCGGCAAGAGGGAAATTTGCGAGCAGCGCACTGCCCTCCCCGTTTTTAAACACCTTCGGCACGGGACAGCCCATGTTGAGATCGACGAGCGGAAAGGGCGCGAGCGCCTCGCTCTCGCACGCCGCGCGCAGGATGTCGGGATCGCTCCCGAACAGCTGTACCGCGGTGTTCTTTTCGTCGGGCGCGAGGTGCAGAAGTGCGCGCGTGTTCTCGTTGTTGTAGAGAAGCCCCTTCGCGCTGACCATCTCGGTGAAGCACAGCCCTGCGCCGAAAGAATAACAGAGGGAGCGGAAGGCGAAGTCGGTATACCCCGCGAGCGGCGCGAGAAAGAGGTTGTTCGGCGTTTCCAGATGCCCGATGCGAACGCCCGACCCCAGCTCAGCCATTGCGCTTTGCCCTCTCGTAGTACGCCCAGAGCTCCTCTGCGGACAGCTCCTGCATCTTCTTCCCGTCCGCGAGGATGAGCGCCTCGGTGCGGCAGAAGCGGTCGGAGAACTTCTGCGTGCTCTCCTTGAGCGCCTCTTCGCAGTCGGCGCCCGCAAGCCTTCCGACGTTGACCGCCGAGAACAGCAGATCGCCTGCCTCCTCGCGGATGTGCGCTTCGTCCCCCTCGCCGATGGCCGCGAGCAGTTCGGAAAGCTCCTCTTTTACCTTTTCCGCCGCCTCCGCGGCGTCTTTGAAGTCGTAGCCGTACTTTGCGGCGCGCTTTGCGACCTTCTGCGCGCGCATCGCCGCGGGGAAGACCTTGGGCACGTCGCGCACCGAGTCGGAGCCGCTCTTCTGACCCTTTTCCGCCTGCTTGTTGCGCTCCCAGACGGACAGTGCCCCGTCCGCGTCCGAGACCTTGTCCGCCCCGAAGATGTGCGAATAGCGGAAGATGAGCTTGGAACAGACGCCGCTGAGCACGTCTTCGGGCGTGAAGGCGCCGCGCTCCTGCCCCATCACCGCGTGGAATGCGCCCTGCATGAGCACGTCGCCCGCCTCCTCGACGATCTTGTCGTCGTCGCCGCTGTCGATGGCGTCCACGAGCTCGTACGCCTCCTCGATCATGTTGGAGCGGATGCTCTCGTGCGTCTGCGCCCTGTCCCACGGACAGCCGTCGGGCGCGCGCAGGCGGCGCAGGATCTCGACGAGGTCGTCAAAGGAAAAGCGCGTCTTTTGCAGAAGCGGGATGTCTTCCACCACGACCGCGCAGGTGCTGTCGTATTCGCTCTCGCGGTCCATTTCAAAGAGGCGGATCTTCTTCGCCTTTCCGCCGCGCACGAACCACGCCTGCGCCTCGTCGCCGAACAGCTCGCAGAGGCGCAGCTTCACGTCGCCCGCGACGAGGTCGCAGTCCACGTCGTACACCGCGAGCGGGAGAACGGGACGCATGTCCGCCGCCGCATAAGCGGAGACGGAGGCGCGGTTGCGCGAAAAGACGCGCGCCGCCGCAAACGCCGCGTCCGCCTTGGACGTGCCCGCGAACACGCGCGCGGCGGGATGTCTTTTGAGGACGAGCCCCGCAGAGACGTCCTCCGCGACGCTCCCGTCCACACAATAGACGACGTCCCCTTCCTTCGCGGCGGCGAGCACCGCCGCCGCGAGATTTTTGTTCAGGGTGTCGAAATTGCGGCTGGACGCATAGACGGCGTCCAGCGTCTCAAAGGGCACGCCCAGCGCGCGGACGCCCTCCGCCGCGGGCGTCTCGCCCGTGCGCAGAATGACGCGCGCGCCCGAGACGAGCGTCTGCCTTGCGCCTTCGCCGAGATCCGCGGGACTGCAACCCAAACCTACGATCGTGACCATGTCTTTTCCTCCGTAACAAAGAGCGTTCGCCGATCAGTGCGAAGGAGAGCGCGCCGAAGGCGAGATACACCGCGCCGCCCGCGCCGAGCAAAAACAGGACGTGCGCGCCGCGAAGCGCGAGCGCCGCGCCCGCCGCCGCAGCGGAGAGCATCCCCGCCCTGCCTGCCTCCGCAATGAGCCGAAGCCTATTTTTTCTTTCCCTAATACTATACAACAAATCGAGCAGAAGTGCAACAAGATAACAGGCGATGCACGCATAAGCCGCGCCGTAAACGGAGATGCGCGGCACGGGGAGCAGGATGCACTCGCACGCGAGCTTGACGGCGGCGGCGATGCCCATGTACAGCGCCGCGCGCTTTGCCTGTCCCCTGCCCGCCATGCAGGAGGCGAGCGTCTGCACGAGCGCGAGAAGAAGTGCGGAAAAGGCGCTCGCCCGCACCAGCCCCGCGAGCACGGCGCTCTCCTGCGACGGGAGGGAGCGGAAGAGAAAAGAGGTCACCTGCGCGGGAAACAGGAAGAGAAAGAGCGAGGCGGGCAGCGCGATGAGCAGGGTGCACATGAGCGCGAAACAGGTCTTTTCCTCCGCCTCGCGCGCGTCTTTTGCGCGCGCGACGGCGGGAACACACGCCGCCGCGATCCCGTAACAGACGGACACCGGCAGATTGACGATGGTCGAGGCTCCGCCCGCATACAGCCCGTAGAGCGCGGTCGCGTCCGAAGCGTACCGCCCCACCAGCCGCACGATGAGGATGCTGTCGAGCAGGTTGGAAAGCGGGAGCACCGCCGCGGAGAGGGTCACGGGCAGGGTCACAAAGAGCAGAGAAGCGGCGCGCACGCCCCCTTCGCGGAAGAGCGGACGGCGGACGGGACGCGCGCACAGCGCGAGGAAGAGCGCCGCCGCCGCCTCGCTGAGCGTGACGGCGCAAAAGGCGAACGGCACCGCGCGCGTGCCCGAAAAAAAGGCGAAAAAGGCGAGCCCGCACCCGATCTTGACTGCCTGTTCCACGATCTCGGAGAGTGCGGTGGGCAGAAAGTTGTTTTCGCCCTGGAACCTGCCGCGGTAACAGGAGATCACTGCGACGAAAAAGAGCGCGGGCGAGAGCAGGCGATAGGCGGACGCGGCGGCGGGCGCGCCCTGCAATGCGCTCATTGCGGGCGCGAGCGCGTACATCAGAAGGGCGGACGCGGCGCCGATCAGAGAAAAGAGCATGAGCGACGAGCGCAGAACGCCGCCCGCGCGCGCAGGCGAAGAGGCGACGAGTCGCGCGACGGCGGCGGGGATGCCCGTCGCGGAGAGGGTCAGAAGAAGGCAGTAAAAGGGAAAGACCATCTGATAGATGCCCATCCCCTCGCCGCCGAGGTTGTTCGTGAGGGGGATGCGGTAAAGTGCGCCCAGCGCCTTGGCGGCGATCCCGCCCGCCGAGACGATCAGCGCACCCCGCAAAAAGGTGTTCTTTTTCATATGTACCCTGCCGCCGAAAAAATGCGCCGACTTCATGTTCTATGGGCAGAAATGAGTTGTCATCGCGCGCGCAAACTGCTATAATGGAGAGCATAGGGAAGAAAAATATGGAAACTCTGCAGGCGGTCTACCGCTTTTTCTGGACAACGGGCAAAACGCCCGCGCCGTGGGGCGTCTATCATATCCTCTGGGTCGGCATCGTCCTCGCCTGCATCTTTTTGATCGTGCGCGGGCGGAAGGCGCTGCGCCGCGGCCGCCTGTGCGCACGGCTGACGGGCGCAGGCTGTGCGGTGCTTTTTGTCCTGGAAGCGATCAAACAGCTGATGTACCTGTTCAAACTTTCAGACGGCGCGCTCGTCGTCGATTATACCTGGTCGGTGTTCCCCTTTCAATTCTGCACGACGCCCGTCTACGTCGGGCTTGCCGTCTTTTTCCTGCCCGAGGGGGCAACAAAGCGGGCGTTCTGCGCCTTTCTCGCCGCATTCGGTCTGTTCGGCGGCGTCACCATCCTGCTGTATCCGAACGCCGTTTTCACGCAGTACGAGTACCTCAATCTGCATACCATGCTCTGGCACGGCGGCCTCATCCTGATCGGAGTATTGCAATGGGCAGGCGGGACCTTCCGCACCGACGCCCGCGATTTTCTCGGCGCGGCCGCCCTTTTTCTCGCGCTCGTGCTCGTCGCGCTTGCGCTCGATCTTGCACTTCCGTTCCTCGCGGACGAGCGGTTCAACATGTTCTACATCAGCCCGTACACCCCCTGCACCATCCTCTTCCTCGCGAAGGTGTGGGAGGTCGCGCCCTATCCCCTCTTTTTTCTGCTCTATGCGGGCGGATTCGTGCTCATCGCATTCGTGTTTTTCCTGACAGGCAAAGTTCTCACGCGCCAAAGAAAAAGCGCGCTAATACCCGTCAATTGAAAGGGAGTGCCCCGCAGGGCGCTCCCTCTTTTTTCATTCGAACTGGTTGGCGAGGATGTCCGCCGTCAGCCGTGCAAGCTTTACGCTCCCGCTCTCCATGCGCGCCCCCTCTTCAAAAGAAAGAAGCCCGACCGCGCCGAGGCAGTCGCCGCCCGCGACGATGGGCACGATGATCTGCGCCGTGGGGCGAAGTTCGCCCTCCTCGGTCAGCGGGACGATGTCGCCCCCCTCCGCGAGGTTCGCGCAGTAACTCTTGCGCTCGCGCATGATCTCCTCAAGCTGGCGCGAGACGTGCTTTTTTGCGAATTCCTTGCGCCCGTCTCCCGCCGCGTAGAGCACTTCGTCCGTGTCGCAGATGAGCGCAAGGTGTCCGCTCAGATCGTTGAGCGAGCGGGTCGTCCCCTCCGAGAAGCGCTCGAGCGTCGCGATCGGCGAATACTTTTTGAGCATGAGCTCATCCGAATTTGTGAAGATCTCCAGCGGATCGCCGTCCTTGATGCGGAGGGTGCGCCGTATCTCCTTCGGAATGACCACCCTGCCCAGTTCGTCGATGCGCCGTACGATTCCCGTTGCTTTCATTGATTCCTCCTGTTTCCTCCTGTTTCCCCTTCCGGGCATTACAGTAGAAGTATGAGGCAATGTTTTGGTTTTATACCAAATAAAAGATTTCAAGCGAATCTCGCAAAAGAGATGCTGCGATTCGCTTGAATTTTAGGGGACAACCGCCGCACGCCTGCGGCTGACGGCGTTTTTCCCCTCTGCGAAAATGTTTAAGGGCTCTCTTATTATCAAAATTTTCGCATTCACCTCTTTCGGAGCGCCGCCCCTGCGGCGTGGCGGGAAAAAGTCAAAAGTGTGATTTTGACTTTTTCGAGAGAGAAAAGAAGTTCACGAATTTTCTTTTGAGCTGACAAAAGAAAATTTCGTGATTTTGAGGAAAACCCCTGCGTTCGCCGCCCTTTAGCGGCTCTGCGCACGGCGTTTTCCTCTGCGGCGCGCCCTTTCGGGGCACACCACAAAACGCGCGCCGCATTCACCTTTCCTGCCTGCGCTTTCGCGTATCGGGAAAAAAGGGCTTCGCGCGTTTCTCGCAAAAGAGATACTGCGAAACGCTTGAGTTTCAGAGAAAACCCGCGGGCACGCCCGCTCTGCGGGCTGACCGCCTGTTTTCTCTCTGCGGCAATCTGTTACGGCTCTCTTATTATCAAAATCGCCGCATTCACTCTTTCCGCATAAGCCTTGCGGCAAATTGAGTGCAAAAACGAAAAATTTGATTTTCGTTTTTGCAAGTATAGAATTTCACGAAAACCTCGGCGAGCTGTCGCCTGCGATTTTCCGTGAGCTTGAAGGGAAACCCGAACGGCTTTCCCCTCTGTCCGCGATATTTTATGGGCACACCATATAAATTCGCGGACATTCACCCCATCCGTGCGCCGCTTCCGCGGCGTATCGGGAAAAAGTCAAAAATGCGATTTTGACTTTTTCAAGGAAGAATAGGCTTCGCGCATAAGCTCCTTCGCGCGTTTCTCGTAAAAGAGATACTGCGAAACGCTTGAGTTTCAGAGAAAA
>ERZ1643249.1061-NODE-1061-length-28511-cov-5.525056_pt1 | contig 28511 bp, 27 predicted proteins | sample MGYA00579263_ERZ1643249 | MGnify/ENA primary metagenome ERZ1643249 (study PRJEB29033, sample SAMEA4952264) | chicken gut metagenome | biome: Broiler Chicken; feature: Gastrointestinal Tract; material: Caecum | place: Ireland | collected 2018 | study: Broiler...
CATGGAACCCTAAATGAATTGCAGGATCCATATTCTTATCTATGAGGTAAAAACGGTGTGATACATCATTCCGATACATGCTGCCCAATGTATCCACGATATAAAAAGCATAGGGCTTTAACTGATTTATCTGTTCAACTAAGCTCAGAAGCTCCAAATCACTGTAAAAGACGGTACCGACAGGCTGCATAAACACATGGTAGCCTTTCTCCATAATTGTTCTGGCACAATCCAGCGCTTTATCAATTTCTTTTTTATGGAAGGTCAAACGGATTCCTTCAATCCCGCCTGGGCTATATGAAGCAAGTGTTTTCGGATCGAGTTCTTTTTCACCCATTGCAATCATTGCTACATACATGGCGTTGTGTTTCCGCTTTGGAAGCACTGCTTCAATATCTGCCACGCTGTTAAACAGTGCACACTCCTTGTCATGTACCATTTCTGTAAGAAAACCACACTCAATAATGTCGATTTTCGCACTGTCCAATTTATCCAATATCGACATGATATTTTTCCGTCCAAAACGCCAGTCATTGATATACCCACCGTCCCGCAGCGTGCAGTCCAATATTTGAATGCTCAAAATTTCATCACTCCTCTTTTCTGTTTTTCTTCGATTATCCTCCTGACATATTCCAAATCTTTTTTTGTATCAACAGAAAGCGAATGCGCCTCAACTGGAATCATATTCAATTTTTTCCCATGCTCAATAAAACGCAGTTCGTTGATATCTTCAATTTGCTCTAATGGGCCTTTTGGTGTCTCTGCAAAAAAGCGAAGCGCTTCCATTGAATAGGCAAGCACTCCTAAATGCTTAAAATAATCAAATTGCATGTCCGCTTTCGGATACGGGATCGGACTTCTTGACATCATAAGCGCATTCCCGTCTGTATCGGTTATTACTTTAATATTGGTACAGTCCACCACCTCAACCGGGTTGTTTATTTTGGTCATTAAATTTGCTGCAAAAAAACGGCCGCAAGTTTTCGGTATAACCTGTTCGATCAACGTAGGTTCGATCAGCGGTTCGTCACCGTTTACACAAATATAAACATCTGCGGGCATTCTTTTCGCTGCTTCATAAATGCGTTCCGTACTGGTTGCGTGTTCTCCGGTCATTTGGACAGGAATCCCTTGCGCTCTGCACGCTTCTTGAATTTCTGCATGGTCTGTGGCCACACACACAGCACTGATCCCCCGTACCTTTTGAACCTGATGGAAAACCCACCATATCATTGGCTTTCCACAGATGTTTTCCAATGGCTTGCCCGGAAAGCGGCTTGAACCATATCGTGCCGGTATCATCGCGATTGTTTGCATACTGTCCCTCCTTTTTCTTTACGATTTACCGAATAACCGTGCGACTGCCCGAAGCGGCTTGGTAATGCGCCAGCAGGTTGAATTCTCATAAGTTTTTACGATCTCCTGCACACGCTGCTCTATCTCGCGTTCAATCAGAGCATGAGAAGGGGATGCATCTACACAGGAGGAAACCGTACTTTTTTTGTTATTCTGTTGCTTTGCATTTTTCTCTTGCTTATAAAGATTCCAATTTTCTAATATGCGATTGGACCACATTTTTAAAACTTTTGCACTTACTGCCTCCATACCATCTGGAAGAACAATATCCGCATGCTTACAGCAGTTCTCTCCATTTTGCATATCATAAGACAAAACGCTCGGCAAATAGACCCGTACTTCCTGACGCAACAGCTGCGTTCTCCCGTTAATCCGGAGACCGAACCGCAGCAAAAGGATTTCCCGTATCCGATCCTTAAGAGGCAGAAACGCCTGATTAAAAATAGAATCCCCCTCATAAGACTGCAACAGCGCCTTTATGACATAATGGCCTTTGATCGCGCCGTAGCAATCCCCGTTTAATTCCTCGTCGTCTTCAAAGCCAAAAAAAACATGGTCAAGCCGCAAGCGTTTTAGCTGCAGATTTGCGCGCATTTCCGGCTTTATGACGATTCCGCCTTCACGATATAAAAGCCATAAAGCCACATATTCTTCAGCATAGGCTGTATTTCCTTCCGCCAAAGCCCTTTGTACGGAAGGCGGGAAGTTTTTGACCTCAACACTTTTTTCATCTGATAAGATCAGGCGAGCTTTTGGAAAATCAGCGCGGCATTCCTCCAAATAGGCTTCCGGTAAAGCACGTCCAAAATGCACACAGATAATATTTTCAGGAATTGCCTCCTGGTTTAGAGCCTCAAGCAGACGTTTATATTTCTTATCCTTTTCAAGATACGGATTCAGCCGAAAATCCGCTTCATATTCTTTTAAAAACAGGATAAAATCTGCTTGGAAAAGCGTCCTTGATTGAAACATGTTCCAATACACCTGTTTTGCCACACAATAGATTACTTCTTCCCGATAAATGGGATTGCTTGTATCAATAAAATTTCGGAATGCCTGTACAATATCCACCATGCTTCCAACCATTGTAGTAGAAATGGTATTGGCTCTGCGATAATAGTGATAAAAAGGTTGTGGCACGTAGCCAATGCTTGCACATCGTGTTAAAAGCGCAGGGACAAGGGCAATATCCTCAAAGAGCATTTTTTCATAGCGGTTTTCTTTCCAGATACTCCGTTTGTACAGCTTGTTTACACTGTACGTAATATTGTTACCATTTGCAATATAATCTGCTAAATCGATATTCTCCTCCGGATAGCTGCTGACAATCGAGCTTTTGTTTTCATCCACATAAATAATCTTTACATCGCACATGACAATATCAAACGGCCCTTGTTCAGCCTTATCGAATAACCGTTCGTACATTTCTGGTTCTACACTGTCATCAGAATCAAGAAACCCGATATATTTTCCTCTTGCAGCCTGTACTCCTGCATTGCGGGTCAGGCCCAATCCTTCGTTTTCTTTATGGATTACCCGGATAAAATCCGGATACGCAGCAGCATAACGGTCGCAAATTTCCGGCGAGGCATCCGTACTTCCATCATCGACAAGTATAATTTCTTTTTCACGCAGTGTTTGTGCTAGCACGGACTCTACCGCCCGCTCCAAATAGTTCTCTACCTGATATACCGGTATAATAACCGATACTTTGATTTCATCTTCGTTCATTACATCCTCCCAGATATCGAAGAATACACCTTAATTCATATATTGTCTGTGGAACATAGTAATGCGGCCCTGCAAACTGATTACGGAATATCCGCAGATAGCGCCACAGCGTCTCATCCTCTTTCCACAAAACCTTTCCCTGATAGAGCTGGTACAGCATGACTGTGGGGATGTCCATTCCAAAAACAATCCGTCCGGTCAGTGCCGCATTGGAACAAACCGTAATGATGGTTTTATTCGCCGTGCCTTCGTTCAAAAGGAAAAGCTCCCATGGAACACTGTCCGGACATCGCCGGGAAAGCCCCATCTGATACGGCAGATTTTCTGTATTGCGCGGATGCGGTTTTACAAGAAAATTTTCTCTCCCTATGACGTCCCGGCATTCCTTCATCAAGGCAAGATCGTTCCCTTTGATTCCTTCCGCACGAAAAGACTGTTCCAAAAAGATAAAATCCTCTTGACTTTCGGGCTTTGTGTAGCTGAAAATATAATTGAGCATGTTACGGAAGTCCGTATCCTGCAATGAAATCTTTGGTAGCGCACAGTTTACAATCCTGTCTTTTCGTATGGCAAGACGGGGTTCATATAAAAACACCCGCTCTACTTTGTCTTGGATCCGCCTGCCCTCGGGATGGCGATTGATTGCGGCACGTTCTTCTTTTAGATAGTCTATAACATAAGAGGAAAACCCATCTTCATACCATACAAATTCGCACGGAGCAGCATAATAATAATTCGCAAGCATGCGTGTAAATAAGTCAAAATTTGCAAAGCATACTTTTGCATAATTTCCAAGCTCATTGTCCAACATCCATTCGAACGTACGCTTCTGTTCTTTAAACAGTGTGTCTATTGCATCAGAAGAAGCGGATATCCGGCGGTTTAATTCCTGTACGGCCGCATATATAACCCGGCTAAAAAGTCCTGTCTCTTTAAGGCGCGGAAGGCAGCTCCGCAAAGACGGCGTTCCATCCGTCACAATAAGCTCCGCTTCTCTTTCTTTCCAAATCGTACACCGCATATGGATAGCCGTAAGAAGCTGATAGACGGAATTGGCTACCAATAAAATCCGATTATTCGGCATATACGTCCCTTCCCAATTTTCTAATTTTGAAGTGTTTAATGAGATTTTCACATCCGGCAGAATTTACAGCGTATAGCAGGGGCGGTTTATGAAAAAAAACATACGGCAGCAATTCAGACGGGAAAGCGCGTTCAATTATCCGTGCTTTTGGAAAAATACCGCTATAGTCAAGCGTATCATCTGGATGGACCTTTACGAACAGGCGCATACCGCTTAATACGCTGTCCCGTATATTCTCATACAGCTGCTTCTGTTCGTTTATACTCATCAGCCCAAGCCACGCAAAATTTTGTGTCAGCAGTACAGCATCGGCACGTCCTTTGATTTTATTTGGGATAAAAAGGCGGATCAAGCGGCGCCTTTTACGAAACGTCAGATTCTCCAATGCGTCTTCCACTGAAAAATCCTCAAATCTCTGGCCGGTAACATCTATTGTCTGTGCCTGCTTTAAGCAGACTATACGATAAATTAAAGGGTTTTCTCCGTTGAATAGGCCGTATTTCCGTGCTATTTCAGCGTGAACCGGAAACGTATTGCATAAGCCGCGATACAATATCTCCCATCTGCTCAACATCCCCGCCGCATCCTCGAAAAAGACAAACGGCCTATGCTTTGCTATCAAATACAAAGAAAAATAGAAGTGCGCGCCCGCTACATAGACCGCTGAAAAATCGGATAGTTCATATGGAATGCGCTGTGCAAAACAGCGTGCAACATCTGAAAAAAGATGTTTCTCATCCTGATGCGGAATACGCAGATACGGGAACAGGTATACTTCGTCAAACCAACGTCCGTTTTCAATCTTTTGATACTGCGGATATTTTTCTGTTATAAAATCCGGAAGAAGCAAAACGGCTTTTTCTTCCCTGTGATAAGTCTGGCGGTGCAGTATAACTTCCAACAGCTGATAAGAACTGACGGCATGGTATAATACCATACGGCCCGCCCTATTCTTATCCAATGTTCGTTTCATCTAAAAACGCCTCCAGACCTTCTGCAAATTTTTTATTTTTTCTGTTTAGAACTGGAATCATAGGAGCGTAAGCATCTCTCCCGCTGATTGAAAAGCAAAACCCGAGTCGCTGTTCTGCTGTAAGAAACTGTTTGACAAAGCCCATTGCGCCTTTATGGATTTCCCGGATCTGCGGCGCGTACTCCGGCAGCGGCTTTACCCGTAATTCTATGCTTCCGTCCGATCTTGGATAAAATCCCTGAAAACTCCCTTCCGGTGCGCCTAAAAGAAGCTCCCAATACAAATTGTGCTTTTGTGCCGGATCATGATATTTCCAAAGATCCCGGTTCTCCTGCTGGGAATAAAGATAGCTTTTTAAAAAACCGTCTGTAAAAAACGGTTCAAAACTATCTGAATGCGGCGTGCGGCAGCTGCTTGTACCGGCCAAGATGCCAAAAACCGAACAGGAAAGTTTCCACTCCCGATTCACCATATAATCAAGCATAAGAGCACCGCTCCCAGCCCATCCGATATCCACTGCAGCCACACTACGGCATCCTGCCAGAAGCTGCTTATAATAGATTTTTCCCGCTTCCCGCTGTTTCTTGTAATGCAAAAGAATTTGTCCATATTCCTTTATAAAATAGTCTGTAACCGCCTTGATATTTTTATTCGTCAGTTCTGTTTCCGGTGCAGCGCCTACGCTCCGGCATAATGGGTCAAGCATATCGGAAAGTTCCATACTTTCTACAATCTTCTGTAAAGGGATATGCTGATCCGCCTTATGCGTAAGAAACCGCTGTAAGTATTCCTGACGATAGTATCCGGCAGAAAGCTTGACCGCCGCATAACGTGACCAATACGCATACACCGTATCGTCTTTCTCTGCAGGATACAGCACTTGGTACACTTTCTGCAGCAGCCAGCCATCTCTTGAAAAAAATAAGATCTTATCCGCTGCAAGCTGCTTGCGGCATGCGTGAATAAAGCGGCAGTAACCTATTACAAACAGGCCGCCATATATATAGCCATATTCATATTCTCGGCTGATCCTCTCTCCGCCTGCATAAAGCCTTGCATTTACCAGTCCGCGGTATATACTGCCTGTCATAAGGGAAAGATCCCGCACACGGTACGGTGCGCCCATCTGATTCACATTCGGATAATGGAATGCAGCCAACCCATGACGTATTGCCTGAAAATAATCTGCATATCTGTGATCCCCAATATGAACACAGGATTTCCCGTCTCCTAAACGTTCCCGTAAAATCTGATACAAACCGCCGTCGCACTTGGATTTTCCAAAGTCACAGGAGACCAGTATATCAGAAAAGCCCGTATAACCGCAGGATTCCAAAAGCGGTACAAGGAACTGCTTTCCAAGATACATATCAGAAACGGCAAACATGCGCTTTTTCTGTTTTTGCAGATGCCGTATTACCGTCTGCATGTAAGGATTTGCATAGCAACAGCGTTTTTCCCATTCCAACTCAGCCTGCATCCCCTCTGCTTTTGGAATACCGGTATCTTTTGATAAGATATCCCAAAGTTCTGATAACGTTATCTCAACTGTACCATTTTCCAACTGCTTTTTCTTCCGTGCCTTTCTTTCCGCCTCAACACGCATCTGTTTAAAATCCGGATACCGGAGAACCATTCCTACAAAGTAGAAAACATCTGTTGGCTGTTCACAACAGCGAAACAGAAGCGTATCAAACACGTCAAACGATACAACATCATACTTTTTAAGGCGTTCTGCAAAATCCTCAGGGCTTTCTGTCCAAGTACGTGAAGATTCGGGAGCGTGCTGAAAAAGCGGAATTTCCTCATAAACCGCACATCCCACGGGTGTTTTTAAACTCCGCCGGAAAAACAGATAATACTGGATATTCAGCCAAAGCAAATAAAGAAAGGCTTGCAGGCGCCCCTTATGCTCTTTCCGTACGCGGATATACCGGTCTCGGATACCCGGAATCCGGCCAACCAACAAACGGTAAAGCCGCTCTCTCATCTTGTCCCTTCTCTCATTTTTTCATATGCATCGCAAACCTTCCCGGCCGTACCTACCGCACGCAGCTTCCCTTTTTCAATCCACACTGCCTTCGTGCAGTTTTTCCGAATCACCGAAGTAGCGTGAGATACAATTAAGACCGTAGAGCCGCCGTGGATCATTTCTTGGATACGCGCCTCGCTTTTTTTTCGGAAAAACATGTCCCCGACACTAAGCACCTCATCTAAAATCAGAATTTCCGGTGTATTCCGGGCTGTCGCAATGGCAAATCCCAACCGGGATACCATACCCGAAGAGTAATTACGCACTTTTTCCTCCATAAAGCCTTCCAGTTCCGCAAAGCGGACAATGTCCTTATATTTTCTATCAAGGAAGCGCTTTGTATACCCTGTTAGCGCGCCGTTTAAATAAACATTCTCCCGTCCGGTCAGTTCCGGATCAAAACCGGTTCCCAGTGTAAGAAGCTGCACTTTTTCCCGATTTACCCGCACTTGTCCTGCTGTAGGGATAAGTGCGCCGGAAATGATCTTCAATAACGTACTTTTGCCAGAACCATTGGTTCCGATCAGGCCAACCACTTCCCCCTTTTCTACAGAAAAACTTATACGGTCAAGCGCCTTAAATGTTTCAAAGCGATTTTGACGGCGCAAGGCCCGCAGTACGAATTCCTTCACGCTTCCCGCCTCATCTTTCGCACGTCGAAATTCCATTGTTACATCACATACTTCGATTTCAGGCTCCGAAAGCTGCGTCGTTTGCTTCTGCCATTCCATATCTTCCCCTCAGATCCGCTGCATAATACGATTTTTATTTCGGTTGAAAATAAAACATCCGGCGGCACACGCCAAAATTCCCCATAAGAGCATCCGTAACAGCTCTGTACCGGTAAAGAGAGTCCCGTTTAGTACTACGCTGCGCAGGCAGCTGATATAAAGATATATTGGATTTATCTGGATTACCAGACGAATCGGCCCGTTTAACTGTTCTGCTGGATAAAAGATAGCTGAACAATACATCCAAAGCGTAAGGGCAACGGTGTATAAATGTTTAATATCCGCAAAAAAAACATAGGCAGTCGCCAAGATATAAGACAGCCCCAAAGAAAATAAAAAAAGGCACAGGATTATCAATGGAGCCGCTAATACACTCCATTTGATAGGTATGCGAAATACCATCAGCATGACGGCATATGCAATGAGAGAGTAGGCAAGATTTATCAATGCAGTATATGCACGCGATAAAATGAAAATCCCCATAGGGAATTTTACACGCAAAAGCAGCGCCTTGTTATCCGCAAGCGCCGTCATAGCAGAAGTGGTTGCGCCGGTAAAAGCCTGCCACAGAATATATCCTGTCAAATAATATATCGGATAATTCTCTATTGACCGTTTGAACAGCTGAGAAAAAATCAGGGAAAGAACCGCCATGGAAAGCAAAGGGTTTAACACACTCCATATAACGCCCAGATAAGAACGTGCATATTTCCGTTTTACCTCTCGGGCTGTCAGCTGGCGAATAACAAACGCATACTGCCTTTTTTGCTGCACTCTCGTCACTTTTGTTTCTTCTCCTCTCTGTTAAACTGCTGTCCGTTTTTTAAATGCCGCAAATACTGAAGCAAGATATACTGACGGATATGGACAGATGCGCAGCGGCTATATAAAACCGCACTGCCTGCATACCATGCGCTTTCCCGCACGCTTTCTCCGCCTTTTTTCGACGCCAGATACTTTGCTGCCACATGGTTCCTTTTGAATTCTTCCTCTGTAAGACGTGCAGCAAGGGGATCTGTCTCTCCATCCACTACATCATCGGTAAATGGAAGCCTTCCAAAAGCCGCCGCCTCCCCATAAGAGGGCTCTGTCATCAAAAGCCTGAGCAGTCGATAAAGCGTCCTGTGCTCCGCTTTTGCGTCTTGGCCGGCAAGCCCCCCCTTCTTCATTTCCTGTATAAAAAGGCGGATATATTGCAGCAAATATCCCCCTATCCTTTCCGTTGCTTGTACCCGTGTTTTTGTAATCTGTCCATATTGCGGCATATAATATGATCCTTCTTTTCGGTAAAAAAGCGTCGTACCATGCGGTGCGGTATATACCGCTTCAAATAAGCAATTGTTAAAAAAAACTTTTTCCTTTAAATTTTTTTCCGGACTAAAAAAATAGCTGGCATATTCCCCGCTTTCTATATTCCGTGGATGATCGTAAAGGCCCCAATAACAGCCGGAAAGCGGCTGCTTTCTCCCAAGCTGTAAAAGCGCTTGATTTAATGTTTGCTGCATAGAACCAAGCCACCCGCTGTCTATCATGAGATCCGGCGTACCATCAAGCAGCCCTTCCTGTCTGAGATAACCCGCCAGCAGCGGCGCTTCCTTTTGGGAGCGGCGATCCATGCATTCAAGGAAAAAAGCATCTTCTGAAAGCGCCTTTTGCAGCAACAGAAGTTCTTCGTCCGAAAGGCGTTCTTCCATCCCTATCCCCGGAAACAAGCGATCCGCAACAGATTTCTGTTGAGCCGGAGACAGTCCGGCCCGCTTCAAAATGACAGTCGGCGTCACGTGCAGCCCTTTCCGACAGATATAGGAAAGCGCCTCTGCATGATTGAAATAGAGCAACGGCAGACGCAGAGAATAGCGGGAGCAGCTCACATATCGGCACGCAAGCGGAATTTGAAACGCTTGACAGAAAAGCTCTGCAGCCTGATACATAAAATAACCATCTCTTGCCAGAAAATAAAGTCTCCTTATTCCATGTCCCTGCGCCCAAAGTAGAATCCAGCGTACAAAGCTGCCGAGCACCGGTCCCCATACATAGCGGCATGCTGCGGCTTCTGCGTCATTTTCCGGAACGGACATATTCTCCGATGCATGCAGCAATGCCGGGACTTCTTTTAAAATCTTCTGATATTGTGCTTCTCTTTTCCCTTGTAAAGTCTCTTTCACCCTTTCCGCTCCCTTCCTTTCCCTTTCTTCGTCCATCGCCGTAGCAAGCAGTATACGCGACTGGGGACAAGACAGAGAAGCAGCGGCTTTACGACATAAGGGAAAGCCTGTGCACACGGAATACCGAGTTTTTGAAATCCTTGTTTTCGTATCTTCGCCTCCCTCAGCCGACGGGAATACGTTCGCTTATGATACGAATTGCGGTCCTCCCAATACCGCAGAAGCGGATCCTGCAAATTGTATCCGCGATACCCTTTTTGATGCAGCCGCATAAAAAGCTCGTAATCCTCACAAAGCAGGCAAGACGGTTCCGCACAATACCCCCCATTTTGTATCAGCACCTCCCTGCGAAACAATACAGAAGGGTGGATATAAGGCGAATGGGGCAAAAAATCCATATTGTCCGGACATACAGGCATAATCTGCACGCCCCATATCCCGCTGCTGTCTTCAAGCAAGGCGTTCGACCCCACCCATCCATAATCAGGAAAGGCATCTAAAAAAGCTGCTTGCTTAGAAAACCGTTCCGGGAAAGCCGTATCATCGTCGTCCATTCGGGCAATGTATTTTCCGGATGCGTGTTGAATCCCCACATTAAGCGCATATGCAAGCCCATAATTTTTTTCACCCGTAATCAGTAGGATTCTGCTATCTAAATCTGCTGCTTCACAAATATCTGAACGATATTTTTCGTCAGATCCGTCATCATATAAAATAAGCTCCCAATCTTTAAACGTCTGTTTTATAATGGACTCTACCGCATTTAGAAGGCGCTTTTTGCTGCGCGGGTTATAAACACCCATAACGACGCTTATTGTCATATGGCTTCTCCTCCCGTTGCGTATTGATTATTTGGTCTGCATACTCATAGATTTGCTGCATCTTAACATTTGCCTTTTCCTTTTTGAACGGCTCTGCTGACCGAATGCAGCGTGCAGACATCGCAGCCCGCTCCGATACGCTTTGTTTCCTAACCGCTATAATGGAACGCATCAGCTCTTCAATGTTACCGCTTTGAAACACAAAGCCGTTCTCTCCTTGCTGCATATATTCCCTTGTCCCTCTATTATCTGAAGCAATTACGGGAATCCCCATGGCGAGTGCCTCTATCCCCGCCATTCCCAAACCTTCCCTTTTAGATGGAAATACAGCAGCGTCCGCGCATCCTAATATTTCCGGTACATTGCGGCAATATCCAAAGAGACACACCTCATCCGTCAAACAGAGCTCCTGAATCCATTTTTCTACTCGTTCCCTATAATACCCGTCTCCACAGATTCCATATAGGACAGATAATCTTCCTCCGTTTCTTTGTTTCATACGGCTGAGTGCCTCCAGCACAACTCTCTGATTTTTATTCTTATTTAACTCCCCAACAGATACCAGAAAAAAGACCTGCTTCCCTATTTCCAGCTGTTTCCGCCGCCTTGCTTTTTCCTCCGGTGAAAGAGGCCGGAATTTTTGCGGATCGAAGCCCACTCCCGGAATCCAGTAAACGCATCCGTCTTTTTTTAAGCGAAAACGAAGCGCCCTGCTATAGTCCTCTGCATTTACCGTAATCAGAACGTCCGTTAAACGCGCCATCTGCTTTTCCACCTGATAATATACTGTTTGGTTCAAAAAGGGGGCGCCGCGATAAAAATGAAATCCATGTGCGGTATAGACAACAAATAGTTCAGATCTGCTATATTTTCCTGCCAAACGTCCGAGCAAACCGCCGACCGGAGTATGGCAATGGAGAAAACATATTCGGTATTTTTCGATCAGCCATAAAACCTGCCGTAATGCCTTACGGTTATCTTTCCACAAAAAAGGAGAGCGGGCAATCTCGATGTGGTGTGCATACACACCGATTCTTTCAAATATTCTTTCGTCTGAAAGATAACAAGGTTCGTTCAAATTCGCAGCATAATGCACCGTATATCCCATACCCTGTAAGATCCGTACATTATCTATTTCAAATTTCAACAGAAAATCATGCGTTGTCGTCAATATCAACGCGTGTTTCTCCATTGCAATTCCCCATTCCATGTTTGCCGCTTAAGGCAAATATCTGCTGTGCTTTCATATATCACTTTCTTCAAACAGTTTCGCCATAAAAAGGATGTTTTATTCTACTATATATTTTTTCGATCATTCTTGGTCTCTCTCATTTTCATGATGCGCAAAAAAGAGATATGGAAATTTTAATAAAAACATGATGAAAACAACGAAATAGGCGGGTGCTACTATACATTTTGCGCGGTTTATGCTATAATACAGGAAACATAGCGCTTGTCTGCTGTTTTTCCTATACCAGTGTGAGAATTTGACTTTGGATTTATAAATTTAATTTTCCATAATATAACTTTTTATAAAATTTATTTGCATTTTGCTCTTGCATTATTTTCCAATTTATGGTATTCTATTAGCATAAACCAGACATATGGAGGTTATTCTTATGCAAAAGCTTTTAAAAGTGTTAATCGGTGATAATTCGGTTCCGTTCGGCATGGAATGCAGATCGCATCTGACCGGTTCCGGAGCAAATGTTTCCCTTGTACCGAAGGATGGAAACCGTGTTTTGCAGGCAATTCAGGATCTACATCCGGATGTTGTTGTGATGGAAGCATTTATGTCGCAAAAAGACGCTATTGATGTGCTGCGTGCAATGGACAGGCACACCAGACTGCCCAAAGTGATTGTCGTGAGTGGATACGATAACAAATATATCGAAAATGAACTTCTGCAAAATGGAGCAAGCGTTTACATGCTTCGTCCGTTCGACGTACAGACTTTGTGCGACCGCATTATGGAGCTTGGCGGAATTGCAACAGGCAGGCCGCTTGATATAAATCATCCCGGAAAAGGTACCGATGATCTTGAATCCATTGTTACAGACTTGATCCTGCATATTGGCGTTCCCGCCCATATCAAGGGTTATCACTACGTCAGACAAGCCATTATCCTAAGTGTTAACGATCCGGAAATGATTAATTCGGTTACAAAGGTTCTCTATCCAACCATCGCCAAAATGTATCAAACAACTTCTTCCCGGGTAGAACGGGCGATCCGCCATGCAATTGAAATCGCATGGGATCGCGGCGATGTAGATGTGCTCAATGAATATTTTGGCTATACCATTAATATCGGCCGCGGTAAACCGACAAACTCAGAATTTATCGCGATGATTTCTGATAAGCTGCGTCTAAAGCTCAAGCGCATGAGTCTTGCTGCACGCTAAAGAAAAAAACAGCTTTTACCAATTGGGCAAAAGCTGTTTTTTTCTTTAGCGTTTTTCAAAAAGGGAATGCCCATCGGCGCCGTACCCCTATACATCAAAAAAGTGAAATTACGGTATGGATAGAAGATATAAAATGCTTTTAATAAAACAAGATTCAAACTGTTGATTTCATATTTCAGATACAAAATAATATTTTCCTCATCTTTTTTCTTGTGAAAATCCGAATTTCTTATACTACAAAAAATAAATCCCCGTGCCAAAAAGCACAGGGATTTTATCGATTCTCAATTAATCGCTGACATATGGCAGCAGAGCAGCCTGTCTTGCGCGTTTGATCGCAACTGTCAACTCACGCTGATGACGCGCACAAGTTCCTGTCACACGGCGCGGTACAATTTTCGCACGCTCTGAAAGGTAGCGGCGCAGCTTCGCAACATCTTTATAATCGATATGTTCTGCCTTATCAACGCAGAAAGCGCAAACCTTTTTACGCGGCCTTCTGCCAGCCGGGCGATTCGGGCGCTCCGGTCTTTCGCTGTGGTTTCTCTCCATAATCGCTTGACCTCCTCTTATCGTAATTTAAAACGGAAGATCGCTGTCATCTTCGATGGAATCAAAGTCATCGCTGTTAAAGCCACCGACTGAAAAGCTTGTACCCTGAGAGGGCTCGCTAAAGCTTCCGGGAGAAGGAGTCGGGAACGTCGCAGCAGCAGGCCTTGCATCTGACTTGCTGTCCGCAAAATAGACCTGATCCGCTACAACCTCAAAGGCTGTGCGCTTATTTCCGTTTTTATCCTCATAGTTCCGTGTTTGAATTGAACCTTCAATCGCAATCATGCGGCCTTTCGAAAAATAGCGGCAAATAAAATCCGCTGTATTTCTCCATGCTACAATATTGATGAAGTCTGTCTGACGGTTTCCGTCCTTGTTGCTGTAATTACGATCGACAGCAATTGAAAAAGAAGTAACGGACACGCCGCTTGGTGTTTGCTTATGCTCCGGATCAGCCGTAAGTCGGCCCATCAAAATAACGCGATTCAGCATAAACGACAACCCCTTTCTTACTCGCCTGCTCTGAGCGTGATCAGAGAACGAATAACACCGTCCGTAATTTTCAGGACGCGGTCAAGCTCAGCCGGGAACGCAGCGGCAGAAGTAAAGTTAAACAAAACGTAGTAGCCTTCCGTCTCATAATTGATCGGGTAAGCCAATCTGCGTTTGCCCCACTCGTCTGTTTTTTCTAAAGTTGCATTTGCAGAGATCAGCGCACTGATTTTCTCAACCAGAGCTTTAACATTCTCTTCGCCAACTTTCGTGCTTAAAATAACGAGTGCTTCGTACTTTTCCGTGATTTTTGCCATGTTGGTGCACCTCCTTTTGGACATAAGGCTCTTTCTCTAAAATAAAAAGAGCAAGGATTTGATCTTATTCTGCATATTCTGCTTTTCTGTAAGCAAAAATCTGCAGAACATTTAAATTATAAACGTCAAAAACGCCTTTGTCAAGCATTATGGAAAAAACGTCAGCAATAAAAATGCGACAAAATTAAGCACAGCATATCCAATTAGCAGCCCGGCAACCAGTTTTGCTGCTACGCCGCCTTTTTTTGCTAAAGTTTCACGATACAATTCTCCCGTCACACCGGTTGCTTGGATTTTCTGGATCTGCTTTTGGCAATGTTTTTGATACCACGTGTTGGCAAAAAAGCCACAGAAAAACCGCATCGCCAACGTTAAAAGTTCACAGATCATTGAGACGGAGGTAAACGACTGTACCACATTGGAGCCGGACAGCATGGAGGGCGAAAGCACAGACTGGATCATTAAAATAGTCTGTGGCAAGGAAATGAGGAAATTGATCAAAAAAAGCAAGATCCCTACCCCATACATCTTCCGGTAAAGGAAATATCCCCCTTGAAAGAAAAATGCACTCCAATTGATAATCCGTGTTTTAGTCGTAGTCAGCTCTTTAAAACGCGGTAAAAAATAATGCGCGCTGCGGCCAACAAAAGCTGCATAATCTTGCGCTTTTATTCCCCCAATATTTTCTTCCGGTGAAACAGTACTGCTGCGCATAAAGGGAGAAAACGGCATTCCCTGCCCAAACGGAGGCATCCCATAAGGCTGCCCGCCGCTTTGCTCCGGATGCCCCTGCTCCCTGCCATCAAGCGGAGTGCCGCAAATTTTGCAAAACAAGCCATCCGATGGATTTTCTCCTCCACAGCGCGGGCAAATCTTCGTATTCACCTGTGAGGACGATTCTTCCCTGCCGTCTGCATCTACCTTCTCCGGCTTCCATGACTGACCTGTAGCATGCAGTTCAGGGAAAATGCAGTGCCCGGTTTCCATGTAACATTTCCGGTGATAAGGCGCACCACATTCCGGGCAGACTACAACGTCTTCGTCCTTCTGCAGTGGTTTTTTGCAGATGGGACACGATATTTTTTCATATCGATTCATAGTTAAAAGAAACCTCCGTTATTCCACGCAAAGAAATTCCAACCTTATCTTTGCGGAAGCACACAAGTAACCGGCCAAAACCCCTTATCCACCATTACAGCTGTCTCCATCGCAAATCAACGTCGGAAAGCGCCTTGCAAATATAGAGATAAAGGGGTTATTTTCGGCATCTTTTGTTTTTATTATAGTCTGATACGGTAAAATAGTCAAAGTATAAACTGTGAACAATCTGAAAAGGCATTGGTTTCCGTTTACAAACGGGCCGCTTTCGTGCTATAATCGGATAAAGTTTAAGAAAACGGATGTGTGAATTGATGACAAAAAAAGAACGTGCGGCAGAAGCCGTCCGCCGCCTTAAGGATATATATCCCGATGCGGTCTGTTCCCTTACTTACAATGGGGACAAACCATACGAACTGGTCATTTCCACAAGACTTTCCGCGCAGTGCACGGATGCCCGCGTCAATATTGTAACAAAAGACTTGTTTGCAAAATATCGCTCCCTTGAAGATTTTGCGAATGCAAAATTGGAAGATATAGAGGCAATCATCAAACCGTGCGGTTTTTATCATATGAAAGCAAAAGATATCATTGGTATGTGCCGCGACATGCTTGACCGCTTCAACGGGCGAGTACCCGATACAATCGAAGCGCTTGTTTCACTGCCAGGCGTAGGACGAAAAACCGCCAACCTCATTGTCGGCGATATCTACGGCAAAGATTCGGTTGTAACCGACACACATTGTATCCGGATATGCGGAAGGCTTGGGCTGACAACAGGCCTCACCGATCCATTCAAGGTAGAAATGGAGCTTCGGAAGATCCTTGATTTAACAGAATCCGGTGCTTTCTGCCATCGTCTGGTTCTGTTTGGCCGTGATACCTGCACGGCCCGTGCGCCAAAATGCGAGACATGTCCGCTTCACGACATCTGCCAAGTAGGGCCCTCTGCGCCAAAGGCAAAAAAAGGAGGAAAGCGCAATGCGGCGGCAGGATCGTGAGATTTCAGACCTTCATGAAATCCGTGAAATTTTGCGCCGGAGCGAGCTTTGTTTTTTAGGCCTTTGTAATGGCGGGGATCCGTATATCGTCCCGATGAATTTTGGTTTTACGGAAGAAAAAGGACAGATTTATTTTTATCTTCACAGTGCAAAATGCGGAAAAAAGCTTGATCTGATCTGTTGTAATCCAAACGTCTGTATTGCGTTCGGCACCATGCTTTCCTTTGTTGACGGCCAAAAGGGCTGTGAAGCAACCGCTGAATATGAAAGTGTGATCTGCTTTGGTACGGCAGAGATCCTCACGGATCCGGCCGAGTGCAAAAAGGGGCTGTCCTGCCTGCTTTCTCATTACCAAAGCAAAGCAGATCACGATTTCTCCGCCTTACTTGAAAAGACGGCTGTCATCCGCATAACCGCCCATACAATCACAGGAAAAACAAACCGCAAGGAGGCGTTGTAATGCGCTCAGAAAGTGAAATGTTCGCGCTTATTCTGCACACTGCTGAAGAAGATGATCGAATCCGGGCGGTATGGATGAACGGTTCCCGTACCAATCCAAATGCCCAGCCTGATATTTTTCAGGATTATGATATCGTATATGTTACGAATGAAGTGGAAACGTTCCGCATGGATCCGCATTGGATCGATCGGTTCGGGGAAAGGCTTTATATGCAGCTCCCGGAAAAAGGGGAACCACACGCGGCTTTTTGCTGGGGATGGCTCATCCAATTTGCCGATGGGAACCGGCTCGATCTTCACGTATTAAAAAAAGATTTTGCGGCGGCGGAAATAAAAAAAGATAAACTCTGCCGGATCCTGCTTGATAAAGATGGGATATTACCCGAAATGCCTCCGTCGACAGATGCTGACTATTGGATACAGCGTCCTTCGGAGGAAAACTTTTTGGCTGTCTGCAACGAATTCTGGTGGTGCCTAAACAACGTTGCCAAGGGCCTCTGGCGGAAAGAGATCCCATATGCTCAGGATATGGTAAACACCGTACTGCGGCCGCAGCTTATACATATACTCTCATGGAAAATTGGGCTTAAAACAAATTTCACTGTAAGCATCGGCAAATCGGGAAAAGAGATGTGGCGTTGGCTAACGAAAAACGAATGGGAAGCCTTCCTTTCCACTTATGCCGCAGGCAGTATAACCGCAATGAAAGAAGCTTATATCCAGATGTGCCTGCTGTTCGACGCTACAGCCCGTGAAATTGCAGTTTCGTTTGGATTCTGCTACAATAAAGCCGAGGCAGACAACAGTTTTTCCTACTTCCGGCATGTTATTGATCTGCCAGAAAACGCAAACGCAGTTTATTGAAAACAGAAAAAGCCGGCGGCATATGCTGTCTGGCAGATAACGAGATAGAAAAGGATGGGACAAAATGAAAAGCAAGTCGATTGTAAATGGTATACAGAATGCGCCGCATAGGGCCTTATTCAACGCCCTTGGATACACCAAAGAGGAAATGAGCCGGCCGCTGGTTGGCATTGTTTGCTCACAAAATGATATTGTTCCCGGCCATATGGAGCTTAACCGCATTGCAGAAGCTGTTAAAATGGGGGTCGCTATGGCCGGCGGCACACCGTTTGTCTTTCCGGCAATTGCGGTTTGCGACGGCATTGCAATGGGTCATCAAGGTATGAAATACTCCCTTGTTACGCGCGATTTGATTGCCGACTCTACCGAAGCAATGACCATGGCCCATGGTTTTGACGCACTTGTTATGATTCCAAACTGCGACAAAAATGTACCCGGCCTTTTGATGGCAGCCGCACGTGTAAACATTCCGACTATTTTCGTCAGCGGCGGCCCAATGCTTGCAGGTACAGTAGACGGTTGTAAAGTCAGTTTTTCCGCTGCCTCTGAAGCGGTCGGCGCTTGCATTGCAGGAAAAATTGACGAAGAAAAAATGCGTGAATTTGAGGAGAAGACATGCCCAACCTGCGGTTCCTGCTCCGGCATGTATACAGCCAATTCCATGAATTGCCTGACCGAAGTACTTGGTATGGGGCTTTCCGGAAATGGTACGATCCCGGCCGTCTATTCGGAACGCATCCGCCTTGCAAAGCATGCCGGCATGCAGGTGATGGAGCTATTGCGCCGCAATATCCGTCCCCGCGATATCATGACTGAAAATGCTTTTAAAAATGCACTGACAATCGATATGGCTTTGGGTTGCAGCACCAACAGCATGCTGCATCTTCCAGCCATTGCGCACGAAGCTGGGATTGAACTTAATCTCGATATGGCAAACGACCTCTCTGACCGTACACCGAACCTGTGTCATCTGGCGCCGGCGGGCCCGCACCATATGGAAGATCTCTATGAAGCAGGCGGCGTATACGCTGTCATGCATGAAATCAATAAACTTGGGCTTTTACATACGGAGTGCATGACATGCACCGGAAAAACGGTTGGCGAGAATATTCAAAGCAGCGTCAACAAAAACCCGGAAGTTATCCGCCCTGTCGAAAATCCGTACAGCAAAACCGGAGGTATCGCTGTACTGCGCGGAAACCTTGCACCCGATTCCTGTGTTGTCAAACGCAGCGCGGTCGCACCCGAAATGCTCTGCCACTCCGGCCCGGCGCGTGTATTTGACTGTGAAGAAGACGCAATGTCAGCCATCAACAGTGGAAAAATCCATGACGGAGATGTGGTTGTCATTCGCTATGAAGGGCCAAAAGGCGGCCCCGGCATGCGTGAAATGCTCAATCCCACGTCCGCTATTATGGGAAGAGGTCTTGGCAGTACCGTCGCGTTAATTACAGACGGGCGTTTCTCCGGTGCAACCCGGGGCGCCGCCATTGGACATGTATCGCCGGAAGCTGCCGTCGGCGGCAACATTGCGCTTATTGAAGAAGGCGATATTATCGATATTGATATTATGCGCAATACCATCAATATGCGCGTAAGCGATGAAGAACTTGCACGCCGCCGCGCTGCATGGGTTCCAAGAGAACCACGGATCAAAACCGGATATCTGGCGCGTTATGCCGCTCTGGTCACTTCCGGAAATCGTGGTGCAATTTTGGAAGTCCCTAAAAAATAAAAAGCGATAAATGCAATAAAGCGGTCCACTTCATTCCTACACAGTGGGCCGCTTGCTTTATGTTTTCAATGTAGCGCTTCCATAATGGTGTACACGCCGCCGACAATAATACAGCTGCAACAGCAAGCGCAATCCATAGAAAGAATAAGCTGTTCCAACCCGCGCCGCTGTCCAGTATGCTTCCGGCAAATAGATTCAAAGCTCCGCATCCTACATACGCCAGCGCATTTAAAAGGCCGCCGATGGTACTAACCCTGCCGCTTTTATAGAACCATAGCGGTACTATCGTAATCAGCATAACATTAACGGCAAACATGCAGCTGGTAACTCCAGCCATGGAAAGGAGGGCAAGTATCATGCTCTGTGAGCCGAAAAGCCGCAAAATCAGCAGGAAACATACCGAAACGGCAAAAAATACAGCAGAAGTTGAAGCCTCATTATGCAGCCGCCTGTTGAGTGCTTTTGCAAAATATGCCCCTGTTACATTGACGATTGGCAGTATCATGGTGAGGACGAGCGACATGGATGTCCCGGAGCCGAACGCACTGCTAAAAAAAGTAGGAACCCACTGCGTCACACTATCTTTGAGTGTTCCCTGAATCACAATCGGTATGAGCATGAGCAGCACCCCGCTTGATACGATCAGCTTTATTGTCGGACGAAACCCTAATACTGCTGTTTTATTTTCCGGCTGTAAAGGCGGTACTGTTACCGGCTTTATCTTTGAAATAAGCCGCTTGCTCCCTAACAGCCAAATAAGCGCAAAAGCAAGCTCACTTAGTCCACAGGTCAAAAACACGTAATTCCATGGCAAAAACGCAAGGGTAATTAAACTGATTCCATAGCTGGCAAGTGTTCCAAGAGGGACTGTCGTGGAAATATCCACGCCAAATTTTTCCTTGTCGGCCTGATCAAAATAAATGGAGGCAATTTTTAAAATCGGTGACCAGACAAGAGATTGCATTATCCCGTTTATTGCCCATAATATAAGTAAGGCCGCAAATTCATGAAAGAAGAAAATGAAAATATTGGATATGGAAGAGACAAAAAGTCCTAAAAAAATCATGTGCCGCGTGTTGAGGCGGTCACCGAGAATCCCGCTGAAAAACTGCCCAACGCCGTAGCAAATAAAAAAAACAGACGACACGGATGCGATCTGCGCGCTAGAAAACACATCTGCACCGCTTAACTCCGGCATAGCCGCAGAATAGTTCAGCCGGCAGAGATATGTCGAAAAATAAGCGGCCCAGCACAACAAAAAAAGACTGCCGTGATGTTTGGTCTGATAGCCTAAAAAAGTGCCGGTCATAAAAAGGCCCCTTTCGTTATTATGTCGTTTGAACATCTCATCAAAATAGCTTCCGGCTCTTAGGTATCCTGCACTAAGAAAGCCAGCTTTCCTTGAAATCTGCGGCCTTTATTGTATGCGCCGTTTAAAATAATGTCAAGACATCTTTCTATAAATAATTGACTTTTTTATTCGGGTGGATATAATGAAACCAAATGCGACGGGAAGGCCTGCAATTCACTGAAAAATGAGAGTCCCATAAAAACAGAGTGATCTTGAAAGGAGCGTTTTCTGTGTATCCCGATCCATATCATGAATATTTCCGGTTGATCGACCAAGCCGGTATTTTTGATAACAGCAGACAATCGATGTTTCCCCAGACAGTCTGCGCCAAAGTCATACGCCGTCACTTCGAAAGGGCAGGAAAAACGCCGAAAGCATTGATCATCGGTTTTGACGGCACACGGGCCGACAACATGTGTTTCCTTGTATAAGGCGCAAATGAAACTGTAAGCGGCGTACGATTCCATAGTGAATACAGTGCTGTCAATATGTTAAAAACAGAGAGTGGTCTATATCTGTCCTATGCCGGCGGAGAGCCTGATGCCCCACAGGAAACCAGCACGCCGCAGGGATGGGCCTCCATTTTAACCGGAGAGTGGGGTTCTGTTAACGGCGTTCTGCAACACGCTCCGTTGAGTACGGCTTGCCCTACCGTTTTACGCGAACTTGCCCAACAAGGAAAAACCACGGCGTTTCTTGCAGAATGGGATGACCATTTTACCATTACTTATCGGGAAGAAATGGCTGTCGCACAGAGAAAGGGCCTTCCTTTCGTCTTTCAGCAATTCAAAGATGACGAAGCCCTCGAAAAAAGCATGCTTTCCAATATCCAAAAGGGTACGGACTGCATATTCGGCATTTTTGAGGCGCCGGATCACAATGGGCATTCATTTGGGTTTGGAAAACAAGAATACCGCTATGTAACGGCAGTATGCAACCTTGACCGCATAGCTTTTCGGCTTCTGCAAGAAGTTGAAAGCCGCCCCACCTATCATGAAGAAGACTGGCTTTTCCTCATTACGTCTGATCACAGTGGGCACGGCAATATGCACGGCACGCAGCTGGATGAAGACCGTACAACCTTTATTGCATGCAATAAAAAACTTCCGGAATATCTTTTATGATTCCATGACTGCTTTTCGAATAAGCCCCTCTTTTTCGTCTATGATAAACACAGAACCATGAGCAAAAAACGGATGTTTTTTTGTCAGAGCGCCGGTATTCTGCCTGTCTCCGGCTGATTCGCTTGAAAAAAGGGTTGTCACGTGGTATGATAAAGAGGCTTTCTATAAGGCAAATTCGGTGCCTCGCACCATTTTATAAGGAGAGATCGATATGATCGTTCAACCGAAGGTCAGGGGCTTTATCTGTACGACTGCGCATCCGGAGGGATGCAAGGCTTTTGTAAAAGAGCAGATCGACTATGTAAAAGCACAGCCCAAAACAGAAGGGCCAAAAAAAGTTTTGGTAATTGGTGCATCTATGGGATATGGCCTGTCTTCCCGCATTGCAGCAGCTTATTCCTGCGGCGCGGCAACCTTAGGCGTTATTTTTGACCGTAACGGCAGCGAAAAACGCACCGGTACAGCCGGATGGTACAATACAGCTGCATTTGAGTCGTTTGCAAAAGCTGACGGACTGTATGCCCGTACTGTAAACGGCGACGCCTACTCCAAAGCAGTGAAAGATGAAGTGATCTCCATCATCCGGGAAGATCTTGGAAAAGTTGATATGGTAATATACAGCCTTGCCGCCCCCAAACGCGTCTTGCCAGACGGGACTGTCTGCAATTCTGTGTTGAAAACGACCGACAAACCGTATACCAATAAAACCATCGACTTAAAAAGCCGCACTATCTCAGAAGTAACAATTGAGCCGGCTACGGCGGAAGAAATTGATGCTACAGTGAAAGTAATGGGCGGCGAAGACTGGAGGGACTGGATTGAAGCCCTTTCTGCCGCAGATGTGCTTGTAAAAGACGCTGTAACTGTCGCCTATTCCTATATAGGGCCGGAACTGACACATCCTATTTATTTAGACGGCTCTATCGGACGCGCTAAGGCGCATTTATATCAAACAGCACAGGAGATGAATGAGCAGCTTTCCGATATCCATGCCTATGTTTCGGTTAATAAAGCACTTGTAACCCAATCCAGTGCTGCTATCCCGGTCGTTCCGTTGTATATCTCCATCCTCTATAAGGTTATGAAAGAAAAAGGCTTGCACGAAGGCTGCATCGAACAGATGTACCGCCTCTTTCATGACAAGCTTTATGGAATCGCAGTACGCACCGATACAGACGGATACATCCGATTAGATGATTATGAAATGCAGCCGGATGTGCAAGAGGAGGTATCCGCAATATGGAATACCCTTTCAAATGATAATCTTGCCGCAAATACAGATTTGGACGGCTATTGGTCAGATTTCTATCGCCTGTTTGGCTTTGGTGCAAACAATGTGAATTACGATGCCGACACAGAGGTTGTCGTTCCAATTGCACATGTAGAGTGATTTTTCTGCTGCTCTGTGTTTTTGCAGAACGTATATTTTAGAAATCTATAAAAAGCTTTTCTCATCCCTTTTGTAAGAGCGGGTTTTCGCAGGCGCGGAAACCCGCTCTTGCCGTAGCGTCGTATTTTAATCAAAAAATATTTGACATATGCCATAAACCGCGCTATACTTACATATAGATAGTAAGTGGCATATGCTAAAAACTATGTTCTCTCTGCACAAAGGAAAGGATGATTCTGTGCCTAGGCCAAAGAAGTGCCGCAGGGTTTGTTGTCTGCCTCGTGTAAAGCGATTTGTCCCACATCCCGCTTCTTCGGAAGCCCAAATTGTCACCTTATCTGTCGATGAATACGAAACGATTCGATTGATTGACCGAGAAGGCTTTTCGCAGGAAGATTGCGGCATATATATGCAGGTTGCACGCACCACAGTACAACAAATCTATAACAGCGCACGATCCAAACTTGCATACGCTTTGGTTGAAGGGCTTCCCTTCCAAATTGACGGCGGCGAATATCGTCTTTGTGACGGGAAAAGTACTTGCTGCCAAAACAAATGCGGGAAGCCCCGGCACAACTGCCCTATCCCTGCAGAAAACAGGCCACAAAAGGAGAATCACAAATGAAAATTGCAGTTTCATATGAAGATGGAATGGTTTATCAGCATTTCGGTCATACTACTAAATTTAAAATCTATGACGTACAAGGCGGCGAAATCGTCGGAAGTAATGTTGTCGATACCAATGGCAGCGGCCACGGTGCGCTCGCAGGCTTCCTTCGTGCGCAAGGCGTAGACACTCTAATTTGCGGAGGAATCGGCGGCGGTGCACGCGACGCGCTTGCATCTGCCGGCATCCGGCTGTTTGGCGGTGTTTCCGGCAGTGCTGACAATGCTGTAAAGGCGCTGATAGCCGGAACACTTTCCTTCAATCCAAATATTACATGCAGCCACCACGATCAAGGTCATTCAAAAGAGCATTCTTGCGGCCAGCACAGCTGCGGAAACACATGCGATTCTATGCATTCGCCGCAATAAGCTACGAAAAGCCGCCTATCACCTCTCAAGGATAGCTGAATCAAAATGGATAAATAAGCATAAGTGTACAAAAGCGGATTCTGTCAAATAGGAATCCGCTTTTTATCAAATCACTACTTGCTTTTTATTATTCGATCTTTTATAATAAAATCATAAAAAATAGAAATTAATTTTGGGTTTATTCCCTATATCGGAAATATCCATCTTTTGTTGCTCTATTTTTGAATTAGTCTTATTGGATCTGTTGGCCTTGCTTAGATAGCGGCCCGATCTCATAAAACAGATCTTAAAAGGAATATTCAAAGTCAGAGAGGGGCTTTTTTATGCAGACATTTTCATTTCGCGGGGAACAGATGCTTTCGAGGCTTGGCATGGGCGCAATGCGTCTTCCTACAACATCCGAAGAAGGGGCGCCAATCGACGTAAAGAAAGCGGAAGAAATTATCGACTATGCAGTCGCCCACGGTGTGAACTACTTCGATACCGCCTACGTCTACCACGAAGGCCGTTCCGAAAGCTTCCTTGGGAAGGCGCTCGCCAAATATCCGCGTGACAGCTTTTATGTTGCGGATAAATTTAACTATATGGCAAATCCGGATTACAAGGCGCAATTTGCCGAACAGCTTTCACGCCTTCAAATGGAAAGAATCGATTTCTATTTGCTCCATGCCGTTTCTGATCAATTGATGGAAGATTTGTTTTCATGCGGATGCATCGACTATTTTGATCAGATGAAAGCAGAAGGAAAAATTCAATATTTTGGATTTTCTTTTCATGGCACACCAGACGCACTGCGTAAAATGCTGGCGTCACATCCATGGGATTTTGTGCAAATTCAGTTAAATTATTACGACTGGTTATTCGGGGATGCTAAGGAGCTCTATGAAATCTTAAAAGAGGCCAATATTCCCATTATCGTAATGGAACCGGTGCGCGGTGGACGTTTGGCCTCCCTATCTGATGAAATCGATCAAAAGCTGGTTTCTGCCATTCCGGAACGCACCATTGCTTCTTGGGCTATGCGCTGGCTTATGCGTTTGCCACAGGTTGCAGTTGTCTTAAGCGGGATGTCTTCGCTTGAACAAATTACAGACAACGTCAATACTTTTTCCGAATATATTCCGCTTTCTGATGAACAGGAAACCTTGTTGTTCGAAATGTGTGCAGCATTTAAAAAGTTTATTTCTGTCGCATGTACGGGCTGCCGTTATTGCTGTCCGGATTGTCCGCAAGGTATTGATATCCCGCAGGTGCTGGAAATTTACAATCAATACAAGCTTGGCGGGCCGTGGCAGCTTCAAGCTTTGGATAAGCTTCCGGAAGGCAAACGTCCGGAAGATTGTATCGGATGTGGTTCATGTACCAGCCATTGCCCGCAAAACATCGAGATTCCTTCTTATATGAAAGAAATGGCCGAGCAACGGGCAAAAAAATAATCCTATCGATAACGCTTTCAGGGCACCTTACATAAGAAAGGTGCCCTGATTTATGGATTTTGATATCAAAATCCATACCGTCTTGAACTTCTTATGATTACAGACGTGCAGAAATGATGGCTTTAATGTCTTATCATAAATGTCATTTTAAAGGTGCTATAATGTCAACAAATAAAGATTATCTAAATTCTTTGTTAGATCAGTTATCTTCTCTTGAGGGGATAACGTACCGCATGATGATGGGAGAATATGTAATTTACTTTCGTGGAAAAGTTGCAGCATATGTTTGTGACAATCGGCTTTTAATTAAGCCTGTACCAGCAGCGATCAATATGCTTCCCTATGCTGAATATGATTCGATAAGTCAAGGCGGCAGAAAAAAATTATTGCGTATTGACAATGTTGATGATCGCGATTTTCTCACTGATTTATTCAACGCAATATATGATGCACTACCTTTTTCAAAGTAGAAATTTAAAGCCAAACAAGCAGCAATTGATTTTATTGCCGCCTGTTTGGCTTTGTTCCTCTATTGTGTGCGTCCATTTGCAGCTTTTTGATCCAGGCCCAAAGATATCCTTCTTAAAGATATAGACATTGCCTTTTTCACATGATATGATAAGACATATTGATTCTATTGCAGAAAGGATTACCTTCTATGCTAACATTACATCCGCTTTTCCGGGATCATATGGTATTTCAAGCCGGAAAGCCAATCCGCATATTCGGCTCGGGAACAGGACTGATCCGTGTTTCCTTATTGAATGAAGAACGGGAAGCCGTCTCTTCCTCAGGCAAATGGTATCTCGAACTGCCTCCTCTTCCTTATGGAGGGCCCTATTCTATAAAAATTATGTCAGAGGACCACTCCATTATCTTGCATGACATCATGATTGGCGAGGTCTTGCTCTGCGCCGGCCAATCCAATATGCAGTTTACCATGGCAGAAGAAATATCGGCTCCTTCGTCTTATCAAAGCGATCCTTTTCTGCGTATTTATACAGTAGACCGTCCAGAGGGACATATGCCTTTAAGCTCCGCAGATGGTTGGGTGCAGTGTGAGGCGGGTTCCGTTGAGAAATGGTCAGCTCTCGGCTATCTCGTCGGCACGTATCTGCGGGAAAAAGGGATACCATGCGTCGGTATCGTGCTTTGCGCTCAAGGAGCTTCTGTCATTCAAAGCTGGATCTCTTTACGCCGCCTCCGTAATCCAAAACTTCAAATTCCACCAGAACAATTGTGGAAAGATCATTTTGATCCGCTGTACCAATCGTGGAATACGCCTTCCTTTCTATACGAGACCATGTTAAAACATGTTATGCCTTTTTCTTTTGGCGTTGCTGTCTGGTATCAGGGGGAGAGTAACGTCTCCCCAGCAGAAGGGAAGATTTACACCTCCCTTTTATCTGAAATGATTCTTGATTGGCGGGAATTAGATCGTGACAACCGTTTGCCGTTTATTGTAGTACAAATCGCAGATACACGGCAAGATGAAGGATGGATCGCTGTTCAACGGGCACAGACGGCGGCTGCACAAATGATCCCATTTGTCCAAACGGTTGTCAGCGGTGACGTCTGCGAAAAAAACGAAATTCATCCCGCAACAAAGGGACTATTGGCCAAACGGATTGCCGATACGATCTTATTCCATGCTAAATAACATTATTTCACCCTTTTACCTGTCTAAACAGAATAAGAAACACGTCTTAAAACTCGGGCTGCTTTAAGACGTGTTTCTTATATGGTAACAATCGGGACAATACATCTTTTGGTAAAAAATTGATATAATTAGCTTTATTCCGTTTTTTTATATTTTTCTCGGTTCTCCAAATAATGCGCCTTCATACATTCAAAACTCTGATCGCTAATATCATGTTCAATCTTACAGGAATCATGGTAGGCTGTCTCCTCGTCTACCCCAAGCGCCATTAGTATTTCTGCTATGACCTGATGCCTTTCATAGATTTTTTCCGCGATTTCCCGACCGGTATCAGTCAAAGTGATATATCCTTCCTTATTCATCAGGATATAGCCGTTTTCCCGCAGATTTTTCATAAATACACTTACACTGGGCTTAGAGAATCCCAGTTCTGTTGCAATATCAATAGAACGCACCATTCCCAAACGGTTGTGCAGCATCAAAATTGTTTCCAGATAATTCTCTGCCGATTCATGAATCTGCATCGTTCTTCCTCCCTCAACATCTTATTGCTTCACATTGAAAAGAATCTTCAGCTTTATACTCTTTTCGTAAAAGAATAGAAAGCCCCTACCCCGCCTCGTTTAGATAACTTCATTTTATGATAACATATCTCTAAAAAAGATGCAAGAAGTCTACTGATCCCGTACCTTTTTCCCT
>ERZ1643249.1062-NODE-1062-length-28508-cov-7.598882_pt1 | contig 28508 bp, 27 predicted proteins | sample MGYA00579263_ERZ1643249 | MGnify/ENA primary metagenome ERZ1643249 (study PRJEB29033, sample SAMEA4952264) | chicken gut metagenome | biome: Broiler Chicken; feature: Gastrointestinal Tract; material: Caecum | place: Ireland | collected 2018 | study: Broiler...
CTGGTTGGCGGCGCAGGCGCCGCCCCACAGGAAATCGTCACGGAAAACGCTCATGTTCGGTTACCTCCTTGCCTGGCAGGGATGCCAGTGCAGCAGCCGCTGCAATTTGTTTCTTTGCTTTAATTTATAGTATAGACCATTCGCCCTGCCACTGCAAGACCGCGGGGGCCGCCGCATCAAAAAAGGCCGGCCCCCTCCCCCGCCGGGCGGGCGGAAGGGGCCGGCGTGTCCGCCAGAAAAGGTTCTGACGGCTGGCTGCTTTCGCTTACTGCATCATTGCGATGGCCTGCTCCAGCACCTCTTTGCCTTTCATCATGCCGTACAGCGTCATATCGATAACGGCGATGGGCTTGTCCGGGTAGGCGGCAGTGACCTTGTCCTTCTGGTAGCGCACCTGGGGGCCCAGCAGGATGCAGTCGGCGTCGGCGCCCTTCTCTTTCAGGTCATTCAGGCTGTAGGCCTGGATGGTGCAGTCAAAGTTCATCTCCCTGGCGGCAGCCTGCATCTTGCTCACCAGCAGGCTGGTGGACATCCCGGCAGCACAGAACAAAACAATGTTTTTCATGGCGACATGCTCCTTATCTGTTATATTTTATCACTTTTATACAATCCGTAGTCACCCTATCGGGGGTTCCGCACCGGGCAGGGCCGCGGTTTCCTGACCGCGGGCGCGGTACAGGTCAATGATCTCGGCAGCCAGGTCCTTGACCACCATGGCGTCCATCAGGTGGTCCTGGGCATGGACCATCAGCAGCATCACCGGGATATGGTCGCCGCGGATCTCGGCCTGGATCATCTCCGTCTGGGTGTTGTGGGCCTCCACCAGCGCCTCCTCGCACTCCTTCATGCGCTGGTCGGCCTGGGCAAAGTCGCCCTTCTTAGCGGCCTGGATGGCCTCCATGGCCAGGCTGCGGGCGTTGCCGCCCTCCACCACCAGGTTCATCACGATCTCGTCATATTGGTCCTGTGTCAGCTGCATCGCAGTTTCCTCCTTGTTTTCAGATTCAGCGTTTGTCCATCCTGGTGGGTACAAAGTCGCCGGTCTCCATATAAAAGCGCAGCATCCGCTCCTTCATGGCGCGCAGGGCGTCGGCATAGGCCGGATCGCCGATGCGGTTTTCCAGTTCCATCGGGTCCTTTTCCAGGTCGTAAAGCTGGTCGTCCTCGTACAGGCGCAGGATGTACTTCAGGCTGCCCATGCGGATCATGCAGCCCTTGGTGTGGGCGGCGTCGCTCTCGTGCTGGGTGCTGATGCGCGGCCAGTAGGGTGACTGGGGGCCGTGCTCCGGCTCCATGGCCTGCACCTCACCGCGCAGGCGGCCGCCCTCGCAAAAGACGGCATCCCGGTGCGTCCCGCCGTCGGCGATGGTGCCGCACAGCGAATGGCCGAACTGGATATAGTCCGGCTGCACGCCGGTCATCTCCCATACGGTGGCGGGCAGGTCGTTCAGCTGCACCAGGGCGTCGTTGACGCCCGGACGCAGCGGTGTGCCGGCCGCCGGCTTGACCACCAGCGGCACATTGGTCAGCGGGTCCTCAAAGCTGTTCTGGCACTTTTCGGTAATGCCGTAGTCACCGGTCAGATCGCCGTGGTCGCTGAACACAAACACGCTGGTGTCGTCGTAGACGCCGGTCTGTTTCAGCTTGTCCAGCACCAGGCCCAGCTGGTGGTCGAACCGGGCGGTCATGCCCAGGTAAACGGCCCGGACCTCGTCGTACTGGGCCTCGGTCCAATTTTGCAGCCCCTGCCTGGCGCGGATGCCCTGCAGGATGCCCGCCTTGCCGGAAAGCGTTTCCAGGTCGGGCCGGCGGGGCGGCAGCTTGCTGCGGTCGATAAGCGAATACCAGGGTTCCTCGCAGCCATAGGGCGGATGGGGAAAGCTGAGGGTGCAGTAGAGGAAAAACGGCTTGGCGCCGGGCTGCCGGGCGCGCTCGTCCAGGTAGTTCAGCGCCGCGTTGACGCAGTTCCAGTCAAAGCTGCGGTCCAGCGAATGTTCCGGGAAGCGGCCCAGGTAGAAGGAATATTTCAGGTCCGCGCCCTGCATTACCGGAGCGGTCTCCGGCCTGACGTCTGTCCCCAGGCCGATGTGCATCCCGCCGCCCTCCACGGCGCTTTTTTCGGTCAGATCGGTGCCGTCGTAAAAGCGGTCGCAGTAGTCGGTCTTGGCCCAGCTGCCGGGGATAAAGTCGTTGCGGCCGATCCACACCACCTCGTAACCGTTCTGCTTCATGGTTTTCAGCAGATTGGGGTCCTCTTTCCGCATCATATAGTGCATGGTGCGGTGGCCCATGGTGTGGGGATACCACCCGGTCAGAAAGCTGCACCGGCTGGGCACGCAGACCGGGTTCTGGCAGTAGGCATTGGTAAAGCTGACGCCCTCGGCCGCCAGGGCGTCCAGGTTGGGGGTGCAGGCGGCAGGGTTGCCGGCATGGCCCATGGCGTCATGCCGCATCTGGTCCGCCACGAACCAGACGATGTTGGGTCGGTTGCTCAAAACGGTCACGTCCTTCCAAAAATTCCCGCGACGCCGCAGCGCACCGCGGCGGGCGGGGCGGGTGTTGCTCCGGGTGTGTTACTTGCCGGTGGCTGCGGCCTGCTCTGCCTCCAGTGCCTGCTTGTCCACAATGCGGAAGAAGGGGAAGTAGATCGCAAACTGCAGCGCCACCAGCACCACCTGCCAGATGGCCGCGGGCACGCCGCCGGCCAGGAAGCCGGCCAGCACCACCGGCGTGCCGGTGGACAGCTGGATACCGTTGAGGTAGGGCAGTACGCCGATGCTTGTCAGGATATAAGAGCTGAGGAAGCAGCACAGCGGGCTGAGGATCATGGGGATCAGCATGATGACGTTGAGCACCAGCGGGATACCAAAGACCAGCGGTTCCGAGATGGAGCACAGGGCCGGCAGGATGGCGATCTTGCTCAGCGCCTTGTAACGCTGGCTTTTGGCAAAGAACAGCATGCAGACGGCCAGACCGATGATGCCGCCGGAGCCGCCCAGCTGGGCGAAGGTGAACCACCAGGTATTGGTCAGCAGGTTGGGCAGTTCCTGGCCGGCGGCCAGGGCTTCCAGGTTTTCCATGGCGGGAGCCATGTACAGCATGCTCAGGAAAGACATGGTGACCATGCCGCCGTGGATGCCAAAGAACCACAGAATATTGCACAGCAGCAGCAGAATGACAAAGGTGACGGGGCTTTCGGTCAGGGTGCTGAGCGGGGCGCGCAGAATGCCGTAGACCAGGTCGTTCAGCGTGCCGAAACTGGTCATGGCGCAGAGCTGGCGGACAACGACAAAGATCACGGTGAGAGCCGCAGCCGGGATGATGGCCGAGAAACCGTTGGCGATCTGGGGCGGCACGCCCTCCGGCATTTTGATGACGATGTGGTATTTGATGAACAGATTATAGATCAGCGGCACCACGATGCCCAGCAGCATGGCGGTGAACAGGCCCGCCGCGCCGAAATAGCTGGTGGAGATGGCGGCCGACACCGCCGTGTCGCCCTCGCCCACGCCGGTGGGGATGACCAGCAGGAACATCAGCAGCGTGATCAGGCCGGCCAGGGTGGACTGGTCCTTGCATTCCAGCTGGTCCGCCATGGCCTTGCCGATGCTGAACACTGCATACAGGGCGATCATGTTGGTGGTGTAGGTGGAGACCATCGAGATGACCGGTTTCAGGCCGATGTTGGTGATAAAGGTCTGGTAGGCTTCAATGTTCAGCCCCGACAGAAGCGAGGCGATGGCGCCCACCATGATGATGGGCAAAAGCGCCGAAAAGCCGCGGCTGATGGCGCGCAGGATCTTGCTGGCCGAGAGCTTGTTGGCGACCGGGATCAGGCTTTTTTCCATGGCCGCCTGGAATTTTTCCATCATAATAACATTCCTCCTGGACGGGCGCCGCAGGGCGGAAACACAGCCCTTGCCGGCATGCGTTTCCCCCGGCGCTCCGCCGTCTCAAACGGTGTCGCCTGCCCTGCCGGTGCGGCGGGCAGGCACCTTCCCGGCCGGCGTGCGCGCGCTACACATCCGGCCTTCAACACCCTCAGTATAGCCTCGGTTGGAAGAATTTTCAATAGAATTTTGGAAGTTTTTTCATTTTCGGAAATATGTTCAACTCAGCGGTGCCTCCTTTGTCGAATCTGCCAATTTCACCTCTTTATCGTCCATTTGAAAGTGTTTCTTTTTCCGGTTAACCAAGAGCCCCCTGCCCCGTCTGTTGCTTTTTGCGTCAGGATGCGGTATGATAGAAGCAGCGGATTGGAAACTTTTCCAACATCATTCCCCACACCCTACTGTCAGGAGGCTGCCATGGACCCTGTCACCATGTTAAAGCGGAACTACGACACCTTGACCAAGGCCGAGCAGCGGCTGGCCGACTATATTTTGTCCCATCCGCGCTGCGTGCTGGACGGGCTGGGCATATCCGACATTTCCAAGGCGGCCCGTTCCTCCAACGCGGCGCTGGTGCGGCTGTGCCAGAAGCTGGGCTACAAGGGCTATTCCGAATTCAAATATTCGATGCACCGGTATCTGCTGGCCCAGGGGGCCGAGCGCGGCGAGGAAAGCGGCGAAGGTTCCGCCGCCCCCGACCCAATGCACAACACCATCGAGACCTATGTGCGCTACCTGCGCCGCATCCCGGACTGTGTAAACACCGATGACCTGCGCCGCGCCGCACAGAGCATCTGCACCGCGCGGCACATCTCCATCTGGGGGTTTAACCGCACCTTTCAGTCCGCCAAGCAGCTTTCTAACCGGCTGGGGCGGCTGGGCATCTTCAACCAGGTCACCGACGACTGGGTCGTCATGGGCGACGACGCCGAGATCCTGGCTCAGGGGGATCTGTGCATCCTGATCAGCACCATGGGCCGCGGTATTCGCGGGCGGGAGAACACGCTGCGCACCCTGCGCGAGCGGGGCTGTAAGATCATCCTGATCTGCATGAACCCCAAACAGCCCGCCGCCGAGTATGCCGACCTGGTGTTCGCCCTGCCCTGGATCAGCCATGACGCAGGCGACAACTTTTTTGAGGACCAGGTCATCGTGTACCTGTTTCTGGAGCTGCTGCTGTACGAGGTCGCCAAACTCTATCCGGGCTGAGCCGCCCGCCCCTGCCTTTTGTGCCGCCGTTGGCGGCGCGCTGCGCCCGCAGGCGCGTTTTGCAGGCAGGCTGCCGCGCAAACGGCGGCGGATTTTAACTTTTTCGGCAGTCTGCGGCGGCTTACAGCCGCCTTTTTTCCGTCCCGACTCTCCGCCCCACAAAAAATAAAAGATTTTTTCTTTCTTAATGCGGCTTTAATCTTGACAGGGTACAATACAGTCACAACAAAGAAAACTGCAGCGCCAAAAAGGCCGGAGCGCAGCCGCTTCCGCCGCCCGGCCCGGCGCATCCAGAAGAAAGGAAGATCCCCATGAAAAAGACGACCTTGTTCGCCCCCCTGGCACTGACCCTGGCCCTTGGCCTGATGACCGGCTGCACCGCCGCCGCCATGAACAGTTCCTCCGCCGCCGCTGCCTCCGACGTGGCGCCGGCGGGGTCCCCCTCCAGCACCATCTCGGCCGGCATTGCCGGCAGCGCCGGTTCGGACGAGTACATCGCCCAGGCCGACGCCGAGAACATCGCCCTGACCGACGCCGGCCTGACCGCCGACAGCGTCAGCGGCATGTACGGTCGGCTTGACTACGACGACGGCCGCGCCGTCTATGACATCGAGTTCTGGACCGCCACCGCCGAGTACGACTACGAAATCGACGCCGTGTCCGGCGAGATCCTGTCGATGGACCAGGACGCCGAGAATTACACCCCCGCCGCAAGCCAGAGCAGCAGTGCCTCCGGCGAATGGATCGGCGAGGACGCCGCCCGCCAGGCTGCGCTGGCCCACGCTGGCCTGGCCGACGACGGCAGCGTGCAGTTTGTGCATACCGAGCTGGACCGGGACGACGGCCGCACCGTGTACGAGGTGGAGTTCTGGACCGGCAGCAGCGAGTATGACTACGAGATCGACGCCGTGACCGGCGAGGTGCTGCACTACGACTACGACGCCGAGTATCACCAGGCTTCTGCCGGCAGCGGCAGCACCATCTCGGCCGACGACGCCAAGGCCGCCGCCTTTGCCCACGCCGGCGTGGCCGAGGCCGACGTTACCCGGCTGAAGATCGATCTGGACGAGGACGACGGCCGCCTGGAATACGAGCTGGAATGGCGTGTCGGCGGCACCGAGTACGAATGCACGGTGGACGCCTCCAGCGGCAGCATCCTCCACTTTGAGATCGACGACTAAAGTTTCCCCCGCTTTTTCCCTGCCCTGCCGCGCACCGCCCTGCCGGCAGGGCATTTTTGCGTCCTGCGCCGCCCGGCCGCCCTTTTTCCGGCCCGGCCGCTGTACAACCCCGGCAAAACGTGGTATGCTAGAAAAGCAAACGCCGTGTATATCTGTATGATTTTGCATGGCATGGCGGCAGGACGCAACATGGAGGTGGGCGAATGGGCCTGTGGGAGGACGCCAAAAATATCCGGGACAAGGACCCTGCGGCGCGCAACGTGCTGGAGGTCATCATCCTGTACCCCGGCTTTCATGTGCTGGTCACGCACAAGCTGGCGCATTTTTTGTACCGGCACAAGTGTTTTTTTGTGGCGCGGCTGATCAGCCAGCTGTCCCGCCACCTGACCGGCATCGAGATTCACCCCGGCGCCAAGATCGGCCGCAAGCTGTTTATTGACCACGGCATGGGCATCGTGTTCGGCGAGACCACCGAGATCGGCGACAACTGCACCATCTACCACGGCGTCACGCTGGGCGGCACCGGCAAGGAGACGGGCAAGCGCCACCCCACCCTGGGCGACAACGTGCTGATCGGCGCGGGGGCCAAGGTGCTGGGCCCGGTGTACATCGGCGACAATGTGCGGGTGGGCGCAGGCAGTGTGGTGCTGAAAAACCTGCCCGCCAACGCCACCGCGGTGGGCGTGCCCGCCGAGATCGTGCGCATCAACAACAAAAAGGTCTGCCCTGCCGACGACCTGGACCAGCAGGACATCCCCGATATTTTCGAGCAGCGCATCGCCAGCCTGGAAGCCCGCCTGAGCCGCGCCGAAGCCCGCCTGCAGGGCGAGTATCCCCCCGGTCCCGGCCAGCTGGACACCCCGCCGCTGCGCCGCCCGCTGGAGAGCGGCGGGCAAAGCGGCCGGTGATCGCCCGGCCTTTGCCCCGGTGCGCGCCGGCGCTTTCCCCTTGCATTTTTGCGGCAAATCCGCTATGATGTTCCCGATACGCCGCCCCAACGGGCGGACATACAGCGAAATTTCCTGTGAAAGAAGGAATGCCCCATGGCAGAATTCAAATACGAGATCACCGAGCGCATTGCAGTGCTCTCCACCAACGCCCGCGGCTGGGAGCGCCAGCTGAACATGATCAGCTGGAACGACCACGAGCCCAAGTACGACATCCGCGACTGGTCCCCCGACGGCAGCAAGATGAGCAAGGGCATCAGCCTTTCCCACGACGAGATGGCCGTGCTGAAGGACATCCTGAACGAACTGGAGCTGTGATGGAAGACTATCGCAAGCAGTTTATCGAGCTTTACAACGCCAACATCACCCGCCCAGGCGCCGACCGCCTGCTGAAATGGCTGGAAAGCACCGACTTTTTTACCGCGCCGGCCTCGACGCGGTACCATGGCGCCTGCCAGTGCGGGCTGGTGATGCACAGCATCAACGTCTATCAGGCCATGATGCAGCACTTTTTCACCGAGGGCGAAAACGCCGAGAGTTACGCCATCTGCGGCCTGCTGCACGACCTGTGCAAGGCGAACTTTTACAAGGTGGGCACCCGCAACGTCAAAAACGACGAGACCGGCCAGTGGGAGAAGGTCCCCTTTTACCAGGTGGCCGACCAGCTGCCCTACGGCCACGGCGAGAAAAGCGTCTACCTGATCGAGCATTTTATGCGGCTGAAAACCGCCGAGGCCATTGCCATCCGCTGGCATATGGGCGGCTTTGACGACGCGGTGCGGGGCGGCAGCCATGCCGTCAGCGACGCCTACAACAGCTATCCGCTGGCCGTCAAGCTGCACATTGCCGACCTGACTGCCACCTACCTGATGGAACGGGGCACCAGCAGCGTCGAAAACGGCCACGGCCCCAAGTGAGCCTGCCCGCGCCGATCCAGCCAATCTAGCCAATCTAAATCGAAAAGAACAGACCGCCCCCGGCGGCAAGGCTTCGCACCTTGCACCGGGGGCGGTCCACTTTTTCAGGGTCCCGGCCGGATCTCCTGCGGCCGGTCACAGCCTGGGCTGCCAGCGCCACAGCTGGCCGCTGAAGGGCGCCAGCTCCAGCGCAAGCCGGCCGGATGCGTCCACCGCGGCGGTCTGCGGCTGCTGCGGGCGGGGGCTGCCGCCGCCAAAGCACTGCCAGTCGGTATCCAGCAGCAGTTCGGCCCAGCCCTGGCCGGGCAGCGTCAGCGGGCAGCGGGCAGGCGCATCGCCAAAGCAGAAAGCCGCGAACACGCAGCTCTGCCCGCCGTGGCGGATCAGCGCAAAGGTGCCGCTGCCGGCGCTGTCGCAGTCCAGCCAGGCAAAGTTGTCGGGGTCAAGCTCGCCGTCCCAAAAGGCGTCCAGCTGCCGGTACAGCCGGCCCAGCTCCTGGCGGAAGTGGTAAAAGCCGTCATGGTTGGGGAAGCGGAACAGCTCCCAGTCCTGGGGGCGGCTCTCGTCCCACTCCCGCAGCTGGCCGAACTCGTTGCCCATAAAGTCCAGCTTTTTGCCGGGGTGGGCCATCATGTACAGGTACAGCGCCCGGCCCTGGGGGAACTTGCCGTCATAGCCGCCGTTCATTTTTTGCAGGATGGTGGCCTTGCCGTGGACGTTCTCGTCGTGGGAGAAGGGCAGAATGTAGTGCTCCTGGTAGTTGTACACCATCGAGAAGGTCAGCAGGTTGGGGTTTTGGCGGCGCTCCTGTGGGGATTTCTGGAAATAGTCCAGCGTGTCGTGCATCCAGCCCAGGTCCCATTTGTAGTCAAAGCCCAGGCCGCCGTACTCCACCGGCGCGGTGACCTTGGGGTAGGCGGTGCTGTCCTCGGCGATCAGCATGGCGGTGGGGTGGCGGGCCTGCAGGCCGGCGTTCATCCCCTTCAAAAACTCCAGCGTGGTGCCGTTGACGCCGCGGGCCGGGTCGCCCTGCCAGTAGATCAGCCGGCTGACCGCGTCCATCCGCAGGCCGTCGGCGTGAAAGCACCGCAGCCAGTAGTCGGCGCAGGACTGCACAAAGCAGCGGATCTCGCCGCGGGAGTGCATAAAGTTGCAGCTGCCCCACTCACTGGCGCCCACGTCCCCGGCGGGGTACTCGTACAGGGCGGTGCCGTCAAAGCGGCGCAGGCCGTAGTCGTCCACCGCAAAATGCACCGGCACAAAATCCAAAATCACACCGATGCCCGCGTTGTGGCAGGCGTCGATCAGGCGGCAGAGGCCCTCCGGCGTGCCGTAGCGGCTGGTGGGCGCGTAAAAGCCGGTGATCTGGTAGCCCCAGCTTCCGTCAAAGGGGTGCTCGGCCAGGGGCAGGAACTCGGCGTGGGTGTAGCCGTTTTCCAAAAGATAGCCGGGCAGCTCGGCGGCCAGGTCGTCGTAGGTGTACCAGCTGCCGTCCGGGTGGCGCCGCCAGCTGGCGGCGTGCAGCTCGTAGATATTTAAGGGGCTGTCAAAGTTTTTGGTGCGGGCGGCCATCCAGGCGCCGTCGGTAAAAGCGTAGTCCGGCAGGCCGGCAATGATGCTGCGGCCGTCGGGGCGCAGCGTCATGGCAAAGCCGCAGGGGTCGCAGTGGTCCGTCACACTGCCGTCCGCCCCGGTGACGCGGTAAAAATAGGGCATGCCTTTCTCCGCTTCCGGGCAAAGGCAGCTCCACACGCCGCTGATCTCTGTGTCGCGGGCCATCGCGGCGCCGTCAGGCGCCCAGTCCCCCACCACCTCCACCTTTTGGGCCGAGGGCGCCCACACCGCAAAGCGGGTCCCTTCCGGGCCGGGGTGCGCCCCCAGCACCGTGTAGGCGTCAAAGGCATGGCCGGTGTAAAAGTCCATTGCTTGCATGGGATCAGGGCTCCTTTTGTACAGGGTCAGGCACGGCCCGCTGCGGCTGGACAGGCGCCGGGCCGCGCCGTATAATAAAGGATAGATGCGGGGCGTCGGCTGCGCGCTTTCCCCCGCCATTCAGTATACACCGTGTTCAATCTTTTGCCCACCGTCAAATTCCGGCATCTGTTGGATAACCAACGGCTGTAGCAAATTGTTGGAAGGAGCCTTGCCATGGACCTGCGCATCCAAAAAAGCAAACAAGCCATTGTGGACGCTTTTCTGACGCTGCGCGCCCGCAAACCGCTGGAAAAGATCACGGTGCGGGAGCTGTGCGACAAGGCCATGGTCAATCGCTCGACCTTTTACGCCCACTACAAGGACGTGTACGACCTGGCTGACCGGCTGGAGGAGCAGGCGGTGCAGGAGATCCTGGCGGCCATCCCCCACCCGGAGGCGGCCCTGCAGGACACCGCCCGGTTCACGCGGGAGCTGTTCACCGCCTTTGCGCCCCGGTCGCAGCGGCTGAACGTGCTGTTTTCCGGCAGCCGCAGCGGACTGCTGATCACCCGCATCGCCGCCGCGCTGAAGGAGATGATCTTCCGCCAGCACCCGGAGCTGGAGCAGGACCCGGTGTTCCAGATCTCGCTGACCTTCCGCATCTACGGGGGCTATTACACCTACCTGGAAAACCGCCGCTACGGCGAGCAGCTGGTGGTGGAGACCATCAGCCGCCTGACCGCCCCGGACGCCATGGGGTGACCCATGCGCAAAAACAGCGCCCCGCCTTCCCTGCTGCCTGCGGGCAGAGGGAGGGCGGGGCGCATATTTCAGCGGGATGGCGGCTTACAGGTGCAGCACCAGGCGGGCAAAATTGAAGTAGATCAGCAGCGTGGTGGTATCCACGATGGTGGTGATCAGCGGCGAGGCCATCACCGCCGGGTCGATGCCCACCTTGCGGGCCGCCACCGGCAGTACGCCGCCGATCAGCTGGCTGAGCAACACGGTGCAGATCAGCGTCAGGCTGACGGCCAGCGCCACGCCGGCGCCCACGCCGTCAAACCACAGCAGCTTGGCAAAATTGCACACCGCCAGCGTCAGGCCGCACAAAAGCGAGACGCGCAGCTCTTTCCACAGCACTTTCAGGATATCGCGGGGCGCGATGTCCCCGGTGGCCATGCCGCGGATGATGGTGGAGGTGGTCTGGCTGCCCGCGTTGCCGCCGGTGTCGGTCAGCATGGGGATGTAGGCGGTCAGCGCGGTCACGGCGGCCAGGGCATCCTCGTAGCTGCGGATGACCAGGCTGGAGAAGGTGGCGCTGAGCATCAAAAACAGCAGCCAGGGAGCACGGCTCTTGTACAGCTCCCACAGGCTGGCCTTGAAATAGGGCTTTTCGGTGGGGGCCATGGCGTTCATCTTGGCAATGTCCTCGTTGACCTCGTCCTGCAAAATGGTCAGCGCGTCATCCACCGTGACGATGCCCACCAGGCGCTTTTCGTTGTCCACCACGGGGATGGCCAAAAAGCCGTATTTTTCAAACAGCTGGCTGGTCTCCTCCCGGTCGGTGGCGGTGGTGACACTGACCACGTTGGTGTCCATCCGGTCCGCGATGGGGCGGGACGGGTCCTTTTCCAAAACCAGCGTCCGCAGCGAGACAACGCCCGCCAGCGTCCGGTCGACATTGGTGACATAACAGTTGTTGATGGTCTCTTTGTCCACGCCGTTTTCGCGGATGGCGTCCATTGCCTGGCTGACGGTCATGTCCGGGCGCAGCTCCATGAACTCGGTGGTCATGACGCCGCCGGCGGAATCCTCCGGGTATTTCAGCAGTTCGTTGATCATCTGGCGGGTGTCGGGCGACGCCTGGGCCAGGATGCGCTTGACCACGCTGGCGGGCATCTCCTCCACCAGATCGGTGGCGTCGTCCACAAACAGCTCGTCAATGACCAGTTTCAGCTCCCGGTCGGAAAGCCCCTGGATCAGCGCCTCCTGGGTATCGGCCGTCAGCTCGGCAAACACCTCGGCGGCCAGGTCCTTGGGCATCAGCCGGAACAAAACCGGCATTTTCTCCTGGGGCAGGTCCTCAAACACGGCGGCCAGGTCGGGGGCGTTCAGCGTTTCCATCACGTCCCGCAGGCTCTGGTACTTTTTGGCGTCGTCCAGATGGGCGAGCATGTTTTTCAAGGTCTGGATCGCGGTATCGGACATCGGGCATACCTCCTTCTTGGGGCAGCCGATGCCGGGGCGCGCATTGCCCGCCCGCTCCCCGCCGGGACAGTCCGGCGCAGGGCAGGCAAAGAAAAAGGCGCGTCACCAAAGACGCGCCGAAAACCAGGCCGACGGGGAATCATTCCCGTCCGCCCGTTGTCGTGCGTCTGTGGTCAAAACAGCGGCTGCCGTATGGTTTTGTGTACATCGACTACTGGGACTAGCGGGATTTTCCACGTCGTACCACCTGCCTTTGTTGTTGGTATGGAAAGCGGGATGTACAGCCGCTTCCGGCCCTATCGTACCACCGGAAACAGCAGCAAGTCAAGCCGTTTTGCCTATTTTTTTACTTTTTTGCGCCCCGGCGCAGCCGCAGGCAAAATGCCGCCGCACGCCTTGCAGCAGCCGGGAAAATGGGCTACAATAGAAACGGTCCCGCGGGGCGCGGCAGACCCTGCCCGCAGCCCGAAAACGCACAAGGGCGGGCGCTATGCCGGCGCCGGCACGGCGCCCCATGTCCCGCGGCCGGAAAGAGGTTTGTGCTATGATCCAAGGCGTGATTTTTGATATGGACGGCCTGATGTTCGACACCGAGCGCATCTGGGCCACCCTGTGGGCCCCTGCGCTGGAGCGGCTGGGGCAGCCTGCCCCCACCGAGGCTTTCGTTGCCGGGGCCCGCGGCCTGGCCGGCGAAAACATGCTGCATTACCTGGCCGAGAATTACCCCGCCTGCGACCCGCAGCAGCTGCTGGACGCGGTGAACGAGCTGGGCCGCACCGCGCTGGCCAACGGCGCGCCCGCCAAGCCGGGCCTGTTTGAACTGCTGGACTGGCTGGAGCAGGCGGGCATCCCCCGCGTGGTGGCCAGCTCCAGCACGCGGGAGACCATCGACCGCTACCTGCGCATTGCGGACATTGAGCGGTACTTTGCCGCGCGGGTCAGCGGGCAGGATGTGGCGTTCTCCAAACCGGACCCGGCGGTTTTTCTGGAAGCCGCCCGCCGCCTGGGCCTGCCGCCCGAACACTGCCTGGTGCTGGAGGACAGCTTTAACGGCGTGCGGGCCGGCCATGCCGCCGGCGCCGTGACGGTGATGGTGCCCGACCTGACCCAGCCCACGCCGGAGATCCGCGCCCTGTGCACCGCCTGCTGCAAGACGCTGCTGGACGTGCGGGACCTGCTGGCAGCCGGCCGGCTGTGATTTTGCCCCGCTCCCGGAACCGGTCTGTTTTTTGCAGGAAAAAATCGAAAAAAATGCTTGACATTACCCCCCCGCTGTGCTATTATACTTCTTGCACCTGCGCTGGTAGCTCAGCTGGATAGAGTGTCTGACTACGAATCAGAAGGCCGGGGGTTCGAGTCCCTTCCAGCGCACCACAACAGCCTTATCCGAACTCAGTTTTCTGAGTTCGGATAATTGCTTTATATACTGTATTTTCTTTGATGATACGGCAAAAAGCCGGGACGGACGACTTCTCGTTTGGAAGCGTCCGTCCCGGCTTTTTATGTGCCCGCATCGCCTGTGTGGCAGCTGTGCAGACTATATGCGATGGCAATGCGGTGGAAGTGCGAGCTTTTTGAGATGAAAATTTGTGAAAATTCTGTGAAACTTAGCGGAACTTTACGACAACAAAGTCAGGCATCCGATCGGCAACAGCTTTTTGAGCGTTAAAAGTGTGAGAATTCTGTGAAAGTTTCCCGCTCGCTTTTAGCTTTTGATATTCGGCCATATTTTTCTCATCTGCAAAGTATTCCTCAATGTATGGACAAATGAACCGTGCAAACTGCTCCAGGTTGGCACGGGGAATCGCGCAGACCATTTCGGGGCATTGATCCTTTTTAGACTTTCGTGGCATAAATTCCTCCTGATCCGTAGGGTGTGTTGCTCGTGCGTGATTGCACAGCCGAAAGGCTGGTGCTTATAGAACTATTGTATCAAGGGAGCAATGCAGGAAAAAGCACAGGAGTCCAGCAACTTTTCTGCGGTTTTTATGCTGCCCTTACTCGCGCCATTGCGCCACCTCTGTGGCTGAGAAGCCGGTCAAAGTGTTCCTTCCGCAATCCTCCTTGCGGAAGTGGATGCAGTGCAGACGCAGTTTGTCATCCAGGTAGAAAAAGTAGGGGTACAGACCATCGTCGATCTCCAGAACTTCGCGGGGATGCAGCGGAAAGCCCAACCGATCTGGCAGGTTCAGAAAGCTCACCTCATTTTGGAACTCCTCTGCGCTAATGTCTGTGTGGCTTTCGTAGCAAACGGCATAGTCTGCGGCAGAGACGTATGGTTCCATACCTCTTTGCCAGAGCAGGCTTTGCAGCAATTCGGTATCCGGGTTCTTATAATGGTAGACGCGCATGGCACAGGGCGTGATCTTTCGAGGGCACCAGGCGGGCACCTTCTCTTTTGGGTCTTTCGGTTTGAATACCCTGGGGCGCTTGCCGCCCGTGCAGTAGTGACTGAATGGGCGCAAATAAACTCCTTTGAGCTTTGTCCCGCAGGCTTCAGCGTGTCGGTGGTGATATGGGCAGAATGTGCATTTTGGCTGGCGGACTTTTACTTCTAGCATGATGACCTCCTTTGTCACGGAAGAGCTTCGATGGCATAAAGCAACCGCTTGGCGTGTGCTTGATACTGCGGCATAAACGGCTGGCTCAGGTCATAGCCTGAATACAGGTGGTACACCATTAACGAGACAAGGCGGTCCCGCCGGGCTTCCGACAGCGAACGGATCGCCTCTCCCAGCATAGGAATAAAGGCAGTTTCAGCCTTTATATACTCCTTGTCCTCGCGGGTAAAATGAACCCGCAGCCAGTTCCCGACATGGATGCGCCCGCCTGCCCAGTGATGCGGCAGTTCGGTACACAGGAAATATTCAAAGCTGCGGCCGTTGCGGCCATATTCCACGGTGAAGGGGTACAGGCGGCAGGTATAGGGATGGGCCCCATACACGGTATAGCGGTTTCCTTCCAGGAAGATGCAGGAATCCTCCGGCCCATTTGTTTTCAGCACGAAGATGGAATACCCTTCTTCGGTTAATACGATGGGCTTGCAGAACTGCGTGTACAGTTCGAGAATGTCGGTATACTGACGCTCCTTGCCATTGAAAAACTTGACAAGACGAAACGCATCCAGCGGCGTTACCATGACGGAATCCTTGACGTGGCGGCAGCAGCGGCCACACTGTTGACAGTGAAAGTTGATGGTATCCTGGGTACGGACAGGCAAAAAGTTTGTCTCGAAATCCATAAATGCGGACCTCCTTGTACTTGCACATAGAAAAAGGACCCCGGCAGCGTACTGCCGGAATCCTTTACCTGTTGCATCTGGCAGGGTGATGCCCCACACAGATACGGCCATTCTTACTATAAAATGATGATGGGTGCCTGGGCACCGCCTCCTTTCTGCTATCTGGCGTATACAAAGAAAAAAGCCAGCAGACGGTGCCGCTACAAGCGGCGTCCTCTACTGGCACGGCGTACAACTTTAACAACGTGTGCGCATGGCGCACAAAGAACATTATAGTATTACATTACCTGTTTGTGCGGTCATTGTCAATATGCAGTTACCGCTTGCGGTGTCCCCAAAGGGCTGATGACCTTCATGATATGCTGGCATCTTCGTACATTTTTGCACATTGTAAGGTTTGACAACCCCCGCGAACCATGCTATCATATACCCATAGTTGATTTTTGTGCAGGTGCCAAGCGCCCAATGCACACGCAGTCTATATTGCATTTGTGCCAGTAGTGTCAGTCTGCCCTCAGCGGGCAGCAGACTCTACTGGCTTTTTTGTTTTCCGGGATTTTCTCCGGACTTACAGCGAGAATGACTACCGATCATGGCTCCATGCCATGATCCCAGGTTTTTAGCCTGGTGGTCATTCTCGCTTTTGTTTTTTGCCAAAAAGCCCTATAGGCTTTTGGAATAGATTTAAGAAAGGTGGAATTTTCGTATGAAACAAACACTTCGCCCCAAAGCACAGGTGCGCCGCCGAGCGTCTGTGCCCCAGAATCAAGCCCGCCGGTCGGACTCTCTGCGCACGGCCAATAACCGCGCCGCGTTGGTACGCCTGTACCGGAGACGCCGGGTGCGGCTGCAAAGCCGCCGGAGGTCTTGACCATGCCGGCGGACAGTGCCGGCACCCGGCAAGCACCCGAAGTCCTGGTGGACACAGCCGGTTTATCAGAGGCAGAGTGGCTGGCCTGGCGGCGCAAAGGAATCGGCGGCAGTGACGCCGCAGCTATCCTTGGAATTTCGCCCTGGCGAACCGCCCGCGACCTCTACGATGACAAACTTGGCATTGCCTCCGCACAGGATGATTCCGGCAACTGGGTCGCACTGGAGATGGGACATCTGCTGGAAGATTTGGTTGCCTGCATCTTTTCCCAAAAGACCGGGTACCCAATATTCCAGATCAAAAAGATGTTCCGCAGCCCCAGGCACCCCTGTATGTTGGCCGACGTGGACTACTTTGTCACCCTGCCGGACGGCAGCACAGCAATTCTTGAGATCAAAACGACCAACTACAATGCCAGGAGCCATTGGTGGGATGGGGACGCGCCCATCGTCCCTCCCTACTACGAGAGCCAGGGCCGGCACTACATGGCCGTCATGGACCTCGACCGCGTATTTTTCTGCTGCCTGTACGGCAACAACGAGGACGAGGTGGAGATCCGTGACCTGCACAGAGATTTGGCCTATGAGCAGGAAATGATCTTTCTGGAAGAATCCTTCTGGAACGATCACATCCTGACCCATGTGCCGCCGCCCTACACCGAGGACGGTGAGCTCGTGCTGGCCAGTTTGCAGCGCCGGTTTGGCGCTGGCGATGAAACATTGCCGCAACAGCAGCTTGGTAGTGCCGAAACCACCGTCCTGAATAAGTATTTGCAGTATCAGGAACAGAAGAAGGCCCTTACCATGCGGGTCAAAGAAATTGACCGTGTAATGAAGCGGATGCAGGGACAGATCGTCGCCGGTATGGGTGCGTGTTGGACGGCAGGCTGCCAGGATGCTGAAATGCAGTATCTTGTCAGCTATCCAGCCGTTCGCAGGCCCACGATCGGCAAGGATGCCCTGGAGCGACTGCATCGTGACCACCCGGAAATTTATGAAGAGTATGTCACGGTGTCGGAATCCCGGCGGTTCAGTGTAAAGCAGATTCCGCTGCCGAACACGCAACATACAGCAGCATAAAGTGAAAAGGATGTGATGAACGGAATGTCTTACAGTGCTTACGATCACGATTATTTGGAAACTGCCGATCGCATAAGAATCGAAAGGTGTATCTATTTTCAAAGCGATAACTGCAGTATTTCCGAATTGGTCGTGCTGCCTTTGGCGAAGTTGGTTGTTATGCGCAGGGAAAGCGCCGATGCCGAGCAGGAAATATATGATCGGTTGAAAGAACAGGCTTCCGCTTGGGAGAAACAAGCCGGAAAGACCCTCCTGCTTGATCGGGCCATTGAATATAAACGGGCGCCATATTCCGAACACACGGCCAACCAGTGGGTAGCGCCAGACAACTACCGCCATGAGCGGAGCAATGCTGTTTATCGGATGTCATACGCTATTTCCGAAAATACCCGGTATGACAGCGAAATGCAAAGAACCATCACATACTCCTGGTCGCTGCGCTGGGGCATCTATACCAATGCTCCGGGGGGATGCCAGCAAGCAAAAATTGCTGGGCAAGAACGCAAAGTCTTTGCCAGCCGGGAAGCTCTGGACAAATATCTGCACGGCCGTATCAAAGCCTATCAGCATTTGTTCACTGAAATTTTTCCACCCGTCCCGCCGGAGTATGCCGAATGTTTTAAGGTAAACGGCTGCCTGCTACCTGATTATGTGGTTGAAGGACAGGAAGAAAAACGGCCGGGCCATTCGCCAATGGCTACAAAATCCACCGCGATTTAAGAAAGGAAGTGCAACGGCGTATGCCATACCACGGTACCTATGATGGCACCATCTATTTTAATGAAGCAAACCACTTTTCCATCATCGTGGTCAGAACTCAAGACCCGTCGATCCCAGCCCAAGCCCGCAACGCCGCGCAGCTCCGCGGCCGCTGGCACAAACCAGGTACCAACCTCTTTGTGGCGGTGGGCCACGACCTGCCTCGCACGAGCGCGGTGGAACTGGAACTGGACGGCGAATGGGTCACCGGCAAACACGGGTGTCAGCTGCAGGTGGAACAATGGCGGGAGATCGTCAAGCAAACGCCGGAGGGCATCCGGGCCTATCTGGGTTCGGGCCTTATCAAAGGGATCGGCCCCCAGCTCGCGGATGCCATCGTGCACCGTTTTGGCGCGGATGCACTGCACGTCTTGGAGCATGACCCCGAACGTCTGACCGAGATCCCCGGCATTACCGAGCGCAAGCTGGCCGATATCCAGGCATCTTACGCCGAGAGCCGCGCCCTGCGCGACCTGATGAGTTTGCTGGGCCCGTTCCAGGTCACACCAGCCACGGCGGTCAAAGTGTATGAGTTCTTTGGCCCTACCTGTGTGGAGATTCTGCGCAGCCGACCTTATGAGCTGTGCCGCATCTCCGGCTTCGGCTTCAAACGGGTGGACGCCATCATCCGAAAAACGGACAAGCGATTGGACACACCCGATCGCATCCAGGGCGCACTGATGTATGCGCTGCAGGAGGCCGGCACCCAACAGGGCCACCTGTATCTGCCGCGAACAGAATTTCTGCAAACGGCGATGCAGCTGCTGAACAGCACTGTCCCGCAGCCGAAACTGCACCTGCACACCGACCAGGTGGAAGCCGTCCTGCAGGACGCGATCCTGCACGGCGATCTGGTCGCCAACGAGGACGCCATCTACCTCGCCAGGGTGTTTGCCCGGGAGGACGAAACAGCCCGGAGGATCGCCCGGCGGCTGATCTGCCCCGACCGTACATTCGATATTGAAGAAGCATTGACCAAGGTGAAAGAGACGCTGGGCATCTGCCTGTCCTCCCAACAGGAGCGGGCGGTGCAGGCAGCTTTTCACCATTCGCTCAGTATCATCACAGGTTCGCCCGGCACCGGCAAGACAACAGTGCTGCGGGCCATCATCGAAGTGTTCCGCTGTATCTGCCCGGACAAGAAGCTGCTGCTGATGGCCCCGACCGGCCGTGCCAGCCGCCGTATGGCGGAGAGCACCGGCGTGACGGACGCCAAAACCATGCACAGCGCGATGGGCCTGGGCGGTGAGGAAGGCGTAAATGCCGACAAGAAGGTCAAACTGCTTGATGCCGACCTGCTCATCGTAGACGAGTTCTCGATGGTGGATATGTGGCTGGCACAGCAGATGTTCCAGCGCGTCCGGGCTTCCTGCCGAATCGTATTGGTGGGTGACCCCGACCAGCTGCCGAGCGTCGGCGCCGGTCAGGTGTTCGCCTCGCTGATCAAAAGCGGGCAGATCCCCGTCACCGTGCTGGATCAGATCTTTCGCCAGTCCAAGGACGGCCTGATTGCCTACAACGCCAAATCCATCAACGAGGGCAGCACACGGCTGTACTATGGCCCGGATTTCCAGTTTGTCGAGAGCGGCAACCAACAGGAAACCGCCGCCACCATCTTGCAGCTGTACACGGCCGAGATCCAGGCCAGCGGCGTTGAGAACGTGCAGATTTTATCGCCGTTCCGTTCGCGTGGGGAGGCTTCGGCCGACCTCTTAAACCTTGCCATCCGGGAACAGGTCAACCCCTTCCGCTCGGAAGAGGAGGAGATCCGCCTGGGGCTCAAGGTGTTCCGTGTGGGCGACCGGGTCATGCAGACCAAGAATACCGAGAAGGTCTCCAACGGCGACCTGGGTTTTGTGCGCGGCATTGAAACGCACAGCGATGGCAAGCGCCTATTGCTGGATTTCGGGACAGACCGCCTGCTGACCTACCGCATGGAGGAGCTGGCCAACCTGGACCTGGCGTATGCCACTACGATCCACAAGGCGATGGGCAGCGAGTTTGAGACGGTCATCGTGCCGGTCATCAAGCCCCACGCCATCATGCTGTACCGCAACCTGCTCTATACCGCCATCACCCGCGCCAAGAAGAAAGTCATCCTTGTGGGGCAGAAATCCACACTGTTTCTGGCCGTTCACAAGGCGGATATTTCCAAGCGCAATACCAGGCTGGCAGAGCGCATCCAAATGTATTGTCAGGTTCTGGCAGCGGATCATACGGCCCGTCTGCCGGAAGCTGTCTGAACGCCATACAACTTTACTCAGAAGGGAGCTTACCATGAACGAATCGAAAAATCATGCCGCCATGCTGTACAAGACGGTGCCTGCGGTGGCCTCGCTCAACCATGTCAACGGCTTCGACCCGCTGAAGCTGCTGCGGCGCACCCGCTCGGCCCAGACCGGCGAACCGGTCCTCAAGCTGGATCTGCGATATAAGCGGCTGTGGTTCCGCCTGGCCTGCCCGAAAGGGCGGCTGCGGCTGAACGCACTGCGCATCACCGAACAAATCGCCATCTTTGAGGCAAAGGTCTACCGCAACCTGGAGGACAGTGAGCCCATCAGCAGCTATATCGCAGAGTGCAGCCGGGACACCACGCCCGGCGGGCTGTATGTGGAAGCCGCGCAGTCGGAAGCACTGAACACGGCGCTCTCCAATGCCGGTTTCGGCATTCAGTTTGCCGATGTGGCCGGCGGCGAAGACGCCTACGGCAGCGAGATCCCGGCAGACGCCACGCCTCTGATTTTGGACACGGTCCCCGCCGGGCCGGAACAGGAAGCGCCTGCTACTATGTCTGTACAGACCGCGGAACCTGCTGCACCGGAAGCACCGCCGGAATCTGTTTTGCCGCAGGAAGGCCCCGAAGCGGAAGCCGTTTCGGCGGAGCCGCATGAGGAAATCGCACAGGAGGCATCCGCGCGAGAAGGTTCTGTGCCGCCGAATGAAGCCCCGGCTGAGCCTGCCGCTACGGAGCCGGCCGCTGCGGCCGAAGCCGCAACCCAGGAGGAAGAGGACGAGCCGAACGCCGCGCTGCCCTACACCAAAGATACCCCCGTGGAGGAGATCGTGGCCCAAATGCGCTACGAGGACGCCGCCAACATTCTGGTGGATGTGGGTACCTGCAAGGGCTGGACGATGGCCCAGGTAGCAGATCGCCGCCCGCCGAGCCTGCGCTGGTATCTGCGCGGGTATCAGGGCGACAACAACATCCTGCGCGCCGCGGCCCAGATCATGCTGGATAACCTGACTTTGCCCAAGGCCGGTTGAACGGAAAGCACGGGAGGGCGCGGAGATGTCTGCAACTTCTCAGGATTTTCCTTTTACCATTCTGGATGTGGCCGGGCTGCTGCCTTTGCGCATCAAACGTCGGACGGCAGGCAGTTTCTATGTGGACTGCCCCTTCTGCGGCGATACCAAAGGGCGACTCAATATCAGCCGGAAGAACGTCTGGCGCTGCAACCGCTGCGATGCCAGCGGTGGGATGCTGGCGCTGTATGCAAGGATGTACGGCATCAGCAACGCGGAAGCCTACCGGGAGATCTGCGAGGCGCTGGGGTGCGACCATTCTAATGGGGATACCGCAACTCCGGCACGCAGATGCCCAGAATCCGCCGTACTGCTGCCGCCGGCCGTCCCGCAAGCGGCCCCCGCTGCACCCCAGACCATTCACCAGACGCTGACGCTGTTGCTCGAACAGTTATCGCTGTCCCCGCGGCATAAAGCAAATCTGCTGTCTCCCAAACGCGGGCTGACGGATGCCCAAATCGAGCGGTTCGGGTTCAAATCCACGCCGCCTTCCTTCCTCTGCCGAGGGCTGGCCGAACGGCTCCTTGCCAAAGGCTGCACGCTGCAGGGCGTCCCCGGTTTTTACCAGGGTGAGGACGGTAAGTGGACGGTGAACTTTTCCAATCGCACCTCCGGCATCCTGATCCCCGCCGTGGGCCTGGACGGCCTGCTCTGCGGAATACAGATCTTGCTGGACCGACCGCTGCGCGACAAGGATGACCCGCCGGAAAAGAAGGGCGCCAAATATATCTGGTTTTCCTCCAACGACCGGCGCATGGGTGTTACGTCCGGCAGCCCGGTCCACTTTGTTGGCGATCCGTTTGCCAAAACCGTCTATGTGACCGAAGGCTTGCTCAAGGCGGATATCGCTCACTGTCTGACCGGCCGCTCCTTTGTGGCAGTGGCGGGCGTGAGCAGCCTGGCAAACCTGGAACGGCAGCTGCCGGTCTTGGCACACAGCGGTACTCGAACCATCGTGGAAGCGTTCGATATGGACAAGCGATCCAAGCCGCAGGTATCTGCGGCCTGCGAAAAGATGGAACAAATGGTGTTGACCAACCGGATGCAGTGCATCCACCTGACCTGGGATGCAACATATAAAGGAATCGACGACTGGCAACTCGCTCTGCGGGCTGCCCAGGCACAAAACGAACCAATAAATCAGCGCGCAGCGTAAGCTGTGCGGCTATGTCAACAACGGCATGGGCTCATCCGCAAGGAAGGCTCATGCCGTTTTCTTTTATGAAGGAGGTGCCCACGATGGGCGTATTTTCAGAGATTAACCTGATGATGCGGGAGCATCCCGAAACGGTGCAGCCGTTCACGCTGGAAGCACAGCCGGAACCAACGCAGGAATCCGGCACATTGCCGGAGACTGCCGAGGAGGCAAAGGCCCGCGAACAGCTGCAGGAGGCTGCCGCTGCGCAGAACTTGCCAGATACTCAGCAACCGAACGAAACGCCGGAACCCAAGCAGGACGATCAACAGCAAAAACGCATGGCCGCTGAACAGGCTGAGCGAGAGCGCATCGCCAATATGACCGATGAGGAGGTCGTGACTGCATCCATGTCCCGCACGGCGGATGACACCGAGCGGCTGACCCGCCGGAACATGAAGCTGTGCGTCTTGGAAGTGATCCAGACCAAATGCCTCGAGGACCCTGCTTTTGCCCGCCTGGTGCTTCAGCCCCGTAAATCCATGCGCAACTGTTTCCACCATATCAACCGTCAGGCGCGGGACTATCTGCGCCGGGAGATGGAGGATAACGACGAGAAGCCTGCGGATGGCATCTATGGCGGCGACGTGCCGGATGAACTCTGCTACCAGTGGGCGGAAGAATATTTCCGCGACCCGGATGCAGAGGTAGACCGGCCCAAAGAATCCGCCAGAGCGAAACCAGCAGCCAAGACAGAGGCAAAAACGCGCAAGAAGAGGGAGCCCCAAAAAGCAACGCCGAAAAAGCCTGCCGAGGAATCGCAGACGATGGAAGGTCAGATCACCTTTGGCGATCTGGCTGGCGGAAAGGCGGTGGCGTGATGAAACTGGACAAACGTGCCTGCCGAAAAGTGGCGGCCAAGCCGCTCTCTCTGCCCGCCGGGCATGGCCTGCTGGGCGCAGAACAGATCGACCATCTGATCAAAGCCGAGGTGCATAACCTCGGCCACACCAGGACGCTGATCCTGTATCTGTACCCAAGGCAGCAATGCGCGCAGGGCAATCGGCTGCCCCGCTGGACGGTTTTCATCACCCGGCGGGAGTTCATCACCCTGCGCCGGGATGAGGGCGGCAAAACCGCGTGGCTCCTGTCCATGTTGGATCGGCTGGATTGTTCTTACAGGTTCCTGAGCCGCTGCGCGTTTTGCACCCGCAGAGATGAACAGATTGTTTTACGTTTCGTCGGCGAAAAGGACAGCAGTGTTCCTGCATTGAATGCGTTGTACCGTTTCCAGCGTCGGCTTTGGGAAAAGCGTACGCATCAACAGCGCGTGCTGCGCGACCAGCCGATCGTGCAGCGGATGCGCGCTGTGCGGGCACTGCCCCGCGGTTTGCCCGCCTGGGTGCGGCAGAGCGTCATGCCTGCCTATCTCTTTTACGACCGCACAGGCCGCAAAAAGGTACAGGCATATTGCACGAGCTGCCAGAAGGAAGTCTGGTTGATCAATCCGAAGAACAGAAGGACAACGATCTGTCCCCACTGTGGCAGGAAGGCCGTACAGAAAACGCGGGCCAGCCGCGCCAGATGGCATGAGGACAAGGAAACCGTGCAGCTCATCCAGTGTGTCAGTCGAACCGAGCTCATTATCCGCATCCTGAAAGTTCGATATTGGTATGCAGGCACTGATGTGGCGCACCAACACCTGTACGAGACTGCCCGCTACTTTGTCGGGCAACAGGCAGACGGAACGCCACGCACAGAGGTTTACCACTATGCCGAATGGCATGACGGTGCCACCCATTGGCAGCCGGGAGAATACCCGCGGCCTGCTTTCTGGAACTCCGGCTTTGACGCCGAAGACGTGGGCGCGGTGTATTTGCCAAACCTGAAAACAGCCCTGTTGGGGACGCCTTGGCAGTATTGTCCCATCGGGCAGTTCTATCGGCAGATCAACGAACCGATTCAAGCAAGCACCTTTCTTGCGGCTTGCCTGGAACACCCGGTCATTGAGCATCTGGTCAAAGTGGGTTTCACAAAACTCGCAGCCAGTGTTGCCTATGACCGCGACGGCAGCCAGTGTCTGGATGAAAGCCAGCACCGCACCCACCGTATCTTACAGGTGGAGAAGGACGACCTGCCGCTTCTCAAAACACTACAGGTGGATGCACGGTGGCTGCATTGTTACCAGAGCTATCTTGGCAAAAAGCTGAGAGGACGGCAGCAGCTGCTTGCCTGGCAGGTGGAGCTGGATGTACGGGACGTACCGGAAGAAATCCTCGACTGGGTACGGGTGCCGCGCTTCTTGGAGTATATCCAGGCGCAGGCAAAGTTTTCGGCAGACGAAAACCACACAACTGCTGGCTTGGTTACACTTTACCGGGACTATCTGTCCATGTGCAGAGAGGCCGGGCATGACCTGAAGAAGCGTTCGGTACTATTCCCGGAAAACTGCCGCGCCGCCCATGATGAGGTGCAGCAGCATTGTCGCTGGCTGCATACACAGAAGATGCGCGAAAATTTTACGCAGGCTTACTTAGCTGTCAACAAAAAGATCTGTTACCGCCACAAAGGCTTGCAGATCATATGCCCTTCGACACCGGAGGATCTGGTGCAGGAAGGCAAGAACCTGCACCACTGTGTGGGCAGTTATGCCGAGCGCGTGGCAAAGGGTCAGTGTCTGATCCTGTTCCTGCGCCATACCGATGAGCCTGAAAAACCGTTTTACACCATCGAAGTACGCGGCGACCAGATCCAGCAGGTGCATGGCGACCACAACAGTAACCCCACGCTGGAAGTGGAACAGTTTGTGGCGCAATGGAAAAAGCGTGTCTTGACGCCGCTGTTCAAGGCCGCGTGATGACAAGAAAGGAAAATGCAATGAAAGAACTGGGAAACCTCGCCATCGTCTGCGCCCAGCGCACCGATGTGCAGATGCGGATCAAAAACCAGTGCGTAAGTGTGCTGGTGGTAAGTGCGTCGCCCAGGGCCACCTTTTTCAGCGCCTGGGATGACGATGCTGCCATCCGTCAAATCATCCGGGAACTGAACTTTGGTAGCGCCGCACCGCAGAACCATGCGGCGGGCTGACAGTCAAACAGTAGACAGGGAGGGTGCCGCCGGGTGCCCTCCCTACATGTTAAAGACAGGAGGAAATCGTTATGGAAGCAATGATACAGCGTCTGAAACAGCAGTTTTACGATGTGATGTACAAGTACGAAAAGCCGGTTGCCGAGACTGGCGTACTGTCACACCTGAACCAATGGGCCACGGCCAAGCGCCCTATGCTGGAACTGCTGCGCCACCACCCCAACTGGCAGGAGGAAGACCTGGCTGTCGTTATGGAAATCCAGAACGTGCGGCCCATCGACCGGGACGCAGTGGATGAAGGCGTTTTCGCCTTACGGGAGCTGGGTGAGGAAATGCAGCTGCCTGCAGAGCAGCGGAAAAACCTGTACGGCGCGCTGTGCGCGGTCATCACCGGATACGAACAGTTGATGCCGGACAATGACAACTATCTGGATACGATCCGCAGCCTGACAGGCATCTCCTGCGTGGCTGGGCAGAAAACCAGCCGCGTCATCAACCGCATCTGCTGCCGGTTTGGCCTTGACCAGTATACGGTGGAAAGGCCGGATGTGCCCGGGCAAATGGTACACCCCTATAACGTCATCTTTGCGCGGCTGTCCGATGCGCTGAATCCACCGGCAGACACCAAAAAGCTGGTACTCTCCATCCACCCCTGTGACTTCCTCGAAATGTCGGGGAAGGACAGTACTTGGAAGTCCTGCCACCGCCTCAACGGCGGGTCCTTTCAGGCGGGATGCCAGTCCTATATGGGGGATGGGGTCAGCATGGTGTTGTTCGTGGTGGAGCCGAATCAAACCGGCCCCTACGGAAAGGTGCCGCACCTGAACCGGCAGATCTTCTGTTACGGTGACGGTCTGCTGCTGCAATCCCGCCTATACCCGGAACGCAACGACGACGTCAATACCCTGTACCGCCATATGATGCAGGATATTCTGGCAACCTGCCTGCAAAGGCCCAACCAGTGGAAGGTCAAGCGGGATATCCGCAAAGAAAGCGAATTCTGGCATACGGTGTCGCAAAGCTGCCATTATCCCGACTATGATCACGGTTATGCGATCCTGTCCCTACTGAAAGGACAGGACAGCTATACGCCGCTCAAGATCGGCAGTGTGTCCCTCTGTACGATCTGCGGGCAGCCCAAGAGCGAATCTTCCCGGCTGCAATGCACACAGTGCGAGCCGGTGGCAATCTGCGCCGCCTGCGGCAAGACTCTGCCGATGCGTGACCTGGAACACTACGAAGGCAAATTCTATTGCAAGGACTGCCTCTACTGGTGCAGCGTATGCCGGAAGTATCACTTGGGAATACCGCGCAAAGTGTTTGGCCGGCGTGGTCAGGAAAAATCCGTCTGCCCGGATTGCTACCGAAATGTGGCGGACACCTGCCGCGGCTGCCTGATCCATGAACAGTGCCTGGACTTCGGCGGGAACCGATTCTGCCCCACGGCCTACGAAGGGCTGGCTGCATGAACAGCGGGAAGGAACTGCTATGAGTACAAAAAAGAAAGGTCATGCGATCCTTCTTGGAAGGACGGAGGAAACATCCACATGGGAGGCGATTTTGCGGGCAACGCAGCCGGAATTGAAAACCTGCCTGCATCGTTGGCTGGAACAAAACGGCTTTACGCCCGTGTCCCGCGATGGATACCTCTATGCTGCGGGCGGCGTGCCTGTTCTGTTGGTAGCGCACCTGGATACCGTTCACCGGGAACCCGTCCGAGACATCTGTTATAACGCTGACCGCACGGTGGCTATGTCACCACAGGGAATCGGCGGGGATGACCGGGCGGGAGTTTGGATGGCGCTGCATATCCTGGAGCAAGTCCGCTGCCATGTGGTATTCTGTGAGGATGAGGAGATTGGCTGCGTGGGGGCGCGCAAGTTCAGCCGTCGTGCGCAGTTACCTCAAGTGAATTACATCGTGGAAATGGACCGCCGGGGTGCAAACGACGCGGTGTTCTACCGCTGCGACAACCCGGATTTTACCGAGTATGTCTGCGGTTTCGGGTTTGAAGTGGCGTATGGCTCCTGCAGCGACATCTCTTACATCGCGCCGAGCATAGGCGCCGCTGCCGTCAACATCAGCTGCGGCTATTACTGCGAACACCAGCGGTATGAGTACATCCGGCTCGATCAGATGCGCAGAAACGCGCAGCGGATCGCCGAGATGGTGGCCGCTCCCTCGCCCCGGTTTGAATACCGGGAGCGGGAGGAATGGATACCCGGCTGTTGGTTTGATGCACCGCCCGTCTGGTGGCGGCAAAAACGAATGCTTCACCGGGAAAACCTGATGCAGTTGCCGGAAGACGCCAACGTACTGCTTCATGGCAGGGAACTGGCGAAAGACCGGTTCCTCATCGACCGTGACGGAAATGTATACCGGTATCTGCCGGACCTGCAGGCGGCCATTGTGCTGGAGCAGGCTCGGGCACAGGATGCGCAGGGAGAGCCATGTTCTTTCAGCCGAGCAAACGCTCGCTTGTGCAGAATCATTTCAGTGGACGAAGCCATCGAGCGATTGCAGACGATGGCGTAATTGTTATACTTAAGCCGGAGCCTTTTCAAGCGTTGCTTGAGAAAGCTCCGGCTTTTTGTGTCTGCAAAGTCTTGCCTGTAATGAGATCTCTCCTGCTGTGGTGTGCTACCTATAGGAAAAGCACTGTGAACATGATATAATACTAACTGTCACTCAAATCACATCCATCAACCAAATATCGAGGTATCCCATGAACAAGAAAGAAATCAGCGAACTGCGCCGCCGGTTCAGC
>ERZ1643249.1066-NODE-1066-length-28448-cov-5.990385_pt1 | contig 28448 bp, 22 predicted proteins | sample MGYA00579263_ERZ1643249 | MGnify/ENA primary metagenome ERZ1643249 (study PRJEB29033, sample SAMEA4952264) | chicken gut metagenome | biome: Broiler Chicken; feature: Gastrointestinal Tract; material: Caecum | place: Ireland | collected 2018 | study: Broiler...
ACCTGGAACACACCCTGAAACATGTTCTGTATGTGGAGGTAAAGGAACTGTAACAAATTATAATTTATTTGCCGGGGTACAAATTAGTTTTCTTGAATTTAATACAACGGAAGTGTTTGAATCTCAAAAATTTAATTCTGATATTATTGCGATTAGCCATTGCAGGTTTGGAAGGTATGAATGCGAATTTGCAAATCATACAATGGCATATTTGCCAGAGGGGTATTTTAGTGTAAATGGAACAAAATATTTGCCTATTTCTTTTTCGTTTTCATTGCAAAAATATAGTGGCGTGTCTTTAGTTATTGATAAACAGGCTTTAGATCCTGGTATGCATTGGATGATGGGAATGGTACCCATTCATTTAGAAAAAATCGGGACAACTTTAGACTTGGAGAAAGGTTGGTATGTTAGCAATACGCCGTCAAAATTGCAGCAGTTGTTTTCTGAATTGTACGCTGCTAATGGAATAGAGCAGATAGGATATTTTAAAATAAAAGCTATAGAATTACTCTATCATATGGATCAATTGACGCTGAATAATGGATGTGATTTTAAGTATTTTGACAAAGGACAGATTCAAGCGACGAAAAGAATACATGATTATTTGGTATCTCATTTGGACGAAAGACCTTCTTTAAATAAATTAACAAAGGAGGAACATATAAATCTCTCACTATTTCATTCAATTTTTGCGCAGATATATGGAGATACACCTTATGCATATTTGAAAAAATATAAAATGAATCTAGCTGCGCAGTATTTATTAGAAGGAAAACGGAAAATAGGAGAAATTGCGGCTGAATTGGGATATAGTAATGCCAGTAAATTTGCAAAAGCATTTCAATCTGTTTATGATGAGCTTCCTAAAGATTATAGGAAAAAGCAAAAATAAATAGAATGAATGGGTTATTTTCGTTCGTTTTTTAAATGAATGGAGCAGAAAAGAAATTGAATATGATGTAAAATATGCCATAGAAGTTAGTTATTTCTAACTTTAATGGCATATTTTATTTTAGTAAGAGGCGGTAGGATGTTCGTTATAGATACACGTATGAAGTTGATTCTTTTTGTCATGATTAATTTTATGGTATTTGGATTAAAAGATTTTGTGCTTGGTAGTATATGTTTTATAGCAATTTGTCTACTGGTCTTGTTGATGGGACAAAAGAAACGGGTATGCAAATACGCTATATTTTATATAGTTATTGTGCTAATCCAAGAAGTATGCAGTTATGCACCACAATCTATATATAGTATTGTGTCAATTTTTACTTTGTTTATCCGAGTAATGATTCCAATTGTACTTTTTGCTTCTACATTTATTGCAACGACTAAGGTGAATGAAATGATTGCGGCCATGTATTCACTTAGAATACCTCGAAGCATTGTTATTACATTTGCTATGACATTGCGTTTTTTTCCGACATTCGGTGAAGAAATGCGTAATATCTATGATGCAATGAAGCTTAGAGGGATTACTTTTTCGTTAAGAAATATATTGACCAGACCATTCATATTATTAGAAGCGATGTTTGTTCCAATTATCATGCGGTCTGCCTCCATTTCAGAAGAACTTTCTGCTTCTGCTATAACAAGGGGACTTGATAATCCGGAAAAAAGATCATCATTTGTGATTTTTAAGATACATAAAAGCGATGTTTTGGTTTTGAGTATTTTTGTTACATTATTCATTTTATTGTTTTATTACAAATATAAAATTTATGGGAGAGTTTAAAAGTGATTGATATAGATAATGTATCGTTTCGGTATTCTGCTGCAGAAGAAGAAAGTCTGCATGATGTTACAATTCATATAAATAAGGGAGAATGTGTACTTCTTACCGGAGAATCTGGATGTGGAAAGACTTGTGTAACAAGATTAGTGAACACGCTCATTCCGCATTTTTATGAGGGGAATATGACAGGTCGTGTTTGTATTGAAGGGATTGATACTGAATCAATACAACCACATGATTTGTCAGAAAAGATTGGTTCGGTTTTTCAAAATCCTAGAAGTCAGTTTTTCAGTTTGAATACAGATAGTGAGATTGTATTTGGTATGGAGAATAAAGGTGTGCCATATAAACAAATGCAAGATCGTTATCAGAAAACAATTTCAGAGTTACATATTGAAAAGTTGGTCAATCGGAACATATTTGATTTGTCTGGTGGACAAAAGCAAACCATTGCATTTGCCAGTGTTTATGCACCAAATCCGGATATATTTGTTTTGGATGAGCCATCATCAAATCTTGATCCAGATGCAATTAAGGAATTGCAAAGACTGCTTCTATTGATCAAGTCACAAGGTAAAACAATTCTTATATCGGAACATAGATTGTATTTTTTAAGAGAAATTGTTGATCGTATTATTGTAATGGAGCAGGGACGAATAAAAGGAGAATGGACAGTAGATGCATTTAAGAAGATTCGTTCTGATGTATATGAGAGCCTGGGACTAAGGAGTTTTACACCTACTCAACTTACGCTTTCTGTGGGGGATCCCAAACGAGATGATGTAGCTGTGGTACAAATGAAGAATCTTGTGGTTGGTTATGACAAACATCCAGTTACTTCAAAGATTAACTTTTCTGTGTATCCAGGAGAGATCGTTGGTATTATTGGGAAAAATGGCTGTGGCAAGACAACTTTAGCAAGAACTTTATGTGGTTTGCAAAAGGAAATCTCTGGTGAAATTCTTTTTATGGGTAAAAATGTTTCATGGAAAAAACGAACACGATCTGCATATATGGTGATGCAAGATCCGGATTACCAGCTTTTTACCAATAGTGTTTATCAAGAAATGGTAATGGCGACTGCAGGCAAGAAATATTATGGAACAGAAAAAATTAATGATATTTTAAAAAAACTAAATCTATTTTCATATAAAGAATGTCATCCGATGGCGTTATCAGGAGGACAAAAACAACGTGTTGCTATTGGTGTGGCGGTATTGATGGATACCGAGGTTATTATTTTTGATGAGCCTACAAGTGGTTTAGACTATAAAAATATGGATAGTGTAGCGAAAATTTTGCGTACATTATCTAAAATGGGAAAAGCAATTTTGGTAATTTCTCATGATAATGAACTGTTGATGAAGATATGTAATCGTATTATCCGAATGGATGCTGACGCTACAACTTTATCACAGTAATCAATAAAGGAAAGGAATCTGTAATTATGAGTAACCAAAAAAGAACAGTCGGGAATTCCGACAAAATGAAAGCAAAAGACTTTATAACACTGGGTATTTTTACAGCTCTATTTTTTGTTGTGGTAATGGTGTGTATTTTTGCTTGCGCAGTAACTGTTGTTACGTATGCATTTGGGCCTGCAATCGCAGCTATTCCGGGTGGAATTATTTATATGTTAATGCGTGTTAAGGTACCAAAAATCGGAAGTATTTTATTAAGTGGAGTTGTCATTGGTGTCATTGAATTTCTAATTGGTGCGGGGTGGCCATGTGCATTTGGTTTTATTATTGGCGCATTATTGGCTGAGTTTATTTCCCGTATGGGTAGTTATAAAAATTTTTGGAGTAACGCCATAGGATACGCTGTTTATATGAGCTGTTTTGCTTTGGGAACTTTTTGGCCAGTGATTATGATGACAAATTATATTGATAGTATGACTTCTTCTAATGGAGTTGATTCTGCTTTTATGGAGCAGTTATATGGTTTTATAAGTGGTCCCATGTTAATTGCAATTATAGCAGTAACTTTTATTGCGGGTATGCTTGGCTCGTTACTTACAAAGATATTATTTAAGAAACATTTTAAAAAAGCGGGAATTATATAATATAACACTTTCTTTTATTTCAATAGAATAATAAAAATTTCGGGCTATTTTTGAGTAACTAGAAAAGTTATGGAGTAGAAGAAAGCAGATAATATAATTAAAATACATAATAAAGGTTAGAAAAAGCTAACCTAATTATGTATTTTAATTTTGAGGAGGATTTGTACTATGTTGAATGCAAAACCAAAGCAAATGAAATCCAAAACAGGTTTGGCACGATGCATGGAACTGGCATCAAATAAGAAGGGACTAATTTTTCTTTCTGCTATTCTTTCTTCTTTGGCTGCGATTGCATCATATATACCATATATTGCGGTATATTTTATTATCCGTTCTATCATCCAGGTTTATCCAGAGCTAAGTCAATTGGATATTGGTGCTGTAATGAGCTATGGTTGGATGGCGCTGGGAGGGGTTGTTGCGAATATCTTGTTCTATTTTTTGGCTATTTTCAGTTCCCACTTAGCAGCATTTGGAACGCTTTATGAATTAAAGCTTCTGTTTGCAGATCATATTACCAAGTTACCTTTAGGTTATCATTTAACAATCGGCAGTGGGAGGCTGCGTAAAATCATGGATGAAAATATTGAGAGTATAGAAGGATTTATTGCACATCAATTTCCTGATTTTGTTGCTTCTGTTACCGCCCCTATTGTCATGGTCATTTTATTACTTACTGTAGATTGGCGGTTTGGTTTGGTTTCAATGGTCGGTATTATTCTTGCTTTTGTTGCTGAGTTTATTGGATTTGGAAGTAAAGATATGAAAGAAAATATGAGAAACTATCAAACTGCGTTGGAAGAAATGAATAACGCATCGGTAGAGTATGTTCGTGGTATGTCAGTAGTGAAGGCGTTTAATCAGACTGCATCTTCATTTAAACGATTGAAGGATGCTATTCATGATTATACCGAATGGGTGTTAAAATACTCTCTTGGTTGGCAGAACTGTATGCCTGCTTTTACTACTATTATAAACAATATTTATTTGCTTTTGGTTCCTTTTGGTATTTTCATTGGCACATATAGCACAGATTATAAGAATTTTACCATAACTTTTATATTTTATTTAATATTTGTTCCTGCAATTGCTGGAATTTTAAATAAAATTATGTATATTTCTCAATCTTTTATGCAAATTAACGGAAATGTAGCACGTATGGATGAAATTTTGCACATCCCAGAAATGCCAGAATCCATTCATCCTAAAAAACCTGGTAATGATGATGTGATATTTGAGAAGGTTCGTTTTTCCTATACAGGAAAAGAAAGTGAAATAGCGATTGATCAAGTTTCTTTTACGGCAAGAAAAGGTGAAATTACTGCTATTGTTGGACCTTCTGGTAGTGGTAAGAGTACCATTGCAAATCTGATTTCACGATTTTGGGATGTAACTGATGGTTGTATAAAAATTGGTGATGTGGACATCCGAGATATAGCACAAGATGATCTGTTGCGTCATGTTAGTTTTGTATTCCAGGATATTTTCCTGTTTAAGCAAAGTATTTTGGACAATATCCGTATGGGAAATCAGAATGCAACAGAAGCTCAGGTGATAAAAGCTGCTAAAGCTGCCCAATGTCATGATTTTATTTCTAAATTGCCGGAGGGCTATCATACTATCGTTGGAACAAAAGGCATTCATCTTTCTGGTGGTGAGCGTCAGCGTATTGCTATTGCCAGAGCGATCATCAAGGATTCCCCTATTATTGTCCTCGATGAAGCAACAGCTTTTAGCGATCCAGAGAATGAATACTTTATCCAGAAGGCATTTGAAGAGCTCATGCAAGGTAAGACTGTTATTATTATTGCCCATAGACTTTCAACTATCCGTAATGCTCACAAGATTATTGTTATGGAAAAGGGGCGTCTGATAGAAGAAGGCAGGCATGATCAGCTCGTGGCTGCTGGTGGGCGTTATGCACAGATGTGGAATCATTATATAGAAGCAGTTGATTGGAAAATTAGCGGAAAAGGTAGTGTGATCAATGAGTAGGTTACAAAAAGCGCTCTTTTTATCTGATAAGGGCTATAAAGATTTGAAAAAGGCTATTATTGCCTGTACAATTACAAATCTAACTATGTTGTTGCCATTTTGCGTAACAGTGATGATTTTCAGTGAATTGTTAACTCCATTTGTTGGTGGTACGATTCAGTGGGATCATATCTGGATGCTTTGGGGAGTAGGAGTTATATCTCTTGTTTTAATTTTTCTAGCAGCTAAGAATGACTATCGGAAAACCTACATCGCCTCTTATAAAGAATCGAATGCAACCCGTGTGCGGATTGCGGAACGTTTACGCAGGCTCCCTATGAATTTTTTTAATACAAAAGATTTGTCAGAAATTACAACTCATATGATGGCAGATTGCAGTAGCATGGAATCTATGCTAAGCAGTACCATTCCGCCACTGGTTGCCAATGTAATAACTGTTACGTTGACTTGTATTTTGCTTGCTTTCTTTGACTGGCGACTGGCTTTGTGTATGTTTTGTACACTGCCCATTGCATTTCTAATTATTTGGCTAAGCCGTAATTATCAGAAGAAATTGTTTGCGCGTCAGGTGGATGCGAAGTTGGCTGCATCTGGTCAAGTTCAGGAATATTTGGAAGGTATGAAAATTATTAAATCTTGTGGTTTAAGTGGTTCTCGTTTCTCTGAATTAGATAAATCATTAAGAATTATAAAAAAAATATCTGTTAAAGTAGAAATGGCCATTGGTGTATTTATGTCTAGTGCCAGTATGGTATTACAGGCCGGCATTGGTATAACCATTTTTGTAGGAACTGTTTTGCTAGTCAATGGCAGCATAGAGCTACTTCCACTTTTCATGTTTATGTTGATGGTAACTCGAATTTATGGTCCTATACTTGCAATTTTTTCTCAACTTTCTACTCTGTTAAACCTACATGTTGTAACAAAGCGTATGCGTACTCTTTTTACAATACGAACCATGGAAGGTGACGAAAAGACAATTCCAAACTATGATATTGAACTGGAACATGTGACTTTTTGCTATCATACAGAGGATGTTATTAAGGATGTGAGCTGTAGGCTTTCGCAGGGGACTGTAACGGCATTGGTTGGACCTTCTGGTAGTGGTAAGAGTACCCTTTCTAAACTGATTGCACGCTTTTGGGATATTCAAAGTGGCATAATTCGTGTGGGTGGTAAAGATGTTCGTACTATAGAACCAGAAAGTTTAATGCAGTATATGTCCTTTGTTTTCCAAGATGTGACTTTGTTCAATGATACGATCATTAATAATATTCGACTTGGTAATCCAAATGCAACAGATGAGCAAGTTATAGCGGCGGCGAAAGCAGCATATTGTGATGAGTTTGTACAGGATATGTCAGAAGGATATCAGACAGTCCTTGGAGAAAATGGCAGTACATTGTCTGGTGGTGAACGGCAGCGTATTTCGATTGCTCGTGCACTACTTAAAGATGCACCTATAATTTTGCTTGATGAGGCTACGGCATCTCTAGATCCAGAAAATGAAGTACTTGTCCAAAAAGCGATTGCAAAGCTGGTGGAGGGTAAGACTGTGATTATGATTGCACATCGTCTACGAACTGTAGTTGATGCAGACCAAATTCTTGTTTTGGAAAATGGTAGACTGGTAGAAAATGGAACACACAAAGAATTGATGGACAAAAAAGGTTTGTATCAGAAATTATATCGTATTCAGCAGGAAAGCCTTGGATGGACAGTTTGATCACATGTAGGGTGTAAATCTGATTGTTTATGTGAGAAAGAAAAAATAACATAAAAAGAAAATATTTTTAAGGAAAAAATGGATTCGATAGGAGACAGTAGACTTGTGTGATGATATGAAATCTGTTTGTTTTTTATAAACGGTATAATTTTCATTATTTTAAAAAATAATATCATATTTTTTTATATATGTGTATTTGCCTGGACAATCGTAAATTGTTTGCGATTGTCCTTTATGGTGATTATATGCTTGTGGCCTGTATTTCTGAGTTTGAATTCAAAAATTTAACCTTTGGCAGCAAAAAGTCTCTCGTAGTTAAGGGGGGATGTATTGCGTTCTTTCAAACTGTAAAATATAATATGCTATAATAATGAGTCGAAAATATATAAATGACTAAAAGAAACAAATGAAATTAGACAGCAATGCACATATTGTTTATTCATTTTTGGATGCCATTGTGAAGATTGTCTACAAGATGAATTGGATTAGACGAGGACTGAATTTATCAAATTAAAAGTTTTGTCAGATCAATTCTATTATACGTGGTCTTGCAGAAATAATTGAAGCAAATGCCATATAGCTTGCATTATATATTTCAAAAAAATATAAAAAATAAAGAAAAATATCCTGATATATAAAGAAGTTATTTAGTACCTGTTTCTAAAAAAATCATTTCAGAAATATCTTATAGAAGATAAGCTATGTAGATAAAGATTTTCAACAAATTATATACATATACTTAAAAAACGTACAAAATTATGATAAACAAATGAAAAAACTCTACCATTGGTAGTAAAAGAAAAGAATGACATTCAGTTTTCCCTATAAATTAAGCATGAAAAAATTCCATGAAGGCTGAATGTTTAGGAAAGAAAAATATAAGATGTTTTCAACATTTTGGGTAAAGGAAATAGTTATTCCAAAATAGCCCCAGATGCAATATTTATACGAATGAAAGAAGATTATAGGAAAACAGTCAGCGAAAAGCAGGTGTCACATATAAATTGTGGGTGGAGGTCAATTCATATAAATTTATGGATTTTTTCGAATTTCTTATATATTAGGGATTTTATGTCTTTACTTGAAAACAGTTAATATATTATTTTTAATAAATTAAATATATTTAAAATATTATAAATTAATTTATAATATTTTTTTGTATCATTTTATTCATGTATGATTTATATTTTTAGATAGTAATATAAAAATTATTAAGAAAGATGATTATGTCATAATGATATAGATCATTTGTAAGAATTGAAGGTGTATACAATTTTGGTATATTGGTGTGGCGATGTTTTTATTCATAGCTTCTATAACTATCGAGTTGAGTGTTCTGTGATATAGATTGTTGGTGAGCTTTGGGGTGCCCATATTTTAACATATTTATATTGTAACATAAAGTTTTCAAAAGGTTTTTTATAGTGAATGGGAAGATTTTGAAAGGAGAGGAAAGAATATGTCGTTAAAAATTGCAAATGCAACGAAACGCTTTGGTAGTTTTACGGCTGTGGATCATATTTATTTTGAAATCGATAAGGGAGAAATTTTTGGTTTTCTTGGTGCAAATGGTGCAGGAAAAACAACAACTTTCCGTATGATTTTGGGAATACTTGATCCAACAGAAGGAGAAATTACATGGAATGGCAAAAAAATTGATTATTCAATTAGCGGACAAATTGGCTATTTACCAGAAGAGCGAGGACTGTATCCGAAGTTGAAGGTTAGTGAACAAATGGTTTATTTGGCAAGCCTGCGTGGCATGGCAAAAAAAGATACACTACGAGAGCTAGATTTTTGGTTGGAGAAATTTCGGATTGAAGATTACAAGAATAAGAAGGTAGAAGAATTATCGAAAGGGAATCAGCAAAAGATTCAATATATTACCAGTGTTATACATAAGCCAGATTTGTTGATTCTGGATGAGCCATTCAGTGGCTTAGATCCGGTAAATGTTGATTTGTTGAAAGAAGCTATTTTATATGTGAAAAATTTAGGAACGACTATTATTTTTTCCAGTCATCAAATGGACCATGTTGAGGATTTATGTGAAAATTTATGTATTATGGATCGAGGGAAGCCAGTTGTTCAAGGAAAGTTAAAAGAAATAAAGAAAGATTTCGGTCGAAAAAATTTAACAATTCATGCCGATTTTGATTGTAGTGATTTGAAGAATTTAAGAGGTGTAACCAATTATCAGACGACCGCAGAAGGCGTGCGGTTGCAAATTATAGATGAAACAGTTGTCCAACAAATTCAGGGGATGATTTTTTCGCGCGGCTTTATTCGGAAGTTTCAACTAGATGAGCCATCATTACATGAAATTTTTATTGAAAAGGTAGGGACAAAGCATGCGTAATTTTTGGATTGTTACAAAGCATACATTTCTAACTAAATTAAAAACGAAATCATTCTTGATTTCGACTGGAATTATGATTGTAATTGTTTTGATTTTGGCAAATTTAAATACAGTGATTGATATGTTTAATCAAGAAAAACAGCGAACTGTCGCTGTAATAGATACAACTGGTGAATATATAGATTTGTTTGAAAATCAACTTATGCAAACGGATAATTCTTTTACGATCGTAAAGGATGCTAATGAGTTGGAAGCGATAGAAAAGGTCAAAAGTGGAGAATGGGAGGGAGTTTTAACAATTACCATACAAGGATCAGGTATACCAGAGGCAGTGTATCAGTCAATGAAAATTTCCGATGAATCCACCATCAGGCTGTTGCAATCTACATTGACAGAAGTAAAAAATCAAAAGTTTACCGAGGAGATTCAGTTAGATGCAATGCAGATTGCAGAATTATATACACCAGCTGCCTTTAAGGTCGTTTCTTTGGAAGAAAATGCCAAATCGGCTTCAGAATTGAATGCGGCAAGAGGACTTGTATATGTGATGTTGTTTGTGATTTATTTTATTGTGATTGGTTATGCAGGTATGATTGCTTCTGAGGTTGCTAGTGAAAAAACTTCTCGTGTTATGGAAATTTTGGTTTCCAGCATTTCGCCAGTCAAGCAAATGTTTGCAAAAATTTTGGGAATTGCTTGTTTATCGTTTGTGCAAATGGGAGCATTTTTATTGGTTGGATATTTTTCGATACGTAATTTAATCGGTAAACAGGATGAAATTGACTTTTTACAGTTTTTTGGATTTGATGGTATGAAGCTGTCTACAATTGTTTATGCAGTCATTTTTGCTTTGCTTGGTTATTTGTTTTATGCGGTCATGGCTGCGTTTTTGGGTTCACTGGTCAGCCGAGTAGAAGATATTCAGCCAATGATTACACCGATGACAATGCTTGTTGTTGTTGCTTTTGTAATTTCTATGTTTGGATTAGGGAATCCTGATACCATATTGATTCAAATTTGTTCATTTATTCCTCCATTTACACCATTGATTATGTTTTTACGTGTTGGAATGTTGGATGTTCCGTTTTGGGAGGTCGGTTTAAGCTTAATTTTATTGCTTGCTTCAATCATACTATTGGCTGTACTGGGTGCGAAAATTTATCGTGGCGGTGTGTTAATGTATGGGAAAGGAACTTCTTTAAAAGATTTAAAACATGCGTTAACATTAGGGAAAAAGGAATCTTAGGAGGAATATAAAATGTGTATGAAAACGGCAGATTTATGTGATGTATTTTCTGAGCAGCTTTCAATTTGTGAGCAGCCTTTTCAAATCTATGGAAAGAAAAAAAACTTCTTTGGAAAAATTCGGACAGTTCGTTGTTTAAATGATAATGTGTTGGTAAAAGAGGCACTGGAAACCATTGAAGCTGGTGAGGTACTCGTTGTTGACGGCGGCGGATCGAAAAAAGTTGCTTTAATGGGGGATAACTTAGCAGCAATTGCAGTTAAAAGGAAATTGGCAGGTGTGATTGTTTTTGGGTGTATCCGTGACAGTAAAGAAATCAATCAAATGGATATTGGTGTTTTTGCACTTGGAACTTGTCCATTAAAAAGTATGAAGCTTGGCGAAGGTGATCGTGACCAAATTTTGACCTTTGGTGGTATCAAATGGAAGCCGGGACAATTTGTTTACTGTGATGAAGATGGAATTCTTGTAAGTGAATCGGTATTGAATTTGTAAAAGAAAAGTACGAAATTTATATCCAATATATAGATGATGGCTATAGCATATGTATAAATTGGTAGAATGAACAGATAATAAAGAGGAAAATACAAATAAAAAATGCGTGGCTTATAATTATAAGTCATACGCGCTCTTACAGATTAAATTAAATATTGTACATTCATTGGCTGGAAGTAAAGATGGGGCTTGACCAGACTTACCCTAGCCAATTTTATTTTTTGTTATGATAATCGTAACTATCTGTTACAGTTCGCTGTTATTTTCAAGAAAAGAATAATTGCTTCTATAAATGTATTTCATAATTTTCAAAGAATGTATGCATATGTTTTCTGAATATAGCGTTTTAGGTTCTGTATTTTAAAAACATTTATTTTTTATCTTTATAAATGAAAAAATCTATGGGAGAAAAGGGACAAGCAAGCCAGATAGATGGTTTGGAATGGATTTACCTAGCAGCTTGCTTGAAAAGAATAGGTCAAATATGAAGAATCTATTTTGGATTTTATTCTAATCTCAGCTTTTCAGCTTACTGTATTGAATCAGAAAGAAATCATTTTTTCATCGGTAGAAGATGTTGGATTGAACAAATTTACTCTGGTAGAGCAGTTAAGCCGGATAAGGTATTCCGCCAAATATGAATTTGTGGTTGCCGAGCATTGATGTAGCCTTCCATAGATGCTGGTTGGTCGTATCCAACCCAAACACCAATGGTATATTTTCCACCTTTTCCGACCATCCATAAATCTTTGACATCATTTGTCGTTCCGGTTTTTCCACCAATATTGTCAATTTGTAAACCCGCAGCTTGCCGAGCGGTTCCATTTTTTACAACGTTCTGTAGCATTTCATTCATATAATCATTGGTGCGCATAGACCAGACACGCGTTGCCTGTTCGGACCATTTGAAAAGTAAATTACCATCTGCATCAGTAACTTTACGAATGGCGTGTGCTGGTTTATAGTAACCGTTATGACTGAAGGTCGTATATGCATTTGTAATTTCAAGTGGTGTAACATTGACTGCACCAAGCGCTGCACTTAAATAGCGATCGTCTTGAGTAATATGTGTCCATTGGAAAGGCTCCAAATAAGAAAAAGCCGTGTCAATTCCGGTTTCATTCAGCAATCGAACAGCCGGGGTATTGTATGAGTAAGTCATGGCTGTTTTTAATGTGACGATTCCATATTCTCCTCCTCCATAATTTTTGGGGCAGTATTCTCCAAAGCACACATTATTGGCATCCACAGTATCATATGGCGTTGCTTGGAAAGTTTCCAAATAAGGTGCATAAACCAATAGAGGTTTAATGGCGGAACCAGGTTGTCGTTCCCCTTGATAGGCACGGTTAAATTCAAATTTTCCTACATTTTTCCCGCCAATAATGGCTGGGATCGTATAGTTTTGATGATTAATAACAACGACAGCCCCTTGAATATTTAATGAATCCAATTCATTGTGAAAGGCTGTTTCAGCAACCTGTTGCGCATTTTCATCATAGGCAGTGTAAATTTTAATTCCTTGTGTTAATAGTTTTTCAACTTCTTTCACAACTAACGTTTCTTTTTCTTCTTTTGTCAAATCCTTGTCAAATTCCATTTGAGATGCAACGAGTTCTTGTAATTCATAATGAACAAAGCTGGCATATGCTGCATTTTTTTCAATGCGTTCCCGGTTTTTCAGCACAATTTTTTCCTCGCAAGCATTCTTATATGTATTTTGATCAATAATGTGGTAGTCTAGCAACTGTTTAAGCATGCGTTCTTGCCGTTCTTTTGTATGCTCCATATGGGTATATGGATCGTATAGTGTTGGATTATTTGGTATGGCACAAATAAAAGCCGTCTGTGCCAGCGATAAATTTTTGACTGAACGATTAAAATATTGCTGGCTTGCTGCTTCAATTCCATAAGCCCCGTTTCCGAAGAAAATTTGATTGATATATAGTGTTAAAATTTGTTCTTTGCTTAATTTTTTTTCAAGTTCGATAGAGAGATAGATTTCTTGGATTTTTCGTTCATAAGTTTTAATGTTGGATAAATATAGTCCACGTGCAAGCTGTTGTGTAATTGTGCTTCCGCCTTGTAGAATGTTTTTGTTGGCTAAATTTGTAAAGAAAGCCCGTGCTGTTCCAATATAGTCAATGCCTTTATGACTATAAAAATTTCGATCTTCTGTATAAACAAATAAATCTTTAACAATTTGTGGGATTTCTTCACTATCTAATGCAATTCGATTTTCTCCTTGAGAGAATTCAGAAAGTATTCGTCCCTTTTTGTCTAGAATATAACTGGTTTGTTTCAATTGTGGTGCTGCAAGACTAAATTCTGAATTTTGATAAGAATTTGATATTTGTTGCAATGTATCATAGGCATTTTTGGATTGAAACAATTGTACACATGCGATAAGCATTAGGATAAAAACGATGATAAATCCAATAGTTTTTCGCATAAAGATCCTCCTCAATTTTATTTATTATAACATTTTTATAGGGAAACAGGCAGATTTATACAAAAAAGTTTCTTTTGGCATCCCCATGTTACACAACAAAAGTATTTTTTAACAAAATGATAAACGTCTTTGTGTATAGATATGAAAAATGTTATACTATTTATGAGATAAAATGTGCGTATGTATCAAGAAAAAATAAATTAAGAAGGTGGGTATCATGGATGAACATTATCATGTCGGTCAAGTGTTAACAGGAAAAGTGACCGGAATTCAGTCCTACGGTGCTTTTGTTGAAATGAAATCTCATACACAAGGTTTGATTCATATTTCAGAGATTTCCGATCGATATGTCCGGGATATCCGGGATTTTGTAAAGCTTGGTGAGGAAATTCAGGTGAAAATTTTATCGATTGATTCAGAAACCGGGAAGCTGAGTTTATCTTTAAAGGGTGTATATGCCAATCGCAAGCCATTGCCTGCTTATAAGCACACCATGCGTGTGCCAAGACCGTCATCACAAGGTTTTGTTATTTTACAAAAAAAACTAGATGAATGGATTCGTCAAGCAGTGATATAAGTAAGATATTTTATTGGAATGCCTGTGAATGTTTGTAAAATGGTGAAAAACGAAATGAAAAATCGGATACATCTGTTTAAGTATGTAAGTGAACAGATCCGATTTTATGTTTTTCTATAGCTATGTTAAAACAAAAAACAGTTACAAGAATTTATCAAAAATTCCTGCAACTGTTCAAAAACAAACATAATTAACCGTAATTAGTCATCGTAATCAATTTTTACAAATGATTTTTTAAAACGGATAAATTTAAGAACGCTGCATGACATTTGAATCTGAAGTTTCTGTACTTGGTTTAAATAGAAGTCCAATGTTAATCAAAGCACTGATTCCGACCAAGGCATATATAATTCTGGAGAACAATGCATTTTGCCCACCAAAAATAAAGGCAACAAGGTCAAATTGGAAAAAGCCGATTAGCCCCCAGTTTAAAGCACCGATCAATGTAATAATCAATGCAATTCGTTGCATAATGCTCATTTAAGATCCTCCTTTTCATGTAGGTTCATTTATATTTTGGCGTTATTTTTGGGGGTTATACACTGGAAATTAATGAAAGGTTATAGGTTGCCTCAAGCAGTCTAAATATAAAGGATAGGTATGAAAAATGCAGTCATTTTTGTTTTATAATCCGACCAAACTATATTTTGGGAAAAATCAAATTGAACATCTTGTACCAGAGCTGCAAAACTTTGGTATGACAGTTTTGCTTGTTTATGGAGGTGGCAGTGTAAAAAGAACTGGACTTTATGATGAGATAAAAAGCTGTTTAATTCGTGCGCATATGCGAATTTTTGAACTGTCAGGTATTGAACCGAATCCAAAGTTGGAAACCATTCAGGAAGGTATAGATTTATGCAAGAAAGAAAAAATAGATGTTGTGTTGGCTGTTGGGGGTGGAAGTTGTATTGATGCGGCAAAGCTTATTTGTGTGGCAGCAAAATTTGACGGGGATCCTTGGCAAATTGTTATGCAAAAAGTTGAGCCGAAAGAGGCTTTACCACTTGGTGTTATTTTAACCATTGCAGCGACTGGATCGGAAATGAACGGTACAAGCGTGATTTCCCGTAGAAATACAAAGGAGAAATATTCTTGGAGTCATATTTTGGCATACCCGAAATTTTCGATTTTAGATCCAACTTATACTATAACGGTTCCGAAAGATCAAACGGTCTATGGTATTGTAGATATGATGACACATATTATGGAACAGTATTTTCATCGTACGCCGCATACACCAATCTTAGATCGAATGTGTGAGGGTCTGCTTCAAACCATTATAGAAACTGCACCAAAAGTTGTAAAAAATTTAGAAGATTATCAAGCGCGTGAAACATTGATGTATGCTGGTACACTTGCTTTGAATCGCTCGCTTAGCACAGGGGCAGACGGAGACTGGGCTGCACATGGCATTGAGCATGCGCTTTCGGCATATTATGATATTCCGCATGGAGGCGGCTTGGCGATTATTTATCCACAATGGATGAAACATGTGGCTTCCTTTCATCCAAAAAGATTCTCACAATTTGCAACGCGAGTGTTTCAAATTGATTCAAATCATAAAACAACAGAGGAAGTAATACATGCAGGAATTGAGGCTTTGCAGCATTTTTGGTGTTTACTTGGCGCACCTTCTCGGCTTTCGGATTATAAAATTGACGATACTTCTATTGAGAAACTGGTTGCACATGCCATGAAGCGGCCACTTGGTAAAATTAAGCTGTTAACAGCAAAAGATATTCGACAAATTTTGCTATCTAGTTTGTAAAAGCGAAAGAAATATATTTGTAAAACAAAAGATAAAAACGTGTATTCGCATTTTTGTGATGGTTTGTTTTTATCTTTTTTTGTTGGTTTAAGTTAAGGTTTAAAAAGATTTGTAAAAAATATTTTTTAAATTTTTTCATATTAAGTAAATTTATGTTATTTATTTGGACAAAAAGTATATGATTTTTTAGATGTTTCTTTTTTGGTGTTTGTTTTTACACGTAATGAGAAAGTGTGAAAATATATCTAAGTTATGTTTTGGATGTAAAAAATAAACTTCTCAATTGGATTACAAATATTACATTCCAACTAGTACAATGTGGAAATTTGTTGAATCTGTACCACAATGTGTAAGAGTGATGGTATAATGAAAAAAGTATGGATGCTAATAGAATTGTATAAAAACCAATAAAGAAGTGAGAAATGAATATGATTGAAGTGAAGAATGTTTATAAAAAATATCCAAATGGTGTACATGCCATCAATGGAATCAATATAAATATTGACTTTGGCGAGTTTGTCTATGTTGTTGGGCCATCTGGATCAGGGAAATCTACATTTATTAAGATGCTATATCGTGAAGAGAAGCCAACATCTGGCTCAATTATTATAAATGGGATTAATTTAACAACTTTAAAAGAGAGAAAAGTGCCATATTTACGCCGGAATTTGGGTGTAGTTTTTCAGGATTTTAAATTGTTGCCAAATTTGACAGTTTATGAAAATATTGCGTTTGCATTGGAAGTCATTGAAGAATCCCCAAGAAATATTAAACGTCGTGTGCTGGAAGTACTTGATCTGGTGCATTTAAAACAGCGAGCACGTAGTTATCCAAATGAACTTTCAGGAGGAGAACAGCAGCGGGTTTCTATTGCTCGATCAATTGTAAATAGTCCGAAAGTTTTAATTGCGGATGAACCAACAGGGAATTTGGATCCGGAAACGACATGGGAAATTATGGACACTTTTATGGAAATCAATCGCCGTGGGACTACAATTATTATGGCAACACATGATAAAGAAATTGTAAACAATATTAGAAATCGAGTTATTGTTATTGAAGGCGGTTTGGTTGTTAGAGATGAATTAAAGGGGGAATATGGTTATGAAGATTAGAACCTTTTTCCGCCATATTTTAAGCGCAGGTAAAAATACATTTCGAAACGGCTGGATGACTTTTGCTTCTGTCAGTTCAGTTGCTGTAACTTTACTTATTTTAGGGATTTTCCTTGTTGTGATGATGAACCTCAATTATTTTGTTAAAAACTTAGAAGAAGATGTTGAGATTCGTGCCCTCGTTGAAAATACAGCGACGACGGAAGATTTGGAAAGAATAGAAAAACAAATCAAAAATACACCTGGAGCTGCTTCAGTTGTTTTCTCATCAAAAACCGAAGAATTGGAAGCATTAAAGGAAAGTTTCGGTGAAGATGGTATGGATTTTGAATTGATAGAGCAGGAAAATCCGTTGAAAGATGTTTTTATTATTAAAGCAGAAGATCCGCGTGATACAGAAAAAATTGCTAAGCAAGTTGGAAAAATTAACGGAATTACAACTGTAAATTATGGGCAAGAGGAAATTAATAAATTGTTCAGCACAGCCGATTTGGCAAGAAATGTTGGTCTTGTATTAATTGCGGCATTGGCATTTACGACAATGTTTTTAATCTCAAATACCATTAAAATTACGATCTTTTCTAGAAGAAGAGAAATTGAGATTATGAAATTGGTAGGTGCGACAAAATGGTTTATTCGTTGGCCGTTTTTAATTGAAGGTTTATTTTTAGGGGTGATGGGATCAATGATTCCGATTGCATTGATCGCATGGACTTATACGAAGATTTATGAGGTTGTCGGTGGAAAATTAACCTTATCATTTTTAAGATTGCTTCCAACAGATATTTTTCTTTTCCAAGTTTCTACTGTATTGCTTTTAATTGGGGCAATCATTGGGATGTGGGGAAGTACAATGTCAATTCGCAAGTTTTTACGTAAATAATGAAAGGCGGCATATTTTATGGGGAGAAAAATGATCTTAAGTATTTTATCTTTTATGTTGGTGGTCGGGATTTCGTTAGATGTCTCAGCCAATGCGATTGAAGATAAAATTGACAATATTCGTGAAGAACAAAAGACAGTTTCTGGTGAAAAAGATGATGCGACACAAGAGTTGAATAAATTGCAAAAAAGTGAACAATCTTTAAAACAACAAATTGAGCAGCTTGATGTAAAAATTGGGGAAACAATTGATAATGTTCATTCAAAAGAAGAGGATGTAAAGAAAACAGAAAATGAAGTGAAGGAATTAAAAAAGGAAATTTCTGTACTTGAAGAAAAAATTCAAAAAAGAGACGAAGTAATTAAAAATCGTCTTATCGCACTGCAGGAAAATGGGGGTTCCATTTCTTTTATGAGTGTGATTTTAGGAGCAAACAGCATTGGAGATTTTCTTATGCGAATGTCTGCAGTGAATACACTCGTAAAAGCTGATCAGGATATTATGGGACAGCAGCAGTCTGATCAGCAAGAATTAAAGGAAACAAAAGTTCAAGTGGAAAAAAAGCTTGCACAGATTGAGGATAGTTTACAGCAGCTTAAAATCTTGCAATCTACTTTAGAATCTCAGCAGTCTGAAAAAAATGAAGCGCTGGAAGAATTGGAAAAACAAAGTAAAGAGGTTCGTGAGAAAATTTTATCCTTGGAAGAACAGGAAAAAGTATTGGCAGCACAGAAAAAGGCTGCAGAACGTGAATTGGCTGCTTGGAAAGCAGCACAAGCTGCAGCGGGTGAGAGTACGAGCCCTGGAGCTTATCCGACAGTAACTTCTGGTGATTTTATGCGGCCCGCAGTGGGTCCAGTTACGAGTGAATTTGGTTCTAGATGGGGTACCACACATTATGGGATCGACATTGGCAGTGGTGGTCAGCTTGGGAAGCCAATTGTTGCATCGGCGGAAGGGACTGTCATCAGTTCTTATCTTTCCCCTTCGTATGGAAATGTTGTATTTATTTCGCATAATATTCGTGGTCGCGTTTATACAACGGTATATGCACATATGCAAAGCCGAGGTGTATCAGAGGGACAGCGTGTTTCTAAGGGACAATATATTGGAACGATGGGTTCAACTGGTTACTCAACTGGCGTGCATTTACACTTTGAAATCCATGAAGGTTTATGGAACAATAGCAAATCCAACGCGGTAAATCCGAGAAAATATGTCAATTTTTAGGATGTATTTATAGTATTCTAACAGCCTAATTGTCTGATTTATCAATAATTATTTTTATTTAGAATATCTGGATGTAAATGGAAAAAGAGTTTTGTAGCGAAAAATATGGCAGGTGAAAAATTTATTGTAGAAGAATGATTTTGGGCTTGTCACTCTTAATTCAAGTGATTGGAATCATGTATTGAGTCCATTGATTCAATAAAGTTTGAAAGTAAATTTTTCTGATTTCATATAAATGAGCCGATTTTTCTGTAAAAAGCATCTTCTTCAGGTTGAATTTGAGTTTTATTAGCTTGAATTTTATCTGAAAGATGCTTTTTTGCATAAATAAAGGTTATTTGTTTCAGTTTACAAGAGGATCAATAAATCTTCTATTTGTTATCATTTTCTTATGTTAGAAATAGATCATGCATATAAAACTTTGCTATAATTAAGAGGTAGTACTGAAGGAGGGAATTTATTTGAAGAAAACAATGGGAGGATTTGAAGGTTTTAATTTTTCCATGCCAAAAAATGCAAAGAGGGTCATGATAAAAACGGTTTTGATTATTGATGTGATCTTATTACTTGTGTTTGTCTTGGCAAATAAATTTTTGTTATATATTCCATATGATTGGACATTTTTATTTCCGATTGCTTCTGTATTTATTGTGGTCAACGCTTTTTTATTGCTACCATTTTGGTTGGGTGCAAAACGAGGTTTGGTGTTATCCGTTATTATTTTACTCATTGCACTTGCCATTCCGCTTTATTCTTCCAGTATTTTCCAGTATGAAAAGCTGCGTGCGCTGGCAGGAGAAATCCAGGAGGAAACATTTGAAACTGATTTGCAGCTTGTTGACTTAAATAAACTGCCAATCATTCATGCCGATTTGGCTAGAAATCTAGGAGAGAAAAAGCTCGGTGAAATTGCATCACTTGGTTCGCAAGTTGTTGCTGGAAATTTCACTTTGCAGCAAATTGCCGGGGAATTATTTTATGTTGCACCGCTTGAGCATGCTGGATTTTTTAAATGGTTTCAAAATCGTTCTGGTACGCCAGGATACTTAATGGTAAATGCAACTAAGGAAAATGATGCGCGCTTGGTTACAGAGTTAGATGGTAAACCACTGAACTTAAAATATTTGGAAAGTGCTTATTTGGGCTCAGAAATCAACCGCTATGTGTTTGGTCAAGAAAATAAGCTTGGCATTCAAAATTACTCATTTGAATTGGATGACAGTGGTCGCCCATACTGGATTGTTTCACTTTATGAGAAAAGTGTTGTCCTTGGCGGAAATAAAATTGTTGGTACTTTGATTGTTGATGTTCAGACAGGTGAAACAAAAAAATATTCGGTAGAAGATACGCCAGAATGGGTCGATCGAATTCAACCTAAAAGTGTTGTAACGGAGCATTTACAAGATTACGGTATGCTGGTTCACGGGCCATTTAACTTTAGCAATAAGGATAAAGTACGTTTGACAGAAGGAATGCAAGTGCTTTATAACGGAAGTGAGTGTTTCTATTATTCCGGTGTAACCTCTGTGAATCGTGATGAGAGTCTAGTTGGGTTTTATTTAACAAATACACGCACGGGCGAAACGACGATGTATAAAGTGACAGGTGCTATTGAATCAGCTGGTGTTACCTCAGCAGAAGGCAAAGTGCAACAATATGGCTATCGAGGTACCTATCCGATTTTAATTAATTTACAAAAACAACCAACTTATTTTATTACATTGCTTGATAAAAAAGGTCTAATTAAGAGCTATGCTTTTGTAAATGTGGAAAATTACAATGTGGTTGGTGTTGGTGAAACACTTCAGCAGGCTTATGATGATTATGTTGAGATTTTATCACGTGATTCGGGATTAAATTTTTTAGAAAATGCAATGCAGGTCGAATTGGAAGGAACAATTGATCGAATCGGAATGGTAATGAAAAACGATACAACCATTTATTTGTTTACTTTGGAAGGCAATCCGATTACTTTTATTGGTACAACTGAGAAAAATCAAACGATTGCACTTGCCAAAGCTGGAGATCGAGTAAAAATTACGTATATTGAAGATTTGTTGGATACAATTACGATTTCAACTTTTGAAAATTTGACGATTCAGGAACAGCAAAATGCATTGCAAAAAGAGGATGTCACTCATTTGCCAAATGCGGCTCAAAACGAGGGAATAAAAGATCAAGCATCCGAGTCTGAAAGTAAAAATGAATCTGAAGTAGATTCAAAGGGATTAACTGAAGCAAAATAATATATAATGAAGTCAGATATTGTTTGGGCGATATACATTGTAAAAGCGTCGAGATCTATTTTGACAACTATTTTTGTCAAAATATAAATTTCTCGGCGTTTTTATAATAGGTTTTTGCACCCTTGGCTTTTCCTTTTTCATATACTGCAAACAGAATGGAAAAGGGAGAGGGATGAATGATGTTAAAAAAATTATTTGGTAAAAAAAATAAAAAAGAAAATCAAGCGCCCTCCATCTTGTCACAACAAGAAAATTTAAATATGCAGCCATTAAATTGTCTGCAAGATTTTTATCATAACGGTCGTGCGCCATTTGTTTTTGACCCGTCTTTTTCAAATCCAAACTACAGACAAACTTTTCCAACTCCACATGCTCTTTGGTATGCAAATGAAGCAACTGCTGGACATCCGTCTTTTCAAGCCTTTTTTCCAGATGCTCACTTGGGTATGACAGCATCATTACGAAATACACACACTGCATGCCATTTTTCAAATACTGATCATTTTGGGTTTTCAGATCTACCAGAGCAAGAAAATGTGCTACCTTCATCGCCACGTGTTATCTATGTTGAAAATCGTTATGAGGATAAGAATCTATATATACCACCCATGGATATTGAACGGTCTGATTTGCATGATACAGAGGACAGACATACAGAGTATCATGATGAATCAGGAGAAAATAATACAGAGCAGATGGATTTTCAAACCAGATTAAAGCACTTGGAAAATACAGAAATATATGGTGTGCGCGTGAACGGTCAAAATTATGGTTATCATTTTGGTTTCCATGATCCAAATTGTGAGATTCCAGCCTATCAGAAAGAAAAGGTACAGATGAACCATGTGAAAATTGGTGAAATGAAAGATCAAATTATTGCGCTGCATATATGGAATGATGCCAAAGATGCGGAGACTTTACAACAGGTTCAGACCATTTATGTCAGAATAGACAGAATTGATGCGCTGATTTTGTATGCGAATCAGGATACATTTGATTTACAAGATACAAAAAATGAAGGATGGCATTTACAATTGATTCAAGATCAGAAGAAGCGGACATTTAAATTGCATACTTTAAATGAAACCTATTTGTTAAAAGAGATTCATTGTGAAAGCGATATTTTTGGAAAAATTCGTGTGGATTATAAAGTGATTGGAGTAGGTACAGATGATTTTATTTTGGCTTATCAATTTGAACAAAAGCAGTCTGGAGAAACCGCTCGTATTTATAAAGAGAAATTGAAGATTTATATCCCAGTAGATAAGGTTGTCTCATTGGAAACAAAAGTATAAAATAAAGCTTGTGCGATTTGAAAATCAAATTTTTACGTATTAAAATTGAAGTGTGAAGTAATATATGATTTTACTTTGTGAAAGATGAGGCTAAATTTATTATTTACTATGGGAGGAATACAAATGGAAAATATTATGATGTCAATTTTTCGTGTGGAAAGTCAAGCTTATCAAGCATTTTCTGAATTGAAAAGGGATCCAAGCAATCAATCTTATACGATTTCTCAGGCGGTAATTATAAAGAAAGAAAATGGACAATTAACTTCTTGTGATGCTTTTGATACTGGTATTGAAACAATGGATGATTCCATAAAAGGTGGTTTGCTTGGTAGTTTAATTGGTATTCTAGGTGGCCCATTTGGGATGCTTCTTGGCGGTGGCATTGGATTATTAATCGGTGCAAATTCAGATCTAGATGACAAGATGGAAAACGCTTCGCTATTAGAAAATGTGGCCAATCGCTTGGAAGATGGTGATGTAGCGTTAATGTTACTGGTTCAGGAAACAAATGAAGCTTTCTTGGATGCGAAACTTTCAGCTTTTGATACGACAACGCTGCGTTGGGACGCTGCAGTTATTAAACAAGAGGTTGAGGAAGCAGATATGATTCGAAAGCAATTGGCGGATCAGTTGCGTAAAACACTTAGAAGCCAAAAATCTGAGAAACGTAAGCAGTCAATTGAAGAAAAAAAGCAGGAGATCAAACAAAAATTTGAGCAAATTAAGAAAAAAATTAAATCCGAATAATTAAATTATTTCATATTTCCATGTTATGATAGCAGGTAATTTTTTACCTGCTTTTTCTACAAAAACAAACATTTTCTTTCATTATTTGTAAAGAAGAGGTTGTGCTTTTAGAACAGACATGCTATACTTACTTTCGTGAGATAAATTTGTTACCAACGCAGTGTTTCGTTTCGAGTTAAACGGGGCATTGCGTTTTTTCTTATTGTGCAAATGAATTCTTATGCGGATGAAAGGACATTTTAGATCAATTCCAGATACGAAAGCATGCGTTTTACTATGTATGTTAAAAAAATTTCCATTTACCCAATTGACAGGAATTCCCTTTAGATCAGAAAAAATTGAAAAGAATAAATGAATATTTGACTTCATTCTTAAATTACATGATATTGGGAAAAGAGTTAATTTGAAATTTTTCTATTAAGTGTTAAATTCATGATTGTCATTGCATTTTGTTTATTTTTTCATAAGTAAAGTATAAGATGAAATAAATCGTGATTTATACTAAGAATTTTAGTTGTTGGATAAAGAAAAGATTTGGTAAGCTATCCTTTTGGTGTGCAGTTGCTTTAGAAGGCGATACGGTGCAGATTGTTTGATGCATGTATATTTAAAGTTAGTTTATTTTATTAAAATTTAATTTTATAATATTTTATGATAAATTTATAATAAAACTGATGATTTAGTAAAAAAAGTCGTGCCAAGAACTTTCTGAGAAAATTCCAGAAATAGTATCCATATAGACAAGGTCTTTTTCATACACTCATACAGAGATGGGAGGAAAAGATAATGTTTTATAAAAATGCATTGCGGCAGACGATTGAACATAGTATGGATGTTTTGTTTTCTGATGTACAGGAAAGTAGTTTCATGGAAAATTATGCTGTGGCTCGTTTTTTTTTCAAGAAGAAAATCCAATATAAAAGTTTGGATACTCAAGTATTAAAAGTGAAATGTAAGCTTCGTGTACTTCGTATTTGCACAATTTTAGAGGAAACAGTGGTAGAATATGTACTCTTTTATACTTTTTTATTGAAAAAAGAATCTTGCATATATCAGGAGGAAGGACAATTTTGTCACTGTGCAGTTTTTACAAAAGGGATTCTAATAAAGGATGCATCAATGGAGAAGGAAGGATATTTAGAAGAACAATTATTATTAATAGATTGTTTTAATTACGAAGACATAAATTTTTCCAAACAACCAGAAAAAATACAGCATATGCGCGAGCCCAATCAACAACGTGGCGGATATGATGCACTGGCGGCTGTAAAGTATGCAGAGCGATACTGGAATGACCACCATTTTGCCTATCCGGTTTTTGCAAATGACTGTACAAACTTCATTTCACAATGTTTATATGCTGGAGGAGCAAAAATGCATGGAGAAAGTCGTACATCTGGATGGTGGATAAGAAATGGGAGTTGGAGTTATTCTTGGACAACTGCCCATGCGCTTTATCTATATTTAAAACATGCAAAAAGTGGTTTGCGTGGTGTTTTTGTATCCGATCCGAGGGAACTGTTGCTGGGGGATATTATATGTTATGATTTCGAAGGGGACGGTCGCTTTAATCATACGACGATTGTTGTCAATAAAAACGCTGAAGGTGAGCCATTTGTTAATGCACATACAACAAATAGTAGACAACGTTTTTGGAGCTATACAGATTCAACTGCTTATACGCCAAATATTCAATATGCATGGATTCAAATTCATATATGAAGGAAGGAAAAAACTATGCCGATTCATGTTGTTTTATATCAGCCGGAGATTCCGGCAAATACAGGGAATATTGCAAGAACCTGTGCAGGTACGGATACAGCACTTCATTTAATTCGTCCGTTAGGCTTTCGAACCGATGATAAAATGTTAAAGCGTGCTGGTTTAGACTATTGGGTACATGTAAATCTTACATATTATGACAGCATAAATGAGTTATTTGATCAGTATCCAGATGGGAAATTTTATTTTATTACAAAATTTGGAAAAAAATGTTATAGTGACTGTGATTATTCAGATTTTACGACGAATATTTTTTTTGTTTTTGGAAAAGAAACGAAAGGTTTGCCAAAGGAATTAATTGAAGAATATAAAGAAAATACGTTGCGGATTCCTATGACAGAAAAGATTCGTTCTTTAAATTTATCCAATACAGCCTGTGTGTTAATTTATGAAGCGCTACGTCAGCAAGCATTTGGAAATCTATGTTAAACCAATTTATTATTTTCATGTGCAGTGATATAAGTATTTACATAATTCATATACGCTTTGATCAGTTATCGACATATTATGTGTAATTTGATTATTTTTTAAGTGTTTATTATGAGGGAGGAATCTGACTAGAAAAAAGGAGTTGTTATATTTGGTAAGGGAGTATAAAGTAATTCTGTATTTTTTTATTTATTGCTCAAACGTTTTTTTACTTACTTGAATGAAGTATGTGTAAAATAAAATAAAAACCGTTAGCATAAGCTAACGGTTTTTAAGGACCTTTAGGAATTGTCCTTAACAGAGAGAGAGTCTATGAACTGGACTGTAATTTGGGGGTACAAAATACAATCAATCCATAAGGGTTAAGATGATATGATTTCATTTTAATTAGGATCATGTTTCATCTTCATAATGTATTATAACATGAATTTTACAGAATGGAAGAACCAATATATGTATAATTTTTGAATTATATATGCATAAAATTTGAATAATAAACTTTTCCTAGGTTTTTTTAGAAAAACTAGGAAAAATACAAGGACTAAGACGTTCAAAAAGTAAAAATTGAGGAATTTCGGTTAGTTTAAGGTTACCGAAATCCTCTGTTTGCTATCAGAAAAATTATTGATTTAGTTGTTTTTTAAGAAGGATAGCTTCATTTGATAAAAAATTTAGGAGCAGTTTTTGAAAAATCTCAAGCTTTTCATACATACATGTTTTATATTGTGTGAAAAAGTCTTATATTTTCTAATGAAAGTATAAGAAAAAGATACAAATTGATATAAATTTTTCTGGTCATTGTTGTTGTAAAACAATGAAAGGAAATTCTATGCACTAAAATAATCTGTAAAATACAATGCTTGGATAGACACATTTGTTAAATAAAGAAAAATCCTCCACCCCAGCCCCTGCGACGATTGCGTCTGCCAAAATTGCAGCAACAACAATCATTTCTTTGACATTTACAGCAAGTTTTGCATTGTTCATATTCACATTTTGCACGTTCTAAGCAACACTCATAGTCATGCTGTAAACAAGCCAGCTGTCTTTTGTATTGTTGCTCACAGCAATGCACCTGCTGTTCATATCGACAACGGCATTGATCTAAGCAAATTCGTTCACATGCGTTATCACAGTTACATCCACAATTTGTGTTACAATTGCAAGTGCACGTACATTCACATCTGTTGATTGATTCATTGATTACTCCTTCTGTATCAGACTCATTTCCATTGGAAGTAGATTGGCAATTTTCTCCCTCGTTATTTCCACCGTTTTGGTTTTGAAAAAATAGGCATGGATTGTCTCGTCTGCCTTGGAAATTTTGATAGTAAGTCATTGTTCTCCTCACCCTTTCTTTAAAATAAAAAGATTTATATGATACTCTATAAATTATGCATGCAAGGACAAAGGGGAAATAGGTCATGTGCCAAAATATGTATGTGAATCTATAAGCGAAAAGTCATTTATTTTGTTTTTGATTGTTACAAGTAAATAAATAACAATCCGTTGACTCTATTGGTCAGCGGATTGTTAAAAGTTTCATTCAATGAATGAGATGAAGGAATGTTCCTCCAAACATATACAAAAAATAATTTAGCAACCACAGTTTTGTTGAACGCAGCATTGTTCCACTTCATTGGAAACTGTATGCGGATAATGATTTTGTAGTTGATACATATGATGATGGATCATTTTTGTGTGGCTTGGGAAAATATGTGGCACAATGGTTGTTTCATACGTATGCACCACTTTTTCTTGTACAGGATGACAGACAGGTGGTGCAATATTGGTTTTTGTTCCACAGTTATATCCTCCCATTGTCTGCATTTGCGTATTTGTAGCGCATGGTTGGATTGGCAGACAATTTGTTGTGTTCATCATTTGATTTTGGCTGTAACAGCCACACCCTTTTTGAAACGTATTTCCTTGAAACATTTTCATCCATCCTTTCGTTTATTCGTTGATTCTCAAGTAGTATATGGCAAAGATTAGGAATGTGTATAAACGTTTCCCCAATTTTGATAAAAGAAGTCATATCCAAATCAAATTGGGAACAAAATGAAAAGGTTGAGTGTTTGGAAGATCATGGATATACTCTTGAATGGGAATGGAAAAAGAAAGGATTTAGAAGGAGGAACAAAAAGCCGAGGTAGACTTTTCATATTTGATCTACTTTTGAGGAAACTACTTATGGAAAGAAAATGGTGATCATATTTTTAACTCAATTTCAGCAGAAGTCGCTCATCCTCTATAAGTGGGTGATAAATATCGTTTTAGTATAAGGGCTATCTTTGGTA
>ERZ1643249.1067-NODE-1067-length-28428-cov-6.076305_pt1 | contig 28428 bp, 21 predicted proteins | sample MGYA00579263_ERZ1643249 | MGnify/ENA primary metagenome ERZ1643249 (study PRJEB29033, sample SAMEA4952264) | chicken gut metagenome | biome: Broiler Chicken; feature: Gastrointestinal Tract; material: Caecum | place: Ireland | collected 2018 | study: Broiler...
GACTGGAGGAAGGAAGGGCAGAAGGCTTTAAACAGGGGATAGAACAGGGAATAGAGCAGGGAGAAGACAGAGCGCTTCTTCTGATGAAGAAGCTGCTGGAATCAGATCGCATGGAGGATTTGCAAAGAGCCCTGCGAGACAGAGACTATCAGAAGAAATTGATGAAAGAACTGAATATTTTATAAGAATACATCAGAAAAACGTGAAGAAAAACGGCGCCGGTATACAGTGGACAGGGTTCTGCTGTGTGCAGGGCGCTGTTTTATTGTGTGAAAACGGTATGATTTTGCCGTCGTGCTGTTCCCATGCGGCAGGCTCCCATTTATTTTTTTATTTTTCATGTATCCAATCCCCTCATTATATGGTCTAATAAGTAGAATGTACATTCCACTGATACGAAGGAGGTTCAGGATGGAACGGGACAAGACAGAAAAACTTATTTTCCGGGCCAGAAACGGAGACGCGGACGCATTTGTGGAACTGATGGAAGGGTATAAACAGTCCATGTATAAAACGGCAAAGGCCTGGCTTATGCGGGAAGAGGATGTGGCGGACGCCATATCAGAGACGATTCTTGACTGCTTTGAGCATCTGGATGCTTTAAAGGAACCACGGTATTTCGGCACCTGGCTGGTAAGGATTCTGCTCAATAACTGCAGCAATATAAGAAAACAGAATCAGAAATACGGGCCGGCGGCCGGGCCGGAGATGCTGGAAAGAAACGCGGACCTGAGAGGCAGCAGTGAGGAGGAGGATAACAGGACATTCCTGGAATATCTGGAGCCCTTAAACGAAGAGGACAGGAGACTGATGATTTTGTTCTATGTGTGGGGATTTCGAACCAGGGAAATAGGAGAGCTGCTGCACTGGAAAGAGGCCACGGTGAAAGCCAGACTTCAGCGGGGAAGGGAGAAGATCAAGAAAAGCTTTTTCCCACTGGTGGTATAGAGAGGAGGAAGACAGATGCGTAAAAACGAAAACAGAATTTTGAATCAGGATCTTGTGATTCCGGAAGAGACACAGCGGAAGATAGAGGCAGCCTATGATATTGTGCGGGCCCGAAACAGAGCGGCGCAGGACGGACGGAAAAAAATTTCCTGTCCCAGACGTGTATGGAAACCCTCTGCGGCAGTTGTGCTGGCGGCTGCCATGATTCTGATCTGCGGTCTGGGCGTCGCGGCGGCGGTCGGCCATTTTACAAAGCAGGTGGAAGAAACCGACAGCACTGCCAGCTATACCTTTGAGGTCAATTATGAGCTGAAGCCGGTGGAGGTGACGGCGGTTCCGGAGTATCTGCCGGAAGATATGACAGTGGCAGACGGAGGCAAATACGGTTCCGGGAAGGAGGATGGAAGGAATATCACTGTCTGGGCCATGAATATGGCAGATATTGATTATTACTGCCGGACAATGGACTTTACCGGAGTGGAGAAGGTGGAAAAAACCACGATTCAGGGTATGGAGGCCCATCTGATTACCTATCAGGATGCGGAAAAATACCGGAAGTCAAAGGACATTTATCTGTTTAATCCCGAAGACGGCTATGTGCTCTGGGTGTGGGGAGACTATGCAGTCTCCATGGATGAGCTTGCGAAGGTGGCTGAGGGCCTGACGATTACGGTGACGGAAAATCCGGAACTGGCCTATATGACAGAGGAAGAGAAGACGGAGGAAGCGCGGCTTGAGAAAGAGGCTCAGGAAGCCTGGGAGGCTGCGGTAGACCGCGGCGTGGCGCCGGAAGATATTACAGCTGTGGGAGAGACTCTGGATGCGCTATATCTCACAGGCGCCAGCTACACGGTGGAAGAAGCGGCCTTTTACGACAGCCTCTATGAGGTGCCCGGGTATAATCCGGAGGGAGTCTGCGACAGGGAAGAGCTGGAAGCCTGGCTGAATGAGGACGGCACCCATAAGCCTTATCTGCGTTCCACACTGGATGAAAACGCGCGAATCGTGGAGGAGAAAGAGATGGGAGTGAAGTTCCTGGCTGTAACGGCGACGGTACGCCAGGAGAAGGCTTACGACCCGGAATGGGACAACGGAACGCCCTTTGACGCGGTGCTGGTCCGCCTGGAGGAAAATGAAGACGGCCGGCCGGTGCCGGCTCCGGAGCGTTATGCCGCAGTTCCCGGTGAAGACTATGACCTTCAGATGGAAGGCAGATGTTTTTATCTGAATCAGACGGCAGACACCATGAACGATCCGCAGTATTTCTGGCGTCATATGGAGGCGGGAGACAGCCAGACCTACACCATGGTCTTTGCGGTGGATGAGGATTTGGCGGAGAATCAGGAAGAAAATCAGAATCTGGTGCTGATATTTAACGGAACCGGAAATGATCCGGAGAATCCCAGATACAGCGCGCTGTGGTAAAGCGGTAAAAGCAGCGTCGGTGTTCCGGAGGCGTATTGCCCCTTGTACACCGGCGCTGTCCCGTGAAAAAGGCTCTCTGCCGGAATTTGCTGTGAGAACAGAGATTCCTGCAGGGAGCCTTTTTCAATTTACGTTATAAAGGGCTTCCGGCCTTGTTGACAAAGGACTGGCAGTCGGTACATTCCGCCTTTGTCGGGTTCATCTCATGGGTTCCCACCTGGATCTTGTTGAGGGTGCAGTAGTTTTCTTTCTGCGCGTGATAAGCGCAGTTGCTGACTGTACAGGCAATGCATTCATTTTTGTTTGTCATCATGATAATTTCCTCCTTTTTTGCGGTCTGCCTCGGCAGACTATGAGATACAGCTTTAGTATGTCTTGAATTGATTTTTTTATAAGTGGAAAATATCTGTCGGAAAAATTTTTGAATATGAGTCCATACAGGTCAGATCAAAAAGAGCAGCGACGCTGTAAAAATCAGCTGTCTCTGCCCATCTATGTAATCGGGAGGAGCCCCGTTGTTTTTAGTCGAAGCTGGTCGGCACCGAAGCAGCACCGGCAGCCCCTTTTGTTTTATCTGATGGTATTATCATACAGTACGGTTGTGACTAATATGTGTCTGGACTCTTAATAAAAAATTGAGGAAGTCTAAAATATTTCTAAACTGCAGAAAAGGATTGAAAAGCCTGCAAAATCCGGGAAAAATCTGCAAATACCCAAGCTGAGATGCTCACAGGGACTGATGTGTCTGCGCCATCTGCTTAACCTCGGGGACAGCCATCAGCACCGGATAAAGGAGCAGAGAGATTATCAGTCCGCTGACGCCTTGAATCAGATTGGCTGGAACACTGGCAAGCGCGCCGGCTGGCCCATACAGAAAGGACTCACACAGAAAATAGCCTCCAGCTACCAGAAAAATATCTACGACGCCGCCTGCCGCCACCGCAGGATAACGGAATCCAGGTATCTTTCCGGCTTTTTGGTAGATCAGCCCGCAGAACAGAGCAATCAGGCCCTTGATGACGAAGGTAACCGGCACATACACAAAATATCCGCCCAGCAGGTCAGCCAGCGCAGAGCCGATTCCTGCGGCCAGAAAACCGGAAGAAGGACCGAGAATCACGCCGGACAGAATGACCAGGGCGTCCCCGGGATGAATATATCCGCTGGTTCCGGGAGTGGGGATTCGGACAGCCATGGTGGCTGCAAAGGTAAGGGCTGCAAACAGAGCAGCAGTTACATGTTTTTTCAGATTGTCTTTCATAGTTATCAGCCTCCTCGTAGTCTCCGGCGCGCACCAGGCCTGGCAGGAACGCAGTCCGGATGTCAGCTATACTGTACACCCAAAATGGCATGAATAAAATGGTCAGTTTTAATAAAAATGACCATACCAGTTTGGAAGAGATATATCTGTAGGCGGTGTTTTCAAGGAGGAAAACAGCGCTTGCAGCTGTGTCTTTTTCGTCAAATGTCAGTCAAATCACAAAAATCCGCCTGGTTTCAGGCGGGTTCTCTACATCCGGAAAATAAAAAAGCCCTTGAAAACCAAGGACTTTTAGAAAAGCTGGAAAAGAGACTTGAACTCTCGACCCCTTCATTACGAGTGAAGTGCTCTACCGACTGAGCTATTCCAGCTTGCTTTCGTCAGCATTTGATATTATACTGGATAAAAATGATTTTGTAAAGAGGAAATTTCTATGAATCTTAAATTTTTCGGTAGATTTTGCAGTAGATTATTCAGCAGCTGCCAGAAGAAAACAGCAAGGAAGACAGGAGAGAAAGCAGCGGAGAAATTCGCAGAGAAAGCGGCAGAGAAAGCCGGCAGGAGATTTTATATTCATCCTGCCGCAGCGGCTGCAGGAATTCTGGTTTTCTGTCTGCTGGCGGGGTGCCAGAGAGAGGAGAGCGGCAGTCTGTCTGTTTCCGCGCTGCCGGCGCAGCTGGGAGAGACGACGGAGAAGGAAATGAAAAGACAGGAAGAACTGGAGGCCCAGATGGAAGAACAGGAAGAAATGGAAACGCAGGAGACGGCACAGACAGCAGACCAGGAGGAAGAAGAGATTGCAGATGTGGTTTCGCCTGCCGGTTATCTGGTAGCCATTGACGCCGGTCATCAGTCAAGAGGAAATTCAGAACAGGAGCCGGTGGGACCGGGAGCTTCTGAGACGAAGGCAAAAGTGGCAGGAGGAACCGCCGGAGCCGCCAGCGGTCTGAAAGAATATGAGCTGACTCTGCAGGTGTCTCTGAAGCTGAAGGAAGAGCTTCTGAGCCGGGGGTATGAGGTTTTGATGATACGGGAGACGAATGATGTGGATATCAGCAACGCGGAACGTGCCCAGATGGCCAATGAAGCAGGCGCAGACGCTTTTCTGCGGATTCACGCAGACGGTTCAGAGGACAGTTCAGCCAGCGGAATCATGACGATCTGCCCTACGCCTGACAATCCATATACGCCGGGGATTTATGAGAGCAGCCGCGCGCTGTCAGACGCGGTCCTGGACGCCATGGTCAGTGCCACAGGAGCGAGAAAACGAAATGTCTGGGAGACGGATACCATGAGCGGTATCAACTGGTGCCAGATTCCGGTGACGATTGTGGAGATGGGATTTATGACGAATCCGGAGGAAGACCTGCTGATGGCCTCGGAGGAATATCAGGAGAAGCTTGTGCAGGGAATGGCTGACGGCCTGGATGTTTATTTTGGAATCAGCAGATAAAAAAGAACAGCACCCGCAGGAATCCGGATATGATATCCAGACCCGCCGGCGCTGTTTTTCTGCCAGAGGGATTTCAGCAGGCAGTTTGTTCCCTTTACGGCAGTTTCATCAGCTTCATCACTGCACCGTGATCTGACACATTTTCATGGCTTCCAAAGCGTTTTCGTGGCTTGCCGGAGTCACGCCTGCGCAGAGGGAGGCGGTGACGGTGATGGGAAGCTCCGGAAAGAACGCTTTCAGCAGCAGTGCATTGGAAATGACACAGATATCGGTGCAGACTCCGATAATCTCCACGGAATCCAGGCCTTCCGGGTAGTGCTCCGCAAGATAAGCGGGAAGTTCCTTACAGCCGAAGGTCAGCTTGTCAAAGACAGGAGCGTTTCTTTCCACCCGCAGCCTTTCCAGCTCCGACGCCAGTTCCCAGCCGGTGGTTCCCCTGACGCAGTGGGGAACGGGCAGGTTCTTTCCTTCCTGAGTCTCCATATAGTTTTCAAAATGGGTATCCCGGGTAAAGATTACGTCACCGTCAAAATTTTCGGCTTTCTGAACGACGGCGGGAAGGATCTTTTCCGCCTCCTTTGTGCCGAGGGCTCCGTCGATAAAATCATTCTGCATATCAATCACAAGAAGAAGTTTTTTCATGGTCTCTGTCTCCCTTGCAGTTTTTTAGAGCAGCGTCATTTCAGGGTAATGCTGCCATTTCAGGATAAGGCTGTTTATGGGCTGGTTTAGGGCTGTTTTTGGACTATTTCAGATCAAGTTCTACCGGACAGTGGTCTGAGCCAAAGATTTCTGTATGGATTTTTGCGTCTTCCAGACGGTCCCGCAGACGTTCGGAGACCAGAAAATAGTCGATGCGCCAGCCAGCGTTCTTCTCTCTGGCTTTAAAACGGTAAGACCACCAGGAATAGATTCCTTCCGCGTCCGGATAAAAATAGCGGAAGGTGTCGATAAAGCCGGATTCCAGCACATGGGTCATTTTAGCGCGCTCTTCGTCAGTGAAACCTGCGTTCTTCCGGTTGGTCTTGGGATTTTTCAGGTCAATTTCCTGATGAGCCACATTCAGGTCGCCGCACCAGATAACAGGCTTCTCTTCGTCCAGCTTCTGGATGTAGGCGAGAAAATCATCTTCCCACTTCATCCGGTAGTCCAGACGCTTCAGTCCATCCTGTGAATTCGGCGTATACACAGTGATAAAATAAAAATCGGGGTATTCCAGCGTAATTACGCGGCCTTCATGGTCGTGTTCTTCGATTCCGATTCCATAGGAGACGGACAGAGGCTCTTCTTTTGTAAAAATGGCGGTGCCGCTGTATCCCTTCTTTTCCGCGTAATTCCAGTACTGATGATAGCCGGGCAGATCCAGTGCAATCTGCCCTTCCTGAAGCTTGGTCTCCTGCAGACAGAAAATGTCTGCGTCAAGCTTCTGAAAGTCTTCCATAAAATTTTTACCCATGCAGGCCCGCAGGCCATTTACATTCCATGAAATAAGTTTCATAATATCCTCCCTGCAGCCGCCGGAATATCCTGCCTGCCCCCGCCGGAAATTCGGAAGCAGCGCCGAACTGCCGATACCAGAGTAAGCGACAGCGCGCGGGACAGATGGAGTGAACAGCGGCTTGATCTTTGCTTGCATTTTACATATAATAAGTGTATTATAATAAGTCCGTGCCGGAAAGTAAAGGCTTAGAAGAGGAGAATAGAATTATGAAAAAAATACTGGATCAGATTACCGCGGCGGTATCCGGGGCGTTTGAGGCAGCCGGATATGAGGCAGAATACGGAAAGGTGACGCTTTCCAACCGTCCGGATCTGTGTGAATATCAGTGCAACGGGGCGATGGCGGCAGCGAAAAAATATCACTGCGCGCCTATTCAGATTGCGTCTAAAGTGGTGGAGAAGCTGCAGGCAGAGGAGATGTTTTCTGAGGTAAACGCAGTGAATCCCGGTTTTTTGAATCTGAAACTGTCTCCGGAATTTGTGAGGGACTATCTTCAGAGTATGCAGGAGGATGACCGTCTGGGCTGTGAGAAGACGGAGAATCCGAAGACGATTATCATTGATTACGGCGGACCCAATGTGGCGAAGCCTCTTCATGTGGGCCATCTGCGCTCTGCGATTATCGGAGAGAGCGTAAAGCGGCTGGGACGCTATGCGGGCCATAAGGTGATTGGAGACATTCACCTGGGAGACTGGGGGCTTCAGATGGGTCTGATTATTACAGAGCTCAAGCGCCGGAAGCCGGAACTGGTGTACTTTGACGAAAATTACACAGGGGAATATCCGAAAGAGGCACCCTTTACCATTTCTGAGCTGGAGGAGATCTATCCGGCAGCCAGCGCCCGTTCCAAGGAAGACGAGGCCTATAAGGAAGAGGCCATGCACGCCACCTATCTGGTGCAGCACGGGCACAGAGGCTACCAGGCTATCCTGCAGCATATTCTGAATGTGTCTGTAACAGATTTGAAGCGCAATTATGCGAACCTGAATGTGGAATTTGATCTCTGGAAGGGTGAGTCTGACGCGCAGCCTTATATTCCGGAGATGGTAGAACGTCTGAAAAAAGAAGGCTATGCTTACGAGAGCAATGGCGCCCTGGTGGTAGATGTAAAAGAAGACAGCGACACCAAGGAGGTTCCGCCCTGCATGATTCTGAAATCGGACGGCGCCTCTCTTTACACGACCACGGACCTGGCTACTCTGGTGGAACGCCGGAAGCTGTTCGATCCGGATGAAGTAATTTACGTGGTGGACAAGCGTCAGGAGATGCATTTTATCCAGGTATTCCGCTGCGCCAAGAAGACAGGCATCGTGAAGCCGGAGACAGAACTGAAATTCCTGGGCTTCGGCACTATGAACGGCAAGGACGGCAAGCCCTTTAAGACCCGTGACGGCGGTGTGATGCGCCTGGAATATCTGATTGCGGATATTGATGAGCAGATGTACCAGAAGATTTCGGACAATCCGGATATTTCACCGGAGGAAGCAAAGGAGACCGCGAAGATCGTGGGCCTTTCCGCAATCAAGTATGGGGATTTGTCCAACCAGGCGTCCAAGGATTATGTTTTCGATGTGGACAGATTCACGTCTTTTGAGGGAAATACAGGCCCCTATATTCTGTATACGATTGTCCGGATTAAGTCTATTCTGAATAAGTATCAGGCGCAGGGCGGCGTTCTGGAAAAGGGCCGGATTCCGGCGGCAGAGAACGAGAGCCAGAAGGCGCTGGAACTGATGCTGGCCCGGTTTAACGGCGTGCTGGAAAATGCTTTTGAGGAGCTTGCTCCCCACAAGGTCTGCGCCTATATCTATGAGCTGGCCAACAGCTTTAACAAGTTTTATCATGAGACAAAGATTCTGGGTGAAGAGAATGAAGAAAAGAGAGCGGGTCTTGTCGCGCTCCTTCAGCTGACGAAGCGCGTGCTGGAGACCTGTATCGATGTGCTGGGATTTGAGGCACCTGACCGAATGTAGGCGGCTTTGCCTGTCTGCGTGTCCGTCCCTTCTCTCACAGGCGTATGTCCGGATCGGACCTGAAGGTCCGTCCCGGCCACACACCTGTGCGCGAAGAGGCCGTACACGTCAGACAGGCAAAGCCTTTGTTTTGTCTAAGACAGAGAGGCAGAGAAATGCCGTCTCCTGCTTCAGACAGCACAGGCGGCAGGAGCGCCGGCTCCATGAGAGGGGCACATATGAAGCCTAGGCTGGCTGGCTTTTCGTTTTATTTTTCTGGATCGCGGTGAATCTTCGTGCCGGCCGGTAATAGACCAGGGCAAAGAAGATAGCCAGCGCAGTGGCTGCAAGGCTGACCGGATAGACGGTCATAATGGTCCAGAAGGTAGGATTCTGCGGGAAGATGAGCTGAATCCATCCAAAACGGATTCCGCATACGCATATGGTTGTAATGACGGCAGGCGCAAGAGAGATTCCAAAGCCCCGGAGATATCCGGCCATAACCTCATAGAGAAGGCTGAAAGAGTGGGCCGATACTACCAGCATCAGACGGATATAGCCTGTCTCAATTACCTCCGGATTGCTGTCGAAGATGGAGAGCAGTGGTTTTCCCCAGAAAAGAATGGCCGCGATTGCCACTCCCAGGATGCAGATGCCTTCTCCCAGACAGAGCAGCAGCGTTTTTTTGCACCGCTGAGGGTTGCCGGCTCCGAAGTTCTGGCCGACGAAGGTGGTGCAGGCCTGGCTGAAGGAGTTGAGAATGTCGTAGGTGAAGACTTCTATGTTGTAGGCTGCGCTGGACGCTGCCATGACTATGGTTCCCAGACTGTTGATGGCAGACTGAATCACGATATTTGCCACGGAGAATACCGCGCTCTGGATTCCGGCGGGCAGGCCGATCTGGAGAATGCGGCGCAGGCTTATGGGATCGATCCGCAGGCTTCGGGGTTCCACACGGATTTCCAGCGTTGTGGTCCGGAGTCTTTGGTACAGAATCAGAGAGCTGACCGCGTTTGAGATTACAGTAGCAGTGGCTACGCCATTTACAGTCATGTGCAGTACAATGACGAAAAACAGATTCAGTATGACATTCAGGACGCCGGATGCCGCCAGAGCAAGCAGAGGGATCTTCGTCTCGCCCACACTGCGGAAAATGGCTGCTTCGAAGTTATACAGCAGGATTACGGGCATTCCCAGGAGATAAATCCGCAGATACAGAAGAGCCAGAGGGAAGACCTCATCCGGCACATGGAGCAGGCCAAGCAGCGGAGCGGCAATCAGCTCGCCGATAATGGTGACGGCGGCGCCTCCAAGCACGGCTGCCACAATCGAGGTATGAACAGCCTTGTGTACGGAAGCTTTGTCCCCGTGGCCGATAGCGTGGGCGATGACTACATTGCTGCCCAGGGCGATTCCGATGAACAGATTTACAATCAGGCTGATGATGGAACTGTTTGATCCAACGGCTGCCACGGCAAGGGTGCTTTCCGCGCCGGTGAAATTTCCGACGACAGCCACATCCGAGGCGTTAAACAGCTGCTCCAGAATGGCAGTGGCAGCCACCGGCAGGGCAAACTGCGGTATTTTATTCCAGATAGGACCATGAAGCATGTCCAGCTGACGCTGGCTGGTTTGGGTACTCAATGTCGATTCCTCTTTTCCTATGTATTTTCCGGTTCTCAGTATAGAACTCTTGAATCAGAAGATCAAGTAGTGATATTCGAGTAGAACTAGTTGTTTGCCGCAGTACATCAGCCTGCCGGACAAGCCCGGGTGGAAGTAATAATGAACAGTCATGTGGGGGTGGGAAGCATGAAAAAGGGTACTTATTGGATACTAACGCTGATATCTGCAGTCTTGCTGTCTGGATGCTCGGAGCAGAGCAGCGCCGTCAGAATTGTGATTCCGGCGGGCAGTGAGGAAGAGGTGATATATTCGGAAGAGGAAATATCGCCGAGGAATCATGAGCTGAAGCTGTCCTACGATGGCGAAATGCAGGGAGTAAGAGTCCGACTGCTTGTGACAGAGTGTAGAGAAGAGAACGCTTACGATGAAGCTCTGTATCTTGCTCAGGGAGAAGAAGAAAAATATGATTACGTGGAAAAAGGCGCATGGTTTCGGATTGGCGTCTGTATGCAGAACCCGACGGAGGAAGAGAGGGTTCTGTACATTACGGCAGAAGATGTCGATGTGAGAATTCAATAGCAGTAATCTGCTGGATTTATAAAGAGGCTGGAGGTGTAACATGGCAGGAAGAAAGATATGCAGCTATTGCGGGAAGAAACTGGAAGGAAAGAGCTGTTATGGTTCCGGGGACGGAAAAGAGGAGGAGCTATATTGTTCCTCTGAATGCCGGGACAAGCACAGGACGGCGCTTGAAAGCGTCAGAAAGAATATGAAATGGTTTGCAGCAGGCATCATCGTTTCTGTTCTGCTGGTACTTTCCAGTGCGTTCCTGGGCGCCGGAGAAAAGGAAAGCGGAAAGCTCACAGCGGGCTGCGGGATGCTTTTGCTAGGGCTTACTGTTGTCCTGTTTCCCTACTGTACCCCGGAAACATATGCGATGTTTGGATACGTGAAGACGAACCGCCTTGGAAGAGTTATAGGGGTGCTTGTTGCAATATTTGGCCTGTGGATGCTCTTTGAGGGGTAAAGGTATCTGTGTTCAGCCTGAAATGGCGGGAGAAAGCTTTTGCTCCTGAGACAAACCGAAGGCTTCTTATAATCCCGATGTTCTGGCCTCTTCGCGGACAGGGTCTGATCCGGGGCGGACTTTTCAGTCCGAATCCGGGCGGACCCTGTCCGTGAAGGGACAGACATGGGATTTAAGAAGCCGTGGCCATCTCCTTCACCTTCACAAACGCCTGATTCACAGCCGGAATTGCAAGCACAATCAGGGTAATCAGCGCTTCACATCCGAGGTAGGCGCCATTGTAGGCCAGCGAGTACACCGGCGCGCTCATGCCGGTTCCATCCGCGTAAGACGCGAAGAAGATGAGTCCGGACAGGAAAGCGAAGAAATAACGGCCCAGAACACCGGCGATATAGCCCTTGATCAGGCCGTTCTTTTTATTGCAGAACAGGCCGGACAGGCCCAGAGCGCCAAAAGCCAGCAGATAATCGGTAATCATCTGGGGAAGGCTGATGATATAGGGGTCGGAAATCAGCTGCAGAAGTCCGTAGGCGATGCCTGTCATAAGACCGGTGCGCAGTCCGTACCAGTATCCGATGCAGCAGATGAACAGCATGGAGAACAGGGTGACAGAGCCGCCCATGGGAGCTTCAAAAATCTTCAAAAATGAAGTGATCATACCCAGAGCCATGGCGACAGCCGAAAAAACGAGATGCTTGGTTTTGATCTTTTTCTCTCCTCCAAGGAAGCAGGCAAGAACCAGAAGCGCCAGCATCAGAATGACCAGGACACCGTAGCCCAGACCGGTCAGAGAGTACGAGGTTCCCCATTCATCGGTAACCTGATTAACGAAAAGTGACATAAAAAATCCTCCTTTGTAGATAAAAATATCACAGGAGGGGATACGAAAAGCTGCTTCCTTACGCCGGTACTAACCGGTTCAAGTAATGAGGGTCAACACATCTGTGTTTTCTCAGCCTTAGGCTCCCCTAGCATTGCGCTATGTGATTAACTGGAGTATACTCCAGCAGAAGATAGATGTCAAGTCCAGCAGAGGCAGAAGAATATCTACGCGCCTGAGATAGCGTCGGTGTACCAAGGGACAATACGGTCAAAAATGGCTGAATTTGCGCCCCTGCTGCGTTACTTTCACTCCGCGTACGCCCTGTACGCGTCGTTCAAGTGCCTTGCAGGGACACAAATCAGCTCATTTTTGACTCTGCGACCTCAGCCCTCGGAAATTCGCCTGTTTTCAAGGCAGACAATGGCGGCGTACTGAACGTACGCTAACTGAGGATAACGCAGAAAACAGGTGAATTTACAGGGCTGAGGCGTATTGCCCCTTGTACACCGACGCTAGTCTTTCGTCTGAGACAAACCGGAGGCTTTAAGAAAATCCCGATGTACTGGCCTCTTCGCGGACAGGTCTGATCCGGGGCGGACTTTTCAGTCCGAATCCGGGCAGACCTGTCCGTGAAGGGACAGACATGGGATTTCTTAAAGCTGCCCCACATGGGATTTCTTAAAGCCGCCTCATTGAAAACAGAACAGTTTCATGGTAACATAGCAGGAGAAATACACGCCCGGCAGCCAGAGAAAGTTATGACGGTTTCCCCGGCAGCCGGAACAGGAAACGGAGCAGACGGTATGAAAACAACACCTCAGAATAAAAAAATCATTATCATCGGCAGCGCGGTCTGCTGCCTTCTGATTCTTCTGTTAAGCTGGTATCAGCGATCCTGGCGTACCATGGATGTGATTCTGTTCATGGGACAGAGCAATGTGAGCGGGGCGGGCGGCGACGCTTCCCAGGCTCCGGAGCTTATTGAAGGCGCCGGGTATGAGTTCCGGGCGGTGACAGATCCGGATCATCTCCATGTGCTGGAGGAACCTTTTGGAGAAAACGAGAACAGAGGAGCTCTGGATGATACGGAGATTCTGGAGCGGAAAGGGACGATGGCAACAGCTTTCGTCAATGCCTACTATGAAGAGACGGGGACGCCTGTAGTGGCCATATCCGCGTCGGTGGGAAGTTCTTCCCTGAACGGCTGGCTGAACAGCAGACGAAAAGAAGAGGCGGCTGCCCGGCTGGAGGAGGCAAAGGAATGCCTGCGAAAAGAAAAGATACATATCCGGCATACTTATATGCTCTGGTTTCAGGGGGAGGCAGACGCAAATCTGAAGACGACCGGAGAGGAATATAAGGGAATGCTGAGACAGCTGGTGTCCTATATGGAGGAACAGGGCGTGGAGGCCTGCTTCCTGATTCAGCTGGGGCCGGATCTCACAGACCCTGCGAAGCATCAGGAGATTATGCAGGCCCAGCTGGAGATCTGTGACGAGGAAGATGACATTATTCTGGTATCGGAGCTTCCGGCGTCTCTGACTGGAGAAGGCATGAAGGATGAAGGTGGTATCCATTTTACCCAGAAAGCGCTGAATCTGATCGGAGAGGATGCCGGAAAAAATGCGGGAGCTTATGTGGCTTCGCTTTCTCAGGAAGCAGAAGGGACGGAATAGAAATCTGCCGGAAGACGGAGGAAAATTCCCGGAAGCAGAGAGATTTGAGAGAGAAAGGACGGCAGAGAGACAATGAGGGGAAAATCAGTCTGGAATATGCTGCGGGAGCTGGTGTCTCCGATTCTCCTGTATGTACTTTTGACGATGATACTGACAGGAATCCTGGAAATGGCGGTCTATCCGCTGGCGGAGCCGGAGAACGCCATGTGGCTTCTGACGCTTGTGAATGCATTTCAGATCCCGGTGTTTCTGTGGATATACAGAAGGCAGAAAATCAGAGAGGCAGTGAGAGCCGGAGAGTCCCTGCGGGAGAAAACCGGATTCTGGAAAACGGGCGGAAGCAGGGCGGCCTGGAAAAAGAGTTTTGGACCGGGGGATCTTCTGCTGGCAGTCCTGGGCGGATTTTTCCTTGCAAGGGGCTTTAACGGCCTGATTGGGCTTACGCCTCTGCCCCGTCTGTTTTCCGGTTATCAGTCTGTCACGGAATCGATTTACAGGGCCGGGTTTCTGTCTCAGATCTTTGCCAGCGTAGTGACGGCTCCGGTTCTGGAGGAGCTTCTGATGCGCGGCCTGATTTACAGCCGCCTGCGCTCGTTTTTTTCGGATGTAAGGCCGGCAGTTCTGGCGGGAGCCCTTGTGTTTGCGCTGTTTCACGGAAATGTGGTGCAGGGAGCTTACGCGTTTCTCATTGGCCTGTATTTTGTGTGGCTCTATGAGGCGTATCATTCGCTGGTGCTTCCGGTACTGGCTCATGCGGCGGCGAATGCCTCATCGGTTCTGCTGGAGCAGACAGGATGGCTGGACGGACTTTACGCGGATCTTCCCCTGTATTTTCTGACGACTGCGCTCTGTCTCGGCGCAGGAGTCTTCTGCTGGAGCAGGGCCCGAAAAACCCGATAGAATACGGGAGAAATTTTCTGGGAAGAGTGGAAGAAATTGTGCTTGAAAAGAAGCTGTGAAAAGAAAACCACGAAAATTCAGAAACAATTAAGGGAACAATAGAGGAATTGTCTGATTATCTGACAAAACAATCAAAAGTCACACTTTACATGCAAAAAAAATAGGTGTATAGTAGCACACAAAGCAAAGAAATCTGGAGGGATGGTATGAGCCAGCGAAGCAGTGGATTATACGACCCGAGATTTGAGCACGATAACTGCGGTATCGGTGCGGTAGTCAATATCAAGGGTAAAAAGAGCCACGGAACAGTGGCGGACGCATTGAAAATTGTAGAGAACCTGGAACACAGGGCCGGCAAAGACGCCGAAGGTAAGACGGGCGACGGAGTAGGAATCTTATTACAGATTTCCCACAAGTTTTTCTCCGAAGCAGTCAAACCTCTCGGCGTCTTTTTAGGTGGAGAAAGAGATTACGGAATCGGTATGTTTTTCTTCCCCCAGGACGAGCTGAAGCGGAATCAGGCCCGCAAGATGTTCGAGATCATTGTGGAAAAGGAAGGCATGGAGTTCCTGGGCTGGAGAGAGGTGCCCACCGTTCCGGCGGTGCTGGGAAGCAAGGCTCTGGAGAAGATGCCGTGTATCATGCAGGGCTTTGTAAAACGGCCCGCGGATGTGGAAAAGGGACTGGATTTTGACCGGAAGCTCTATGTGGCCCGCCGTGTCTTCGAGCAGTCCAATGATGATACCTATGTGGTATCCCTTTCCAGCCGGACGATTGTATACAAGGGCATGTTCCTGGTGCACCAGCTCAGATCCTTCTTTGCGGATCTGCAGGATGAGAATTACGAGTCGGCTATTGCCATCGTACATTCCCGTTTCAGCACCAACACGAACCCAAGCTGGGAGCGGGCCCACCCGAACCGCTTCATCGTGCACAACGGCGAGATCAACACGATTCAGGGAAATGCGGATAAGATGCTGGCCCGGGAGGAGACCATGGAGTCGCCTTATCTGAAAAAGGACCTGAACAAGGTGCTTCCGGTGGTGAACGCCTCCGGTTCCGACTCGGCCATGCTGGATAATACGCTGGAATTCCTGGTGATGAGCGGCATGGACCTGCCTCTGGCCGTGATGATTACGATTCCGGAGCCCTGGGACAATAACAGAGCCATGTCTCAGAAGAAACGGGATTTCTACCAGTATTACGCCACCATGATGGAGCCCTGGGATGGCCCGGCTTCCATTTTGTTCAGCGACGGAGATGTGATGGGAGCCGTTCTGGACCGCAACGGCCTTCGGCCTTCCCGTTATTACATCACCACAGACGATACCCTGATCCTGTCCTCCGAAGTGGGCGTGCTGGATATCGAACCCACGAAGATTCTCGTGAAGGAGCGCCTGCATCCCGGGAAAATGCTTTTGGTGGATACGGTAAAAGGCGAGGTCGTGGACGACGAGGCGCTGAAGGAAAGATACGCTTCCGCTCAGCCCTACGGCGAGTGGCTGGACCGCAACCTGGTGCAGCTCAAAGATCTGAAGATCCCCAACGAGCGGGTGCCGGAGTTTACAGCGGACGAGAGAAGAAGGCTTCAGAAATCTTTCGGGTACAACTATGAGGAATACCGCAATTCCATTCTGGATATGGCGAAGAACGGCAGCGAGGGCATCGCCTCCATGGGTATCGATACGCCCATTGCGGCCCTGTCCGACAAGCATCAGCCGCTGTTCAATTATTTCAAGCAGCGCTTCGCCCAGGTAACGAACCCGCCCATCGACGCCATCCGTGAGGAGATTGTGACCTCCACGACGATCTATGTGGGCAAGAATGGGAATGTGCTGGAGGAGAAGCCGGAGAACTGCCGTCTCCTGCGCATCAATCATCCGATTCTGACGAATACGGACATTTTGAAAATCAAAAATATGAAAGTGCCGGGCTTCAAGGTCGAGGTGCTTCCGATTACCTATTATAAGAATACGAGCCTGAAGAAGGCCATGGACCGCCTGTACATGGACGCGGACCGGGCGTACCGGGAGGGCGTCAATATCCTGATTATCTCTGACCGGGGCGTGGATGAGAACCATGTGGCGATTCCCTCCCTGCTGGCTGTGGCGGGTCTGAACCAGCATCTGGTTACCACCAAGAAGCGGACCGGCGTGGCCCTGATTCTGGAGAGCGGCGAGCCCAGAGAGGTGCACCAGTTCGCGACCCTGCTTGGCTACGGCGCCTGCGCCATCAATCCCTATCTGGCCCAGGAGACTATCCGGGAGCTGGTGGCTTCCCATCTGCTTGACAAGGATTATTACGCGGCAGTGGATGATTACAACAGCGCGATTCTCCATGGAATCGTAAAAATTGCCTCCAAGATGGGCATTTCCACGATTCAGTCCTACCAGGGCTCCAAGATTTTTGAGGCCATCGGAATTGACAAGAAGGTAGTAGATGAATACTTTACCGGAACGGTCAGCCGGGTGGGCGGCATTACGCTGGACGATATCGCAAAGCAGGCGGATGAGCTTCACTCCGCAGCCTTTGACCCGCTGGGTCTGAATGTGGACCTGACGCTGGAAAGTGTGGGACGCCATAAGAGCAGAAGCGGCGGGGAGAAGCACCTGTATAATCCCCAGACCATTCATCTCTTACAGGAGTCCACAAAGCGCGGCGATTACAGGATGTTCAAGGAATATACAGAGCTTATTAATGGAGAGACGAACCGGGGATATTTAAGAAGGCTTCTGGACTTCAACTATCCGAAGAAGGGCGTACCCATCGAGGAAGTGGAGAGCGTGGAGTCTATCGTAACCCGCTTTAAGACAGGCGCCATGTCCTACGGCTCCATCTCCCAGGAGGCCCATGAATGTCTGGCCATTGCCATGAACACCCTTCATGGAAAATCCAATTCCGGAGAGGGCGGCGAGAGCCTGGAGCGTCTGGAAATCGGTCCGGACGGTCTGAATAAATGTTCCGCCATCAAGCAGGTGGCTTCGGGACGTTTCGGCGTGACGAGCCGCTACCTGGTCAGCGCCAAAGAGCTGCAGATCAAGATGGCCCAGGGCGCCAAGCCCGGCGAGGGCGGCCATCTGCCGGGCGGCAAGGTATACCCCTGGATTGCGAAGACGAGACATTCCACACCGGGCGTATCCCTGATTTCACCGCCGCCGCACCACGATATTTATTCCATCGAGGATCTGGCCCAGCTTATCTACGATCTGAAGAATTCCAACCGGGACGCGCGGATTTCCGTAAAGCTGGTATCTGAGGCCGGCGTAGGAACCGTAGCGGCCGGCGTGGCAAAGGCCGGGGCCCAGGTTATCCTGATTTCCGGCTACGACGGAGGAACAGGCGCGGCTCCCCGAAGCTCCATCCACCATGCGGGAATGCCCTGGGAGCTGGGACTGGCGGAGACGCATCAGACCCTGATTCAGAACGGTCTCCGGGGGCGCGTCCGAATCGAGACCGACGGAAAGCTGATGACTGGCGAGGATGTGGCCATTGCGGCCATGCTGGGCGCCGAGGAGTTTGGTTTTGCCACAGCGCCGCTGGTAACCATGGGCTGCGTGATGATGCGTGTCTGCAACCTGGACACCTGTCCGGTGGGTGTGGCGACACAGACTCCGGAGCTTCGCAAGCGATTCCGCGGCAAGCCGGAATACGTCATGAACTTTATGAAATTCATTGCCCAGGATCTGCGGGAATACATGGCCCGTCTCGGTGTGCGCACCGTGGATGAGCTGGTAGGCCGCACGGATCTGCTGAAGATGAAAGAGGATCTGAAGGGCCGCGCGGCGTCCATCGACCTGTCCGCGATTCTGAACAATCCCTATGCGGGCAGGGGCCAGAAGGTGACCTTCGATCCGAAGCAGGTATACAATTTTGAGCTGGAGAAGACTCTGGATCAGAAGGTGCTGTTCAAGAAGCTGCTTCCCGCGCTGGAGAGCGGAAGCAGGCGGAGCATCGAGCTGGATGTGAGCAATACAGACCGTGCCTTCGGCACCATGTTCGGTTCCGAGATCACGAAGCGGTATCCGGAAGGCCTGGAAGAGGACACCTTTACCGTGAAGTGCAAGGGCGCCGGAGGACAGAGCTTCGGAGCCTTCATCCCCAAGGGACTGACCCTGGAGCTGGAGGGGGACAGCAACGATTACTTCGGCAAGGGACTGTCCGGCGGAAAGCTGATCGTCTATCCGCCCAGAGGCGTGCACTTTAAACAGGATGAAAATATTATAATAGGAAACGTGGCGCTCTATGGAGCCACCAGCGGCAAGGCCTATATCAACGGCGTGGCCGGAGAGCGTTTCTGCGTGAGAAATTCCGGAGCCATCGCCGTCGTAGAGGGCGTGGGCGACCACGGCTGCGAGTACATGACCGGCGGCCGGGTGGCGGTCCTTGGAAAGACCGGAAAGAACTTCGCGGCAGGCATGAGCGGCGGCATCGCCTATGTGCTGGATGAAGACCGCGACCTGTACACAAGACTGAATAAAGATATGGTTATGATAACAGAGCTGACAGACAAGTACGACGTGCAGGAGCTCAAGGAAATGATTGAAAACCATGTGGCCTATACCAATTCGGTAAAGGGAAAGGAGATTCTGAGCAATTTCGCCGAGTACCTGCCGAAGTTCAAGAAGATCATTCCCTATGACTATTACCGGATGCAGATGGCGATTGTCCAGATGGAAGAGAAGGGCTTAAGCAGCGAGCAGGCCCAGATCGAAGCCTTTTACGCCAACAAGAATCAGTAAGGAGGGGAGACGACATGGGAAAACCGACTGGATTTATGGAGTATGACCGGGTAGACAAGAAAGCCCAGTCTCCGAAAGAGAGAATCAAACATTTTAATGAATTCCATACCCCTCTTTCCAAAGAGGAGCAGCAGCGTCAGGGAGCGCGCTGCATGGACTGCGGCGTGCCGTTCTGTCAGGCAGGCGTGATGATTGCAGGGATGGCTTCCGGCTGTCCCTTACGGAACCTGATTCCGGAGTGGAACGATCTGCTGTACATGGGAAACTGGGAGCAGGCCTACAAGCGTCTCAAGAGGACCAGCAGCTTTCCGGAATTCACCGGAAGGGTCTGCCCGGCTCTCTGCGAGAAGGCCTGTACCTGCAATCTGAACGGGGAGCCGGTGAGCACAAGAAGCAACGAGCTGGCCATCATTGAAAATGCTTATAAGGAAGGCTACGCGGTGCCGGAACCGCCGAAGAACCGGACCGGCAAGAAGATCGCCATCGTCGGCAGCGGCCCCTCGGGCCTTGCAGCCGCCGATCAGCTGAATCACAGGGGCCATTCGGTTACGGTATTCGAACGTTTTGACCGGATAGGCGGGCTTCTGCGCTACGGCATTCCGAACATGAAGCTGGAAAAACACATCATCGACCGGAAGATCGATATGATGAAGGCGGAAGGTGTGGAATTTGTCGTAAACACTGATATCGGAAAGGATAAGAAAGCCGCTGACCTTCTGAAGGAATACGACAGAGTTATTCTGGCCTGCGGCGCTTCTAATCCGAGAGATATCAAGGTGCCGGGCCGGGAGCTGAACGGTATCTATTTTGCGGTGGATTTCCTGCGGGTCACCACCAAAAGCCTGTTGGATTCCAACTTTGCCGATAAGAAATTCATCTCTACGAAAGGGAAGAATGTCATGGTCATCGGCGGCGGCGACACAGGCAACGACTGTGTGGGAACTGCCATCCGCCTGGGCGCGAAATCTGTAGTGCAGCTGGAGATGATGCCGAAAGCCCCGGATACGAGAGCGGAGAACAATCCCTGGCCCGAATGGCCGAGAGTCTGCAAGACCGATTACGGCCAGGAGGAAGCCATCGCACTGTTCGGCAAGGATCCGCGTATTTATACCACGACGGTGAAGGAATTCGTCGGCGACAAGTCCGGAAACCTGAAAAAGGTTGTCTGCTGCAGGCTGGAGAGCAAAAAGGATGAGAAAACCGGCCGCATGATGATGGTGCCCATCGAAGGAAGCGAGTTTACGATGGACATTGACGTGGTGCTGATCGCGGCAGGCTTCCTGGGAAGCCAGGACTACGTGACGAAAGCCTTCGGCGTGGAGGTCAATGCCAGAACGAACGTGAACACGGAGCCCGGGCAGTATAAAACCAACGTGGACCGGGTATTCACAGCAGGCGATATGCACAGGGGCCAGTCCCTGGTGGTATGGGCCATCCGCGAGGGCCGCGAAGCGGCCTGCGCGGTGGATCTGGACCTGATGGGGTACACGAACCTGCAGGTGCAGTAGTATAAAAATCTTAACGAAATTTTAATATTATTGCGGTTCTTTATTGACAAGCAGCAGAGAAATGGATATAATTGTTATAAAATTTACACAAAACATAAGCCGGAAAGCAATTTCTGTTTGTTGGATATGCTGTTTTTTCGTTAAAATACCGTAAAGAAAATCACTTAAAGGCAGTAGAAAGGGACTTTCTTTAAGTGATTTTTTTATGTCTGTATCACATGGAAAATAATAGCATAAACCGGGGACGGCCGGCCCGGTAAAGATGCTTTCCGCAGCCCCTGGAGAGGGGCTCTAATCATTACTACGCTGCGAGACGAAGGAGAATGTTATGGTTATTACAAATGGGTTTACCTACATTGCGTTTCTGATGTTCCTGGCCGGCGGCCTGCTGGCCCTGGAAAAGTACACCAAGTGGAAAGTCTTTAATGTGATTCCGCCGCTGGTGTGGATTTATGTGCTGAATATGGTGTTCTGTACGATGGGTCTGTATAACTCCGATGGAGTTTCCGCGGCTTACGGTGTTCTGAAGAACAATCTGCTGTATGCCATGATTTTTGTCATGCTTCTGCGCTGCGATTTCCGGAAGCTGGCGAAGCTGGGCGGACGTATGATCGCGATTTTCCTGGGCTGCTCCCTGACGCTGGCCATCGGTTTCTTAATTGGATATCCGCTCTTTATGGGCGCGCTGGGCGGCGGAGAGAAGACCTGGGCGGCAGTAGCGGCTCTGTATGCTTCCTGGGTAGGAGGTTCCGCGAACATGGCTGCCATGATGGAGGCGCTTCCGGTGGATTCAGGAGCTTACAGCTGTGCTCTGGCTCTGGATACGGTGTGCTATTCCGTATGGATTGCCCTCCTGCTCTTTGCAGTGCGTTACGCTTCCAAGTGGAATAAGGCTGTAAAGGCAGATACCTCCAAGCTGGACGCAGTGGCTGCCGCTGCCAACGCTGAGGTGGAGAAGGATAAGAAAAAGAAAGCTACTTCCGGCGACTGGATTTTCCTGATCGGTCTTTCCCTTCTGGTTTCCGCCCTGTCTCAGATGGTAGGAGGCGCTATGGCCACCGGTTTGGACAACATCGGTCTGTCCATGTTTGACACAGGCACCTGTACGACTGTTTTCGTGACAATCCTCGGACTGATCTGCGCGTTGTCGCCTCTTGGAAAGCTTCCGGCGGTAGAAGAGCTGTCCAATATTTACCTGTATGCAGTCGTATCTCTGCTGGCGTCTACCGCAAGCCTGACGGATCTGGTGTCCGCTCCTATGTGGGTCGTATACGGCGTATTTATTCTGGTGATTCATGTGGTGCTGATGTTTGTTCTGTCCAAGGTATTCCACTGGGATCTGTGCATGGTTTCCACGGCTTCCCTGGCCAATATCGGCGGTTCCGCTTCCGCTCCGATCGTGGCTACGGCTTATGACGCTTCCTTTGCCGGCATCGGCGTACTGATGGGAGTGCTTGGCGCGGCCATAGGCAACTTCTGTGGATTGGGAATGGGCGGACTATTGCAGATATTCCTGTGACGTCCGCCGTGTGAAAAACGTGTTTGAATTAAGGTCCAGATTTACAGGCCCCGCCCCGGTTTCCGGGACGGGGCCCGGGATTATCCCGGTTTGGCTCCGGAAGGGAGACGTCCGGAGAACAGGGAGGAAATGCTTTGAATATCAATGAAAATTTTCGATATCTTCATATGGGACTTCCGGAAGATATTCTGCGCCGAAAGCTTGGTGGTGATTTTGAGGGGGCGGTAAGGCTGATTGACAGACGCCTGCAGAGCCCGGAGACGCCGGAAGCGCTCCGGCGCTGCCTGACGGCGGAGCGGGAGATGATTCTCCGGCTGCCGGGAGACTATCCTTTTACCAGAGAGCAGGCTCTGGCCCGGGCCCGGGAGAAGATTCCGGATTTTACAGAAGAAGAGTTTGATGAACGGGTGGATTCCGGCAAAATCGGATGGATTTATCAAAAGGGAGAGATGCGCTTTTTTGACCGTTTTTTTGAAACGCTCTGCAAGACGGAGCCGGGCTTCGCGGAGCGGGCCGGGGTGGTTATGCGGGGGGTGGAAAGCGCGGGAAAGGAGTCTTACGAGACGGGAGAGCTGAAGCGCTGTATCCGGAAGATGAAAGGAGAGGGCGGCGCAGGCCGCCGGATCTGTGTGCAGGCTTCTCTCCGGATAAAGGATGAGCTGTTTGTCCCCGGCATGAAGATCCGGGCCCATCTGCCGGTTCCCGCAGAGTGTCCGGAGCAGACGGAGATTACGTTTGAAGAGCTTACGCCGGGCGGAAGGATTGCGCCGGGAGACGCGCTTCAGCGGACGGTCTGCTGGGAAGAAGAGATGCAGGAGAACCATGCGTTTACAGTCCGGTATTCCTACGTCCGGAGAGCCGCATATCAGGATACAGAGCAGATGAAAGGAGAAGGGCCCCAGCCTGATTTTTATACGCAGGAGGAAGCGCCCCATATTCTGTTTACGCCCTATATCCGGGAGCTGGCTGCCCGGCTGACGGAAAGGGAGACAGATCCGCTGGAAAAGGCCCGTAGATTTTATGATTTTATCACGCTGCATATGACTTATACTTATATGCCTTCGTATTTCAGCCTGGAAAATATTGTGGAAAACTGTGCCCGCAGTTTTACCGGAGACTGCGGAGTGTTCGCGCTTCTGTTTCTGACGCTGTGCCGGTGCGCCGGCATTCCTGCCCGCTGGCAGAGCGGCCTTACCGCAGAGCCGGATTTCTGCGGGGCTCACGACTGGGTCCAGTTCTATGTGGCGCCTTACGGATGGCTGTATGCGGATACGTCGTACGGGATTGCGGCAGTGCGGGCGGGAGACGAGGAGAGAAGAAAGTTCTATTTTGGAAATATCGATCCCTTCCGCATGACGGCGAATCAGGCATTCCAGGCGCCGTTTACGGTGGAAAAGCAGCACTGGAGAGCTGACCCCTACGACAATCAGGTAGGCGAGATGGAGACCGAAGAACGGGGCCTGAGATATGAAGAATTTGAGCGCAGCAAGCAGGTGCTGGCCTGCCAGGAGCTGTAAGAAGGAGTGATTTGGTGGATTTTCGGAGACGGATAGAGGAAAAAAGAGAGGAATTGATCGCAGATCTCCAGGGGTGCATCCGGATTCCCAGCGTATACGCTCAGGATGACAGCGGGTATCCTTATGGAAAAGCGGTTCAGGACTGTCTGGAATATATGCTGGATACGGCACGGAAACTGGGCTTTTCCGTATACAATATGGATAATCAGCTCGGCTGGTGCGAGTACGGCGAGGGAGAAGAGATGACGGCGGTGCTCTGCCATCTGGATGTGGTTCCCGAGGGAGACGGCTGGACGGTTCCGCCCTATGAAGGGCTGGTGGCTGACGGCCGTATCTATGGCCGGGGAACGATGGATGACAAGGGACCGGCCATGGCGGCTCTGTATGCCCTGCTGGCGCTGAAAGAGTCCGGCGCGGAGCTGAAACGGAGGGTGCGCGTCATCTTCGGGCTGAACGAAGAGACAGGCAGCGCCGATATGAAATATTACCTGAAACACGGCGGGGAGGTTCCGGTCATGGGCTTTACGCCGGACGGAGAATATCCGGTGATCAACGGAGAGAAGGGTCTGGTAAACGAGACCTTCGCCTGCAGGTTCCGGCAGAGCGGAGAGATTCGTCTGGCGGAGCTGGAAGGCGGAGAGGCTCACAACATCGTTCCGGCAGAAGCTCACGTCCGCCTTTCCTGTCCGCGGGAGCTGGCAGAACAGATCGCAGCCATGCAGGAAGAAAAAATCACCTGCACCCTGACAGAGGACGGCGTCCGGATCGAGGCTGCCGGAGTAAGCGCCCATGGCGGTACGCCCTGGGAGGGAGAGAATGCCATCGGGCGGCTGATGCTGTTTCTGAACCGTCTGCCTCTTACCGGGGAGCTGGCAGGAATCGTGAAGCTGCTGGCGGAAAAGATTGGCATGGAATGCGACGGCGCCTCCCTTGGCATTGCCATAGCGGATGAGGTGTCCGGCGGCCTGACCATGAATCTGGGCGTGGTACAGGGAAGTGTGCAGGGAGAGGAATGCGAGATTCATGTAAAGCTGAATTACCGTTATCCTGTTACAAAGAGCTTTGGAGACTGCGGCCCGAAGGTGGAGGCTGCCTTTGAAGAAGCTGGATTCCAGAGTGTTTCCCTGAATCACAAGGCGGGTCTGTATATGGAACCGGACAGCCCTCTGGTGAGCAGGCTTCTGGGAGTATATGCGCGCTGCACGGGACAGGAAGCGGCGCCCAAGTGCATCGGCGGCGGAACCTACGCCAAGATGATGCCGAACACCCTGGCTTTCGGCCCCATTTTCCCGGGAGACGAGGTGAGGGAGCATAAGCCCGATGAATATATGGAGCTTGACCGGCTGATTGACAATGCGGAGATTCTGGCTCAGGCCATGTATGAACTGGCCCGCTGATTCAGAAGCTTCTGGTTCAGGCTGTGTATGAGCCGGATGCTGAGAGGCGGGAAGGCGCCTGAACTGGAACGAAAATAAAGGAAAGAGAGATGACAGAAGATGAAAATCACAGAAGTAAAACTGGGGAAGATTTCCGTCCCCCTGCGCGTGCCGTTTAAGACGGCCCTGCGTTCTGTATCAAGCGTAGAGGACATTGTGGTAGAAGTACATACCGATACGAGAGCGGTAGGCTATGGAGAAGCGCCGCCCACCGGAGCCATCACAGGCGACACCACCGGAGCGATTCTGGGAGCTCTCCAGGATCACATTATCAAAACGGTAGTGGGCCGGGATGTGGATGATTTTGAAGATCTGATGCTGGCTCTGAACAAATGTATCGTAGGAAACACCAGCGCCAAGGCGGCCATGGACATGGCTCTCTGGGATCTGTACGGACAGCTTTACAAGATTCCGGTCTACAAGCTGCTGGGCGGCAGCCGCAAAGAGATCATCACCGATATCACCATCAGCGTAAACGATCCGGATGAAATGGCCCGGGATGCGGTGGATGCTGTCCGCCGGGGCTATGACACGCTGAAAATCAAGGTGGGCGCCCATCCGGAGCTGGATGTGGCGAGACTGACTGCGGTACGCCAGGCGATCGGCAGCGATACCCGTATCCGCATCGACGCCAATCAGGGATGGGAGCCCAAGCAGGCAGTCCGTCTGCTGAACCAGATGCAGGAGAAGGGGCTGGATATCGAATTCGTAGAGCAGCCGGTAAAGGCCCACGATATCGACGGCCTGAAATATGTGACCGAGCGCTCCTATGTGCCGGTGCTGGCGGACGAAAGCGTCTTCTCTCCGGAAGACGCCGTGCGCATCATGCAGACGAGGGCGGCGGACCTGGTCAACATCAAGCTGATGAAATGCGGCGGTCTGTACAATGCCCTGAAGATCGTTTCTGCGGCAGAGGTATACGGCGTAGAGTGCATGATCGGCTGTATGCTGGAGGCCAAGATCAGCGTAAACGCAGCGGTTCATCTGGCCTGCGCAAAGAAGATCATTACCAAGATCGATCTGGACGGACCGGTACTCTGCAGCGAAGATCCGATTCTGGGCGGCGCGGTATTCGACGAGCAGCGGATTACGGTATCTGATGAGCCGGGCCTTGGCATCAAGGGCGTGGAAAAGATGACGTATCTGGACTGATCTGAATCAAAAAGTACAGACAGAGTGAAAAACAGGACTGAAAAAATGAGAAATCATGATTCAGTCCTGTTTTTGAAATGAGGAATAATTTGTCTATAAGCTGTACAAATAAACAGACATTAGCAGATGTTATATGCTTTTTTCTTTACATTATAATAAGAGAGTGCTAAACTCTTTAACGTAATCTTAACACTCCGCGGCGACAGAAAAGGCCGGAATGGAAATATCCGGATACTTTTCTGCATGCGGATATTTTTATTCCCGCGGGCAGCGGGGTATTTGACTTTGTACAACAGGAGGAAGGAGTATTATGAATGACATTTTAACAGACCTGCTTGCCATCATTGGCGTAGTGCTGAATGGACTGCCTCAGGGACTTCTGGCTCTCGCCTATGGTTTCGCGTCTGTGCCTACAGCGCTGGCGTTCTTTGTGGGCGTGGCAGGAAATACGCTGACGCAGAGCGTGGCGCCGATTTCATTTCAGGCAGAGACCATCACTTATGCGGGAACAGCAGGAAAGAACCGTTCTGAGCGCTGCACAATGATCTTTATCGGCGGCGTGATCATGACGATTATCGGAGTATGCGGTCTTTTAACAAAGATTGTAAACTTTGTGGGCGAGGATGTGGCGTACGGCATGATGGCCGGCGTAGGAATTATCCTGACAAAAGCGGCAATCGATATGATTAAGAGCGACGCTCTGTCCGGAGGCGTGTCTCTGGCGGCGGCTCTGATTACCTATTATTTTACAAAGGACAGCGCTAACACTCTGGTATATACCATTGTGATTTCTGTGGTGGCTTCCTGCATCGCAAGCGCGGTTTTCAAAAAGGAGAAATCAAATATCGTGGTGGAGGACGACAAATTTGTCCGCCAGAAATTCACGATTAATTCCAGCGTCATTCTGGGCGCTCTGGGTATGGTGTGTCTGAATATCGGTTCCAACATTTCCTTTGGCGGAATCACAGCAGGTATGGCGACCAGCGGAAATTACAATGTGGATCACCTGACAGTGATTTCTTCTGTAGCTGATATGTGTTCTTCTTTCTTTGGAGGAGCTCCGGTAGAGTCTATCATTTCCGCTACAGCAAGCGCACCTCATCCGGTGTGGGCAGGCGTCATTATGATGGCGGTTATCGGCCTGATCCTGATTTTCAAGCTGCTTCCGAAGATTGGAAGATACGTTCCTTCTTCTTCTATCGCAGGTTTTCTGTTTGTGCTGGGCATCTTTAAGACGGTTGTTCTGGATGCTCCGGTGGCTTTCGCGACCAATGCGGCAGTAGGCGGCACAGCCATGGTGGTGACAGCCGTTACGAATCCGTTCCTGGGCATGGTGGCCGGAGTGGCTGCGAAGCTTCTGGGACTGTAAAAGCTTCCGGAATCATAAGAAAGGAGACGACAGAACATGAAAGAGTATAAGATAGAACTGTGCGGCGTGGAGAGAACGCTTCCCTTTATTCCTATCAACGACACCACAGCTTTTGCGAGTTTTGTGGTGCTGGGAGATACAGAGCTGGTGAGCGCCTGCGCGCCCGAGCTGGTAAAGAGAATCGGACAGGTGGACGCGGTGGTGACCGCAGAGGCAAAGGGAATCGCTCTGGCCTACGAGATCAGCCGTCTGCTGGGCCTGAAAGAGTTTATCGTAGCCAGAAAGAGTACAAAGACTTATATGAAAAACGTAGTTTCCGCTTCCGTGCATTCCATTACAACGGCAGGCGAGCAGCATCTGTACCTGGACGGCGTGGACGCTGACAAAATCCGCGGAAAGCGCGTATGCCTTCTGGACGACGTGATTTCCACCGGAGAGTCCCTGCATGCCCTTGAGGTGCTGATGGATAACGCGGGAGCTTCCGTGGTAAAGAAAGCGGCGATCCTCGCAGAGGGCGACGCGGCTTCCAGAGACGATATCATTTTCCTTCAGAAGCTGCCGCTGTTCCATAAGACAGCTGAAGGCGAATATGAGAT
>ERZ1643249.1069-NODE-1069-length-28408-cov-6.339999_pt1 | contig 28408 bp, 24 predicted proteins | sample MGYA00579263_ERZ1643249 | MGnify/ENA primary metagenome ERZ1643249 (study PRJEB29033, sample SAMEA4952264) | chicken gut metagenome | biome: Broiler Chicken; feature: Gastrointestinal Tract; material: Caecum | place: Ireland | collected 2018 | study: Broiler...
CGGATGCAGCCGATCCGTGGTCGGCGGAGGGGCTGACCGTCTACACCACCTACCGCATCGTCAAGGAACTGTACGGCGAAGCATATGCACAGGAGCATTATGTGGATCAGTGGCAGCAGGCTGTGGACGACTACTATTTGGACTTCTACGTACGCAATCCGGACTATCTGGCGAATCTGCCGGAAGACAAGCAGCTGGAGATCACAAACAATCTGGCATACGTGCGGCAATACTGTGAGATGCCGCTCAAGATCCTGCAAGCGGAGCAGCTGGTGGGCGGCGAGGCGGCCATGGATCAGATCTTAAACCGCCTGTTTAACCGGGAGCTCGACCCCGTATACCCTTATCTGACCTATCAGGACTTTTTGGATGCCTGCGGGCTGACGGAGGAGGATCTGGACCTTGATTAAGATATTCCGATACGAGTGCAGACGGCTGCTCTGCAACAAATTTTTCTGCGGGCTTTTGCTGATCCTGCTGTTTTACGGCTGGCAGGTGCTGAACAGCGTGACCATTCTGGGTGTGTCCCACACAGCGCCGTTTTCGCCCTGGAGCTTTGGGGATTACCTGAGCCGCATGCTGCCGTTGCTGTGGATCGGCGCATTGTTTTTCCTGACCTTTTTCACTGCAGGCCGGGCGCAGCGCGCGGCTGTGCTGACGGACGCCACGCAGGTATCCCCGCGCCGCTATGCGCTGGCGCGCTGCGCCGCTGCACTGACCGGGACTGTCCTGCTGGCGCTGGCCTGCCTGGCCGAAGGTGCGGTGTTTTACGGGCGGTATTTCGGCTGGTATGCATGGGGGACGCTGCTGTTCCCCGCGCTGGCCGCGCTGGCGCCGCCGCTGGTTTTTGCGCTGGGAAGCGGCTGGCTGCTGGGCAGATGCCGGGCATGGCTGGTCTATGTGTGGATGCTTGTCCCGCTGGTGTGTATGGCTTTGCCGCTGCCGGAGGCATTGTGGCTTTGGAACGGCAGATTTTTCACCGCGTATCCGCTGACGCTTGGCTCGCTGGATCCCTCGTTTGTTCTGCCGCCTGCCGTGGTTGCGGCACAGTGCGTCCTGCTGGCAGCCGGTGTGGCTCTGCTGGCGCTGCAGCGGGGATGCAAGAAGCGATAATAGAAACGGGGATGGGATAAAACAGGGGGCAAACGGCCTGTTTTCAACGGATATGCAAAACGGATCCCGGAATGGCGTATACACCATTCCGGGATCCGTTTGCTTCATAGTAATACAGGGTATAAGCCTACTCCTGTGCGAATACACCGCTGACTGCATCCCACAGCTCCCGAAAGATATTGACAATGCGGCCGAGCGCACTCTCTTCCTCTTCCTCCGCAGCCGCCTGCTGCATTGCCTCGGTTTCATCCACCGATATCTCCTGCGTGCGCAGGATGAACTGTACGCTCGCAGGCGTGGGGTTCTGGTCCGAGGTGACCGACTGCAGCGCAGCGTCCGCGTCCAGATTGAGCATGTTGGTCTTCTCCTCCAGGTCGCTTTCCGCATCCTCGAGCGCGGAATGGATGCTGTCATTGGCATTTTCCAGCTGGCCGGAACTGCCTGAGTTTGCCGCCTTGTCGAGCACGTCGAGCAGTCCGTCAAGCATGGCCTGCGTGCTGCTGTCCGACTGTTCGCGTACCGCGCGCAGATCGTCCGTCGCGGTCTGTAACAGCTCGTTCGCGGCAGATAGCGTATCCGTGAGCGAAACCATGAGTGTCTCGCCCTTATCCAGCGCCGAGGTCGCGTCCTTTGTCATCTGGTCGAGCGTGGCGGACAGCGCAGGGATATCTGCGATCAGGTCGTTAACCCGCTCGAGCGTCTGGTCGGCCAGTTCGGTCAGTTCCTGTCCGTCCGCCGCAGCGTCATCAGGCAGGGTATCATAGTCCTCGAGAATGTCCAGAATCGCCCCAAAATCCTCCGAAATGCTCCCTGCGGTCAGCGTCAGCGAGCCCAGCCCGCTCGACCCGTCGGTCATATTGCTGACGGCGTCCAGCAGGTCCGCCGTCTCGCTGATGACGTCATTCAGAGGCCCGACCAGCGCCTCCAGCAACCCGGAAAGCCCGCTGTCCGGGGCGATCTGATTGAGAATACCGCTGACCATTCCGGTAATCGCGTCTGCTTCATCGCGCAGGTCATTCAGCGCAGTCTCCAGCAGGCCGCTTGCCATTGTCAGCCGGTCCAGATCGTCGCCCAGCGCCTCGAAGTCCTCGGCGAGCTGGTACAGGTTGCGCCCGCCGTCCCCGCTCTCGTCGTGCAGGTCGTCGAGCATGTCCTGCAGGTCTTTCAGATGGTCGTGCATCTGCCGGAGAAGCTTCTGATATTCAGTCACATCCGCCGCGGAATCCTCGATCGTGGTCAGCATGCTGTTGATGGTTGCGTTGAGCGTGGTGAGCGTGGTCTTGGTCGAATCCAGCTCCGGGATGAGTGAATCCGAATTGCCGGCGAGTGCTTCGAGCGCATTCAGCGCTGCATCGGTCTGCGGGTCAAGCTCGCCACGGTCTGCAATCAGCTGCTTTCGCACATTGTTGATGCCGGAAATTCCGTCGGACAGTACGTTCAGTCCGCTTTTCATAGACTGCAGGGTCTCCAGCATGCTGGACAGCCCCTCATACAGGCTGTCGCCCGAGTCACCGAGCCGGTCCTTGATATCCCGCAGGTCAGACAGGATATCGAGTGAGGAAAGCGTGGCGGGTGCCATGAACAGCAGCAGCCCCATGCTTTCGAAACTGTCCGAGCCGATACGCACAGTGAAGGTGTTTTCCTCGCCGGGCAACCCCATGAATACCACAAGCTTATATGTGCCCATGGACTGTATCTGCGCGCCGGGTGCTTCTATGGAAAGCACTTTGCTCATATCAATGCCTGTGCCGCAGATCAGCATCATATTGTTTTTGTAGTATTCGCTGGCAGCCTCGTTTGGGACAGCATGGATGGTCATTTCGACCAGTCCGCTTGCTCCTGCGCATTTCTCCGCCTCAACCGGTACGCCATTGAGCTTATAGGAGATGTCAAAGTTCCACGGCAGCTGAACCGCGGTATCGTTTTCCGGGATACACTCATAGTAAAACCGATGCATCCCCTCTCCCTCAAGCGCCCAGGAGACCGAACCATCCTGTAGGGTGGGTTGGTCATAGGTGGACATGTTGTAGACCTCAGAATAATTGCCATAGTCGGTAAATTCAGTGTGGCCGTTTAGATTCACGCCCTTGACGATGCGTGTCGCCGTCGGAATACCGTAATAATCCAAATTGATGTATACTGCTTCATCGGTTTCAATGGACGGAGCGGCGGCCTGCGCCGTCTGCGGCAGCACGAATGCCAGCAGCAGCCCGGCTGCGGCCAGACGGCGTGCCCTATTTGTGTTCATGGTCAGTCTCCTCCTTCTTGCTGTCCGGTTCTTGTTCAGCAGGATGGCTGTCTTTGCTGTGCAGGACTGCGTGCAGTCTGCTGCGGAAGGCCTTGTGCCGTGCACGGCGGTTTTCACGCAGCTGAGCGTGCAGGGCCAGCCGCTGGCGATGCAGCTCGCTTAGAACGGGGATTTCCAGTTTTTTGCCGCGGATACGATTCATTTTTTCATGTTTTTTCTCTGCATAGCCGGGCTTAACGATCCATCTGTCGAAAATAATCAGGCACTCGGGAAGCAGGAACAGCACCAGCAGCATGGAGATCAATGCCCCGCGTCCGATCAGTTGGCCGAGACCGGATATTGCTTCAACCGACGTCATGAAGTACAGACCGTATGCCACAGTCATCAAAATCATGCCTGAAGTCAGGATGGACTCTGCGCTGACCGTCACCGCACGGACCGCAGCCTCTTTTTTATCCCCCTGTGCGCGGGCATCCAGATAATTACCGGTCAGCAGAATGGAGTAATCGATGGTTGCGCCGAGCTGGATACAGCTGACAATGATGAATCCAAGGAACATGGTCCGCTGCCCGTAGATATACGGCATGGCAGTGTTGATGAAGACCGCGCTTTCAATCGGGATAAGTACTACCACTGGAAGGAACAGCGCCTTATAAGTGATGGCAACCACCAGCGCAACGCCGAGCAGGGAAACAATATTGACCAGGTTGTTGTCCGGTACGATAATCGCCTTGATATCCTGCGTGGAAGGCGTCACGCCGACCAGATAAGTCTGTTCGCCGGGATAGTATTTGTCAATGATCGAGCGGATCTCATCCGCATAGGCAAACGCAGCATCGCTTTCACCCGCAGAACGGACATTGATGATCACGCGCGCCCAGTTTTCCGAATGCAGCATGCTGGTGAGGCTATCGGGCAGAAAGTCCTCCGGGATGCCTTCCGGCAGAGCAGATGCCAGCCCCAATGCATATTTGACATAGGGAAGATCGCCCAGCTCTTCGGTCATGGCTTTCTCGGTGATGTTGCCGTCGAGCGGGACGAGCGCAAGCATCATGTTGCTTTGCCCGAATTTTTCATTCATCTGCTGCTCGGCCTTGTAAACCGCAGTGCCCTCAGAATTTGCGACCGCTTCATTACCGTAGGTAAAGTCCGCCATGCCCTGCGCGATATAGCAGGGTACGATGAGGAGCAGCACGACGATCAGCACGGGCTTGCGGATCTTATATGCAAATTCGCCGAATCCACGCCATTGCTTGGGGATAAACGGCCGGTGCTGGGTTTTGGCTACCAGCCCCTGAAACCGCAGGATGAGCGCCGGCATGAGCAGCAGTACGGTGACCAGGCTGAGGAAAATGCCCTTTGCCAGCACAAAGCCCATGTCCGGACCAATGCCGAACCGCATAAGCGCAAGCGCCAGAAAGCCGACAATGGTCGTTGCTCCCGAGGCGCCGATCGAGGAAAAGGCGCTGCGCAGTGCGTTGGCCATGGCCTGTTCGGGCGCAATGCCGTTTGCCTTTTCTTCGGTGAAAGCGTGCAGCAGGAAGATCGAATAGTCCATCGAGCAGGCGAGCTGCAGCACCGCGCCGACCGCGTTGGACAGGAAAGAGATTTCCCCGAAAATGATGTTCGACCCCATATTGATGATGATGGCGATACCGAGTACGGAAAGAAACAGCACCGGCTCAAACCAGGAGGTGGTTGTGATCGTCAGGATGAGGAAAATAATAATGACAGCCAGCACCATCACGCGGGCGACCTCTGCATTGATCGTCGGGCCGAGGTTGGTATCCGATACTGCGGATCCGGCGACCAGACCGCGGTCACTGACGATCTGTTCGATCTCGCGGACGGCTGCATGCGTGCGGCTGGACGAGTCCTTTTCGAGGAAGATGATATCCATATAGGCGTCGCCGTCTTTATAGTAATCCTCGATATCGCTGTAATCGATGAACTGGCTCGAACCGTAGATGTTGGTCGAGGTATCGCACCACATCACCATGTCTACACCATCCACATCTGCGATGCGGTCTTTTATATTTTTCGCCTCATACAGTGTCACATCCTCCAGCATGACACGTCCCATGCCAGGGTAAGTAAACTCGGCTTCCATAATATCAAGCGCCTGCGCGGACGGAGTCGAATCCGGCAGGTACTCTGTCAGATCATAGTTGACGCCGACCATCGGAATGCAGATCAGGTTGAGGACCAGCAGGATAGCGAAAAATTTTTCGATCCGCTTCCGGTTGTTTATGATCAGATCAACCGGACTGTGTCCGTTTAATTTCACAAGGAGAACACCAGCCTTCCAGAAAATAGATGTTGTGTACGTTTTCTTTCCGGAATATAGTTTATTACACAAGAATATCATACACAATAATTAAATTTGAAGATAATGATCAGAAATAAACATTTTATATTAAAAATGTATTTTTAATTTCAAATTGCGTCAACACAGGGGAAACAGGAAAAAACCGCCTTTGGAATATCCAAAGACGGTTTCGGAATTACAGGTGCAGATGGGATTTTGTGTTTATAAGCAGACAGAAAGCAGTAGAAAGCGGATGCAGGCTGTCACAGGATAGACGAATTACTACTGGTCTTTGCCGCAGTCCGCAGCACGTGCGATCAGACAGCGGTCATTCGTCACTGCATCGTAAAAGCGGTAGCCGCCGGAAAAATTGTAGCAGTCAAAACCGTATCCGGTTAGAATCCGGCAGGCAATGTAGCTTCGCAGGCCGCTCTGACAAATGACATAGACCGGCTTGCCGGACGGGACCTCACGGATCCGCTCCCGCAGTTCATCCACCGGGATATTGATAAAACCGTCAATATGCCCCTGGCTGTATTCCGACACGGTACGGGTGTCTAAAAGAGTAATGCTGCCGTCGCGCGGCAGGGAAACAAGATCAGCCAGATGAAACTGTTTCAGAATGCCCTGTGCAATGTTATCGATCATAAAACCAGCCATGTTGACTGGATCCTTTGCAGAGGAATAAGGCGGGACATAGGCGAGATCAAGCTCTTTCAGATCTATGGCGCTCAGCCCGGCGCGGATTGCGGTGGCGAGCACGTCAATCCGTTTGTCTACTCCTTCATATCCTATAATCTGGGCTCCCAGCAGGCGGAACGTTCTTTTTTCAAAAACCACTTTCATGGTCATCAGCTTCCCGCCGGGATAGTATCCAGCATGGCTCATGGGGGAAAGTACGACCTGATCCGCGTCAATGCCAGCTTTTCCAGCGTTGGTCAGGTTGATGCCGGTGGCCGCAGCGGTTAGATCAAATACCTGGATGACTGAACTTCCCTGGCTGCCCTGGTATCGGCTGTTGCCGCCGCAGATATTGTCAGCAGCAATACGGCCCTGCTTGTTGGCCGGACCAGCCAGTGAAATCAGGGCATCCTGCCCTGTGACAAATTGCTTGACCTGCACAGCGTCGCCGACCGCATAAATATCCGGTACGGATGTTTCCATCCGGTCGTTGACCACAATGCTGCCCTTTAGGCCTAATGCGAGTCCGGCGTCCTGTGCAAGGTGGGTGTCCGGCGTAACGCCGATCGCCAGCACGACCATATCGGCATGCAGCGGCGTCTCATCCTTCAGCAGGACATCAACACCGCCATCCCGCTCAGCAAACCCTTCCACGGTATGGCCCAGTGCAAGCTGTACACCGTGGCGGCGCACTTCAGCATGGATCAGCGCTGCCATATCCGGATCAAATGGATTCATCAGCTGCTTGGGACGCTGTACAATGGTGACGGCAATCCCAAGACCACGCAGGTTTTCCGCCAGTTCCAGGCTGATAAACCCTCCGCCGGCGAGAACCGCGGTTTTTGGCTGGTTGGATGCGATATACGCCTTGATGCGAAGCGTGTCTTCCACCGTCCGCAGCGTAAACAGCTTGGGGATGCCGATGCCCGGAAGCCGTGGCTGAGCAGGCTGGGCTCCGGGGGATAGGAGCAGCTTATCGTAGCTTTCCTCAAACACTTCTCCGCTTTCCAGATCGGTAACAGAAAGCGTTTTCCGGTCCGGATGGATGGCAGTTACCTCATGCCGCACCCGCATATCCACGCGGAAGCGGGAGAAGAAACTCTCCGGCGTCTGGAGCGTCAGCTCGGCGGCATCATCGATTATGCCGCCGATATAATATGGGAGACCGCAGTTCGCATACGAAACATAGCCGGATCGCTCAAAGACGACGATATCCGCATGTTCATCCAGCCGGCGTATTCTGGCCGCAGCAGTCGCTCCGCCGGCCACACCGCCAACAATTACAACTTTCATCAGTTCTGTCCACCTTTCCGGAGTTGGGGTATTGCATGCAATGCTTTGCAGTCTGTTGTAAAAACTGCAGTTGTGTATCATTATAACACGCAGAAAGCGGCTGCTGCAATGTCTGCTGCGCGGTGCCGGGCCGGTAAACAGCGCACAACAGAACCATTGTGCACGCTGCGTATGGACGCACCGGATCCGCTGCAGCAGCTATGGCTGCGGACAGAATGTCGGATGAACACTTTACGGTCATCTGTATCAAATTTTCTATCCGATAGACGCTTTCGGATGCACGCCATTCCTTCAAATACATTGACAAGGGAATCGGATTCCGCTATACTGAGGGAGGTAAAATCTTTGTCTGCAGCAGCTGGATACAGGCATCTGATAAGGGGGAATTCCATGAAGGCAGAGGAAGTGTACCGCCAGATCGTGGTTGCCCTGGGCAGGGCTGGCATAGTGGCACCGCACATTGCAAACCTTTCAGATACCCGGGAATACTCGGAAAAGGAAGCGGCACAGCTTGCGGAAGAAGTTGTCGATTATCTTGAGGCGGAACTCAAACACAGAGACCGAAAATTCAGATAAACCCCAGCATATCTGAAGATCATGCTCCCTCCGGAGACATCTGCGCATCAGAGCGCAGCATCCCGGAGGGAGTTTTTTATTGCAGGGGGGAAGAAGACGGTAAAAAAGATAAGACAATGCAACAAACTGCATTCATCTTTACGCCGGCACAAGGGAACAGGAATGCTGCTTTCCGCCTGCCTGCAGACAAGTGTGGTTGGTGAGGGAACGGCATTCTGCTGCAGGGAGACTGCGCATATACTGGCGGTAAAAGGAGTGTGGTTGAGATGACAGATGGACAGCCGCTGTGCAGAAGTTTTTTTCAAAATGGATCAGAAGAGCCTTCCGCCAGCCGGATGGCCGCGCTGATGGCGGAACTGATTAACCAGTCGGAAAGGGCGGCGGAATGGCAGGGGGATGCATGGGAGGTGCCGGATGCCGTGCAGCGTGGGAGCCTGCCGGAACATGGAGCCTGACGGATATGGAAAGAGTGGCGATCTACTGCCGCCTGTCTGAGGAGGACCGTCATAAGCGGCTCGTAACGGACGATTCGGCCAGTATTCAAAATCAGAAGAATATGCTGGTACAGTATGCGGTTGAACAGCATTGGGAGATCTACCGGATTTACAGCGATGACGATTACACTGGGGCGGACCGAAGCCGCCCGGCCTTCAACTGTTTGCTGGAAGATGCACGGAAGCGCCGGTTTAGTATCGTCCTTTGCAAAACACAGTCCCGATTTACGCGCGAACTGGAATTGGTTGAGAAATATATCCACGGACTGTTTCCAGCATGGGGGATCCGCTTTGTCAGCATTGTGGATAATGCGGATACAGCGAATAGGGGGAATAAAAAATCCCGCCAGATCAATGGGCTGGTGAATGAATGGTATCTGGAGGACATGTCCGAAAACATTCGGAGCGTGTTGACGAACCGCAGGGAGAATGGGTATCATATCGGCTCTTTTGCCCTTTATGGGTACAAAAAGGATCCGGAGCACAAAGGACATTTGTTGATCGATGAGGAGGCTGCGCAAACCGTCCGGGAGATTTTTGCGCTTTTTGCACAGGGATACGGCAAGACTGCGATAGCGCGTATGCTCAATAACCGCGGTATTCCAAACCCAACCGAATATAAACGCCAGCACGGACTGCGTTACCGGCAGCCCGCAAGCAAAAACAGTACGCTTTGGAAATACTGCACGATCGCAGGTATGCTTGTCAACGAGATTTATATCGGCAATATGGTGCAGGGAAAGTATGGAAGCGTATCCTATAAGACAAAGAAGAACCGGCCGCGGCCAGCAGGCACCTGGTATATTGTGAAGGGGACACATGAGCCGATCATCGACCGCGTCCTTTGGGATCGGGTGCAGGATATGATCCGGGAACGCTCCAAGCCATTCCGCAAAGGTACATTAGGACTGTTTGCCGGAAAGGCACGCTGCGCTTGCTGCGGATATACGCTGCGCTCGTCCAAAACACGGGAACGGTATTATTTGAAGTGTCCGAACCGATATATGGCTGATCATGCCTGCACGGGGGCGTTTATTGCCGTTGACCGGCTGGAACGGATGGTGCTGGCGGAACTTAAGCGTCTGCTCAGCCAGTTTTTGGACCGGCCGGCCGTGGCGGCCCGGATTTCAGTCCATCCAGACTGGGAGGCACGGAAAGCGCGGCTTCAGTCCGAGATGGAAGCTGATCAAAAACGTATAGCCGCATGCACAAAAGCAATGCAGGATTTATACCTGGATCGCGTGCAGAAAAGAATAGAGCAGGAAGACTTCACAGCGCTGTCTGTGAGCCTGTCCGGGGAGCGAAAGCGGCTGGAGAAGCATTTAGCAGATATCCGGAGCCGGATTGGAAACATCCAGGGACAACTGCGCGCGTCAGAGCTGCCGCAGGAGACGGTGAAGCGGTATCTGGACATGCAGCATTTGACAAGAGGGGCGGTGGAGATATTGATTGATCATATCGCCGTAGGCAGGCGCATTCCGGGAACACGTGAGGTACCGGTTGAAATCCACTGGAATTTTTAATCAGCGGTCGGGTCACGATGGCTGCCCGCAACAAAGGGACAAACCGCATGCGGCCTGCCGGTGCCGCAGTATGGCGCACCAGCGGGAGAACAAGGATTTCTGAAACGGTTGGATGGATCAGAAGGAAGGGAGAAGCGGTCGGACGGACGGAGAAAAACCAAAAAATATGGAATCCCCTCTTGCTTTCTTCATAAAATTAAGGTACGCTAAAGCAATATAAATAAAGTGAAAGAAAAACGATGCAGAAAAGGAGGTAGGGGAGTTGGCTGCTATACTGGAAGTTTGCGTAGATTCGGTGGAATCTGCGGTGCACGCGGAAAAGGGAGGAGCGACCCGGCTGGAACTCTGCGCTGATTTGATCATCGGCGGTACTTCGCCGGACGAGGATCTGTTCCTCATGGTCCGTGAGCGGGTGAATATACCGATCCGCGTATTGCTCCGGCCGCGTTTTGGGGATTTTCTCTACTCCGCAGACGAATTCGAACTTCTGCGGCGGCAGGTGAAGCGATTTGCCGGGCTGGGGGCAGACGGCGTTGTGATTGGTGTACTGCAGCCGGATGGAATGCTGGACGAGCAGCGTATGGCAGAGCTGATCGCGCTGGCGGGAGGCTGCGGCGTAACGCTGCACCGTGCGTTTGACGTATGCCGTGATCCGTTTGCGACACTGGCCGCTGCCAAAGAGCTGGGCGTGGATACGATTTTGACCTCCGGGCAGAAGGCGTGCTGCGCAGACGGCGGGGAACTGCTGCGCAGGCTGGTCGCGCAGAGCGGCGGCAGTCCGCAGATCCTGGTGGGAGCGGGGGTCAATGCAGAGGTAATCCGCGCGCTGCAGCCTGTGACAGGAGCAGATGCGTTCCATTTGTCTGCCAAGCGGGTGGAAAACAGCCGGATGTCGTACCGGCGCGAGGGAGTGCCGATGGGGCTGCCCGGTATCAGTGAATTTGAAATCTGGCGGTGCGACGAGGCGGTCGTCCGTGCTGCGCGGCAGGCATTGGATGAACTGTGCGGCCCATAACAGGGGGGAAGACTTGTGAAGATCGATAAGGTGCTGAACAATAATGTAGTCGTTGCGCTGGACAGAAACGGGACAGAGACCGTCCTGATGGGGCGGGGCCTTGCCTTTGGCCGCCATGCAGGGGATCCAGTGCCTGCAGAAAAGGTGGAGAAGCGTTTCACGCTGCACTCAGACCAGCTTTCAAGCCGGTTCCAGCAGCTGCTCACCAGCATCCCGCTGTCTGATTTTCTGATGAGCGAGCGCATCATCAACCATGCCAAGCTGACACTGGGCAAGGAGCTGTCGGACAGCATTTATGTCACACTGCCTGACCATATCTCGGCTGCGGTCCAGCGGTATCAGGAAGGGCTCATCCTGCCCAATCCGCTGCTGTGGGACATCCGCCAGTTTTACAAAGATGAATACCAGATCGGGCTGGAGGCCAACCGGATCGTTCAGGAAGAAACCGGCATCCAGTTTGCGGAGGACGAGGCAGGCTTTATTGCCCTGCACTTTGTCAACGCACAGGTGGGCGGCGAGATACGCGATGTGTATGACATGACCTATCTCATGCAGGCAGCATTCCGCATTGTGCGCGACGCGTATGGCTTTGAGCCGGATTGTGACACGCTGGATTATTTTCGCTTTGTGACACATTTGAAATTTTTTGCGCGCCGGATTGTCAGCGGCCAGCACTACGGGGACGGGGATGCCGACCTGCTGGACGTGGTATGGTACAAATACCCCCGGGCATACGACTGTGCACGCAAGATATGCAGCTATGTAGAGCGCGAAAAAGGGTTCCAGGCCGGCAAAAACGAACTGCTTTACATGACGATCCACATTGCGCGTGTTATGGAGAAAAATGGGTAGTAAGCTGCCGCCGGACAACGCCCGGCGGCAGCGTTTTTTTGATATTTGTACAGATCGACAAAAACACCGGCGTTTTTTCAGAAAAAATGCCGGATGGAAAGGGCTTGCTAAATTGTGAACAATTTGTTACAATACAGGCAACAAGTCAATAGTCATTCAACTTGATTGGATTGTTACCGCTTCGGCGGGCAAAACCAGATTTCTCGCAGTTTATCTTTTCGTGAAGGATAAGAGTGTGTTCTGCGGAGAAATTTGGTTTTTTTATTTTTCCGGCTTTTGCCGAAAACGTTTGAAATGAAAAAGGGAGTGAAGCCATGTTTGGCAAACTGAAAGGGCTGTTTGGCGGATCGGCCGGCATTGCGATCGCCGCGCCGGTTACGGGTACGGTTGTCCCGCTGGAACAGGTGCCGGACCCGACGTTCGCGCAGGGAATCCTCGGCCAGGGGGTGGCGGTTGAGCCGGCGGAAGGCCGCATCACCGCGCCGGCGGACGGTACGGTCGATATGATGTTTGATACGGGACATGCGGTCAGCCTGACGACCAAAGACGGCGTCGAGCTGCTGATCCATGTGGGGATCGATACGGTTCAGCTCAAGGGTGCACACTACAAAGCCTGCTGCAAAACAGGCGACAGCGTCAAAAAGGGCGACCTGCTGATCGAATTTGATCCGGCGGCAATCCGGGATGCGGGCTATCAGCTGGTCACACCGGTTATCGTCTGCAATACCGACCGGTTTTCCGGTGTCCATACCGCAGCCACGGGTGCTGTTGCAGCGGGAGACCAGCTGCTGACGCTTTCGGAAAAGTGAGTGCTGCGCGGCACAATGATTTCATTTCGCCCTGCAGGGCGGTGAAATAGAGCGGTTTCCCTGTTCGGCTCAGGGGAAACGCGACGTACACAGAGGGCTGCTTCGTGCAGCCGACAAAAAAGAGGAGGGGAATAATCCTTATGATGAAGTATTTACAGAGACTGGGCAAAGCCCTGATGCTGCCGGTAGCATGCCTGCCGATCTGCGGTATCCTGATGGGCCTTGGCTATGCACTCGCTCCCGGCGCGATGGCGGCGGGCGGCGAATACGCCACCAGCGGTCTTGCCTATACGATCGGTTTCTTCCTGATCAAGGCAGGCGGCGCGCTGATCGACAACATGTCCTGGCTGTTCGCGGTCGGCGTTGCGGTCGGCATGGCCAAGGATAAGGACGGCACGGCTGGCCTTGCCGGCCTGGTATCCTGGCTGATGATCACCAAGCTGCTCGACCCGGCAGTCGTTGCCACCCTGAGCGGCGTTGCGGCGGAAAACGTCGACCCGGCGTTCAGCAACATCCAGACCCAGTTTATCGGCATCCTGGCCGGCCTGATCGGCGCGGCCTGCTACAACCGCTTCAAGGACACCAAGCTGCCTGACTGGCTGTCGTTCTTCTCGGGCAAACGCTGTGTCGCCATCATCACGGCGGTCATCTCACTCGTTGTTGCGGCGATCCTGTTCTTTGTATGGCCGGTCGTTTACGGCGCACTGGTATGGGTCGGCGAGCAGATCCTGTCCGCGGATGCGATTGGCGCGGGTATCTACGCGTTCCTCAACCGCCTGCTCATTCCGTTCGGCCTGCACCACGCGCTCAACAACGTATTCTGGTTCAATACCTTCGGCATCGGCGACCTGAACAACTTCTGGGCAGGCATGACCTCCGCCGACGTGGGCTACAGCCTTGGCATGTACATGTCCGGCTTCTTCCCCTGCATGATGTTCGGCCTGCCGGGCGCTGCGCTGGCCATGATCCACTGCGCGAAGTCCACCAAGAAAAAGGTCGCCTTCGGCCTGGTCGGCTCCGCTGCGATCTGCGCATTCGTCTGCGGCGTTACCGAGCCGTTTGAGTTCGCATTCATGTTCCTCGCTCCGGCGCTGTACGTTGTTTACGCGCTGCTGTACGGCATCTTCACCGTGATCACAGTTGCAGTCGGCTTCCGCGCAGGCTTCTCGTTCTCTGCGGGCCTGACCGACCTGGTATTCTCGGCTTCGCTTCCGGCGGCGCAGAAGACGCTGCTGATCATCCCGCTGGGCGTTGCAGCGTTCATCGTGTTCTACATCATCTTCCGCTTTGCGATTACCAAGTGGGATCTCAAGACCCCGGGCCGCGAGGATGACGACGATACCGCAGCCCAGGACGCTGGGGCAACCCTGTCCAACAACGACTATACCGCAGTTGCGGCCACCGTTCTGGAAGGCCTTGGCGGTGCGGACAATATCGCGTCCCTGGACAACTGCATCACCCGTCTGCGCATCGAGATTAAGGATTATACGCAGGTTGACGAGAAGAAGATCAAGTCTGCAGGCGTAGCGGGCGTTATGCGTCCGTCCCAGACCTCGGTACAGGTCATTATTGGCACCAAGGTCCAGTTCGTAGCCGACGAAATGGCAAAGATGCTCAAGTAAGCAAACACCACACAATCACACATTGTATTCACCTTGCGCTCCGCGCAGAGAAAGGGCGGGCGAAAACCCGCCCTTTCTTTGTCCGGCAGGCAGTCTGCCGGGCCTGTCCCGCAGGGGCGGGCAGTGTCCATCCTGCAGCAAGCCGGATGGATAGTGCCTGCCTCTGTGCACAAACCATCAAAATCATCTAATTCTACTACGAGGTGTTGGATATGAAAATCATTCGTGCAAAAGACTATAACGACATGAGCCGTAAAGCAGCCAATATCATCTCGGCGCAGGTTATCCTCAAGCCGGATTCCGTACTGGGCCTGGCGACCGGCTCTTCTCCGATCGGCATTTATGAGCAGCTGATCAAGTGGTACAACAAGGGCGACGTGGATTTCGGCGCCTGCACGACTTTTAATCTGGACGAGTACCGCGGACTGACCCCGGATCATGACCAGAGCTACCATTACTTCATGCATAAGAATTTCTTCGATCACGTCAACATCCCGGAGGAGCGTATCAATCTGCCGGACGGGGCGCAGCTGGATGCGGAGCGCGAATGCAGCCGTTATGATGCGGCGATCAAGGCGGCGGGCGGTATCGACCTGCAGCTGCTGGGCATGGGCGTCAACGGCCATATCGGGTTCAACGAACCGGATGCGTATTTTTCCAAGGGCACGCACTGCGTTGACCTGACGGAATCCACGATCGAGGCGAACAAGCGCTTTTTCGCATCGGCGGATGACGTACCGCGCCAGGCTTACACCATGGGTGTGCAGACCATCATGCTGGCGCGCCGCATCGTAATCGTGGTATCGGGCGAGAATAAGGCGGATATTGTGCGTGAAGCGTTCTTCGGCCCTGTTACGCCGCGCGTGCCGGCTACCATCCTTCAGCTGCACACCGATGTTTCGGTTGTTGCGGATGAGGCGGCGCTGAGCAAATGCAGCGACCTGCTGTAAGAGTAAAGAAGGGAAACGCATGGAATACAAAAATCTGAAAGTATACCAGCCCGATGGCACATTCCGCACGGGCGGGCTGCGTATCGAGGGCGACCGGATCGTTTCTGCGGAGCCGTCGGCAAGCGCGCAGGATATGGGCGGGCTGTATGCTGTGCCCGGCCTGGTGGATCTGCACTTTCACGGCTGTGTGGGCTATGACTTCTGTGACGGCACGCAGGAGGCAATCTCTGCGATCGCGCACTATCAGGCGAAGAACGGCGTTGCCGCCATCTGCCCTGCGACCATGACTTATCCGGAAGAAAAGCTTGCCGGGATCGCGCAGGCGGCTGCATCTTACCGCACGGAGGAGGGCGGAGCCGCGCTCGTCGGCATCAATATGGAGGGTCCGTTCGTCTCTGCGGCTAAAAAAGGAGCACAGAATGGAGCTTACCTGCACGCACCGGATGCGGAGATGTTCCGGCGCTTGCAGAAGCAGGCGAACGGTCTGTTCAAATTGTGCGACCTGGCGCCCGAACTGCCGGGAGCAATGGAGACCATCGAAGCCTTGGCGGGCGAGGTCCGTCTGTCGATCGCACATACGGAGGCGGATTACGATACAGCCTGCGAAGCCTTCCGCCGCGGCGCGCGGCAGGTTACCCACCTGTATAATGCGATGCCCCCCTTGTCGCACCGCGCGCCCGGCGTCATTGGAGCGGCGGCTGACCATAATGAAGTTATGGTCGAACTGATCGCGGATGGGGTGCATGTGCATCCCTCGGTGGTGCGCACTACCTTCAAAGTGTTCGGCGGACGGGTGATCCTGATTTCGGACAGCATGATGGCGACCGGTCTTGCGGACGGCGAGTATTCGCTTGGCGGACAGGCGGTCACTGTGCGCGGCAACCGTGCGACCCTGCATGACGGCACGATTGCAGGCTCAGCCACCAATCTGCTGGACTGCGTGCGCAGCGCAGTCAGGATGGGGATTCCGTTTGGGCAGGCGGTCCAGGCGGCGTCGACCAATCCGGCGAAGGCTATCGGAATGCAGCAGGATTATGGCACGCTCGAGGCGGGGAAACTTGCCAATGTGATCCTGCTGGATGATGAACTGAACGTCCACGCCATCCTTCTGCGTGGTCGGGAATTGGCATAACAACGAAGCAAACCAGTAGGCGAGTAAGGCAGCGCGAAAAAGCGCTGCCTTTTTGATCTGCCGCCTCCGGACGGAAACACGTCAGGGATAGCGGTGGGCGTGGGATGTAATACAGTTTGCTCCTGCCGGGACGCAGCAGAGCAAAAGGCGCGCACAACCTATGACAACCTGCTTCGCCTGATTGACAATCCGGATGTGCGCGAGCCGCTCAAATTCCTGCGGGCGCGTGAAGTGGTGCATTTCCAGCGTTTCGGTGAAAGAATACAAACAACATGGAACAGTACGGCTTGGCGCGGGAAGGGAGAAGCATGCGCCCGGACAGTATTAGGGAAAAGTGGAAAGCCTGCATCTCAAAAAGAGATGCAGGCTTTCCGTTATGGAGAACTCGCAGGCGTCCGTTTGAATAGCAGCAATTGCGGCGGTCAAATTCAGGTGATCAGCCGATGCCGCCGAGCAGTGCGCCGAAGAACAGGGCGAGTGCACAAAGCGGTACGTATACCCACTTGCCAAAGGGGTGGAACCAGGCGCCGATCTTCTTGCGGGCACCCAGGTTGACAGCATCGAGTGCGGTCTGCTTTTTGAGCACCCAGAAGAACATCACGCCGGCCAGCAGCGCGCCGAACGGGCAGATGTAAATAGATACCATATCCATCCACTGGGAGGTCCACGGCTGGATCAGCAGTGCGACAACCAGGCCGATCACATGGATAATAATAACAGACGGCAGGCGTTTGAGTTTGAACTGCTCCTGCAGGAATGCAACCGGAGTCTCATACAGATTGATGATCGAGGTTGTGCCTGCAAACAGAACAGCAACAAAGAAGAAGATGCCGACAAACCGGCCGAAGCCGCCCATGCCGTTGAACACACCGGGAAGCGCTACGAACATCAGGCCAGGGCCTGCGGTCGACAGCTCGCCGCCGGAGGTAGCCATCGCGGGGATGATAACAAACATTGCAACCAGTGCAGCCAGCGTATCGAAGACCGCTACGTTGCGCGCGGAGGACGAGATCTCAACGTCCTTGCCAAGGTAAGAGCCGTAAATAACCGAGCCGTTGCCCGCAACAGACAATGAGAAGAATGCCTGGCCAAATGCATAGACCCAGAGTTTCCAATCCGCCAGACCGGCAAGATCCAGGGAGAAGATGAAACGGTAGCCATCGCTTGCACCCGGCAGGGTAGCAATATAAACCGCCATAACGAGGAACAGCGCAAACAGCAGCGGGATCATGACTTTACATGCCTTTTCGATGCCGCCAGCAACACCCATCGCCATGATGATGACAGAAACCACGATCGCAATAATGATCCAGAAGCCGTTGCCGATGCCGAAGATCCCGTTATTCACCATCATGCCGACGCCTTCGCCGAGCGTCTGGCTTTCAGGAGCCGCAGAACCAAAGGCGGCGCCGATCTTATCCATATCCTGCCCCAGCGCGAACAGTTCGCCGCTGAAGCTCATCTTGGTGTACTTGAAAATCCAGCCCATAACGACCGAGTAGCCGATCGCAAGGCCCATGGAACCGATAACAGGCAGAGCGCCGATGACCTCACCGACGGTGCGTTTGCCGGTGCGTTCCTCCATTGCTTTGCCGAACGAACCGACTGGACCGGCACCGCCCCAGCGGCCGAGAGAGAACTCTTCCATAACACCCGAAGCGCCGATCAGCAGCACGAACAGGAAGTACGGCAGCAGGAAGGTCATGCCGCCATAGGTTGCGACCATATACGGGAACCGCCATATATTTGCCATGCCGACTGCGGAACCAATACAAGCAATGATAAAGCCCCATTTGCTCTTGAAACCATCGCGGGACTCGGGATTCGCCAGCTTAGCGCCTTCGTTCTTATTACTCATTTATTGCACCTCATTTCCTTATCCTGCACTTTCATGCGCAGCGCAGGTCACGCGCAGATTGTCCTATCCGGATTGCGTCCTTGTGTAGTGAATCATAAGCTGAACAGTGTTATTTTGCCGCAATCACTTCAATCTCGACCAATGCATCCTTGGGCAGACGCGCAACCTCGACAGCAGAGCGGGCCGGATAGCTGCCCTCGGTGAAAAAGGTTGCATATACCTCGTTCATCGCCCCGAAGTTGTTCATATCACTGAGGAATACTGTGGTTTTCAGAATGCGGTCCATGCCGATGCCTGCCTCTGCAAGGATCGCTTTTACATTGGTAAGGGACTGCCTGGTCTGTTCCGCAATCCCTTCCGGAAACGCGCCGGTTGCCGGGTTTATGGGTAGTTGGCCAGACGTGATGACCAAGTTACCGACCGCAACAGCCTGCGCGTATGGACCAATGGCAGCAGGCGCATGATCGGTACTGATGTTAAGTTTCATTAACGGTCGCCTCCTTTTTCTTAGCACAAAATTAACATGATAATGGAGTTTTGTCAAGAGAATTTGTATATTTTACACTATAACACAGGTTTTTACTTGTGAATTGTGGGAAATTTACATAAGGTTTGTGAAAAATCCATAAGAAATTTTTATTTTTGTTGTGAGAAATTTTTCAACCAACCTGCTGAAAATTCCTTTTTCTGTATATTTCTTGCATGGTGATAAATAAAAAGGTTTTTATGGCGCAAATTTTTGAAAGCAATATAAAGATGGGGACTGCCCCGTGTCCGGAGTTTTCCGGCTGCCGCACTGGATCCGGGCAACCGGAAATTCTGCATGAATCTGTTTGCAAGACAATATGTTAGTAACATATTCTGACGAAGCGGAGGGGATCCGATGGATACCGGATATAAAGGCATGCCAAAACAGAAGGGGGCAGCAGGTTCCCGACTGACTGTTTGCAGCAAGTCCCCGAATTATCCTGCAGAGGAACGCGAAGTGATTAAACGGAAAATAGAAAGCAGGCTGTACGAGATTTTTTACCCATACTTCCGGAAATAGGACTGCATTGGGCTGAACAGCGGTTTAAAGAGCCGCTTTGTAGAGGCGATCTGTTTCTTTTGGGGGGATTACCATGAAAACCGAGGCGATCTATACACGGCAGTCGGTCGACCGTGCAGACAGTATATCGGTGGAAAGCCAGGCGGAATTCTGCGTAAGGGAACTGACGGGAATTGACTATAAAATTTATACCGACAGAGGATACAGCGGAAAAAACACCGACCGGCCTGCCTTCCGCCGGCTGATGCAGGACATTGCCGAAGGCAGGGTCGGGAGAGTCATTGTTTACCGCCTCGACCGGATCAGCCGCTCCGTGCTCGATTTTGCCAATGTGATTGATTTCTTTCAAAAGTACTCAGTCAGCTTTTCCAGCACTATGGAAAAGTTTGATACCGACTCACCAGTCGGGAAGGCGATGCTCATGATCGTAATGGTCTTTGCGCAGCTGGAGCGTGAAACGATCCAACAACGCGTCACAGATGCCTATGCATCCAGAAGCAAACGCGGCTTTTATATGGGTGGCCGGATCCCATATGGTTTTACGCTCAAAGAGATTGCAATCGACGGCGTGAAGACCCACTGCTATGCACCTGTGGAAAGCGAGTGTGCGGTGATCCGGCAAATCTTTTCCCTGTATGCGAAGCCGGAAGCTTCCTTGGGGGATGTTGCCGGACATTTGAAGGCGCAGCATGTCCTAAACCGCAGCGGTGAGCCATGGAGCCGAAACCGCATAAGGGATTTGATTGTCAATCCGGTATATGTAAGGGCAGACCGCCGGGTTTATCATTTCTTCAAGGAGCATGGAACGGAGATTGCCAATCCGCCGGAAGATTTTATAGGGACCAATGGAGCATATCTGTATTCCGGTAACTCAGAGACGCGGAAAACGGTCTGCCTGAGCGGCCATACGCTGGTGCTTGCTCCGCATGAAGGTGTTGTGGATGCGGCGGCCTGGCTGCAATGCCGTAAAAAATGCCTGCAGAACCAGTCTGCCGCCAAACCCATGAAAGCGCAGCGGACATGGCTGGCCGGTAAATTGAAATGCGGATACTGCGGACATGCATTGACCGCCAAGATCGGACGGAGAAAAAGCAAGGCAGATGTGCGCTATTACTTATGCAGCTTCAAATATGCAGCGAAAAGCGGCTGCAGTTTTCGTTCACTCCGTGCAGACGATGTGGATGCGCTCGTCTTAGAAGAACTGCGTGCCAAGCTTTCTGAGTTTACGGTTTTATCGCGCGGGCAGCAGACAGATACAGTCGGCCGGCTCTATGATCTGAAAAACCAGATCAGTGAGAAAGACAGCGAGGCAAGGGCGCTGGTCAAGCAGGTCCCGCTGGCGGATGCCGCACTGTTGCGGCTCATCAATCTGCGTGTGGAAGAGCTGGAAAAGCAGAAAGAAATGCTGTATGCCCGTATTGCCGAGCTGGAAGGCCGCAACCGGGTGGATGGCGAGGCGATTACCGGATATATGCAGGTATGGGATAAGCTGTCCATCCGTGACAGGTTTGCTGTGGCGGACTGTATGATCGAATCGGTCCGTGCATGGGAAAGCGGGCTGGAGATTCTCTGGAAAATCTGATGTTCAGTCCGCCGCTCCCTGTTGTTTGTTTTGGCGATGCGCTGCGCATTGTACAGGACAATCTGGATGCCAAGAACTATTATGCTTATAACCCGGCAATCGATATCCGGCCCGGCGGAATGGCACAGACATCCTGGCATTTGGTGCAGGACAACGTAAAATCTGCCGATTCGGGAAATATTGCAGGCGCAGAAAAAAACTAAATATACGATTTCAGCCTCCTCTGTCAAAGGGGAGGCTTTTATTTTGCACACATTTTGCACATTTGACGGGAGGATGGGACTTTTACTTTTTTGACTTTTCTGGTATAATAAATACGAAAATTATTATGCTGACAGCACATTCCGTATCCGATATGCGGCGGGATTTTGGTGAGTTTTCAGCTTTTATTTTTGCCTGCAAACGTGTTATAATGGAGAGCAAATTGTTGAAGAATTGTTTCTGCATGCTTGACGGGCAGAAAAATTTTGAATAAATGGGGAACAGGCATGAAAGAGAAAACTTTGGTCATTACGGGCATGGGGGCGGTAACGCCAGTCGGTATCGGTGTAACCGCCTACTGGAGCGCCTTGATCGCCGGCAAATGCGGCGTCGGCCCGATCACACGTTTTGATGCGTCCGGCCTTCCGGTGCAGATCGCAGCAGAACTGAAGGGGTTTGATCCTGCTGACCACATGCCGAAAACACTGGCTCGCACGATGGATCCGTTTATGCAGTTCGCTTTCGCCGCAGCGGAAGAAGCACTCTCGGACAGCGGTCTCCCGATCGAACCGGAGTCAGACCGCATCGGCATCGTGATGGGAACGGCGATGGACGGCGTTACCACAGTTGCACATACACAGGAGGCCTTCGACGCTGGCCATCGTGTCGGCCCGCGCTTTGTACCAATGACCATCGGCAACATCGCCGCAGCACAGATTGCGATCGCGCACGGTATCCATGGCCCGAGCCTGACGCTCAACACCGCCTGCTCGGCGGGCGGCGACGCGATGATGACCGCCGCCATGCTGCTCAAAACCGGCGAGGCGGATGTGGTGCTTGCGGTCGGCGGCGAAAGCATCCTGTGCCCGATCGTGGTCTCCGGCCTGTCGCAGGCCAAGGCGCTGTCCCGCCGCAACGACGATCCGGAACACGCCTGCCGTCCGTTCGATCTGGACCGCGACGGCTTTGTTATTGGCGAGGGCGGCGGCGCGCTCGTTATTGAAACCGAGGAACATGCGCTCGCGCGCGGCGCGAAGATCCACGCTGTGCTCGCGGGCTATGCGAATACATCGGATGCGCACCATGTCACCGCGCCCTGCCCGGACGGCGCAGGAGCCGCGGCCTGTATGCAGCGCGCGCTGGCACGGGCGGGCATGCAGCCGTCCGATATCGGCTACATCAATGCGCACGGTACGTCCACCATGCTGGGGGACAAAGCCGAGACGCTTGCCATCAAGGCGGTGTTCGGCGGACGCGAATCCGCGCCCCCGGTCTCCGCGACCAAGTCTGCAACCGGGCATCTGATGGGCGCGGGCGGCCTGACCGAGGCGATCGCCTGCATCAAGGCGATCCAGGACGGCACCCTGCCGCCCACCCTGCATCTCGACACACCCGACCCGGACTGCGATCTCGACTATGTGCCGAACACCGCACGTAAGGCGGATATTTCCGCCGCGATGAGCAATTCGCTTGGGTTCGGCGGACAGAACTCCAGCATTATCCTTTCCCGTTACCAGAAATGAGGCGACCTTTTTGCAACACGAATATACCTATGATGTCTCCATGTTCCGCGATACGTTTGAAACGCGCTTTACCTATCTGAACGGTTTTCTGCGCAATGTATCGCGCTTCGGCACCCGTCCCGCGCTGCATGACCCGCTTTCCGGCCGGCGCTGGACCTACCGCGAGCTGAACGCCGAGGCCAACCGTCTGGCGCACGCGCTGCGCGCGGACGGCGTAGGTAAAAACGACGTGGTCATGTTCGCCCTGCTCAATTCGCCGGAATTTGTTTTTTGTTATCTGGCGGCGCACAAGATCGGCGCAATCGCCTGCCCGGTCAACTACCGGCAGGGCGCGGGTGAGATCGCGCTGGTCATCGACGACAGCCGCCCCAAGGCGTTTTTCTATGACGCGGAGTTCGGCGAACTGTCGGGCAGTGCGCTCCAGCTGTGCGAGCACAAACCGCAGACCGTTGTCATGGTCGATTACAAGGGCGGCGCGGCGGCGCCTGCCGGCCACAAGCGTTATCAGGACTGTGTTTCCATGCAGCCTGAAACCGATCCGCCGATCGACTTTGACCCGCATATTTACGACGAAACAACGCGCCTTTACACATCGGGTACGACCAACCGCCCCAAGGGTGTGCCGATCAACAACGTAAATGAGGTGCTCTCTGCGCACGACGTAATGATGCACTTTCCGCTGGGGCCGCTCGACCGCACCATGAACATGACCCCGTGGTTCCACCGCGGCGGCATCCACTCCGGCGGCCCGTGTCCGACACTGTATGCGGGCGGTGAGGTGGTTATCCTGCGCGATTTCGCACCCAAGCGTGCGCTGGAATACGCAGAGAAGTACCAGATTTCCTTCCTGATCGGCGTTCCAACCATCATCGCCATGCTCGCACGCACACAGGAGCGCACTCCGGCCGACCTGTCCGCGCTGCGCGGCATCGTGACCATGGGCGCGCCGTTTGAAAAGGCTGCGTGCGAGAAATATATGCATCTGTTAACGCCCAATATCTTCAACGGCTACGGCACGACCGAGACCTTCTGGAACACCTTCCTGCGCCCGTTCGACCTGCCGGAGATGGCAGGCTCGGCCGGACGCTCGTGCACGGACGACGATGTGCGCTTGGTCGCCATCCATGAGGACGGCACGCACGCCGAGCCGGACGAGACCGTCCCGCGTGACAGCGAGACTCCGGGCGAGATCATCATCTCCTCCCCGGCAAAGAGCGCATTCTGCTACTATAACAACGAGGAGATGACAAAGGCCAAGTTCTATAAGGGCTGGTTGTACACAGGCGACGTGGGTACCTGGGACGAAAACGAGTTCGTCACGGTTTCCGGCCGAAAGGACGATATGATCGTCTCCGCGGGCGAAAACATCTACCCGACCCAGATCGAAGCAGTACTGAACGAGCACCCCAAGGTCGCGGAGAGCGCGGTCATCGGCGTACCGGACAAACTGCGCGGCGAGGTCGTGGCGGCCTATGTCGTCCCTTCGGACAACAGCCTGACCGTCGAGGAACTCAAGGACTACTGCACGCACCATCCTATGCTGTCCTCATATAAGTGGCCGCGTGAGTATCATATTGTTTCTGAACTGCCTCATACGGCGACCGGCAAGCTGATGCACTATAAGCTGCGGCAACAGCAGAAAAACAGAGAAGAATAACAAAAAAGACCGATGCACTGTGCATCGGTCTTTTTTCCATATGAAACATTAATCCAGGATATTCAGTACCGGTTCCAAAGCGTCTGCCTGCTCAATGCATACAGCAAGGCGGTATTCTCGGTCTGTAAACTCCGGCAGGAACAGGGAATAGGCACCAGGCACCTCATCGCACTCCAGGCGGGGCGGCATGCGGTGGATATCAATACGGAAGCTGCGCAGCGGAAGATCCAGCCCGCGTCCGGTGGATTTCACGAAACTTTCTTTGAGTGTCCACAGTTTATAGAATGCATCATCCCGCATGGAGGGGAGAAGAGAATTGAGATAGCGGACTTCGTCTTTGTGGAAGAAACGGGAAGCAACATCCCGCCGTCCCGGCTCACATCGTTCGATATCAACTCCAACAGGATGGTCGCTGAGCGCACAGACAGCCCACCCTGCAGAGTGGGACAGGCTGAAATGTACATTTGGCTCGTTTATCAGATAAGGCTTGCCGCCTTCGGCAATCGAAATGGAAAGCGGATGGACAATAGAAGGATAATGCTGTGCAACTGCATATTCCAGTAGCAGGGAGGCAGCGAAGCCCTGCGAACGTGCTGTGCCGCGTCGACGATCAATCTGTTCCAGCCTGCCTCGCGATAGTCGTGCACGGGACGCACTATCATCCGGATTGACAGCGGATACCGGGATGGCATATACAGCGGTCAAAAAAATTCCCCCTAAAAAGCTTGGTTTGCTTTGTTTATTATATCACATTCCGGCATGATTTGACAATTCTCTTTCTTATGGCTATTCGGGAAAGCTGGTTCGATGTGTAGCCTGCCTGTCTCGGGCCGCACCGGGCCGGGTATTGGCTGTACAGATCGCTCCGTGCGGGCAGGATCGCCGACAGTCGCCGCAGCGCACACATTCCGGGCTGTTGGGCGTGCGGTAGACTGCGATATCCAGCTTGCAGGCCTTTTGGCAGGCGCCGCAGGCGGTGCATTTGTCTGTATCAATACGGAACCGGTAGACAGCGACCGGATTAAACAGCCCGTAGATTGCACCGAGCGGGCAAAGATAGCGGCAGAACGGACGCCAGAGCACGATGCTCAGCAGGACCAGCACGATCAGGATCGCAGCCTTCCAGGTGAACAGCCAGCCGAGCGCCGCACGCAGCGGCGGGTTGGCGGCAATCAGTGGAATGCCCGCGAACAGCGTGCCGGACGGGCAGATGTACTTGCAGAACCACGGCTGTCCCTGGCCGACGATGTCCAGCACGGTCAGCGGCAGGATTACGACAAAACCGACCAGCACGGCGTATTTCAGACAGCGCAGAGCGCGCTCGCCGGGCAGACGGCGCAGCTTTTTTACAAACGGGATTTTGTGCAGCAGATCCTGTACCAGCCCGAACGGGCACAGCCAGCCGCAGACCAGCCGACCGAACAGTGCGCCGAACAGAAGCAGGAAACCAAGCACATAAAAGGTAAATTTGTGCTCCCGGCTGGTAATGACGGCCTGCAGTGAGCCGATCGGACAAGAGCCGACTGCACCGGGGCAGGAATAGCAGTTCAGGCCGGGCACACAGACGAATTTTCCTGCGCCGCGGTAGATGCTGCCCTGCGCGTAACCGGCGGCGTAGCCGTTGGTCAGTGCGGTAAAGATGAATTGTACAAGCGTGCGTGCATGCTGTTTTAGCTTACCCAAGGCCGATACACTCCATACAGATATTGACCGCCTTGCGGAATACGGTCTCGTTTTCCCCGCGCCATACGCCCAGCGCGAGGCAGACTCCTGCCAAGGCAAGCAGCACAGCGGCGGCGCGGTTGGATTTCAGAAATGTCATGCCTGCACCTCCGCGAGCATACCGTCGATCGTTTCGATCCACTTTTCCTTGCTTTGTGCGGTTACGATCGCGTCGCCGACCTGTACTCCCTCACTGTCCACGAAAAAGGTTGTAGGCACAGCGTAGATCTGGGACAGGATACCGAGAAGGTCGTCTGACGGCAGCAGGTGCCGATAGTCCGCACCAGTCTCCGCGACGATCTCCTTTGCGGTCTCGACCTGGCTGTCGCTGATGGTACCATCCGAGTCCATGGTGTCCGATACCAATCCAATGATCTGCACGCCCTTATCTGCATATTCCGCCGCCAGTTCGCCCAGATCGGGCATTTCGTTGATACACGGGCCGCAGAAGGTTGCCCACACGTTGACCATGGTCAGGTCATAGTCTGCAAGGATGGACTGGTCGAGCGTGTTGCCCTCCAGATCGGTGGTGGAGAACGCACTCAGCACACCGGTCTGCACCTCGTCCTCTGACGCGGAGAGGCCGGGGGTACTCGTCATTGTTTCGGCTGGAGAACAGGCAGCGAGCGTCAGCAGGCAGGCGAGCGCCGCTCCGGTATGGGCCAGACAGGTCAATTTCATATGGAATATCCTCCTGAAAGGTGTTTTTTCTATTATACGGGGATACGGCATGCCCAGTCAATGACCAGCTGCAGAGGTTTTATTGCGGGGAATTCTGCGTCATCCGCCGGAGCCGCTGCCATGCCTGCTCGCGCTCGTTGGAAAGCCGTAAATATTTTCTTCGAATATAGGATGCAATATGGTCATAGTCATTGAAGATAAAGCTTTCATTGATACCCAAAGAATCCAGATCCTCCATGATCTCCGCCTTGTTTTGGATCTTCAGCGTCAGATCCGGAATGATATCCTGCCGCAGGTCGTTGATCCCATACAGCTGGTAAATGAAAACGGAGGACTGGCTGGATACCCGGTTGGTGATGTTGGCGGGCTCATAGGTAAAATAGAAGGGCAAACGGAACGAGCGCCCATAGGGTACGCTGAGCACAAGAAGCTGGAGCGCCTGCACCAGCAGGCGATTATGGGTGCCGAGGCTGTCCAGCGGCATATCGGTTTCGAGTCCCTGGACCCGTTTGAGGCGCTTTTTCATCAGCATGAGCAGATGGTCGAGCGCATCGAGCGAATCACCGTCCCAGGTTTTCAGCAGCGCGTGGATCTCGCTGTGGATGGATTCATTGGCAGGGTCGGTACCAAGCATATCATCGATGCAGCGCAAAAATTCCGGACCATAGGAGCGGTTATGGATAAATACATGGACGATCCCGTTGTACAGGTCGTCCAATTCCTCCGCCGCGGTGAGGAAGCGGGGAAAGAATACCGAGTTGATCAGATCGAGATGGGAGGAAATATTGCTCAGGCGGTCTTTTTGGATGAAATATACATAGCCCTCTGTGTCCGGTTCTCCCATACAGGCAAAATAGAGGGAGATCAGAGGGGAAAAAGTAAAATCCAGCAGGTTAGTCGGCAGCCCGTAATGCTGGGAGAAAGCCAGGAAATGCCTGCGCTGCATTTCAGTCAGCGTGTTGCCGATGACCTTTTCGAAAGCGTCCACCATCCCACGGATGTCCAGATTGCTGTTCCGACGGAAGGCGGCAGCCTGCAGGCCGGGATATTTCCGGTTTTCGCCCCGGGAAATACAGCTGGCAAGCTGGTGCTGCTTGATATATCCCATATAGTTTGTGATGTTGTTTACGGTTGGGATAGATGCGGAATCAACAGTATTTTGCATGAGATGAACGCTCCTTGCCCGGTATCGCAGGTATATTTTTTTAAAACAGACCGTGAAGGGAGAACGCTTCCGGATCAAAGCTGGCGGCAAACGGATGCCCTACTGTCGGCTTTGTGCCTATTATATCAGATCAGGTACAATAAAGATAGTCTGTAGATAAGGTACAATAAGGGACCTGTTGACAAATCCCTCACCTGGTCATTCCTATGTTATAATAGGGGATAAGGGAGGGATAAAGCATGATGGGGCGACAGAGCGGGCAATTGAGCATGATGGTTATGGATCTGTCAGAATTGATTCCAAACAATCATTTGTTGAGAAGAATCTCACAAGTCATTTCATTCGACTTTATTTA
>ERZ1643249.1070-NODE-1070-length-28405-cov-83.424691_pt1 | contig 28405 bp, 55 predicted proteins | sample MGYA00579263_ERZ1643249 | MGnify/ENA primary metagenome ERZ1643249 (study PRJEB29033, sample SAMEA4952264) | chicken gut metagenome | biome: Broiler Chicken; feature: Gastrointestinal Tract; material: Caecum | place: Ireland | collected 2018 | study: Broiler...
GGCATGACTAAAAATTCACGCGTTGGAATCCCCATTTTTCGCGCGGAAACAGAAAGCCACTCAAGCGATTTTACACTTGAGCGGCTTCCGCGTTTTTTCCTGTCTGTTTTGCTTCAACCTCTTTTTTTGATCCGGTATTTATACATTCGGAAATTTTATCTACAATTTCCTCCACTTCTGTGACGTCAATTGCAATTTCAATGACTTCCCTTGGAAGAGGCGTCCATTTTCCGTTAATGACCGGTGCATCGTCCGGAGCCGGGATATCTGCTTCGAAATAATTTTTGTAAGCACATCCCTGGGAAATTAAAAGGGCCAGCATATCAATCAGGATATCAATCTCATTGCCGCCAGCCTTTTTCATTTTCTCCATTGCATTTTGTGTGCTGCCGAATTTTTCAGCGATTTTTTTTGCCGCCCCAAGTGAAAAGCTCATTGGGTAATTCTTTCCGGCTATTTTTGTGTATACAATCCGATTCATAATCAGCCCCCATTTGTCACGGCGGTTACCGTTCCTATTCCGATTGCCTGATTCTGACTGTCTACCTGCGCCACATACACGGTAGTGCCATTTGCGGCCGTGATGTCTTCGCCAGATGTAAATTCCGTCCAAGAAGTCAGCTTCTGTTTATAAGTCGGCGCGGGCCCATCTATGGAATATTTATAAGACGCGCCGGAAATCGGATTCCCGATGGTGATCTTTGTCCGTCCGGACGCTGTTCCAGCGGCAGCCGTCAGTTCCACTTCCTCCAGCACATTCAGCATTGTTTTCAGGTATTCCATTGCTGCGTCATACGTGTCAAACCACGCTTCGCGCTTCCACGGATGATTCAGCCCGCCAGACGCCTGCTCCGATTTTTCCAGCGTGCATTCCAATTCTTTTGTCTGCCACTCAATAGATTCGCCCATTGTGGTAGCAGCTTCAGACGGGATGGAAGGGGTTACCCTGCATAGCAACACCGCCCTGTATTTATCCACATCGTTGATCTGTTTCACTTCTACGATTCCGAAGCCAAACGGAGTGGACGGTGCATCATCATCATAGACCAGTTCGGTTACTGTGCTCTGTCCGATTTGTGTCTGAATTTCTTTCAGATTCAGTAGGAATTTTGACGTCCGCTGATCCAAGTCGGTCGTATTCAGGGTCAGCGTACCGCCATTGAATTTTCCGTAATCGTGCTCGGCAATCTGGTCATCTCCGTAAAGCGGATTGTCGTCCGTCAATTCGATTTCGGAACTATACTCTACTGCTTTTCCGGCAATAAAGCCGTTTGTATATGTAACCACATTGCCATCGTAGTTGTACCGGCCAAAGACCGGCAGCCGTAAGCCTTTTGTAGCCATAGATTATCTCCTTTACTCAAATTTTCTTTGCAAAACATCGTCAATTTCTTTTTGCATCGCGCTTTCCGCTCTTTTTCGCGCTTTTGTGACAGCAGACCGGAAAACAGGGTGCTTTTTTCGAAAAGAAGTGCCGGACTCAATGCTTCTCATCAACATTGCGTTCGGCACTCCGTTTGGATATTTCTTTGTCTTGACGCTTCCGTATCCATCCACACCGGGTTTTGTCTGGATGTAGTCACCGTCTTTTTCGATCGGTGCAAGGCCAAAAGCGTTTATTAGGTCTCCTTTTTGCCTGCGGCTTACACCGGTCAGTGGATTTTCCGGCGTCCCGATAGGCGGTAATCCGTTTTTCCCTTCCTGAATTGGAAGGGCTTCCAGATTATTCTTGATCTCATCTGCCACGATTCCAGCGCCTTTGTAGATGGCCTGTTTTACAATTCCTTCGGTGTCTTTGTAAAGGCTTTCCAGCGCTTTCTGGTAAGCGTCAAAATCACCAAATTCAATCGTTGCCATCAGCCCACCTCCCAGACCCATTCATAATGGATAAACTCGGTTTCGTCTTCGTATTGGACGGAATTCAAATAAAAAGAGACGCGGTTCTTCACCAGCGCCTCCTGAATTTTATCTATGATTTCGTCCATATCTTCTTTTGTATAAAAATCAATCGTTCCCTGTATAGACTGGGCTGTCTTTTGATCGTCACCCTCCACGGATGATCCTTCCGAATCTTCCGCCCAGACAATATATTTGTCTGGTTTTTTCATTGCTTCATAGTGCGATATCGGAGGGCCAATATCCTTAAGAATCTCCGGTATGATCCGAATCTTTGAAAGCATAATTTTCACCCAGCCTTTCCAGGGATAGTTTTGTGATCCGCAATCCGTCATCATCCAGCTGCGGCTGGATCATCGCCAAGCGGTATTGGTTTCCATTTTCTAAGACGCAAATATCCAGTGGTGATATATCATTCCACCCCGGGATATTCACAACAGATTCAATCTGCTGCCGCGCCTGAAGAGCCGTATAATACCGCGTGATGCCCAGCGTATCATATCCAAAATAAAATTTTTCCTTCTCCACCAGCACGGGAACCGGCTTCATGCCTTCTTCTGCTGCGTTTTCTGTTTTACAGATTGTCAAAATGCCATCATCAAAGGTCATGATCCACCCCCGCTATGCTGTGAAAAATGGATATTATTCAGCCGGTACCGCAAAAAGCGCGGCATGGCTGTATCTGCTGCGGCTCTTTTCCGGAAAAGATAGGCGGCGTACTGAACCACCGCCATATCAATATCCATATCATTTTCCACAAGAGTAATTCCCTCTCGCTGGATCGCCGCTTTTGCCGTCTCAATCAGAGACTTTAAAAACACATCATTCGCAGATGTCAGCATTTGTAGATCACTTTTCAACAGCGTCAGTCTTTCTTCATCAGTCAAGAGGGATCACCTCCTTAGCCTGCCGCCTTTGTTACATTAACCGTGTAGACTTTCACAGCATTTCCGTTCTTGACGGTGATGGTCATCGGATGAGCCGTAGAGTCAGCAGTCCATTTCACAGCGCTGCCGTTGACCACGTTCTTTCCTCCGTAGGAGATTTCCACCGCTGCGGATGCCTGCGCCGGTGTTGCGGTCACTGCGTCAGATGCGTTTGTTGCCGTCACGTTGTAGGTCAGTGTATCCGGATTAAAAGACAGGCTGTAAGAGCCGACAGTCAGATCAATCAGGTCAGCGTCATTCGCTGTATCAGCCGCAAAATCCATAGCGGTTGTCACGTCCGTGTTATTGATGTTGATTGCCACAAATGCACCGGGGATGATCGGCATACCGTCTGCCCGTGCTTTCCCGCGGAATACGGTGTTGTCCTGGATAAACTGCACGTGTTCGGACTGGTCAATCCGGATATCTGCACGGTCTGCCCATACATACAGATCGCCATATCCGCCGATGATATCGCCGTCCGGGATAAATTCCAGCACATCCACGTCTCCGGTGATGATCGGCAGATTTCCGTACAGATTTGCCACGATGTCGCCGGATGCAGTAAAGGTAATCAGTTTGGATTTCAGTTTTGCGTAGGTACGGCTGTTCATCGCCCAGAACTGATTGCCGCGAGAATATCTCGTGAAGGTATTTCCAGCCGCCAGGGTAAGAGCGCTCCAAAACTGTGCGCCGGTCATGGAATCTCCGTTGATGCTCAGGATATTTGATTCATGCAGGTCAACCCATGCGGGAGCATTTGCAGGATATCCGGAAGGCTGTTCATCCTGCGCCAGGCGGGTTACAATACCAAGCGGCATGTGAGAGGACGCACCTTTTCCGTAGAGGATCGCTTTATCTTCGGCAAGGCCAATAGATTCGGAAATCATTTCCACAATCCAAGATGCCAGGTCAAGATTGCTTACCGTATCCTCCAGAAGGGAATTGCACACCGGCACATAACCGGCTACCTTATAGCCGTCCAAAGTCACCTGATTAAATACAAAGGACAATTCGTTGATAGCCCCACACATTTCCGTCCAGATCGCTTCCGGTACAGTTCCAGCAATAGTCTGACGCGCCTGACCCGGTACGCTTCTGACGCGGACACGGTTCAACAGTTTGGAGTAGCGATACATATTCTCGGAAATTAATTCCAGGAATGCCACCGGGATTTCCAGGTCGCCGCCAGTGATCGCTCTGGTGGATCCTTTCATAGAGCGGATTTTTGAAAGGAATGCCTTTACGTCTTCCCTTTCTACGATAGACTCCCTTGTCTCCATCGGAAGTGAGTCAAAGGCTCTTACATTCATAGGCAGTTTACGGATATCTCTGGTAATCATCTCAACACCTTTCCTTTCTTTTCTGATTGGTTTTTTTACAGAAGATGCGGTTCTGTCAATCGGCGGTTCCGTTTCCGTTGCGGAAAGCTCGTCTTCCAGCCCCATAATCTCTTCATTCAGCCTGGCTTTGCTTTCTTCATGTTCGGTTTTTTCTGTTTCGAAAGCTTCCACCTGCTCACTCACTGTCTGCTGCTCTTCCTCGGTCTGGGCTTCCTCAATTGCCTGTTCGAGTTCTGCTTCTCTTGCTTCAAGGTCAGCGTCTTTTTCCAGCAGCGCATTCAGTTCACTTCTTTTTTTATCAATTTTTGATCGCAGCATAATTGCCTTTAATGCCATCGTCTTACTCTCCTTTCAGGCGCGCCTTCATAGACTGCCGCCATTCTTCTTTTCTTCGTTTCTGTGCTTCTTCATATTTCTGCCGCGCATCTTCTAATTTCTCGCGGGCGGAAATGCTGGTCGCTTTGTATGCCGGGAAGGTGCACGGGGAGACCTCATACAGCGGATCAACCTCTGTAATTTTTGTGTGGTAGACTCCATCGTCATCCCACCACTCTTCCTGTCTTGCGATGTCAAAACCAAAAGAGCAGCCATCCACATCACCACGCGCTACTCGCGCATATGCGTTGACTGCTTCTTGATCTGCTTCATTGATTTCGACCGATCCAAATAATCCGGTTTCATCCTCGCGGAGTGTCGCGGTTCCGTTTCCTGTCGCCCCAAGGACAATGTTGCTATCATGATTCCATAAGACTTTTACATCCTGTCCACTCGACAAATATCTTGCAAAGGCTCCGCGTTCGATAGTTTCAATCCATCCGTCCCACACCTGATAAGGCTCACCAAAGACAGAGAAATATCCTTCCAGATATCGCTTCCCACCTTCTTCACGTATTTTCGCGTCCTTCATTTTTAAAATTCTCTGTTCCACTTATTCACCTCCATTCTGCACGAGTTTTTTCTGATCACTGATCATTCCATACGGGATGAAGTTTTCTAGTATGATAAGTTCATCGTTTTCGGATGCTGGTGGTAGCCCAATCCAATCCCTGACCTCATCACGTGTCATAATTCCTCGGATATACTGATCGTCCGCAATCGCAGCAAGGTCTCGCAGTTCATAGTTGTATAGGGATCGCGGATTAAATTTGAAATACAAGTCCGGGCTGTATAGCAGTTTTTTTGTCAGCTCCTGCTCGATCATCTGCGCCAGCGGCATAATTGTGGAGGAAATAAAATTGTTCCATTCCTCCCGCTTGAATTCACCGACACCCAACAAAAAAGGCGGCACGCCTAAAATAGCTGCCACCGTCTTTTTATCCAGCTGCACCATTTCTGACAAAGCCAAGTCAGATAGAGACAGCGGACGAATCTGTTCTACATCAAACTGTTCTGCAGGGATGATCCAAGGCTCTCCGGCCTGTGTCGTGTCTATGTAATTTTGCAGTATGCTGGAGCGCCCTTCCGGAGTCGTGAATTCTTCCGTCAGCCCGTCCGCTTTCACGATGATGGACGGCTTCCATTTTGACTGCATAAATCCTTTTTCTGTCGCAGATGCCTGTTTTAAATTGTCGGCCACATCCTTCAAGACGACTTGCAGCCCTCTGCCCATCCACGGATATAGGTCACCAGGATTTAAAATAAAGTGCAGCACTTCATCCGGGTCATATTCACGGCCATTGATCGCTACTGTGTAGTCCCATATCCCATCCGGGATAAAGCTGACCATACTGGCCGGCACCGGGTTTAAATCTTCCAGGTATCCCCTGCGGAATTTCGGCCACACTACTGCATTTCCATCGCCAGACAAATACATTGTCCGGACGATCCATTGAACGAAGGATGATCGCGTCATATTGCGATTCGGATTGATGTCGATTTTCCGGGAAAGTTCGTCTTTCACCCGGATGTCTCCATCCTCTGTATTCCTCATAAGATGGATTGTCATAGACCCAATCAACTTTGATATCTGATTGACCGCCGTAATGATTTCCGGGTTGTGATCCAGGCTGATGTAGCCTTGACAAGTCAGAGAGTCAAAGGCTTCCTGACTACACAGCCAGGACACGGTTTTGCTCACCGGCTCGGCTCTGGTCTTCATTTTTCGCTTGCTCTTTTTGCTCATTCCTTTTTACCTCCAAACCATTCTTGCGCTTTCTTGCTTCTTTCCAGATTTTCCAGATACCTCACACACGCAAAAACCGAGGCATCGAATATATCAATTCGTTGCTCCGGTTCTATTTTTTCATATTGGATCATGTCGTCCGTCTTCTCAACAGCGCTTACATTTTCCACACAATATTCAAATGCTTCGCTGTGCAGGTAATATAAATTTCCGTCTTTCGCACTCTTTTCGATGTGCCGGAATCCTTCTGACTTTTTAAAGTAATACTGTGGTTGATCTATGATTTTAAATCTAGCCTGTTTCATACCGATAAAATATTCCCGGCAGAATTTACGGTCATGGCCTACCTGTGATATCTTAAATCCCATGTCACGCATTTTCACAAACCAGTTGACCACATCCGAATGGTTAACCGTGGGACTATTACACATAGTCAGCCACCCATCATCTTGCCATCCAAAAAGTGGTATGTTGTCCTGATCCGCTTTGATATGTGCCGCCACCACCGGAAACCAAGCGTGAGTGATGATGATATCCACACCTTTGTAATTTCCAAATAGCGCAGCAGTCGTAAGGTCGTGTAGCTTCGACAAGTCCGCGCCGCCATACCATTTGATCGGTAGCTTCGACAGCTGCTCAATTGTCCAGTCGTATTTTTCATCAGACCTTCGAAATTCATCGATATTAAAATAGGCCTTCAGTGCGTTTGTATACACATTCAGAGATTTTGCAAAAAAATCTTTTCTCTGCTGCGGGTCATTGAGCGCCTGCTGCGCATCATTCATCAATTCATCAGGCCGAATCGAAACGCCATAGGCAGGATTTGCCATCTCGTGAATTTTCGGTTCTGTGAAATCAACTGACCCATCTTTAATTCCTTCCGGCGCGCAGCACATAAAAATAAAATACTGCTCATCCTTCACAGTTCCACCCAGCACCTTCCGACAGTATTTCAACCTCTGTCCCAGGAAGAGCTGCTCATTATCTCCAGCCGTTGAAATTCCAATAATCAATTTATTTGTGTAGGCCTTCATGGCTTCCTTGAAAAGATTATATTGTTTCGGCTGCTTGAAAGCGTGAATCTCATCAGCGATAGCGATATTGCAGTTTAATGAATCTTGCGCGTCCGGATTTGCTGCAAGGGCGCGGATGAAAAAGGATCCATCGTCCATCTGCGCTTCCATGCTATGTTCGTTGTTGTTATCAATGATTTTTACCATGCCGCCGTCTTTTTGATTCTCTCCCATTCTGTTGATGTTGTATTTCAAAAAATTAAAGCTTTCCAGGGATTGCATCATTGCGGCAGAAGCGATATAGGTTTTCGCCCCGCTCTTTCGGTATAGCAAGGAAAGCGCCCATGCCAGTGCAGCAGCAAAGCTAGTTTTTATGTTTTTTCTGGGTATAAAAATAAGGGCTTCATGAAATCTTACGATATCAGTGCCCTTTAATTTAAATCCAACCAAATTATAAATAATGAATTTGTGAAACGGCTCCAAAAGAAATTTTTCTCCACGAAGCGGCGTTCCGTCCAGCTTTTCCCCTTGCTGATGACAGATTGTTTTTTCAATGATCTGTATGCAAAATTCTGGAGCCTTATAATCCATCCAGTAATCAGGATTTTCTAAATCACGGAAAAATCGATCAACAGCCTGCTTCAATTCCACACAGGCAATTTTCTTACCATCCCGAATACTTTCTGCATATTCCAAGACGACCGGCCAATTCTTATGTTTCGATTTCGGCAAGGGCCGCAGCCAGTCCTTTCTTTTTCATATCTTTCTTCGCTCCTTCTCCCGTGATTTTTTTATAGCTTGATGGCGTCAATCCGAGTTCTCTCCAGTAGGACAGCGCGGTTTTATTCTGATCGTCCCACATGACCAGCAGCGGATTTTTTGTCAGGTTTGTTGATCCACCCTGATTTGTGTGTTCGATCGCGGACTTACCGCCGGACTTTTTGAATTCCTCATAAGTCTTGTCCCGCTGCTCCAAAATGGCGGCCAGAGAATCAATGACGCTGTTATAGCTTTCTTCGTGGATGCCTAATGCGTCCAACTGCTTCAATATGATGTTTTTATATTTTGTTTTGCTCATTTTCTGCACGATTAAACATCCTTTTAATCAAAATATTGCTCAGAGTTGGAAAAAGTTATACCCACGCCAGTAGATTTCCGCCGCAGGCTATAGCCAACCCAGGGCGGGATCATTTCAGATCATCTTCCAGGTCAGCATCCTCCAGACCTTCCATTTTCTTTTCATCTACCACAGGGTCAGACTTCCTCCGCAGAATTCTTTTCAAACCCCTGACCTCTTTCGCGAGATTATCTATTGATCTACAGATCATCAATACAGATTTATCTACCATTCTTCTTTCTCCAATCCACACCAGGTTTTGTTTTCCTTTGCAGCTTCAATCCCAATTCAGTAAGTTCTCCACTCTTCCGATTCTCAAGCTGGTTGTGTGCAGCCTGACTTACACTGATCAGATTCCAGTCAGCCCATTGCCACTGCGGATATTCTTCAGCAGGGTAAATGTGATGGACTACCGTGGCTTCCTCTGACTTGCCGTATCGCTTTGCAATCTGACAGAGATATCCATCTTTTCGTAATATGTGCAGTCTTTTCTTTTTCCACTTTGCTGATTGATAGTCCATTCAGACCTCCGAAAAATAGAAAAGCGCCCACTTATGCAGGCGCTAATCAAATGGGATAAGTAAATATAAGGAGAAACTAATGAAAGAGGGAATCGGCGACCAGCCCGTGGCAATCAGACCAGCCGCCTAGTCAGGAAGTCAGGACTCGAACCTGAACCTATCCTTGTCGCTCTACTCTGCGGATTGCTCTGTCCGTTAAGCTACCTCCTGTAAGCCGGAAGGGGCTCCGGCTGCTGTGGTTCTTTCGCGGTAATAATGGAGGATATTGCAGGGTATTTGCAAATAATTACCGCGTGCCGCCAGCCACAGCTAAGGCGATACAGTTCCCGACCTTTGACACCCGGGAACCGTTAAGGAGTCATAATGTTATGGAATTCGTTTGCCATTTAACCCAAATATAGATTACCAGATTATTTACTCGCTTTCTATCGCTTTTACTCGCTTTTACTCGCTTCTTTTCAAAAATCTACAAATTTACACTATTCTCAGACTTTCAATCAATCCTTAAATTCTTAAGCGCGCTCGAATGAATCTTATGAATCCACTGCCAGCTATACCCCATTTTCACAGCAATCTCTTCCCACCCCATATCCTTTATGTAGCGATTGAATAACACGTCAATCTCATTTTCGTTTCGCAAGCGGTCTATGTGATCGGTGATATCGTCCAATTCCTCCAGCGCCGATTCCTGCGCTTTCAAAAGACGCATTTCCAGACTTTCTTTTTTTGCCATATATTCAGACAGATCGCTTGTCCCGGATCCGTGTGGCATTCCATCTTGAATCAGTGACGGGCACATTTTATCAATTTGTAGTTCCTGGAGTAGTCCTCTGATCCTATCTATTTCCCTGAGTGCTCTTTGGTATCCTTTTAAAAATTCTTTTTTCTCTTCATTTTCGCTCATTCTATTTTCCCGTTCTCCCTTTCCCATTCTTCCCTATCCCAAAATTTCCCATTTTCTGTTCCTTCGACTACAATACATATTCCATCTTCTTTTTTGTCCTTATCGTATATATTTTTTACTTCACGTTTTTTTATTGGTATAAATTCATTTATGTATTTTTCTACAAGCTTCAGTGCAGGAAAATTTCTTCGGATTTTTTTAACCATTTTCTCTAATTCATCAAATGTTAATTTACTATCCGCCAAGACCTCATTTGCTTCCCGAATTCTTTCTCTGTACTTCTTTTCTCTTTCTTTTGCGTTATTCAAATACGATCTTGATATTTTTTCTATATTTTTTTCATAATCTTCTTTCCTCCCAATAAAGAACCATCCGCTTCCCGATCCTATATTCAGAATCGTTTCATTGTCCATTTCTTGAATTACTTCATTAATTTTCATTTTTACTTTCTCCCTTTCCTTCTTTCGAACTTAACGCATCCGATAGGGCTACACCCGCGCCGCTTCCCGGTTTTTCCGATATAATCACAAAGAACTCCGTTGAATTCATTTACATTTCCTTTCGATCCGCTGCTTCCCATTGTGATCGAATACCTGCAATATAGACAGTAATTTTTCTTTTGCTGATTGATCTCTTTATTTTTGACGTCCTTCCATCTCTTCATAATATTTCCTCGCCTCTCTTACCACTACATGTTCCTCTGCCTCTTCCTCCGTGATCTTCTCATACCCGTAGATTTCCGCTTGGCGGTTGTAATGCCGGGTATACCATTTTAAATAATCCCTGTAATTTTCATTCACTTTTTCTCCTGACACTCCAAACACCTCCTTCTTCTGCTCACCAGCGTACCCTTTATCATATTGGCGCTCCGGCACCCCGGATCCACGTAGACGGCAATCGCGCCGATACTTTTTACGTGGTCACACTTCCGGATGATCCTGTTTTCCTGATCCACGGTCATGGTGTTTTCTTCATTCCTTCTCATTCGTTCTCTTTTATGACCTCCTGTATGTACTCCTTATATCTCTCCACTTCGTCAGAAATGCCGTTCAAAATCGGAATAATCAAATTTAAATCTTCAATTTCCCCGGTTTCATAATTCTTAATCCTTTGATCGCCCAACATCTCTACATAATCCCATATGTCACTTTCATGTTCCAAACACTCATCATATATTTTTGCTTTTAGATTATTCATTTGGTTCGCCTACCCTTCTTATTTCCATACAAGGAGAATATTCATGACAAGGTTCTTCTTGTCCCTTGCATGCTTCTAGCACATCGTCACAATACCAGTGACAAGTAAGACATTTATCACATATCTCGTTCATTCTGTCCACCTGCCCTTCTGTTTCATGATTCCATTTCCTCCTCATATTGATAGCAATCTCCTGTACAGATTTCATGCCCCACAGGACAATTATCAATATCTAATGGATTTCTTTTATATTCATCAGCTTTACATATTGCATTTTCTGGAAGCACATATATCCGTTCTTCGCAATGATACATTTCCATTATTCTTCCCTTCCCTACAAATCCTCATTTTATTTTTAAAACTCTTGGCCACGTACCCATACTCCATACTTACAACTTTTTCTATTTTTCTGCTTCTCCACCGCTTCCCGACACTCTTCCACGGTTCCGATTTCCTTATATGCGTCCAATTCACTACACTGTCTGGAATACACATCTTCCGGGATTAGGCATAATTTATTGTCTTTGTAAAGCTGGACTTCTTTGAGTGCTGAGATTGCCACGTCAAAAGCTTCTTTTCTTTCGGTATAGTCCTTCAAGGAAAGTTCCGCCCGCTCTTTGTCATCATCAAACTCGTCCTCTTCCGTTTCGCAATCGGCTATAATATCTTTACAATGCTCAATCCAACAATCCAGAATGATTACTTCGTTTTCAAATATTTTTAATACTTCACTCTCCGTCATGGTTATCGCTCCTTTCCGTGCGGTATGGCTCTGGTTTTTTTCTCCATGCTATCACCCGTTCTGATAAAAACTCATTTATCGGTTCTCCTCTGTAGTTGTCTGCCCAATAATGCACTCCGTCAACATAATGCTGCTGGCCAGATAAGTGGACTCCGCTTAAGAATTGCCACCTAACACTAACATATTCCTCAAGCCCATTTATGATAGTTAAGTCGTATACTCCCTCATCTTTTGGCAATCCATATTTCTCAACCGAGTTCCAACCGTCATTTTCCATGTACTTGCGGATGATATACACAACGGCATTATAAAAGTTATCTGTTCCATCCTCATATCCCTGCGAATATGCATTAAGCACTTCCTGATCTTTACCATTCGGCGGATATTTTGCATATAAATTTTCTTTACGGTTCCCGTCTTTGATTTGTCTCATCTCTTCCAGAATTTTCTCTAATTCCTGCATATTCAGTCCTCCTTCAAATAGTCAAAAATATTCATCTGCCTTTCTTCCCAATAAAACCTATCTTCCCAGTCATGAATCCTGGTTTTTGTGAGCATGTTCCACATATTCCCGATTAGATCCGGCTCGTCTTCCAGATCAAGAAGCTTGCTCCATAAGTCTCGATGGTGCGTTCGCAAGTGTTTTAGCTGCGCACACCTCGTATTCGGACAAAACCAGCAGCCGTTCCTCGGAGCAAACTCGTAAATCGGAGACAATAGTCCATATTCTTTGCATAGGTCAAAAGCCATTTGCTCTGTATATCCGTATTTTTCGAGTAGTGATACATTGTTGCCAGCTTTTACTATTCGATTCATTCTCTTAGGTTCATCAATAGCAATGCCAATATATTGTGTAAATGGTTCTTTAATCTCTTTCCAGAATTTCTTTATTGGCCGTATCTTACATTGACTGTTTATCATACATTTCCCAGGCATCGGGAATCCCCATCTTTTACCGATTCTTTCTGGCACCCTGCTTCGTTTTTGAACCTGATAAAAGCAGTCCGTATATGTCTTGTTGGAATGAAATATTTTAGTCTCATATCCCCAACTTTCAAATACCGGAATTGCCTTATTCTTTATAAAGTCAATATGCTCCGGAAGTTCTCCGCTGATATTTTCGTCAAACATCACTTCTGAGAAAATAATCAGGTCAAGCGGTTCATTGTGTTCGTGTGCAAGGATAATGCTTGCTGTACTGTCCTTTCCGCCGCTCCATGACGCTATATATTTCATTTTTCATCCTTTGCCATCGCCACCAGCGCCATCACTGCAATACCAGCAGCTGCTCCGCCGATCAAGCCTAAAATAAATGTTAAAATCATATTTCCGCTTCCTCCATCTCTGCAATCTCCAGCACATTTCCACACCGCTCACACCGGATCACTTCCCGGTTTCCGACAATCTCACATTCTTCCAGATACCGCAAGTAATCCATTTTGTTTTCCGTCTCGCAATACGGGCACTGGAAGGATATCATCGCCGGGATCTGCGCTTTTCTAGATCCTTTCTTTTCCGGCGCGTTCAAAAGTAAAAGCACACCGCCAGACAGGCAGCATCCGCCAAGTATACCGAGTAAAAAACTTCCCATTACCTCACCTCAGTAAATCTTTTCATCAGCCTGTCGAAAAACTGGGAAATATCGTCTTCCGTCTGCTCTGCCATTTTTTCCAGCGTCCGGACGATCTTAAATTCCACAATCTCCATCACTTTTTCATCCAAATCAAGTGTGATGAGGTTTTCAGTCAGCATTATGTAAACATCGGCCATTTCCTCCGCCACCGGATATTTATTCCCCGTCCGCTTGTATTTGCTGACCGCCTGGATTAGTTCTGCGCATTCCTCTGTCAGAAGCACTAAATTTTTCTCTTTGCCGTTTTTGATTGCGATTCTTGCTATCGCTTTTGCTTTTTCTAAATCCGTCATGATCGTCCTCCCTTAAGTCCTCTTAATACCCATAGTCTTGTAGCTTCCCAGTCCGCCCGGAAACCCTTCGGTACCGTCTTTGCTTCCGGATCTGTGTCCGGGATTTTGTCCGCCTGCTGCCGCATTCTTCGCAATGTGCTGGCAGCCACGCCGGTATCCGCCGCAATGTCAGCGATTTTATCGCCCGCGGCAATGCGGTCATAAATTGTTTTTCTTGTTTCGTCAGGGATTTTTACACCCTTCATGTGATCACCTTCCTACTAGCTGACGTTCTAAGTCGTCAAAGTTATATTCTCGTTGATGAAAATTGTTGAATTGGTTTTTCTTTTGCTGCTTTTGCTCCTTCGCCGGTGGCTTCCAGTCGCCTAAATAGTCTGTGAAGGGCGTATTGGGGCCAAGGAAGGTAGCGCCAAGTTTGATATATTTTTCCTCTGTGTGGTTGATCTTACACTCTTCAGCGTATCTTTTAACTGCTGTTTCCAGCTCGTCCTCTGAAAATCCATCGGCTAAACGCGCCTTATAACAACGATAAGCCTTAGCCTTTTCTTTTTTTCTCGGGTACGCTGTCCAGAGCGATTCAAAAGCACACGTATATGTCTTTACATTCTCATTATCATTTACATTTACATTATCATTTACATTTACATTTACATTTACATTAGGTTTTTCATTCTCATAACCATCGGTTTCATTTTCTAAAACCATTGGTTTTTCATTTTCATAACCACTGGTTTTCTTTCTCCCTCCTTTAAGCCCATTCTCCTTTCTTTTTATGTTTGCATCAATCTGAGGCTTTGCCATATCAAATGCAACCATGAATAATCCATCTCCTTCCGGCTCCTTGCCGTCTATGCCATAATCAATGATTGACCATAGGGCTTTTAATTGCTCGTCCTCCGGAAGCCTTTTGATTGCCTTTGAAAAGCTGGAATAAAATACCATACTTTCATTCGGCATCCTTTCTCACCTCCCTTATTGTCACCTCCACCCGTGGGTTTTCCTGATCTATGTAAAATTCATCGGAGAATCCTACAATCTGCCGCCATCCATCCCCCGGCAGCGTCCCACACTCCACAAGTGCATCCTGAAATACCTTCCTTCCAAATGACGATATATTGTCCAGGTCGCGCCGCCGGTCCTTTTCAAACCACCGATATTCTATGTACACCGGAGGCTTGATCCTGGTTTTCTTGAGGCAGTCAAATATTGCTGCTTTACAAAAATCCTGATTAATCTCTTTTATCCGGTTTCCATATGCCCGGTTGGACCTGCACGCATTTATGTAGTCATTCAGGTTGTCCAGCCTTCCGGGAATCGTGATGTAATACTCCATAATCTCTCCATTTCTCAAAGGTTTCCTGCATTTTCAGTCGCTTATACAGGATATCCCTGCCCCTTCCTAATTCTTTCCAGGTGTATTCCTTAAATTCCTTTTCCTCTTCTTTGATCCAGGGACGGGGCCTGTAGTAGCCATCCCCTGTGTTGATAATACAGTCGCCGTTTTTATTCGCTGAGTTGATGATTCTTCTCAAGTCCCGATCCAGGACAGGATCAGACGGCCTTTTGATCATCTCTGATTTTCCATGTCCAATTCTTAAAAATAGCTTCTGTGCCGCTCGCATGACCCTCCTTTCTCCCCGCCGGAGCGGGGGAAATTTCGTGATATATTATTTAATAGGCATAGTACCCATTAAAGCCATGATTTGCCAAATTCCCTCCGGAAGTCCTCCCGGCTGCCGATATTCTCTTCATAGTGCAGCTGCGCTTCCTGTTTTAGAAAAAGATCAATCTTTAGGTTTTCCGGAGTCCTCTTAAAATTCACCCCGTTTGGGTGTAGATCAGGCCGCAGTGGTACCACAAACCCGTATTTTTCCGACTTCTTTCGGTTCGCTCCGCCGAAGATGTGATGACGTTCCACCACCGGGGAGCCGGTAAAAAAGCAGTGATCCATATCATCTGTGAGCGCACTCGTAAGACGCTTCATAAACCTTCATCATCCTTTCTAATTCATCCGGCGGCATTGTCTCAATATCCAGATCCTTTGCTTCCTGAACCGTCCCTTCAATTAGGATGCTCATCTCTTTTGTGTCATAGGTGTGGGAGCCTCGATAGACCTGGTAAATGACCATTTCTGTGTCCCCATCGGTATAGCAGTCTATTGGGTCACAGTGTAGGAGCTGCTGTTCGGCCATCTTCTCAATCGGCACATTGCTGTGGATCACCACCGGCGAATCATCCAGAAATTCCATCTGGCCGTACCGGCAGATCAGCATATTTTTACACCGGTTCTTTGATATCCCGATCACGTCCGCGATTTTTCCGACAAGGACGTGGAAATAAGCGTTTGCGTCCAGGGAGCGCTTTTCCCGGTATTTCTCAATCTTGATCCTGACCTTCTGTCCGGAAAGGCTCTGGAAGGCTTCCCGGGCGTCCTCGTTAATGGAAAGGCTGATGACTTGCCGGTGATCTGTGGGGCGCTCCAGAAGGGCGTCAAACATCCCAGTGAAATTATTTTTCAACGCCGCACTCCTTCTGGAAATATTGCAGATATTTCTTGTCCGTGATTTCTATGTAGCGCTTCTGCGTCAAATCAGATAATGCTTTCACACGATATCTATCAATGATCTTCTGACTTGATATCCCATTTTTTTGCAGGTAGTCCATCAGGATTTTTACGTCATTTGCACCGATCTTTTTGCTGTCGTCCACGGTCTGACTGTATTTTGTCCGGTCTGCGGAAAAGTACACATCCGCCCCGATCCCAAGTTTTTTGCAAGCCACCGACAGCGCGTCCGTCTCAGCCATCTTGTAGCATTCGTCTGATACGTAGACTCCGGATCGTTCCTTCGTCGCCAGCTTACTGCCGCCTGATCCGGTGATGGGCTTTGACCACTCGTCACCTACTTTGATGTATAGCTCCAGATCTACAAAGGCGCAGGTCTCATCACCTATCGTCTCTGTCCATCTGTCCGTGATCTTTGTCCACCAGCCGACTCCGCAGGGGCCGAATTCCTCTGTCAGCTTTTTGATCCGCCACATGGGGTTGATATCGGTCATCCCTTTCAGACGGCCGGCAGAGATAGCTTTCTTCGCTTCGTCCGGAACTGACCGGACGCGATTATAAATCTCCATCTTCTCCATACCTTCACCTGATTCTCAAGGATTCTGTCTGAGACAATTCAGCCCAGTCCACTTTATTTTCTTTTACGTACGCCAGTGCTGCCTTTTTATCCAGTTTAGGCTGCTGCTCAATCCAGAATTCCTCCGGTATTTTTGATTCGTCCAATACATTCAGGCTCGGAGGATTTTTCTGAATACCGAATCCGAAAAGAGGTGTTTTAAATTTTCTCTTCCCGGTGGCGATCATAGCGCCTTCCAATGATCTTTTCAGACGGTCGATATTATTCTTTATCGTTGCTTTTCTCTTTGTCATTCTCTGGATTTCTTCGTCAAGTCCAGCGATATCCATTTCCAATGTCTTGACGACTTTTGCGTACGCTTCCGCCTTTTCCTCAAATTCAAAATCCAGTCCTTCCATCGTGTCCTGGATCATCTTCTGATCCAGTTCTAAGTCCTCTGCCATCGTCAGCAGCTCTAAAATTTCCCCGGTGATCTCGTAAAGTTTCATATTTTCTTACCTCTTCCTCTCTATAATTTCTTGCCGTCCTTGCGGCGATAGAATGGGATTTTGCCATCATATTTTCTATCTCATACATTGATTTTCCTTTCTTTATGATTTATAATCCTCTTGTAATATTTTTACCTTTGCCCCGTGGAACCCTCATTCCCGGGGCTTTTGTAATTCAGGGCAGTATTGATGATCTCCGCCACCTGCTTGCCTGTGAAGGTATGCCCTTTGTCGCAGGCCAGAAATCCCATCATAGCACCCTGAAACAGGGCTTTATCATAAAGCGATCCAAAACAAGCAGATTTTTTTGATTCCTTCGCCAAATTTTCCAGATAGCAGTCAAACTCATCCTGTTTCATAATCATTCCTTCTTAAAGTGCTTTTCCATTAGATCGGCAATCATCAGGTATTCTTCTGCAATTTTTCCTTTTCTTGTATTTTTGACTTGATTCCGGAATTCTTCCAGATCGCCGTAAAAGCAACCACATCTTACTCTCGCAATTCCGTCTTTACATTTAAAAAATGTGGTAGTACGATATTCTGTCCCGAATCCTTTTACGGTAGCATAATCGGCATCCCAGCAGACCCAGGCATTTCCGTAGACCTCGGCATTTCCGTAGACCTTGGCATCTCCGTAGACCTTGGCATTTCCGCAGACCTCGGCATTTCCGCAGACCTCGGCATCCCCGTAGACCCAGGCATCCCCGTAGACCTTGGCATTTCCGCAGACCTCGGCATTTCCGTAGACCCAGGCATTTCCGTAGACCCAGGCATTTCCGCAGACCCAGGCATTTCCGTAGACCTTGGCATCCCCGTAGACCCAGGCATTTCCGCAGACCTCGGCATTTCCGCAGACCCAGGCATTTCCGTAGACCCAGGCATTTCCGCAGACCCAGGCATTTCCGTAGACCTTGGCATCCCCGTAGACCCAGGCATTTCCGCAGACCTTGGCATCCCCGTAGACCTTGGCATTTCCGCAGACCCATGCATTGCCTTCATGACTTAGATTTTCTTCTTTTTCTACAAAACCTCCGAGTTCTCCTTCTTTTACGTTTCCAAATTCTATCAGTGCCTTAATCCTAAATAATCTCTTTCCGAAAATATTTGCGATGCTCTCACTTGTCAATTCAAATTTTTTCAATGCTTCTTCCTCCTATTCCCATCATCATTAGCCCAACCGCCGCGACCGCAATCCCTTTTACCGCATCCTCCGGCACCGCAGCAGCGCCGATCAGCACGGCCAACCAGCCGACACCGGTGATGGCGGTCATCATTTTTTCATGCATTTCAATATCTCTCCTTCCGTAAATTCTAATTTTGCGAAGATCTTGACCAGCTGCGGATAGGTAAAATTCATTCTGTCCAACTTATATCCGATCGCCCGGCCGCAGATCCCGAATTCATCACCAATGTCCTGCTGTGTGATTTCTTTGTGCCGCATCTTGTTTCGGATCAGGTCGGCGGCGTCCCTGGCCATGTACTGCTCACGATTTAGCGTTGATCTTGGCATCTTCTGTATCCTTCCCTTCCTTTCTTTTTTGACTTACCATTGATTCTGCAAATCCTAAAAAATACCCTTTATCAAAATCATCCATCTTCGGAAGTGCTTCGGATATATTTTTGATGATATCCTTTTCTTTTTCACTCACTGCTCTAATCACCTTCTTTCTATGGTATAATCCTCCCAGAAGGGAGGTGAGATAATGGCTGAGTTTCCAAATTCTGAAATTGAAGCACTGGCACTGCTTTATGTTCAGAATCAAGACTTGTCAGGACTTACGCCTGAAGAAATTTACGACAAGTACCGTGATGCATATAAGCGCATTCACGACCACAAACAAAAACCTGTTCTTAATCGTGTCAAAGGGTCTATTTAACCTGTCGTAAATCTCGCATATAGAGCTGGACATAACGTCTGGCTCTATATTTTCGTAATTGTGAGCCAATACCTCCATGTAGTTATGGAGTATTTCTTTTTCTCTCTTTCTTTTCGTTTTTCTCACCTCCTGTTTGTTGCTTACAGGTACATTATGCTTTCGCTTCCTTCTTCTTCGCTTCAGCACAAAGCGAATATCCTCTGACAATCCCGAGCACTTCTCGTTTTTTATCTTCTGGAAGATTTTCAATCATACCGATTAACTCTTTTGCATCTTTTCGTTTTTTGTCTAATACATTTTTATGTTTTCGCAATTTATCACCTTCTTTCTGTGGTATAATCCTCCCTGAAGGGAGATATACTATGGAATTTAGTCAAATTGTTTTAAATTTTCGCGAGAAGCACATATTAAAGCTTTCATCGAAACATCCGATCGAAAAATGCAAATGCGAAAGATTGCTCAGATTGAAATTAGTCTATGAAATAAAAGAGCAATCATCACCTGGTTGGAAGCCGATCGGAACAGGCATGTGTGAAATATCTGAAATCGGCATTGATTATCTTTTATACAGAAAAGATTTGAACCGTTCCAGATTTACAATACCCATAATCGTAAGCATCATAACAACCCTACTGCTAAACGGAATAATATGGTCACTACCACGCTTGCTAAGCTTGCTACAACAATTGATATTACATAATCCTTAATTCTCGTTTTTCTCACCTCCCTTGTATTGCTTGGTTATATAATATCATTACTAAGTTATATTGTCAATACTTTTTTATAACTCAGTTATGTTTTTTTATTGACTTTTTATTGCTACTGGTGTATTCTATAATCAGAAAGGAGGTACATCAATGAGTGAGCTTAACGAGAGAATAAGTCTATTAATAGATACTCTTGGAATTAAAAAGACAGCCTTTGCAGAGCGCTTAAATGTATCGCAGGCTTTTATATCTCAGATTTGCTCTGGTTCTAAGCAGCCAAGCGAGCGAACTGTCGCAGATATATGCCGTGAATTCAGGGTAAATTATCTGTGGCTCACGGAAGGAAAAGGAGATATGTTTACATCTACTCCTAAGACGATAGTAGATGAAATTGCAGAAGATTTTAAGCTAGATGATATTGACAAGAAAATTATTGAAAAATATTTGGAACTTAATGACGAACAAAGATCGGTTATCAAAGAGTACATTAAAAGTATTTTCTCATAAAGAAAGCCGGGGATTTATTTCCCCGACTACTTTGTGAGATACTTCATCACATAGTTTAATATACGGTTTAAAAAATTTATATTATCAATTTTATTGACCGTTTCAATTATGTACTTTTTATATTCATCTTTGCTCATGTAGCACCCCCAATGAGAAAACGTGGTTAAAATTATCTACGTCTATTATCGAACATATGTTTGTATAAGTCAAGATATTTTTCCTGTTTTCTATGCTGGAAATTATTTATGAAAGAAGACAAAAGATTTTATAACAAAAACAAAATTAAGCTTATGAGTAACTCAAAATTAGAGGTTTACCATAAAGATTTATTAAGAAAATACGATAATGCTTCAAGTAAAATGAAATCGTCATATAAACGGCAGATAGGTATTGTAGAAAATGAAATAAGATTAAGAATTAAAAATTCATATGGAAAGAAGGAAAACGAGATGAACGGCAAACCAAAAAAGGGAAGCTGTGCAATTAAATTTTTTGGTATATGCTTCGGTTTATTGATTATAGTGATTATACTGGTTGCGCTGAGCACATCTGGTGATAATGATTCTCCGAAATCCGAAGAAGCATCTATTGATATAGAAACATGTTGCAATAGCCTGACAAGTCAAAAAAATGCTCTCTACGATATTTTAGAAAAATATAATTCTGGCGAAGAAAGCAAGAATGACACAATAGAGAAACTATCTGGAATATCAGAAGGGATAGAAAATAACATAAAAATGATACAAGCTGCTGAAGATACAGAACTTTCCGAAACTCTTGAAAGCCTAGCAACTACATATAAAATTATTGCAGACAGGAATTGTGAATACATAAAGACAGGAGATGAAAGCGAATTAGAAGATGCAAATAATATCAACAGCAGAATAGAAGAACTTGAAAAACAATTAGAAGGACTGCAATAAAAAACCGCCCCAGTGCTACCAACACTGAGACGGTCGATATCACCGGAGATGATACCTTAAGCGCAATTATATTTTACCATCTCCGGACAAATCATACAATAGGGAACATTTGTTTGGAGGGAATCATGAAAATTGAAAAATTGAAATCCGGATCATACCGCATCCGGAAGATGTACAAGGGTGTGACGTATAGTGTCGTCACAGACTACAAGCCTACACAGCGGGAGGCAATCAAGCTGCTGGATCAGGAAATGGACAAAGTCCAGAACAAAAAAATCCGAATGAGTTTCGAAGAAGCATCTAACCGGTATATTGAATCCCGCAGCAATGTAATCAGCCCAGCAACCGTAAGAGGGTATCAAAGCATCGTCAGAAACCTCTCAGACGGCTTCAAACGGCTCTTAATAACAGATATCACTAATCTGGACGTACAAACAGAAATTAACACCTACAGTGCCACTCACAGTCCCAAGACAACCAGTAACGCCAGCGGATACATAACCGCCGTGCTGGGAATGTATTGCCCCAACTTGACGCTCAAGATTAAGCTTCCGCAGCGGATTCGGAAAGACCCATATATCCCCACTGATGATGATATCAGGGATATATTGGATGCTGCATCTGGCACACCATATTACGTCCCTCTTATCCTTGCCACGTTCGGCCTGCGCCGCTCAGAGATATGCGCCTTGACCATAAATGATCTTGATGGTAATATACTGACTATAGATAAGGCTAAGATAGCAGATAGCCAAGGTAATTGGCATATCAAGACCACCAAGACAGTAGAGAGCACTCGAAAGGTATACCTTCCCGACGGCATAGTTGATATGATTCGCCATCAGGGCTACATATACAGGGGGCATCCCAACAGCATTGTGTGCTGGCTGACACGCAAAGAGAAAGAGCTTGGCATGGAGCACTTCAGCCTCCATAAGCTCCGCCACTACTACGCCTCAACCGCTAGCAGTTTAGGTGTCCCGGACGCCTATATCATGCAGGCCGGAGGGTGGAAGACAGACCACATTCTAAAGTCTGTATATCGCCACGCACAGGAGGGAAGAGTAGAAGAGATGCAGGAGTGCACGGCCCGATATTTACAGAATATCATCTTATAATTTTGTCACAGAATTTGTCACGGCAATCTGAGAACCGCATATATTCAGGGTTTTTGGCCTATTTTAAGGACTGTTCGACTCCCGTTATCTGCTATTGCGTATTTACAGCGGAAAAGCCCGGAAAACCGCATAAATACGCTATTTTTTTTACTCTTAATTGGAAATTATATTTCTATTTAGAAAGTATATTTCCAAGGTTTTTTTGTCACAGATTTTGTCACAGATTTTGTCACGGAGATGGTACAAAAAAATCAACTTTTTTTGCAAAAACCTCTTGACTATTCGTTACGAATATGATATTATAATATCATCAAGAGGGAAAACAAAAGAAATTCAATTCCGGAAGGATCCGGGGAAAGGTGGAAATGATGAAAAAAACAGTAAAGGAAATAGCAGAATACATTATCAACAGCCCGGCGCTAATGTATGAGGACGGCGAATATTTCACCCACTGGAGCGAAGAAAAGGGGCTGAACTATGACGGGAACACAGACCCGGAAAATATCACGGTTTCCGCTCCGTGTGACTATGCGGACAGTATGAGCCGGGAAGAATTTGACGAAAAAGAAAGCTTGGAAGATTGCGATTTTATGCAGATTTGTGAAGAGCTAGCCGACAAACTGAACGAGGAAATAGAGAATTTATAATCCGGCAGGAGCCGGGGAAAAGGCGGAAATGATGAAAAAAACAATCTATATTTATGACAATGACAGACAGACAACAGGAGTTTGGGTATCCGAAAACCTGGTAAAATCATATAACGGAGGTGACTGCGAGGAAATCACAGTTGAAATCCCGGACAGCCTGGAGCCTTATGAGACGGAAACAGGGGAAACAATGGTAAAAATGGGGGATTATTTTTATTTATTAGACGAATGTATGAGGATAGATAAAAAGGATAATTTATACCTGAAATCCATGGAACCCGGCCAGACCGCACGCAGGCTGAAGGTTATCAGCCGGAACGGTAGAAAAAGCCTAGCATTTACAATTTGAAGGTGTAAAATGCAGAAAAAAACAGCAAAGGTAATATTTAACCGATCCGGCGGGACGGCCGGAAGCGGAGGGATAACGAACCGGATCACGATCCCTACCACGTGGATTAAGGAGATGGGGATCACGGAAGATCAAAGGGAAGTAAATATATCCTTTGACGGTGAGAAAATAATGATAGAGAAGGCATAAAAAATTACCCCGGAGCACACGCCCCGGGGTTTTTGCGGCAATAAATACAAAATATAGTAATCTACGAGTTACAAACCGCTGCCCTCCTTTCGCTTTTAATTATTTAAAGCTGGCCAGCTTTAGAGCGCAATCATATCTTTCAGGGTCTTCTCCCCGGCGATCCCATCCACGCCGCCGCAGATTCCAGGATCCACTTTTTCCCGGTCACGCTGGTAGTTTTTGATAGCGTAGATGGTGTTTGTTCCACATTCCCGGTCAAGGGTCAGATCTTTTCCGTCTTTTCCCTTGTATCCGCGCGCTTTCAGAATCTCCTGAACCAAAAGCACATGTGTTCCAATCTCTCCATTTTGTACCGTCTTGCACTCAAACATATAATTTCCTCCTTCTGTCTTCTCTGGTGCTGCTGATCCGTTTACTCCCGCATAATCAGGCCGGTGGAATCGATGAGACGTACCGGCGATTTTATACTTTTTCCCGGCCACTACGCCACCGCCATTTGCCACCACCCCGGAAGCGCCTGACGTATTTCCTTCAATCGTGTAAAAATACCCACCGGACACCTGATAGACAAGGCCGGTATGAGAAAAGCGTGATCCATTCCAGAAAACAACCACATCGCCTTTTTGTGGGCTGATATACCGCTGGCCGGCTGCTTTGCTCTTTTCGGCCAGCGTGTCGCATGATATGTACGGGGCATGAAGCAGCAGCTTTTTGGCCGCTTCCAGACCATATGCCTTAACAAAACACCAGTGGATAAATCCGGCACACCAGTATTGCGCCTGGTAATTTCCCAGCCCCCAATTGGCCAGATCACGCCAGTATTTCGTATAGTTTCCGCTTCCGGCGTTGGCGGTCTTGCTGTCCAGCTGGCTATTTGATTTCTTTTCCAGATATCCGTCCTCTGCCTTTGCAATGGCAATGACGGTATTCATATCAACTCCCATAGCTTGTCCTCCTTCCTCTTCGGCGTATTCTTTTATCCACTTCACGCAGCACTGATGGCGGCTCTGAAATTTCTTATCGCCCACCTGATTGTTATTGCTGGTGTCATTCTGATCTTGAATAAGTGATTGATAGATACTGTCCGGCGTATATAGCTTAGCCGCACGGGAAAAAATTCTCTTCGTTGGTGACAGTCCGCCCAGATGCTCGATTTCACACCACATCATCTGCGCTGGGACGCTGGTCACGCCATACTCTTCCGCTGATTTTATGTATTTTTCCATCAATTCAGCAAATAGCGCATCCTGGCATTCTTTGCCGACAGGAGTCGTAATAATCGCAATCAGCGCACGCTTCTGGGCGGTAGTCGGAGCCCATTTGGCAGCCACCCAGTCCATTGATAGTTTTGATTCGATGTTTGCCGTGTCCGCTCCCCGGAAGGCTGCCGGATCTTTTTGCAGGATCATCTGACATAACTTTCTCCCTTCGTTTCCGTAATTCTGTGCCCAGCCTAGCGTGCAGGTCACTTCTTTGCTGCTGTTTGTGTATGGCCCGGCATAAGCATCATAGCGGCGATTCCCGTACACTTGTCCGCCGGATTCCACAGCACCAATAATATTGGTCAATACTGCCATGTTCTGACTATTCATGATTTTCGCTCCTTTTCTTAAGCATCTCTTCATACGGGCTTACATCAGACTCGCATTTTTCAAGGTCATCGATATCATGATCCCATTCAATTGCGATCGAATTTCCACCAAGCGCACGATATACATTCATCATATCTTTCCAATTTTGATATTGGCCGTAGCTTATTTTTTTGCGGATCATATATTCCCCGTGGTATCTTTGGAGCATATACCGCAGGATCATCATAATACCCTCTGATAATGCCTTCTGTTTTTCCTCCCGGTCAGTGTCTTTTTTCTTCTGATTTTTAAGCAGTACCCCTACCCACCCCACCAAAGCCGTGGCAATGATGGGGAGTAGGGTGTAATAAGTCTGCAATAAGACTTCCATATTATTCCTCCGTGGTACTTGAACTATCAGTCTTTTCTACAAATTTTGTAAACGCCTGATGCAATCCGGTGGAAGCCAGCCCCATTAAGGCACCATATACTACAGATTCTATAGACGCTCCACTCACAAAAAAGTTGAGGATTGCGCCTAGTATCGCAAGGATTGTAGGTATGTATTTATTGGGGATCATTGTAAAAGTCTTTTTGATAAGATACCCCACAATCAGGCACGCTACCACTACTACGACTACAAAATATTCTGATAATGCACTAAAATCCATAATAATTACCTTTCTTTTTTACGTGATTTCTACAAAATACTTCCCGCCATCTTCACCCGGAATATTCTTTCTATCGAATTTCGTATTGTTTTTAACCGTCCGGTACAACTTATCTCCGTATCGGAAGATAATCTGTACTTTCTTGACCCTAACGTTATTCTCAACCAGCCACTCATACTCCGGGTACAGCTCCGGCACGGTTCCGGCTGTTTCGTCTGGAAGATTCTGCGCTCCGTGTACGGCCATCTGGCAGATTGCCTTAAAGTAATCCGGCTTCACTGTTTACCACCCCCTCAAAAATCCTGTTCATGTCTGCGTTCTCCTGCTCGAGTTTTTCAATTCTTTTAATCAAACTGTCCACATCCGTCTTATTTTCCGTGTATTCATAATTTAAATATTGTTCCGGGTGCGCCTGTATATCTTCCAGCGGAAGTTTGTCTGTCGGGCCAATGATCTCGTTGTAATCGTATTCATAATACGCCTCCGTGGTCTGGCCCTCGCCCATGTCCGGGAAGGATTCTGTTCCCTGCGTTTCGTTCAGGCAGATAAAAATGTAGGTTTTGTCCCCGGCTGCAACCGTCTTAACCGGCAGCTGCGGTTGTGAAAATCTTGCTTTCATTTCTTCTTATCACTCCCTTGCATTTCTTGAGAATAGGTTTAACTTTCCACTTTCTTTCGATCTTTCTGCTATTCGTGTGCTTCAAATATCCATAATAGGATAGGCATTTCTTAGATATCCGCAAGGTTAATTCTTTCCTAGACCTGCGGAAGCTGCGTCGGACACGGAGAAATATCCTCCCGCGAATCTCTGTATGCGTCCGGTAGATTTTAAACCCCATCATATCAATAGGGGTTTCATCAATGCTTCTGACCTGCCAGTTATCTTTTATAGTCAGGCCCATTTCGTCAGCCTTTTGGATAATCTTCTTTGCTGCCATTTCCATGTCCCGCTTCCGAGAGCCAATTAAAAGAATGTCATCCATGTAGATGAGGCAGTGGCGGATGAGGTTTATTCTCTTCCCCCGTCTGGTCTTATATAGACGCTCCATAATGTAGTGGTAAAGAACGGACATATATAGATTGCAGAGATATTGACTAAGATAGGAGCCTATGCTTAATCCTTTTTCAAAACTGTTTATAAGTGTTCTGATTAGCCAGACTAGTTTTTCATTTTTTATGTACTTTTTCAAGAACGTCATTAAAAGGTCGTGGTCTATACTCTCAAAACATTTCTTTACATCCAGTTTTGCAAAATATCTCATATTGCGGTTTTTTATCCAGCGACTTATAACTTGCTTGCCTTTTGTTGTGCCTCTCTTTGGAATCGAAGCATATTGGTATTCGCCGATTCTTTTCAGTAATGGCTTCATCCCTTCCACAGCAATATAATCATATAACTGCTGTTTGATGTTCTGAATTCCAATTCTGCGGATTTTGCCACTGCTTCCGTCGATTTTGTCTCGATACCAGATTGGCGGAAAGGAAAGCGATTCATTTGCGATTTCTTTCTGTAAATCCGATATGATAATCTCTACAATCGGATAAAGTGATTTCCTCCCGTATCTGTGATGGATGCACCTTATCTGGTTTTCCGTCAGGCCAGATACCTGTGAAAAATATCTGGTCACGTCATTTCTTTTGTATTTATTTTTCAAGCAGGCGTATACAGCCCGACTTATCAGTCCCCTGTCCGTGATATCCACGTCCTTGCATAATCTTTTCATTTCGATTATATAAAGAGGGCTTTCGGTTATTCTACTAACCCCAATATATAGCAAATCCTATATATTCCCGCCGAAGCAGGCTGGCCTTTCTTTCTTATTTTATGGTCTTTCACCAAAAGAGCCTTTCGGCTACGGATTTATCCGCGAAATGCGACGCTAGCAAAAAACTGATATATAATATCAGGCGAGGTAATTCCAGGTACTCCTGTCGAGCCAATTCCTGCAATTCAAGTAGGCTGAACCGGCGTTCGTGCCATTCCTGAGGTTACCGCCTTTGCGCCGCAAGTCCTTATTAGGGGCTTTGCCCCTCTCCCCTGCGGGGATTCACCCCGCAAGGCCTTTTAATCGCAGGCGAGGTAAAACCAGGAACTCCTGCCGAGCCAGTACCAGCAACCCAAGCAGGATGAACCGGCGTACGAGCCAACCCCGAGGGAACCGCCCTGTAAATATTCTCGCATACCACTTGTTGCACCGACACCGCCTGCATAACATCTATCTCCGGTTCCTTGCGAAGAGCCAGAACCTTCTTTAAATGGTAGCCATGATCCAGTATTGTCATCCAGCATCACATCCCCAACCCACCAGTCGGCATTATTTCCTGCTGTGGCGGCAGGAATTGTTCCGATGTGTGTATAAGTGCTTCGGATCGTAGCATCGGAAGAAGAGTGCGCTGTGCCTTTCGGCGCAACATAAACTTTTTTTGTAAAATCTGGCTGTAAGTCCATAACCGTATCGCTTGCGACAATATATCCACCCACGAGGTACTCCCGTCCTTGGACGCGATATG
>ERZ1643249.1074-NODE-1074-length-28350-cov-6.922000_pt1 | contig 28350 bp, 20 predicted proteins | sample MGYA00579263_ERZ1643249 | MGnify/ENA primary metagenome ERZ1643249 (study PRJEB29033, sample SAMEA4952264) | chicken gut metagenome | biome: Broiler Chicken; feature: Gastrointestinal Tract; material: Caecum | place: Ireland | collected 2018 | study: Broiler...
TTGGTGGAGCTAAGGGGATTCGAACCCCTGACCTTTTGAATGCCATTCAAACGCGCTACCAACTGCGCCATAACCCCATTTAAAATTGATTGGTGGAGACAATAGGACTCGAACCTATGACCTCTACCATGTCAAGGTAGCGCTCTAACCAAACTGAGCTATGCCTCCATGCAACTTTAAATCAAAGCTTTATAATTGTAGCAAATTTTGCGGAGGTTGTCAACAAATTTTGCGTAAAATAATAAAAATTCGGCAGAGCTTTTTACCGCTCCGCCGAATTGTCGTCAATAACAAGCTTTTAGCACGTTCAGAACGTCGTTTTCGTCCATTTGCTTATAGCCGCCGCCCTTGACGCAGCTTACTGCGATTTTTTCCAGCATATCCTCGGTTGCACCCACTTCTCTCAGCGTTGAGGGCAGTCCCAGTTTTTCGATATAGCACGCCAGCGCGTCGATGCCGGCAAGCGCCACCGTCTCCTTGTCGATGTCGTCGGCGGGAACATCCCATATGTTTTTGGCAAAGCGCACAAATTTGTCAATGCCGTATTTGTAGATATACCGGTAATATGCGGGCGAAATTACCGCCAGTCCTTCGCCGTGCGGACAATCGGTGTAGGCGCCCAGCTGATGCTCGATCATGTGGACTTCCCAATCCTGTTGTTTCGATAGGCCCGTAATTGTGTTGAGCCCCATCGTGGCGCACCACATGATATTGCTGCGCGCCTCATAGTCGCGGGGGTTTTCAAGCGCCTTGTAGCTGCTGTGGATGAGCGAACGCATGACGCCTTCTATTATATAATCGGTCGTGTTGTCGTCGCTGCCCGAAAAATACTGCTCCATAAGATGCGACATGGTGTCGAATATTCCGCTTACCATCTGGCGTTTGGGCACGGTAAAAGTATATTCGGGATTGAGTATCGAAAATTTCGGATTTACTTCCGGCCCGAAAGTGCGCCCGGCTTTTATCATCACCTGTTCGTTGGTTATTACCGAGCCGCCTTTCATCTCCGACGCCGTGCCCGCCATGGTGAGCACGCTGCCGACGGGAACTATTTCGTTGTCCACCGGCTCGAAATCTATCCAATAGCGCTGCCATGCGTCGCCTTGGCAATATGCCGCAACGGATATCGCCTTGGCGCAGTCAATGACGGAACCTCCGCCCACCGCCAGAATGAGCGATACGTTGTTTTCGCGCACCAGCCGGCAGCCGTCCATCATGCGCGAATATGTAGGGTTGGACTTTACGCCGTCCAGTTCGACTATTTTTTTGCCTGCGTCTTTGAGAATTGCCAGCACGCTGTCGTAAAGTCCCGTCTTTTTTACCGAGCCTTTGCCGTAAACCAGCAGCACCGTATCGCCGTAATTGTCCAGTTCGCCGCGCAGATTTGACAGCGCGTTTTTTCCGAAGTACACGTGTGTGGGGTTGTAATAATCAAAATCCAATATCATAATTTTTCTCCTTATAACGTATTTTTGTCATATCGTAAGAGCGTTCCTGCGCACGACTTTGTTACAATTATTCCGAAAGCCGCTAAAAACTTACCGTTATGTTGCGCACGCGGCTGTTCCCGGGATATACGCCGGTAAAAGGCGATTTGCGCACGCCGCCTTTCAGTTTCGCGCCGGTGGCCGACAGCGACAGCTGATTGTAACTGCCGTCGCCGTAATATCTTCTTACCGTGCTCCCGGCGGGAATAAAACGTGCGTCGGACACGCCCACCAGCAGTTTGTATTTGCCGGCATACGTCCTTATAAAACGCCGCATAAACCGTTGATTGCCGCGGGAATACTCCGTCCCGTCAAAATTAACCGCCAAAACTTTGGTCTTTTCGGTAGCATAGGTAAAGCACTGCATGACGCGGTAGGCAAAGCGCGGCATATTGCTCACGAGCGCCCCTCCTAAAAGCACCGCCCGGCACGTCTTCCACAGCAGTCTGCGAAAATATGAAAAGTCGGTCTTATCGGGAGCGACGACGCTGCGGTGGTATGAAACATACTGTTTTACCGTCATTTCCGAAAAAGGCGCGTCTCCTATCATAAAATACGTTTTGCCGTCCTTTGTGACGGACGCAAGCACTTCGTCGTTGTCCGCATATACCCACTCTTCCGACACGTTTTTGCGGAAGTCGCGCCGCTTTCCTTCCGGGCTGCCTATACAATATATAACATCGGATAAATAATTCATATCATAATATTATCCGGTTATTGCGGCATTTATACTCATCCGCCCGTCTAATTTGTCTCCTTTCCGCCGTCTGCGAGTTTAAGGGCGAACCAGAAAGTCGATCCCTTGCCTGCGCTGCTCTTTATTCCGTACTCCGCTCCGAAACTTATGAGTATGTTTTTTACTATCGACAAGCCTATACCGCTGCCCACGACGTTGCGCTTGTTCTGATTGCTGCGATAATATCTTTCCCAGACGTGGTCAAGTTCCTCTTCCGGAATACCCTTTCCGTGGTCGGATATTTCCACCTTGGCCATATCGCCGTCTTTAAATACCTTCACAATGACTTTGCGGTCGTCGCCGGCATAGTTTATCGCGTTGCCCACGAGATTGTATATCACCTGCGTCAAACGCTTTGCGTCGCATCTGACAAACACATCGGGGGATATGTCCGTCTCGAACACATAGCCGTCCCGCTCTTTAAGGACGTCAAACTGCGCAATGACGCTTTCGGCGACGGCGCTTAACGACACCAATTCGTCCGACATTTCCGCCACTCCCGCCTCCAGCTTGGACAAGTCCAGAATATCCTCCACCAGCAGCGTGAGTCTGTCCGCTTCGTTGATTATTGTCTGCGTATTGCGGTCGCGCTTTTCCTTTATGTCGCCCGACAGGTCGCGTATCATCTCCGCGTTGGCCTTTATAAGCGTAAGCGGCGTGCGTATATCGTGCGACACGTTTGTAAGAAAATCGCGGCGGAATTTTTCGGCCTTTATCATCTCGGAGGTGGCGTAGTTAAGTGCGTCCGCCAGATCGTCGAATTCGTTGTAACCGTTGCCGACGTATTTTTGCGACAAATCGCCGTCGCCTATCTTCTTTGCCGTCGCGGTAAACTGTCGTATCGGCTTGGAAAACTGCCATGCGATGAAGAAGGATATTATGAGCGAGAAAATAAGGCATATAACGGTTACGATAATCATCTGATTGGTCAGAATGTTGATGGTAAAATCGTATTCGTTGATGGTCGTCGAGGTATAAAGAAAGATTTCTTCGCCGTCGTCGGACGTCATCTTCTCGCCGTAAATAACGGTGAGCGGCGATTCGCTTTTGCCGCGCATAAGAAAACTGCCGTTGCCGTCTATTTCGCTCATACGGAGCAAAAATTCGTATTCGATTACGGCGCGTGCCGCGGGAAAATCGCTGGGCGTTTCGCCGCTGGCATAAACCGGGTTTGTGTAATACTCTATCTGTGCCTCGTAGGGGTTGAGTTCGTCGCTGCCCTCCGGAAAAACAAATACAATGGTGGTAAGATTATTGCGGCGCGCGCAGTCTTCCGCCTTGTCACGAAAGGAGGTTGCGTCGGCGGAATACTGGTTGTTTTTCAAACTCGCCACCAGTTCGCGGCTTTGCTGCGTCAGCCTGTCCACGTACATTTTTGTATAATTGGTGGCAAATATGACCAGCTCGCCCGTCCAGAAAAAGGCTATTACGCACAGCGCAAGCACTAAAAAAGCCAGCCATGCGCGAAAGACTATGCTGCTTAGCGCAGACTTGGCTTTTTTGGTTTTTCCGTCGTGTTTTTTTGTCTTGGTTTGCGGCACTTACAAGTCACCTTTACAGTTCGATTTTATAACCCAGTCCGCGCAGAGTGATTATCTTGTCACGGTATTTCCCGAGAGAGGAACGCAGCATCTTTATGTGGGTGTCCACCGTCCGGTCGTCGCCGTAAAAATCATAGCCCCACACGTTGCTCAAAAGCTTTTCGCGCGAGATGGCGATGCCGTTGTTTTCGACGAGATAAAAAAGCAGTTCGTATTCCTTGGGCGTCATTTCCACCTTTTTGCCGTCGACAAAGACGTTGCGGCCGGCGATGTCTATCTCCAGCCCGTCGGACTTTATGAGTTCTTTTTTCTTGGGGCGGGAACGCTTTAATACGGCGCTTATTCTCGCCATAAGTTCTTTGGGCGAAAACGGCTTGGTCACATAGTCGTCCACGCCTATTTCAAAGCCGAAAAGCTTGTCGTATTCCTCTACGCGCGCAGAAAGAATAATGACGGGTACGTCGCTGAATTTGCGTATTTCCTTGACGGCCGAATACCCATCCAGTTTCGGCATCATAACGTCCATTATGATAAGGTCGTAATTATCCTCTTTGGCCATTTTGACGGCTTTCATGCCGTCGTCGGTTTCCGCGGTCTCATAGCCTTCGAATTCCGCATACTCCCGGATTATTTCGCGTATGTTCTGCTCGTCGTCCACGATGAGTATTTTTGCCATTATCCTCTTCCTCCCGATGAATATTTTTTAATTATTATATAGTCGGTGTGTTTATTGTAAATATAAAAACTGTGACAATTTAATGAAATAGCGACCGCTTTTATGGATATATTATAACTTAATTTATCCGAGTTGTCAAATTTATCAATATAACGATTGTATTTTCCGGCATAATGTGCTATAATTTTTCAAAACGCATTTTTGCGCCAAACAGGCAGCTGTTTTACGTCTCACCCCGCCGTACGGAATAGGCGGAAAACGCCTTTACGGCACCGAAACGCGTATGATTTTATAAATCAAAAGGATAACTAAGCATGACCGAACAGGAAGTAATGAAAGGCCTTGACGCCCTTACAGTAATGACGTATAACCGTACCGACAAAAGCAGTTTGTCTTTTGCCGAAAAACGCGACATTTTGTACTCCATGTATTGTTTCAGATGCGTTTTCGACGACAGCGAATTAAAGCGCGCGTCCAACATTCTGATAAAATACGGCGTTTCGTTCGTATTTGCCGACAAGCCTGACGGAGACGGCGTTACGGAAATAACCGACGGCGACAAAAAAGCGTACAAATTCGACGTATATTCTCCGGCTTTCGAAGCGGCCGTCCGCAACAAGATTATTACGGGCGAAAAGGCAAAGCTGCCGCAAAAGCTCACGATGTTCGAGCTGCCCCTCAAAGTCGTATCGCTTGACGATGCGGACGACGATCTTAAAGCGCTGTGGTACATCTATTTCCCGTACGTCATCTTAATGGGCGCGCCCATCGAGCACGATTTGTACGAACAATTAAAGCAAAAGCTGTGCAATCCCGGCGTGTTTCACAAAGTCCTGGGCAGCCGTTACAGCGAAAACATGTTTGTCACGCGCGAGGAAATGAGCGGCGAACATCCGCTTGTGTGCGACTGGTACGGCGAATTCATCGATTGGAAAAACCAGAAAACCGAAAAGGGCGTATCACGCGGAGTGGCGTTTTTGCAGCGCAGGCTGGCGCTGGGCGACTACGACTATGTCATGCGCGAGAGCGAACGTATGCTGGACTGTTTTCCCGACGATGAGGAGCTGATGCTGCTTAACATTGCCGCCCGCATGTCCAAATGCGCGTCGGTAGATTTTGAAACGCGCGTAAAACTGCTGTCCGAAAACTTTTCGCTTATAAACGATATCATTACCTCCGGCAACGTCAAAAAATACAACTATTTTCTGTATTACCGCGGTCTGACGCGTCTTGGCATGCAGGATATGGACAACGCGCGCGCCGACTTTATGAGCTGTCTTAAAATAGACGACAAGTTCGAGCCCGCCATCATGATGCTGAAAGGCATGGAAAAAGCACAACAAACCGACTGCTCCGACTCCTGCTCAAACTGTGACAAAGCCTGCGACAAAAAGCCTTCTCGCGGCTGACCGCACAATAAAATGAATAATTAAAAACCGCCCCGAAAATAGCCCGGGCGGTTTTTTGTCGTCACTTGTATATTATCTCGATGACGGGGGACTTTAATATTCCCGACTCTTTAAGCTGATATTCGTACGCCCAGTCGCTGCCCCGGGTGTACCACATTCCCGGGCCTTTCCACGCAATGTCCGCGCACGCATGAAGAGCGCCGAAAGTGTTTACTCTCGTAAGATGCGCCGTAAGCGTAATGACGTGGCTGCCCTTTTTTATGTCTCTAAGCGTCACGTCATAGGGCGGAAAAGCTATAGCCTGCTCTTTTGAGGCGTCCACTTTCACCGTCACTGCCGCCGCCGCAAACAACGACGCGTTAAGCTTTATGTCGCAGTCGGCGTCGCAGTCGACTTCAATCATATATTTTATGTCGGCGCCGTAAAAAGGCAGTCCCTGCGACGTTATGTCTCCAAAGCATATTTTTCTCGGAAGAGCAGTGACAAACGCGCGGGCTCCCGCCACCGATACGCCGAATCTGCCCAGCAAAAACAAATTCTCAAGGCTGGTGCGTTTGCCGAAGGGCACTTTTACTATAAGTTCGTTGTCGCCCTTTACTAGCTTTCCGACAGGCATCGTATATATGTGCATATCGGTAAAATATCCGTCTTTGACGGGCTGCATGATGCGTCCGTTAAACACGACTTCTTCCGCCTCTTCGTACGCAAGAGAAGCCTTAACGCTTATACTGCTTTGAATGTTGAATTTAAGATAGACGCTCTTTTCCGGTTTGACTTCGCCTATCACCCACGGCTGCACGTCCGTTCCGTCCGCCTTGGGATAACCGTATTTTTCGCGCAGCAATAAATCGATGCGCAGCATTTCTTCGGCGGGGTGATAATAAACGCCGTCTTCCGACCACTCGGGCATATCCAGCACCAGTACATTGGGTTCGCTTATCTTATAGTTTACGGCGGTCTTTATGTCTGCGGAAACATGCGGCGAAAAGCAAGCCGTTCCCTCCGTTGCAAACGCTTCTTTTATATCCTGCGTATCGTCCAGGCGCAGCAGCAAACTGTCAAACAAATAAAACCGCTTTTTTATCTGCGTGTTGCCGTTGACGTGGCAATAGTCCGCCTCATATATTGTGCCGCTGAGCGTGTCGTAAATGTACGGCTTTTTTATGCCCTTTACTGTGATAATCATATCGGAAGGCGCATTATGTCCTTCGTCGCGCGCCTTCATCGCGCATTTTTTGGCGCGGGCGATGAATATCCACTGCGTGCCGCCTTCGTCGCGTTTGCGATAGATGTATCGGTCGGAGGGCGTTCCGTCGGCGTTGTGTATCGATATGTCGCGCTGCTCGCTTAGGGAGTTCAACAACCCAAGCGAAGTAAATGCCGGCTTTAAGGCAAGACCATACAGCGCATCCGCCTTGTCGGATATGCGGGCGTCCACGCATTGCGGCTTTTCGCCGAGAAAGACCACCTTTCCGCCGCTTAAAGCAAATTGCTCCAATATCGCCACCGTGGTGGACCTAAGCGTGTCCACTCCCGCCACCACTACTGCCGAATATTTCATTTTACCCACGGCGAGCAAACCGTTCTTTGTGCCGCCGAACTGCGACGGAAGAAGAGATTCGCTGATATAATCGAAATCTATGGTGCCGAAAAGCAGCCAATTGATGACGTTTGTAAAATCGTTTTGCCTTTGTTCGCGTTTTGCCGCGCTCGTGTCGTTGGGGCCGTAATTAAGCCAATAACTTTCGATCGGATGAATTACCGCCACTTTTACGTCCGGTTTTCCCCGCGTCATAGCGGTGTTTACGCGGGCAAAATGGTCTTCTATTATGTTATAATTCTTGTACCACGCCGATTGATAAGATATGCTGGCGGGGTAATCGCGCTTTGCCGATCCCTTCATGCTGTACCATGACAGATGCTGAACGCGCAGCGTAACCCCCAAAGCCGCCTGCCAGTCGCCCTGGAACTTGTGCCCGCGGAAGTCGAAATCCCAGCCCGTAACGCCGTACAGCTCGCTGACCATAGCCTCGCGGCCGTATTGATTTACCGCCGACTGACATTGTTTGGCGGTGGTAAGCTCCACGTTGTCGCACAATATATCTATTCCCGGTATCTGAAAACTGCGGTAAGCGCGCATCGCCTCTCCGATGCTTTCGGTCTGAGCTTTAAGGCTGTGTTCGTGCATCATGTGTCCCGTAAGCGCCAACCCGTGATTTTGGCACCACTGCCCGCACTGATCGGAAAAAGCCTCCGTAAACAGTTCGCATACAATATCGTGGAAATAATATCTGACGGTACCGGGAGCGTCCGCCTTATCCCAAATTACTTCCGGGAAGACGTCCAATATTTCCATTGCGTATTTTTCGCGGAATTTTTCGGGCAGCGACGGCGTCCACGGATTTACAACGTCATCGTCGGAGGAGGCAAATCCCAAGGTGTAGCTGCGTCCCACCTGCGGTTCATCGGTGAAAATAGACGGAACGACGTTGCCGAAGTATTCGCCCACCGCGTCGTTATAGGCGTCGTACGTCACCCTTATAAACTCCCGCATGGCATCCTTATTCATGGTATCGACGTATGCCTGCCCGTTGTACCAGCCGCTGGCGCCCGCCGTAACGGCTATTGCATACCATTTTTTGCCCGTCGCCGGCCGATCGAAATCTATCTTTTTGTAAGTTTGCAGATAGCCTTTTTCATCTATTTGCACGTCATAACAGGCCAGCACCCGCGGATGAATATACGACGTTTGATTTTCGCCGCTGTACTGCGCCGTGTTGCCGCGGAATGTGACGCCGAATTTTTCGGGGCGGACGCTCATTATAAGCTGGCGCTGACGGTATTCGTGATTTTTCGTGACGATACCGCCCGCCGCTCCCGACGGCCACCTGTCCTCGTCATAAAGGTACGCCTTCATGCCCGACTTTTCCGCCTTTATCACGCACGACTTAATAAGATCCATAAACTCCGGGCTTAAATACGGCGTTTCCAAACCGCAGCGGACATGCATATGAAATCCGCCCAGCCCCATTTTTTTGAACTGTTCTATCTGATAAATGAGCTGTTGTTTGTCCAGCTTGTCGTTCCACGCCCAAAACGGTGCGCCGCGATATTCGCTTGTGGGAGCCGCAAACAGTTTTTCCGAAAGCTTGCGGCTTTTGCTTTTGTCGTACAACATACATCCTCCTCGCATATTGAAAACAGTGGTTTTGTTTAATTATATCACTTCCAAAGCAAAAAACACAGTGGTTTTTGCCGCCGGAAGGTAGGATTTCGGCACTATCTTTCGCTGATGATATACCAAATGCCGGAAAAAGCAATGTCGTCGGTGTGCCCGTTGTCGCGTCGGGCGGTGATGCCGAAATGACAGCGTCCGTCCAGCGAATACAGTGTGGAAAGATACTGGCTTCTTATGCCCGTCTGGGCTGCGTCGGAACTGTTGTACCAGTCGTAAACGTTTATCGGATTGTCGTCGGGAAAAACCGCCGTCCAGTTTTTGCCGTTTTTAAGACTTTCGCCGGTGCGGACGTAAACGCTTATGTTGTAGCCGTCTACTTTTACTTTTACGTCCAGCCTGTAGGTGCGGTTTTGTATCCACGGCTTGTCGTTGGCCCAAGAATAACCGCCCGTCGCGGTGTAGAAGGGCTTTTCGTCGCCGGGAAGGGATATGAGCGTGCGTGAATTGAAATCGTCGCGCAGCATAAAGCCGATATATCCCCCGTCTTCGCGATTGACAAAACGCATCCAGCCGCCCGTTTCATCGCGTACATACATTCCCAGGAAGGGATAATAGTACGTCGCGGCATTGCACGGCGTCATGCCCGTGAGCGTGTATCCGAATTCCAAAATTTGAGAATCCGGCACAAACGTCACTCCGCCCACGTCGCTGTCCTGCTGCATATAGTTGGTTGCGTTTATGTGCAGGGCGTTATCTTTTTCATTGTAAATAAGTCCGCCGTTGCTTATAGCCGTATTGTCGTCCGCAGTAGATTTGTCGAGCAGCACGTCTATGTTCATCGAGAGCCCCTCGCCGCTTACCACCTCAAACGCGTCGCAGCTGAGATAACCGTTGGATACGTATGCCGTCCACTTGCCGCGCGGCAGAACGACGCTTATTACGCCCTCTTCCACAGTTTTTCCGTAGCGCGTTTCACCCGTGTCCGCGTTTGTAAAGCGGGCGCTTAGATGTTCGGAATCGTACTCTCCGGGCACCGACGCCGACGCCTTAGCCGTAATAAATACCGATGTTGAGTCGGTGTACAAGCCGTCTTTGAATGTGACGTCTATTTGGCGCATGCCGCCGCTGCCGGAAGAATATACCGCGTACACGACTTTGCCGCCGTCAATAGTAAAATCGGCATCACGGCCGTTATCGGTGAATTTGTCTACAATTTTGCCGTCCGGCAGCTCCACTTCGATTATCGCGGACGAAAACAGCGGAACGTCGTGCGTCTTTCCGTCATAATGTTCGCCGTTGTAGTATATGTTTGCTCCGTCCGCCGATATCGACACGGAAGTATTGATATTGTCCGCCATGCCGTCTATAACCGTTTTATCGGTGGTAAAACCGTACCCGTATATACGCGCGTACGTCTTGCCGCCCGCCGCCATATCCATGCTGAATCCGCACGCTTGCACGTTTGCCAGCACTTTGGCCGCCGAACTTACCGCCGCAGTCTCATATTGATTTGTCAGTCTGTTGACGTTGTAATATGCCACGCATTCTTTAAGGTCGATATAGTACATAAGGTATGAGTCGTAGGCAACGGCTGTGGTGGGCGCATACGCCTGCCCGTCGTTCATAACGCCGCCGCCCTCTCCGTCGCCGCTGAAAAGAACGTAAAATCTTTCGCCGCTTTTTATGTAAGTCAGGCGGGCATATCGATAGCAGTCCTCCCATTCGGGCCGTCCCAGAATGGCGCCCGCGGTGCAAAGCGCGGCATGCTTTTCCACCTGGCCGTCCGCCGTGGCAATTACCGTGTTTCCCACGTCGTACATGGTCAGCTCGGCCCTGCTGCCGTCGGGCGCAATAAAATAAAACCCTATATCGGGGGAGGCTTCCGCCGCGTCGCCGTGCGGCACGCTTTTGCCGTTATCGAACAGCTGCCTGAGCGCCACCGTCACCGCATAATCGGAAGTGCCGAAGTGCGCTCCCGTAAAAAGCATATCTACTTTGCCCTGTTCGGTAAATACGTCGCCGCTTTCGGCAACGCTTTCCTCACCGCTTACCATCGTTCGGTTGACAAGATATATCTCGCCGTCCACAAAAAAAGCCGGTGACTCGCCTTCCGCGGTGAAGGAAAAATTTTCGGATACGGGGACGTATTCGCCCTCTTTCATCGTGCACAGCAAGGCGTCGTAGCTGCCGCTTTCCAAGGCGAATGTCGCCGTTCGGTTGCTCACCGCTCCCTTGTGCGTCGTGACGCTTATTCCGTTGTCCGCAATAAGATACAAATCTTGCGAAAAGTCATACGGCGCCGCCCACTTTTCGTCGTATTCGCCCATCGCCAGCATGATAGTAACCTGATATTGCCCCGCTGTCAAGCCCTGTATCGTAAGCGTGGCGTTGCCGGTTACGACAAACGAAAACTCTCCGTTGGCGGAGGCGTGTATTTCCCGCGTGTAAACATTTCCGTTTTCGGAAAATTCCGCCCGGACAAACGCTTCGCCGCTTGTTCCCGGCCGCTTGCGGACGACAAACGCAAACTCGTCGCCCGCCCGTACGGAATAAACGCCGTTCCCCTCCGGCGCGTCGTGCGACAAAACCTCTATCTCCGCGCCGGCGTAAGGCTGTATCTCCACGTCAAAAATTTCGTCCTCAGTGTAGACGGCGTACAAGGATATGTCCTCCATGCTGCCGAGAAACTCATAGGGCGCTCCGTCCGGCGTCAAAGACCAGTAGACAAACCGCTTGCCTTCCTTTTCGGGCGCAATTGCATCCGCCGAAAACGCCTTTCCCGCGACCACTTCCCCGCTTTTAAGCATCGTGTCTCCGTCGTAATACGATACGGTAATGCGTTTTTGCCGATAATACGCCCGCAACGTAACCGTAACGCCGGGCTGCGTTGTGCCGCTCAAAACGTTAAACCGGTTGTTTTCGTCAAACTCATATCCGTCGAATTGCCCGGGATATATGCGCACCACGGTGTTAAGGGGCATATCGTAAGACTTTGTAAGCGAATCGTCTATTAAAAACTGACCGTCGTCGTTTTCAAAATAATATTCGGTTATGTAGGCGTCTTTGACCAGCGACGGCGAATATTTGAGATAATATGTCTCATCGCCCGTCACTATCTTCGGGAAAGCCGTTCTGTTGCCCTCTTCGTCGGCCCAATATGCGGTATAACCGGGGCGTTGTTGCTGCTCAGGCGCGTCCACTTCGTCTCCGCGACGCACTTTGTCGGTCTTTACCGTTTCGCCTTCCGCGGATATAAACGTGACGATATAAAGCGGCCGTACGTCCTTTTCCGCACATCCCGGCAGCGCAAAAACCGCCGCTAACAAAACCAGTAATATTCCGATAATATGAAACGCTTTTTTCATTTTCCCTGTTCCTTCCTGTTTTGGGACTGTCTACATTACTGTTCACGTAATAACGCTTTTACTAATTATATTATAAATTATAATAATTGTCAATGGCACTTGCTAACTTAAATTTTTTATCCCTATCTTTTATTTTAGTATAAAGAGTTTGCATTTTAAATACGACGACAAACAAGACGACGCTTGTTGCTGCGTCGTCTTTGTTTTTATGCGGTCCAAGCCTTATCGACAAGAATTTTGCTGCGAGAGTCTTCTGTGATGAATTTTCCCGCCACAATATCGTCCAATGTAAACACGGAAAGCCAAATTTCTCTGTCCGTGGTGCGGTTTCGGTCATATATAACATATATCTTGCCGTCAGGCGTAATGATTGTATCGGGATAAGATACCCCGCCGCGCTCGTCCAACAATAATTTATATTGCCATGTTTGGCCGCCGTCAAGCGATAAAAACGCCGTTAGATTCGCCCGAGAAGTACCGTCATGAAATACCATAAGCATTTTTCCGTCGCTCAATAAATTGACTGTTAGACGCGACTGCGGTCCTATTATATCCGATTTAACCGCATGCGTCCATGTATAACCACCGTCATAAGAAAAGCTTTCCATGACATTGTTCCCGCTGCTTGGTCTTGTAAGCAGCCACAAAGTCCCGTCGGGTTTTTGAGTAAGTACAGGATCGTCAAGATTATTTTTGCCAGACGACCGGTCTATACACTCAGACTTGCCGCGCAACGACCAGTTTGCACCTTTGTCTGTAGACGCATACACTCTCGTATAATGCGGTTGCATCCAATCAAATGCCGCATACATCCAAGTTTCCACACCGTTAACATCTACTATTATGGGTTTGCTGCGCATATATCCGTCGCTTAAACGCCTTGGTGCTGTCCATACAGGTTCGGTCGCGTCGGGGTTTTTGCAAACCGATGCCCATGTTCCCATACGGCCGTCGAAGTTGCCGGTCCCGGTATGTTGAATCCAAATAAGCCATAATTCGCCGCCGGGTGCCATCCATAATTCGGGTTTGGTCACCTGCACCGCAGTATCCGGATGTACTACGGCAAGCTCCTTTTCCCAAGATTTTCCGTCATCATCACTAAGACATATTATTGCATAATTACCCGTGCCTAATTCTTTTTCGCCGCCGGTAAACCAGCCCGACCACAATCTGCCTCCCTCTGTTCTTTCAATAGTGGGACAGCCCAGCCAGTTTTGCTTGTTTGTGTCATACCGTTCACCTTCGGGACGGATAATAATATCTGCAGGAGTTGTTAGCGACGGCATAACATAATAGTCTTCTTCATCCATGGGCGCGCCGAACACAAGATTATATTTTCCGTAATGAATTTCTTCTCCCGGTTCGACATGTTTGTAATACATTTTACCCATAAACAGCAGTCCCACTGCCGGACGGAAATATCGGAAAGGAACGAGTTGCCACCCTTCGGCTTTCACCTGTGTTTCCAGCGATTTATAGACGTTGCTGCCGGTAGGCACCATGATATAAGCCGTACCGGATGTGATCGCTCGGACCGTGGCTCCGTCTTCTATAGTATCCATGAAATATGTTAGTCCCTTCAACGCTTCGGGCAATCCGTCCATAGCGTAATATGTTCTGTCGGTAAAAAGGCGCATTCCGTCATCCGCCTTAGCCGCAAATGTTGTATCCGACGCTACTGCAAGCGTTGCTATATCATCGGACAATACCAGTTCGCCGGAAAATACCGGAATACCCCATTGCCCCCATGTAATAGTTTCGCCTTCTTGACAGTATTTTTTCAAAAGAGCAAAGCCTTTGTACGTATTGCTCATAAACCCACCGTTTTGACTGCTGTCCCCGAAAAGATTGAGATCGGGGTCAATAGTTGCCGTCACATCTTCCCAGCCTTTGTCGACAAGCGATTGTACCTGACTGATATTGCCGGCCTTGCTTGTCAACATATATACTAACCCGCTCTTTGCTATCCCGGCCGAATGTGAAGACGAGGCGTATGCCGTCTGAATATAATTTTTCCCCGCCAACCAATACGGCATGTCATAAAATGTATATTGTGCTCTGTCGGTAAATACAACGGCTTTAAGCGCCATGTTTACAACGTTATCTCCCGCAGCCGGCAATAACACTGCCATTTCTTCATCAGTGGGAAGCGGTTCGCCCTCTTTAACATTTAATTGCTCGTCCGACATAATTACCACAGACCATCTTCCCAGCGTAAACGTTTCTCCCGGCTCGACATATTTTTCGTAAATTACATTGTTTTTAAGCCCCGCATCCCATATGTTCCAATATGACGTATCCAAAAGCGTAAAGTTTTGTTCATCCAACACGACCATCTGTGAAGACGCCGTCCCAAAGTCAAGTACTTCGCCCGTAATAACGTACAACCAGCCGCTACTGATTGCTTTCGCCGTGTTTGGACCGTTTATTGTCCATAAAATATAAGGCTTACCCAAAAATACCTGCGGCAAACTGGTAAAAACATAATCGTTGGTGCTCCACACCCTGGAACCTATATTAAGTGTTTCGATAGTGCCGCCGCTTGTCGGGGCAAGCACGTGTTTATAAATTTTTGCGTACACCGCAACATCCGACGTGACGGGGATTCCCGCAAGAGTTTCTGTGGTAAACGGCTCTTGCCACACACCATCGTCCAAGTACCAGCCTTCAAAAGCATATCCCTCTTCAAACTCAGGGTCGGACGGAATGTTTACAATTCCATCCTCATCTATCCTAACATTTGCATACAAAGATCCTTCCACTAAAAATCTTACGTTAAAAACGACTTGTTTTATATAGGCATACACTTTCGTATCCTGACTTACTTTTGTCTCCGCCGTAAACGGTTCCTGCCACACGCCGTCGTCCAAATACCAGCCTGTAAACTCGTATCCTTCGTCGGTAGCTGGATCAGCGGGCAACTTTACCGTCCCGTCCTCTTTGCTATCAGTCACTATATACACTTCTCCTCCTGCAACAAATGTAACTTCATATGTTACCGCAGGTATTTTTTCTATTCGTGCATACACTTTCGTATCCTGACTTACTTTTGTCTCCGCCGTAAACGGTTCCTGCCACACGCCGTCGTCCAAATACCAGCCTGTAAACTCGTATCCTTCGTCGGTAGCTGGATCAGCGGGCAACTTTACCGTCCCGTCCTCTTTGCTATCAGTCACTATATACACTTCTCCTCCTGCAATAAATGTAACCGAATAAACATTAGACTCGTTGTTATCCAGCATATCTTTTCCGCTGTCGCAAGCGGCCATAGTAACAATCAAAAAACACACTAATACACCAGTAAGAACAACTAATGCTTTTTTTGCCTGTTTTTTCATAAACATCATTCTCCTGTTAACTTTCTGTGGCAGGTAAGACCAATGAATTTATATGTCAAAATAAAAATTTATCGGCAATACGAGCAATATTATAAATATTATAATATTTTTTTCAAGAAAAAGCAATATTTTTACTATCCGGAAAAAACTTTTTTCATGTACTTGCATATTGTATAAAATTATTATAAACGCGCAATTTCGCAAGGATAAACACCGCAATACAAATATAAACCCTATATATTGGCAGCATGACACTCGGGAAATTTCGCTTTACAGGACTTATCTTTTATGATATAATAATACACAAAATTCGGAGCGAAATATGGAATACGTTCACAATTCATGGGATAAAATACTTGCGGATCAGTTTAATGCGCCGTATTTTGACGCTTTAATGCAAAAAGTAAACCGCGAATACGACTCGTCCACCGTTTATCCGCCCAAGGACAAGATTTTTGCCGCGCTCAAAACCGTGGATTACGACAAAATAAAGGTGGTCATAATAGGACAGGATCCCTACCACGGCGAAGGTCAGGCCAACGGCATGGCCTTTTCGGTAAACAAAGGCGTCGCGCTGCCGCCGTCGCTTGTTAATATTTTCAAGGAAATCAAGGACGAATACGGCGCCGAACCTGACGGAGGCACTCTTACGGGCTGGGCAAAACAAGGAGTTTTGCTGCTTAACACCGTCCTAACGGTGCGCAAAGCTTCGCCCCAAAGTCACTCTGCATACGGATGGCAGCAATTTACCGACGCGGTGATACAGGCATGCAACTGCCGCAAAAGACCGATGGTCTTTATGCTGTGGGGCTCCAACGCCATCGCCAAAAAAAAGTTTATTTCCTCTCCGCCGCATCTCGTTTTAGAGAGTTCTCACCCCAGTCCGCTCTCGGCTTACAGGGGATTTTTCGGGTGCGGTCACTTCAAAAAAGCCAACGACTTCCTGCAAAAAAACGGCTTTGACGCCGTTGACTGGCTTAAAGCCGATGACGACGATGATGAAAAATATTACGGCAGCGGAAAAATTTTGCGCATATAACCGCCTATTGGCTTGCTTTGCCACTGCGGTTATGCTATAATAAATTCAATCGCAAGTTCGATAATCAAAAAAAAGAGGTACAATGATGAAAATTTCCAACATGAACATTCCGGTAAGCACCGCAACCAACCCGAAAATCATGCCGGGACCCGCAAGCCGCCTGAAAACTTCGGAAAAATTCCCCTGCCGCGATCCCTTCATTCTTCTTTATGACGGAAAATATTATTTTTATCAGGGCGCGGGGGAAAACGGCATTACCTGCACCGTAAGCGACGATCTCGAAAACTGGTCGGAAAAAGTGACGGTTTTTACCGTTCCCGAAAACTTCCACGGAATCAAACACCTGTTCTGGGCGCCCGAATGCCACTATTACAACGGCAAATTCTATATTTTTACATCGGTTTTCTCCGGAACGTACAATCATCGAGTCATTTCGGTGTACAGAGCGGACAATCCGCTGGGCCCGTTTGAAGACATCGCCGGCGGCTGCATCACTCCGAAAGACTGGGACGCCATAGACGGCACTCTGTATGTGGACGAAAACGCTCAGCCCTGGATGGTCTTTGTGCACGAATGGACTTCCATGCCCGACCACAACGGCGGTATGGCGGCAGCAAAACTGTCCGATGACTTCACTCATTTTACCAGCCAACCCATACAGCTGTTTTTGGCAAAAGATCCGCCGTGGGCGACAAGCGGCGTCACCGACGGACCGTATGTTTTTAAGACAGACGACGGCGTTTTATCCATGATTTGGTCCAATTTCAGCAGCAACGGCTATGTAGTTGCGGTGGCGTCTTCTGACAACGGTCTCATCACCGGCAAATGGTCGCACAGAGATCATCTCCTGTATGAAAAAAATATGCGCCCCGAATTTACGACCGACGGCGGTCACGCCATGATTTTTTACGATAAAGAAGGCAAATTGCGTCTGGCACTGCACGGCCCGAACGGGAAAGCAAACGGCGATTTCGAGCACTTACAGCTATTTTATCTCGAAGAAAAGAACGGCACGATAGAAATTGTCTGATTCTTTCGTTTAGAAAAACTAAAAAAGGCGGTTTTAAAACCGCTTTTTTTTTGCGCCCGTATCTATGCATAACTCGTATCTATGCATAAATATTATTTTATTGCAGGACTTTTTATTTCGCGGCTTTTTAGGCATAACCAAAAGCGCGGTATGCAAACTTTTCTGCCGTAAACTCATTGCTCCGTCACAGCCGCCAAGCTGTCTTTGTCCCACTCAGGATAGGCTCCCTTCTGCCCTACGGCAAGCGCCCCGCATGCATTGGCGGTACGCAGTATTTTGCGCCAATCTTTTTCGCCTGCGTCCAAAGCGGCGAGAGCACCGGCCATAAATGCGTCGCCTGCGCCGTTCGTATCCTCCACCGTCTTGACGGGCAAAGCTTTTTCTCTCCGAATTTCGCCGTCCGCAAAGACCATGCTTCCGTCGCCGCCCATGGTGACAAAAATGATTTTATTGCCGCCGCCGACAAAGCGCAATTTTTCTTCATCGCTGCTGCCCGGCGCAAACATTTGCAGCTCTTCATAAGAAAACTTTAATATGTCTGCCGCCTGTATATATTTTCTATAAATTTCCGATGCCGCATCAAAGCTATCAAAGACGCTCTCGCGATAATTTATGTCAAAACTGACTTTTTTTCCGTTCCTGTGCGACTCGCTTATCAGCTTATCGAAAAAACTCTGTCCGCGGCGCGACGAAAGCGGCAAAGAGCCCATATGCACAATGTCGGCGGCTAAGGCAATTTTTTCCGTCTGTACCAACGGCAGATACATATCGGCGGTATCGTTGCGATAAAATCCGAATATGCGTTCTCCGCTGTCGCTTACGCTGACAAAAGCAAGCGTCGTGTTGCGCTTTTTGTCCATTCGGATATTCAAATAATCGAAATTCTGCTTTCGCGCCGTCTCGATAAGATATTCGCCTATCATGTCATTGCCCACACAGCCGCAGAAACCGCACCTTGCGCCCATTTTTGCCAGACAGCATGCTACGTTAAAAGGCGCGCCGCCGGCATGACAATCAAACCTAATGCCGTCGCTGTACTTTTGCTGCGTCATATCCGCCAGGACTTCACCCGCACATATTATCATACGTTACTCCTTTATAGCAAAATGTCGTTTTTTACAGTATAATACGAAAATTCAAAAAAATCAAGCGAACTAAACGCCATGTAAAATAATGATTTTGTATTTTTAATGCATTAAACTGCTTACTCCGATAACTTAATATCTTTGTATTTTTATGCGTCGCCCGAATTTGCGCTGTAACGCTATTTCGTAAAAGCGCCGGCCATGCCCCGGACATAGCAATTATAGACGCGGGGGGAAAACAAGCTTTAGACAACAAAAAGCGCATACGGGAAAAACAGCGTTAAAAAAGAAGAGAGAGCATACTATACTCTCTCTTCCCGGCACCCCGTATAGACGGCGGGCGGCAAGCGCCGTTGGTGACTTCGTCACCGCAAAATGCAACCGGCTTTTGTTTTTATCTCCGCTGCTGCAAACCATACGGCTGTGTTATCCCACCCCACCGGCATAAAAAACAAAAACCGGCGACTACTCTTTTCGTAATCGTCGGTTTTGTGTCTTGGTAGTACAAAAGAGCTGTCATTATATTTTAATGGAAAAATTGCCCATATATTAAACAAAAGGCTACAAATTGTCCTTTTTGATATTATAAATTACATTGGTTTGCCCATAATAAGCAAATGAAAGTTTCAAAAAGAATTTCCATATATCGGTATCTGTATTATAAAAATTTTCATCATACACGAAATTTTCCGCTACACACTTATAATATTTTGTTGTGACATTCAACAAACTGTTCACTATTCCATCGTTACTAAGTAAGAAAGTATCATTTTTGTTTTTTATATATTTAGAGATATAAGCAAATTTTTCTAAGATTTGAGATTGTAAGCACAATAGCATATCTTCATGCAATTTTAATATTATTTTTAAATGATTTTTCAATATAGGACCAATATCGATTTCATCTTTTATTGACGTTTTTAACTCATCTTTCATTTTATTGCTTACTCTGTTTGAAGATATCAAACGATTAGTTTCGACTATAAACTTAACTAAAATGGTGTCCGGATAAATTTCTTTCGTTACTTTTAATATACCCAATGATTCATGAACCATATAATTACGCAAATTGTATATAAATCTATATTCAAAATACGTATCATAAAACTTTCTTTTTATCCCTGCAAATTCTTCTTTATAATGACTCTCATAATAATTGACAAAACTATAAAAAGTATCTACATAATTGTAAAGAATACGATTGCATTCCAGTGTATCTATATTATCCAACTTATTTTGTTGCTGAGTAATAAATTCAAGCAAATCTTTCAGGTTTCTTTTCGCAATCTGATAAAGATAATGTGAATTCATATTAACACCAAGAAAGAAAAATGATTTTAATAGGGTCTCCCCTTCCTCGACGGTAATATTATAATAAAGTGAATCTTGATTAGTTATTTCACACAATTGAAACATAGCTTCTTTATCCTTCTTTTAAAAAACTACGTAATACACATAAAATACAGTTTCTGCTTGCTTACTTAAATTTATTTATTATTATGATATCATATTTACCTCATTTTTTCAAGTTTTCTTGGTTAATATGGAAAGAACTCCTTGAAATAAAAATCAACTCAATTCCATTTTCTTAAAATTTAATTACCTTAGAAGTTTACCGTCAAAAACTTTTAAAGTATGTTATAATTTTGCTTACTATCTTTCAAAAGGAGCAAAATTATGAACAAACACCCGGAAGAAGTGAAGACATCCGTTGTCAACCGATACTTAAACGGCGAATCCATTTCAAAAATTTCTAAGAGTCTGAACGTGTCCAGAACGACCGTTTATGCGTGGATCCAACAACGCAACAATTCGTTCAACAAAGGCAAAGCTCCGAATTTTCGTTACCTGCACGATTTAGAACAAAAATGCGAAAGACAACAGAAAATGATCGAGATACTGAAACGTTCTCCATACACCCCCAGCGCACCTCTATCAAAAAAATACGAAGTGATTAAAGCGCTTTCTACTGAATATAACGTTAACACATTATGTGAAGCCCTTGATGTTGCAAAAGGCAGCTATTACAATCATCTCTTGCGAAACAAAAACGGAAACACAAAAGCTGCCAGAAAACAATCTGAAATGACACCCATTATAGAACAAATCTTTCATGAGAACAATGAAGTTTTCGGAAGCAGTAAAATTTATGCAATATTAAAAGATCGCGGCTATGCTATTTCCGAATCTACTCTCGCAAAAATCATGCACCAAACGGCTTATTTTCAATCAGAGCCTGCGCAAAAACGCTTTACAAGCAACAACTGGAGCGGAAAAACAACTTATTACAACAGCAATTCCATGTTTCCCGTCCCAATGAAGTTTGGGTAAGCGATGTTACATATTTCAGCGTCTTTAATAGGATGTATTACATATGCGTCATTATCGACTTATATGCGAGAAAGGTAATAGCATATAAAATTTCTAAACACAATAGCACTCAACTCACAAAAGCCACGGTAAAATCCGCTTATGAGACGAGAATGCCTATCGGTGAACTGCTTTTCCACAGTGATCAGGGATGCAGCTATACATCTAACCAATTCAGAAAATATCTAAAAAGCATCAATATAAAGCAATCGTTTTCAAACCCAGGGATGCCCTACGATAATTCTGTAATGGAATCGTTTTTCGGGAGTTTTAAGCGTGAGGCATTGTACCGCTATCATTTCAAAACCGAAAAGGATTTTTTCCGAGGCGTTGACACGTATATGGCATTCTACAATGAGAGACGACCGCATTCTGTTCTTATGAACCAGACACCTTCTAAATTTGAAGCCAATTATTATAGCATATATAAAAGAAATCCGGATTTTCAAACTGAACAATGACGGTTCGAAAATGAAAAGGTTCATCTGTTCTTGCACCGGAATTTGAATTTTTTCTAAAATGGTGTTCAGTTTGAAAGAAATTCCTACATTGCAAAAATATAGACGAAAATTCAGTGTTTTACAGAGAAAATCGCCATTTTTGCAAAAGAAAAGACCTTGAAACTGAACACTGATGGTTCATATTTCAAGGTCTATTCACAAATCTAACCCTTCATATTTTTTTACCATAGAGTAAATAAACTTAAACTCATCGATTGTAATCGCGTGTTCGTAAATAATCTGGCATACTCTTATTCCAGGCATTCCGGGTTGATATTTTTTTGCCTTGATATTGAAATATACCCAATCAACCCCATCAAACCAACCTTTGTGAAAAGCTTGTCTAAATCCATCTTCCCTTAGCCATTGAATAAATTCAGGCAATTCTAATTGCTCGTCCAGTTTAAGCGACGGATCTCTTACAATCAGCGCTCCTCCGAAATCGCCGATGCCTGCTTCTTGTTCTCTTTCCATTTCTTGTTCTTTTTTCATATAAAATGCCCTCCCGGTAATAATCCACAAAGAAGACAACAAAAAACCATCGTCCAATGAGAGTATATTTCCATATTCCCATCGGTCAAGCATTAGCACCTTGCTGTAAAGCAGGTTGCTGTGCGGTCAACGAGCTTGTCTCTCGCGCACTCTTTATGGTCAAATTCAAAATAACATAATTCCAACTTTTTGTCAAGAGGCTAAGTGAAAAAACATAAAAAAATACGATACGCTTTTATGCGTATCGTATTTTTGTCTTTGTTGTACGAAATAACTACGCAAGCAAATTCCAATATATCAGAATAATACTTATAAAATTAATCAGATATATTTCTTCAATTGCTCCGAAAGGATTGATAAGTCCGCAGTTTTAGACTCCTCGCTATTTTCGATATTACCTAAAACATAATCTGCCACTTCAGGTTGCCAATAAACTTTAAGGTTTTTCTTCGCCCTGGTGACCGCCGTATAAAAAATATTCTTTGTTACCTGCTCGTCCGATTCTTTAGTAATCACGATCTTAACGGAATCGAACTCCAAGCCTTGCGCTTTGTGGATTGACATAGCGTACGATATTTGAAACGGAAGTTTTGTCCTCGTATCCATATCCGTATCGTATTTGTCGTTATAATATTTCATTTTGGTCACAATAGCATAAAACCCGGAACCTTCCTCCACAATTTCTATCTCGTTAGATAATTTGCCGAAATAACTTACACTTTCCAACAATTCAATTTTAAACGTTATGTTTTCCTCTTCGTTTTTTATCCCGACGATTTTTCCGCTTAAATTGTTATAAATGCCATACGCGCTGTAATCGTTCGTTATAAAAACAACGGGGTCGCCGACTTTATATAGGTTTTACTGATATTCAAAAGCGTCATTCGGGTTGGACGCCTGCAAATATCTGTTAATATTGTTTATTCCGTATAAACCGTCATAATTAAGACACAGGACAACTTCATTTTCCTGAACCTTAAAAATATCGTCGCTTATTTCCTCCGTCATTTCGTAGGCAGAAAGCAATTCGATGATATTTTTCTTTTTCCCGTGCCTTACCTCGTCCCAGATTTTTGTCAGTTCGACGACTTTTGTCCTATATTCAACGTCCAAACTAAAAACAACGTCTTTGCCTTTTAATAAATTCAATAATAAATCAAACCAGTTACCGAACTCAATCGACTCTATTTGCCCGGGATCGCCGACAACCATAAAAGCAGAACTTTTATATACTTCGATAATCTTTTCTATCGAATCCGTCGAAACAAAACTCGCCTCGTCGACAATAATTATATCACAATCTTCATGATTCTTTTCTTTTTCAAACTGCGCTATGTTTTTATATGTAATATCGCCTGCAAAGTCTTTTATTTTTAAATTGTTATTCGCCGTGTTTGTAGTTGTCAGACATAAAATTCTTTTATCGGGATTATTCTTGATAAATTCTTTAATAATTGTAGTTTTACCCGTTCCCGCAGACCCCGTAATCAACGCAACCGACGAGTTTTTTAAAGATTTGCTCAGTATATTCTTCTGCGCTGCAGACAAAAGAGGATTTTCGGAATAATCGTTATTTACCTGTACGTTTTTTGTTTTACACAGCTTTATTACTTCTAAAATAACGTTTTGGGTGGAGTTATAGTAGCTTTCAACCGTATAATATCCGCTGATTTCTATTATCCGATGGTCCGAATAATATGAATTTATTCTTAACAATTTTTCGTTGAATCTGTTTTTTAATTCAATGAATTTTTCGTCAGAATACCCGATGTCGCAGGGTTTTACGAAAAGAGTATTGTTCGTATTGATATAATTCACCAAATAATGATATAAAATCTCATCGGCGACATCCGGCGCGTCATAAAGTTCAAATAACGTATATAAGGACGGTCTTGCCTCTTTCGGTGAAAAAGCGAACGGCATCAATTCAAACGATTTTGACGCAAGACGAATTCTCAATCCGTCAAACTCACCGTTATAAGTCGGCATATTTCCGTATGGTTTATACGCCTGTGCTTTTATCGTACGGTTTCTCATATCCGTCAATAAAAATCTGATTAAATTCCCTCCGATTTTGCCGCTTCGCAAAAATTTTTTGATGTTAATTATAAATTTTGTATAATATCCGTCGGAGGCAAAGAAAATTCCTTTTTTACTATCGATTAAATCTACAAGCGACTTTCTTTTATCTTTAATCGTTTTCATCAGCGCCGAATATTCTTTATCGCGTCTGCATTTCTCATCGTTATAGTTAATTAAGTACAACAAATTCTGAAACGCACACGGTCTTATTGAATACTCGTAATCGTAAATTACGTTTATAAATATTTTTGTATTTAAATACGTGATTTCCTTTTTCGCAAGCAGAAGTTTTAAATCATAATCGAATCTTATATTTTTAAAACTGTAACAAACGAAAGTATTGAACTTGTTTGCCCTATCATCGGAAACATCGAACACATATTCGTAAAATATATGCCCGTTGATATATTTCATCGATCTCTTTTTAACAAAGTATTGATTGCGGGTCATCTGCATCGAACCGGGCTTGGAATGAAGCAATACAAATAGAATTTTCTCATAAAAAGAAACAAGACTTGTATCTAAATCCAAAGGATATTTATCTATATTTTCAAGTACGCCTATTCCGCATTGTTTCTGTAAAAAAGTTTTTAATCTTATTAGTTGCGGTATGTATTTTAAGGTCAACGCTTCCGACTGCATTGGTCCGAAATCCATATGACCGACGCTCGAATCCAACAATGAATGAAACTTCCAAACGTCATAATGCTTGTCTTTAATATATTTTCTAACCAGCGTTAAATTGTCTTGAGTCTGATATATATCTGCGTCGTTTTCTTCGTCATAAACCTTATACATAAACGTTTCGCAAAAATTTCTCAGATGAGATAAAATTTCTCCCGACACCTCGCTTCTGTTTTCTTCGTTTACTTTAGCGAATTTTTTATTTATAACGTCCGCTGTTTCTCTTAATCTTTTGTCGACTATTTTCATGTTTTGTTCCTCGCGTTGTATGATACATATCATTTCGATCAAGATTTATCCCGATTTTGTTTAATTCTGCCGTTATTCCGCCTTTCCCATTTTTTCCGTAACGATATCTTTCAGGCAATAGTTGTCGCAAATTTTTGATATTATCAATCAAACTACAGCCTTCAAATCCATCAACACTGCAAGTTTTAAGTTTATAGCCTGCTAAAAATTTATGATGACTTACAGCATTCCTTAACTCTTTTACAGCAACTAAATTCTTTTTGCAATAAGAATCACCGAATAGTTGAGTTCTATCTTCAATAGGAAGATTTTCTACTTGTTTAATTAAACAACTAAATTCAGTATTTTCAAGAACTTCAAATAATTCTTGTCCTCTCTCAATATTATCTTTAATCCGGTTTCTTTCTCCCCGACCGTTAATCCAAAAATTTTGCTGTAGATCGTTTCCGTATTTATTGGAAACAAATGCTCGGATATACTCTTCTAAAGTAGCAAGATAAATATATATCACATCTCTTGTTGCTTTGTCTGTTCTTAAAAGTTTAGATACTTTATGCCATTGAACTTTTTCACCAAGAGAAAATAAAAACCCTAAAAAATCAAGAACTCTACAATGTAATGCAACTCCTTTTACCGATATATAAAACTCTGCTTCTTCCTTTTCCTTTTCATTATTAAATTCAATAAACGGCAGTAGTTCATCTTTCGTCATAGCCTTTCTCTCCGTCTCAAATAGTTGTTAACTTCTTCTAAAAAAATGTCAATAGTCGCACGACGTTGCGATTCGTCTTTTTGCTTTTCTTTAACAATTTTCGGTAACAAATAGTTCTCTAATAAATCTTTTTGTTGTTCAAAACTCATTGCTTTATAACGATTATATATATCCGTATGTTTCGTTGGCAGTTGAACCCAAGTATATTGATTTTCTCCATTCCTTCTAATACGGCAGGTCTCATCTGGATTGATTATCACAAAGTCAAAAGAAAATTTCTCAGTTTCGACGTTAAATTTACAACCGTCTTTTGAACATCTTACTGTTATAACGGTCGTCGAATCTTCAACTTTTTCGTTCTTATTCCTAACCGATGTGAAAGCCCATAGAAACCTTTTCTTAATACTTGTCGGATCTAAATCCCCTTTTGAATTTTGAGTCAAAACTATTTGATAATCCAAATCATATTTTCCGTTTTTATCCTGAACAATACATCGACGTGTTTGAGAACCAATCGGGCGACAAAAAAATATGTATTCTTTTTCCAACAGCTTGCGTACATCATGTATTATTCTATCTGCTCTTTGTCGAGCTTCAGAACTTGCTTTCTTCGTAACTAATTTAACCATTAGTACAACCTCCCTATTAATTATACCATATTTCGTTAATTTTTTCAAGTCGTTTCGGTTAGAGTAAAAGACGCAGGTAGTCATATATCTTCATTTTGTTTTATTAAAAAAGTGGAGATTACCTACTTAGTCCCCTAAATTTTACGCCAACCACCCAAACAAGATAAGAAGTCCGAAACAATATTTCAGCGCTCCTCAAGATTGACTATTTTATTGTATCGATAATCTACCAAACGATATGATGACAATCCAATTCCTCTTTTGACTGATATTACTTTATTTTATATATGTAATTGTCCTGTCGTTTATCTGCTTTTCAAGGTATAATAGTCTCATCATATTTCCAAGGAGCAAGTAAAATGCAGCACTATAGTGATGAGTTAAAAGCAAAAATACTTACAGAATTCAAACAAAAACAATCCGTTACGACATTGTCAAAGCAGTATACTATTTCGCGCACCACTATCTACCGTTGGTTAAAAGAAACAGAAATCGCAAAAAAGTATAGTTCCGCGAATAATAAAGAAATTAAACGACTTCTGCGACGTGTTGAACGCTTAGAAGAAATTATTCAAATCATAAACGAAGCAAACTGTTTACCTTCTGCTCCGCTTAAGGAACGGCTCTATGCGCTCGAAAAGATATACGGCACTCATAGCGTTCATGTCCTTTGTGAAGCACTTAATGTTGATCGAGGAACATTCTACAACCATATTTTTCGAAACAAAAAAACAAACACCATGTATGCACAACAGCGCGAAGTTCTCCGTGTTGCCATTCAAAAAGTCTATGACGAGAATCGTCAGATTTTCGGAGCCGGAAAAATTACTGCTATTCTTAAAGAACAAGGATATGTAACAAGCGAAGACACAGTACGCAGACTTATGGCTGATATGGGCTTAACAAGCATTCGTCAACGAGCAAAAGCCTTATATGAAAAAGAAAGAAAAGCATATTGCAAGAATCGTGTTAATCAAAACTTTACAGCTATTGCGCCCAATCAGATATGGGTTAGCGACGTTACTTGTTATAGTTTTCAAGAGAGAAACTATTATATCTGCGTTATTCTTGATTTGTTTTCAAGAATGGTCGTCGGATATAAAATAAGCTACAAAAACAGTACGCAACTTGTAAAAAGCACATTCAAAATAGCATATGCGTTTCGCAATCCACCCAAAGGGTTAATCTTTCATACCGACAGAGGCGCGAGCTACAAATCATATACTTTTATGTCTTATCTAAAATCTTATGGAATTGTTCAATCGTTTTCAAGAGCGCATATACCTTATGACTATTCAGTTGTAGAATCTTTCTTTGCTTCAATGAAAAGAGAAGAATTGTATCGACGAAAATATAAATCCGAAAAAGAATTGCGTGAGGCTATTTACGAATATATCGAATTCTACAATTCAAAGCGACCTCATTCAAGCAACAACTATAAAACGCCCACATCAAAAGAAAGCGAATATTTATCAAAATAGATTTGTATCAAATCAAGAGTTCAAATGTGACTGTTTTTTTCTTTTATATCTCAATTTTCACCTATTTTCAAAATACGTGTCACATTTTGCTTCTTCCAAAAAGCAATTAAAACACATCACAAAACATAATAAATATACCGAAAAACAAGACATAATAAAAAAATTACCTATTGTTGTCACGAACAAAATGTTCAGATTACAATAGGTAATTCACATGGCTCCCCAGGCAAGATTCGAACTTGCGACACCTCGGTTAACAGCCGAGTG
>ERZ1643249.1076-NODE-1076-length-28336-cov-102.607263_pt1 | contig 28336 bp, 22 predicted proteins | sample MGYA00579263_ERZ1643249 | MGnify/ENA primary metagenome ERZ1643249 (study PRJEB29033, sample SAMEA4952264) | chicken gut metagenome | biome: Broiler Chicken; feature: Gastrointestinal Tract; material: Caecum | place: Ireland | collected 2018 | study: Broiler...
AATTTACTCATATAAAAACCTCGTTTCTTTTGTCCAAGAAACGGGGTTCATATCAGCTTCATTCGCCCTTGATTTTCATTATATAATTATAATACTTTTATAAATAAAGTTTGTTCTTATTTGTTATCAATTAATAAATTAATCATATATAGAACATCTTCTACATGTTTTATAACTTATAATTATCTCTATATAGATTAATAAAAGTTACTTTTTTCATCGTTGTGCCTCGAGGTTTGCCATCAAGGCAATTTAATGATAAAACATCTCCTTTTGAAAGTGTATTTTATCATAAAAATTTTTTTATTTAAGTGTCTACTCTATGGGGCATTTTATTAAGGTATTTTTATATAAGATGACAGAGAAAAGAAATCTTACAGTACAAAGAGTGAGTAGTGTAGAATATTAAATGGATATGAGATATTTAAAATATAAAAAAGTAAAAAATATTGTTAAAATAGCTTATGCATATAGAAATAAATCCTTAATATTATCAAAACAGTATTATGTTTGATTGTAGAATTTAATACTTTGAAAATGTATAAATTAATGTTATTATTTAGGCAAATAAAAAGATAAGTTTTGTACTTATCTTTTTGTGAAATTTTTTCATTTGCATAGAATTATTATATTTTTGTGTATCTAATTCTATTTCAGTTTATTTAATAATTATTAGTGTATATGTATCACAATAATTTGCTGTAAAAGATTTTGGCATATCTTGATGTATCATGCCAGGACTTCCTTTTTGCGATGCTTTTTCAGTATATGTAAATTTAATTCCTGGATACGCATTTTGATAGTTTTTTAATGTAGCTGCTGCAGAATCACCATTTAGTGATGATTGTTTAACAATAGTTATGGTTTTGCTTCTATCACATGTGTCGGTATTCCCAGGTTGTTGGTTAGAACCGCCTGGATTTTGTTGTGTATTAGAAGGTCTATTTGTACTTGATGGTCTATATGAGTTTGAACTACTTGAAGATGTTTTCTTGTTTGATGTTGTAGTTACTTTTTTACTTGTAGCAACGGTAAGTGTTATACTTTCGCCTTTAGCGACCTCAGTTCCAGATGAAATGTTTTGATTAATAATTGTTCCTTCTTTTTTAGTTGATGTTTCTTCAACAAATGAACATATTAATCCTAAATTGTCACATTCTTTTTGAGCTTCATTTCTTGTTTTTCCATTAAAGTTTGGAACATTTATAGCTTGACCTTTGGAAACGGTAACAGTAATTGTTTCGTTTAAGTTAATAGCTTTTCCTGTGTTAACTGATGTTTTGATTATATTTCCTTGAGCTATATCATTATTGAATTCTTCAACTATTTCGTATTTAACACCATTTGTATCAGCCCATGATTTAAATTCATCTATAGTGGTTAATTTTGGCATTTTTAGTTTTCCTTTAGAAAAGGTTATGTCAACGGTTGTTCCTTCTTCGATTATGTCTCCTTCTTTATAATTTGCTTCAATAACTCTTCCTGATTTTATTTCGTTATCATATCTGTCTGAGTAGTTTATTTGTAAATCGTTTTCAATCATCCATTTTGTAATGTATAACATTGTTTTGTTTCTAAGGTTTGGAACTTTTATTTCTTTTCCTTTGGAAACTGTTATAATGATGTGATCATCTGGATTTAATTTTGTTCCTTGTTTTGGACTTGTACTAATAATATTTCCTTTTTTAACTTTATTTGAAAACTCATATTTTATTTCATATGTTATTCCATTTTGACCTAAATAAACTTCAGCGTTTAATAATTTTTTGTTTTTTAAATCTTTAAGATTTATAGATTTTAACTTACTTTTATCACCTAGAGAAACGGTAAATTCAATTTCATCGTTTCTTTTAATATTTCCTGATTTACTTTGAGATGTAACAATATTTTTGTCAACATCTGGATTTTCTTCATAACTTATTTTAACGTTGTTTAAGAAATTTTCGTCAATTACTTTTAAAACATCTTTTATATTCCATCCTGTCATATCGGAAATTATAACGTTTTTATTATAATCAGGGCCATTAGAAACACTAAAATCTACTTTTTTAATATTTTTAGTTAGTGTTTCTGGTTTTTCACTTTGACTTATAACACTATATTTTTCAACGGTATCACTGTAATCAAATGTTTGATTATATTTTATATTATTGTCTTCACTCCATGAGATTGCTTCAGTGTATTCTTTACCAGTGAAGTTTGGAATGTTACTTTGAACTGGTAAATGAATAATATTTAGTAGATATAGCGTGTTAAATACCATAAATCCCATAAAAAGTGTTCCGGTAATTATAGCTCCAAACGTTTTGTTTTTCTTTAAGGTTTGGTTATATGAAATAACGAAGAATATTACTGTTAAAAAGATTAATATACCATTGGTTATTTCATATATTTGGTTAACACTATTTAGTGAATGATAGGCTAGGTATAATGCGAATGCAAGTGCGACTACTAAAGTAAGTGATAACCAAACGTTAGTAAATATTGGTTTTTTTATTTTTTCTTTTTCATTTGACCTGTTATCATTAAATAATATTTTTTTCATTTCTTCACGGTTTTTAGCCATTTCTTTTTCCGTTTTTGTTTTTTCTTCTTTTAAATTTTCTTCATAGTTTCTTTTATCTTGTCTTGATTTATATTTTTTGTTATCCATATTTCTCACCCTATTATAATTATACAGGAAATACAATTTATTTCATATATTTTGACAATAATTTTCTTTTTTGTTGCTTTTGTTTGACTATGATTTGACATTTATTATTTTAATTAGTATTTAAAATTGTTCAGATTTTATTAAATTTTTAAATATTTTGTTTTATGTGTACTTTATTTTATATTAGAAATGCTTTTTATTGGTATCTTTATGCAGGCTATATAGATTTCTCCTATATATATTTATTATTAAGCCTTTTGTTATTATTATAAATATGCTATAATTTACATGGACAAGATGGTGGTGATATAAATGAAAAAAATATCTTTAGTTGTTCCATGTTATAATGAGGAAGAAACAGTTAATTTGTTTTATGATGAAATTCAAAAAATAAAAAGTGATTTTAAAGGTGTTTCTTTTGAAATGATTTTTGTAAACGATGGCTCAAGTGATAAAACATTAGAAATACTCAGAAAGCTTTCTAGCAAAGACGATGTAAGATATATTTCTTTTTCACGAAACTTTGGAAAAGAAGCGGCAATGTATGCAGGACTTGAGGCGGCAACTGGTGATTATGTTGCAATTATGGATGCTGATTTACAAGATCCACCAGCTCTTCTTCATGAAATGTATGAGATTTTAGAGAGTGGAGAATATGATAGTGTGGCAACAAGAAGAGTTTCGAGAAAAGGAGAACCTATTATAAGAAGCTTTTTTGCAAGGCTTTATTATAAAATTATTAACAAAATATCTAAAACTGAGATTGTCGATGGCGCAAGGGATTTTAGACTTATGACAAGGCAAATGGTTAATTCAGTTTTATCTTTGAAAGAATATAATAGATTTTCAAAAGGAATTTTTTCTTGGGTAGGTTATAGAACAAAATGGCTTGAATATGAAAATACTCCTAGAGTTGCAGGTGAAACAAAATGGTCTTTTTGGAAATTGTTTTTATATTCTTTAGATAGTATTGTAGCTTTTTCGACAGTACCTTTGTCTATCGCATCTGTTATGGGAATTTTATTTTGTTTTGTAGCATTTCTTATTATAATATTTATTATTGTAAGAACGATAATGTTTGGTGATCCAACTAGTGGATGGCCAAGTATGGTATGTATAATGTTTTTTATTGGTGGTGTTCAGCTTCTTTGCGTTGGAATAATGGGACAATATTTGTCAAAAGCGTATTTAGAAGTTAAAAGACGCCCAATATATATAATTTCAGAAACAGAAAAAGACAAGAAGTAGTTGATGTAGTTTATGAAAAATAAAATAATGGTTAATTTTGAATTAATGAGAATTATTTCTATGTTAATGATTGTTTTGTGGCATATTATAATTCATGGAGGATTTGATAATGTTGTTGATAATTATGGAAGATTATTTGACATTATTTTAGCCATAATAATTGTACATGTTAATTCATTTGTTATTTTAATGGGATTTTTTCAGTATAAAAAGAAGTTTAAATTTAATAAGATTCTGAATTTGCTTGGAGTTTCTTGGTTTTATCGAATATTTTTTGTTTTAATTTTTGCATTTTGTTTTCATTACATATATGCAGCTGATATTTTAGCTTTGAATATAATGCCTATTGATATGAATGACAATTATTGGTTTATTATGAAATATGTACTTTTATATGCTTTATGTCCATTTCTAAACGCCTTAATAAATAATATTGGTAAAAAACAGCATTTTGTATTACTTATCTTATTGTTTATTTGTTTTTCAGTTTTACCATTATTTAGTGGCGATTCAATTATATTAAATGATGGACATTCATTAATTCAAATGATTACTTTATATTTTATAGGTGCTTATCTAGGAAAATATAGTATTTTTGACCATTGTTTTATTAAAAAGATGTCGTCAAAAAAGAGAACTGTTATTTCGATTTTTATATTTATTTTATGTGCTTTTTTGAATTTAGCGTTATATAAGTTAGGAATTATAATGCAACGATTTGATGGGTCATTTTTACATATAATCGGTGATAATTTTGTTTCTTATCGTCTTAATTATAGTAATCCTATTATAATAATACAGACTGTAGCATATTTTTATATTTTTTGGAATTTAAAGATTAAAAATAATTTGTTGTCAAAGATTGTTTTAATGATAAGTCCATATTGTTTAGGAGTTTATTTAATAACTGAAAACAAACTTGTTAAACAATTTGTTTATGAATTTCTGCATTTAAATACAAATTATTTTAATTATACTTTAGAATATGTTTTATATATGCTTTTAATGATGTTTTTAATATTTATCATTTGTATTGTAATAGAAAGAATAAGAGCATTTATTTTTAAAATTTTGGGAAAAATGAAAATGCTGAAAAAAATTAAAATGTATATTAATTATTATACTGACAAAATTAATGAGGTGGTTTCATGAAGAAATATATAAGATTACTTAGAATAAAACATTATATTAAAAATTTTTTAATTTTTTTACCACTTGTTTTTAGCGGTAACTTGTTAAATGGTAAATTATTTTTAATTACTTTAACAGAGTTTTTAGCATTTTCTTTTATTGCTTCTGCTGTGTATGTTTTTAATGATATACAAGATGTTGAAAAGGATAGAAAACATCCGGTTAAAAAGAATAGACCTATTGCTAGTGGAGAGATAAGTATAAAAAAGGCATATTTAATATTTACTATCATGTTGATAGTGAGTTTGGGTACCCAAACTCTATTATATAAATGTTTATTGTTTAGTTTTGAGGCGTTTGTTGTAACAACATTATGCTTATTATTATATTTGATTTTAAACGTAATTTATAGTAAATGGGCAAAGCATATTCCAATAGTGGATATTTTTATACTTGCTTTCGGATTTTTAATTAGAGTTTATTTTGGTGGATATGCGATACAGACACCTGTTTCTGATTGGCTTTATTTAACTATATTAGCTTTGTCTTTCTATTTGGTTGTTGGAAAGAGAAGGGGAGAATATATAAAAAGTAAAGATAGTAGGCCAGTTTTAAAATACTATAGTAAGGAATTTTTAGATAAATTTATGTATGTTTTTTTGGCTTTAACTTTGGTATTTTATTCTTTGTGGTGTATTTTAGGAGTATCTGATAATGTTAGTAAATTGCTTATTTATAGCATAATTATAGTTGTATTTATAGTAATGAGATATAGTTTAATTGTTGAAAGTGATTCACTTGGTGATCCAGTTGACGTACTTACACATGATAAAACTTTAATTATCGCAACAATTATTTATATTGTGTATGTCGGAGGAGTATTGTATGCAGAAACTTTGGGTTTATAATCTTAATAAAACTATTTATAAAGGGAATGTTAATTTTGATTTCTTGTTTTTTGCTTTAAGTAAAAAAATTAGTATAATTTTTTATTTACCAATAATTTTGTTTTACAAATTTTTAAGTTTATTTAGAATTATTGATAAGAAAAGATACATTGAAAAATTTTATTCTTTTATGGTTTTTTTTGATGACAAGAATTTTTTGGTAGAAGATTTTTGGAAAAAGTATTCAAAAAAAATAGATGATAATTTTTTAGCGACTATTAATAGTGAAAACAAAAAAATATGTGTTACTAGTGATGTACCAGAGTTTTTGTTCAAAGAGTTTTTTGAGTTAAAATATAAGGTAATGGTTATTGGGAATAAATATAATTTAAAAACTGGCAATATTGATGGCAAATATTGTGATGGAAAAGAAAAGTTAAAAAGACTTAAAAATAAAAAGATTGACAAAATTTACACTTGTCTTGAAGAAGATTTACCCTTAGTAAATATGGCTAATGAATCTTTTTATGCTTGTGATGATAAGGTTACAATTTGGAATGATAAAATTATTAGAAAAAAAAGAAATAGAAAAGTTGCGTTTGGATTATTTATATTCTTTTTGACTTTTTATTTGATTATTGGTGTTTTTCTTTCATATAATTATGATTTTAAGAATAATTATGATTTACTTTTTGATTCGGATACAGCAAGAGTTATTGGCGATTTTTCTAATATATTAGGAGATCATTATAGAATAAGAGTTCATCCTTTGTATGTCATTTTTATTGAACCTATTATTTTATTTTTTAATGGAATTACTAATGATAGTATGTTATCACTAATAATTTTTTCATCATTAATCAGTAGTTTATCTGTAGTTGTTTTGTATTTAATTGGTTCAATATTTTCTGATAATAAATTATTTAAAATTTTAATATGTTCTTTATTTGGATTTTCTTTTACTTATTTTGTTTTTACGGCAGGAATAGAAGTTTATAATGTTGCAGCATTCTTTTTGATTTTACTTTGGTATCAAACTATAAAAATATTTAAATCTAAAGATGTTTCTAATAAGAATATTTTCTTTTTAGTTTTACTTGGTATATCTTCGGTTGCTTTTACGGTTACTAATTATTTTATCTTTTTAATTGTTTCATTAATTTTATTGTTTTCAAAGAAAATAAGTTTAAAAAAGATATTATTTGTAAATATATTGGTAGTTGTTTTAACTATTGGACTTTCTTATGTTCAAAACTTAGTTTGGTCTAATACTACTTTAATTTATGAGTCAGAAGATAATTATAAAGAGGAAGAAAAATATACTGATTATAATGTTACTTTGGATAAAATAAAAGATGTATTTAAAGATGTTTATATTAATTCTTTAGTTGCTTCAAAATTGTCAGTTGAAACTTCAGAAAGTAATAGTTATATGATTACTTTTGGGGAAACAAGAGTTCTATCGGTATTTGCTTTTATTGTATTTTATGGATTAGTTTTATATTTTGTTATAAGAAATTTTAGAAAAAATTTATGGTTAAATATCGGTGTGATTTTAGCTTTAAGTTTTAATACATGTCTGCATTTAGTATATGGTTCGCAACCGTTTTTGTATTCTTGTCATTTCTTATATTTACCTTTTTTACTTTTGTTTATTAATTATAAACCATTTAAAAATGAAAGAAAGAATAAAATATTAAATTATGTTTTGTTAATGATACTTTTAATTGAATTTACTGTTAATTTTATTGATTTTAGATTTATTCTTTCGGTAGCAGGGAATATCTTGCATTCAAATTATTTTAGAAGTGTAATGAGTGGCTTTGATTTGTTATTTTTAATTTTATTGATTACTTTTACTTGTTATATTTTGATTTATTTAATTTATAAAAATATAATAAAAAAAGACAAGAAGGTGCAAAATGTGTTTGCGATTGTTGTTTGCTTTTATACTTTAAGCCTGATTTTTATTGGAATAAAAACAGCACCAGTTCATGGAAAGTTATTTGGAATTCAATTAGATAATATAAATCAAAGAGAAGTAAAAGAAGTTGTAAAAAAAGACAATGATGAAATTAAAAAAAGTTTTACTTCGGAATATGAAAGTTATTTGGATTATTGCGATGAATATGATAATTTTATAAATAATTATAGTACCGAATTAGTGGATGTTGGTCCAGATGATTATTATTTGTTTGGCTTTGGAAACAGATTAAAACTACTATATAAAGATGGTATGATTACTGATACGTCAACGGGTAAAGTTTTATATAAATGGAATGTTTCAAAATATTTAATTATTCCAAATGAATATATGGTTGTGCTTATTACAAAAGATGGTAAAAAAGTTAAAATATATGAAAATGAAGATGGCGTATTTGTTTGTACTGATGATAATAAAGAAATTATTAGAGGGACAGATAAATATATTAATCTAGAAAGCTTTAATAATCAAAAATATAAAAATATGAAAAAGGTTTTATATGGAGAAATATTATTTAATATAAAAAATTCAATGCCATATCCCAATATATTTGTTTATGATAAGCCGTGGTATCGTGATGCAGCAATGATGGCGATGGTTTTGAAGCAAACAGATAATGTAGAATTAATAGATGACTGGATTTCTTCAATTGATGATGTTTACGATAAGCAGAATGCAGATAATGCGGAGCCAGATAATTTAGGAGAACTTTTATATATTGTTTCTATTTCTAAAAACGACCATAATGATTTGATTGAAGATATTCGAATGGAAGCTTTAAAAAATGCTTCAAATAATGAAAATGGTTTTTATTTACACGGATTTACTGACGGTGGTTATCATGATACTTATCAAAATAAGTGGTATAATTTTGGAATGAAGTCTCTAGGTTTTAAGAATTCTTTTGCTAATTATGATACAGAAGATAGTTATGATGGATTAACTTGGTGGTATGGAAAAAGTTCGACAGCGTATTTTGAAAATAATTTGTCTGAAGATTATCCTTATCTTTCGATTGCTCAATATCATAAAACAGGTAGGGGAAAGATTTATTTAAATAAAAACTTATATCCAATTTCTTATGAGAAAAAGGGTAGTGAAGCTAATTATAAGAAGATGAAGGTAATTGATAGTTATTTAGTAAATAACGAAATTTCTCCACTTCATACATGGACGGCTTCAGAGCTTTTACTTTTCTTGCTTGATGAAACAGGGAATTTGAAATAGTTCGAGATTTTATCTTGAACTTTTTTTCTTTATTATTAGCATTTTTTCGTGTATAATGAAGATAGGAGCTGAAATATATGAAGAAAAAAGCTTGGTTTGTAGCTAGTACCGGTGGTCATTTAAATGAACTTATGCAGCTTAAGCGTATATTTGATAATTTTAATTATCAAATAGTTACTGAAAAAACGAAAAATAATTTAAAACTTAAGGATAAATTTGGTAAAAAAATAAAGTTTTTAATTTATGGAACAAAAGATCATAAATTAATTTATCCGTTCAAATTGCTGGCTAATTGTTTTATTTCTTTATTTTTATTTATTAGATTTAGACCAAAATACATTATAACAACTGGTGCGCATATTGCGGGGCCTATTTGTCTTATAGGAAAGCTTTTTGGAAGTAAAGTAATATTTATTGAAACGTTTGCAAACATAGAATCTAAGACAATTACGGGAAGACTTGTTTATAAATTTGCTGATTTATTTGTTGTACAGTGGCAAAGTATGCTTAAATTATATCCAAAAGCAAAATATTTTGGTGGAATTTTTTAGGAGGTATATATGGTCTTTGTTACAGTAGGAACTCAAGATAAGCCGTTTAAAAGGTTGCTTGATTTAGTTCAAAAAGCAATAGATGAAAAAATCATTGATGATGTAATAGTTCAAGCTGGATGTACTTTATATAAAAGTGATAATATGAAGATATATGATTTATTATCACAAGACGAATATGAAGAGTATATAAAGAAATGTGATTTATTAATAACTCATGGTGGAGTCGGAAATATTTTGACAGGTCTTAAGTATAATAAAAAAATTATAGCTGTGCCTAGACTTGCTGAACTTAGTGAACATACAAATAATCATCAAAGACAAATAGTTAATAAGTTTGCCGAAGAAGGATATATTTTAAAATGTGATTTAAATGATGATTTTAATAACGTTTTAAATGAATCAAAAAAGTTTAAACCTAAAGAATATGAGTTTAATAATAAATTTTTTTGTAATAGGTTAATGGAAGAGATAGAAAAGTTGTAGGTGATTGTTAGTGCAAGAGGAAACGGTGAAAACTGATAGTAGAACTAATAATTTTGTGAGAAATAGTTTAGTTGGGATGCTTATGCAACTATTCTCTTTAGTTTTAAGTTTTGTAAGTAGAACTATTTTTATTAAAATACTCGCCAATGATTATTTAAGTATTAACGGACTTTTTTCAAATATTTTATCAACACTTTCGTTTGTGGAACTTGGTTTTGGAACTGCTCTTTTATATATGATGTATAAACCGGTTGCGGAAAATGATAAGGAAAAGATAAAAACAGTTTTAAATTATTACCGAAGGGTTTATACGATTGTTGGGTTGACGATGCTTATTCTTGGTCTTTTAGTTATTCCGTTTATGGGAATAATTATTAAAGATCCACCAAAAATACCTGAAAATTTAAATTTTATTTATGTTTTGTTTTTAGTAAATACTTGTATTGGGTATTTTTATTCACATAAGACAGCAGTTATTAATGCGTACCAAAAAAATTATATTGTTTCTGTTTATAGTCAAGCTTTTAAGTGGATTCAGGTTATTTTACAGACTATTTTCTTAATTGTAACAAAAAACTATATAATTTATTTAGTAATTCAAATTATTTGTACTTTACTTAATAATATTTTAATTAGTAGAAAAGCTAATAAAATGTTTCCGTTTATCAAAGAAAAAAATGTGATTCCACTTTCAAAAGAAGAAAGGAAAGAAGTTAGTAGTAAAGTTAAAGCACTTATATTTTATAAGTTAAATCCTTCAATTTTAAACGGAACAGCTAATTTAGTTATGTCTTCTGTTTTAGGGGTGGCTTTGGTTGGTATTTATTCAAATTATTATTTAATTACAAGTTATATAACAATGTTTTTAAATCAGGTTACAAATGCTTTAGAACCTAGTATAGGAAATTTGAATGCAGTGGAAACTGAAGAGAAAAAAGAAACAACATTTTATAAGATTTTGTTTATGTGTTTCTTTATATTTGGACTTGCATGTGTACTTTTAATGGCTCTTATTAACGATTTTATTAATATATGGATAGGCAAAGAATATTTATTTTCACTTTTTATAGTATTTGCAATTTTATTAAATGTTTATGTTAATGGGGTTAATTTTGCTTGTTATTCTTTTAGGACGACTAGTGGTTTATTTGAAAAGGCTAAACTTGTTCCGTTATATGAGGTTATTTTAAATGTTGTTTTATCTATTTTATTTGCAAAATGGTTTGGGGTTGCTGGAATATTTTTAGGAGCGACTTTAGCTAAAGCTTTAACTTTCTTTTGGACTGATCCAGTACTTTTATATAAATATTTATTCAAAAATAAGAATACAAAGAAATATTTCATTAAGTATTTTGCTTATCTTTTAATAACCCTTGGTGTAGGGGCGTTTGTAACGTATTTGTCAAGTTTATTTGTGACAACAAATTATTTAACTTGGTTTATAAAAGCAATTGTACTTTCAATTATTGCTTTGGTATTATTTATAATTTTAACGTTTAAAACGAAAGAGTTTAAGTCTTTATTTGAAATTGTTAAAAATAATTTTTTAAGGAGGAAAGTTAATGCTTAAAATTTGTTTAATTACACCAAATTTACTTCCAGTTCCTAGTGTTAATGGGGGAGCGATTGAAAATTTAGTTACGAATGTCGTTAGAGAGCAAGAAAAAGAAGGAAGAATTGATTTAACAGTTGTTTCTATTTATAGTAAAAAAGCTTTTGAGGAAAGTAAAAGATATTCTAAAACTAAGTTTATATATATTAAGAAGAATTTGTTTTATATTTTTTTAGGGTGTATTTATAATATTTCAAATAGATTATTTAAAACTAATTTAAATACTTATAACCATATAGTTCTTAGGAAAATAAAAAACATGAATTTTGATTATATAATTGTTGAAGGCGGTCATTACGAAAGTTTTAATGAGTTTTTGAAGTATTTTTCCCGTGATAAAATGATTTTACATCTTCATCATCAAGGCAAAAGTAATGTGTTTATCGATAAAACCTTTTCGAAATTAATAGGTGTTTCAAAGTTTGTGACGGATGATTTTGCAAAAAGTACAATGGTTATTGAAACTAAATATTTAAATAATGGAATTGATTTAAGTAAGTTTGATAAATATGTAAGCGATTCAGAAAAGTTAAAGATTCGTGAGAAATATGGAATAAAAAAAGATGATTTTTTAGTACTTTATTGTGGCAGACTTACTAAAGTTAAGGGAGTTTTGGAACTTATAAAGGCGGTTAAAGCAACTAAAAAGAAGGATATTAAACTTTTAATACTTGGTTCTAATAATTTTTTAGATGGCAAAGGTGATGAATACACTGAAAAATTAAAAGAAGAAGTGAAAGGTTATGAAAGTCAAATTATTTTTACAGGATATGTTAATAACTGGGATGTTTATAAATATTATGCTTGTACAAACATTGTGTGTCTTCCTTCATTGTGGGAAGATGCCGCACCTTTGGCATGCATTGAAACAATGATTTCAAAAAAAGTTATGTTAGCGACGAGAACTGGAGGAGCACCAGAGTATTTAAATAAAGATTCTTCTTTAGTAGTTGAAAAAGATAGAAATGTTGTTAATAATTTAAAAAAAGGAATTTTAACATTATATAATGAGAAAGATAAGCTTGATGAAATGGGTAAAAAAGCTTATGAACATGCTAAGAAATTTAATTCAAAAAATTATTATTATGATTTAATTAGATTACTGGAAGACTTTAAGGAGGAGAAACATGGATAAGGAATTGACTTTAATTACAGCATATTTTGATATTGGTAGAGGTGAATTTGATGGTAATTATGCTAGAGGAAATAATAAATATATAGATTATTTTAAATTTTGGGCTCGAATGAAAAATGATGTGATTATATATACTCAGCCAGAATTTAAAGATGAAATTTTGGAAATCCGTGAAGGTTTCGGGCTGAAAGCAAAAACAAAAATTGTAACCATTGATAATATATATGAGCTATTTCCTGATATGTATAAGCGAATGCAAGAAGTTGAAAATGATAACTATTATAAAAAATATAGATATATTAAGTATAGTCCTGATAATATGGCTAAGTATGATTATATAATGTTTTTAAAAACATGGTGTATGATGGATGCGGTAGAAAAAGAATATGTAAATAATGATTTTATTGCTTGGATTGATTTTGGTTTTAATCATGGAGGGGAAACTTACTCAAATGAAGAAGATTTTGATTTTTTATGGAAGTATGATTTCGAAGACAAAATTTACTTACAAGCACTAAAAGAAGATGATAATAAGCCAATTTTTGAAATTATTCAAAATGGTGAAGTATATATTCAAGGCAATCCATATATGGTTCCAGTTCATTTGATGAAGGAATTTTATGATTTAATATATGAGGCGATGTGGTCATTACTCGATGTGGGATTTATTGATGATGATCAGACCTTGCTTTTAATGGCTTACCGGAAAAATAAGAAAATATTTAATTGTAAGGTTTATGATTGGTTTATGATTTTTAAGGAATGCGGAGCTTCTCATATGAGAGTTAAACGAAGGATGATTAATAAACTTAGTTTAAAAGATAAAATTTTGTATAAATACCGTGTTTTTAAGCGTAACAGAAAATATCTAAAGGGTTTAAAAACTATATTTTTGAAAGATTATTTAGATTAGGTGATTTTATGAAATTCAGTGTTGTGGTGCCAGTTTATAATGTAGAAGAATATATAGAAAAATGTCTTTCCAGTATATTAAATCAAACTTATTCAAATTTTGAAGTTATTATAGTAGATGATGGGTCAACTGATGGAAGTTTTAAAATAATTGATAAGTTTGTAAATAAAGATAAAAGATTTATGGTTTTTAAGAAGCAAAATGGTGGACTTTCTGATGCGAGAAATTATGGCATAAAATATGTGACAGGTGATTATTTATTATTTGTCGATTCTGATGATTATATAGGTGAAGATTTGCTTTTAAAATTAAATAATGTTTTAAGCAAGGCTCAGACAGACTTAGTTACATTTAATTCAGTTGTTTGTGATGATTCAGGTAAAGTTATAAATAAAAGAGATATACCTGAATATGTAAACAAGGATATTAATTTAATTATAAAAGAGCTTATTACAAGACCGTTTGTTGAACCAGCTTGGCTTTACTGTTATAAAGTTAAATTTTGGCGAAAATATAATTTTAAATATAAAAAAGGAATGTATCATGAAGATTTTGGCTTAACTCCTCTTATTTTGCTTAACGCGAGGTCGATTAGCAGTATTAATTATTATGGATACTTTTATGTTCAAAGAGCTGGAAGTATAACTAAAAGTAGTGAATATGATAAAATTTTAAAAAAATGCAATGATTTTTATATTCAATATTTTGATTTAATAAAGAATTTTAAAAAGATAAAAGACTGTTTAAAGAAAGATATTTTGCTTAGTTATATGAGTGAGTGTTTGATTTTAAAGCTTCGTGGTCTTAATGATGAAGATTATAAGAAATATTTTAGTTTAATTAAAAAAAATCATGTTATTTCGAGAATCAAGCCTTATAATTTGAAAAAGTTTATAAAGAAAATTGTCGCATTAATAAGTCCTAAATTATATATAAAATTGTTTTTTTAATGAGGTGACAGAATGATTACAATATTTACTCCAACATATAACCGAAAGAAAGAACTTGAAAGATTATATGAGTCTTTATTAAATCAAGATTATGATGATTTTGAATGGTTAATTGTTGATGATGGTTCAATAGATGATACTGAGAAATATGTTAATAGTTTAATTAAAAAAAATAAAATTAAAATTAAATATTTTAAGAAAGAAAATGGAGGAAAACCATCAGCATATAATAAAGGTCTTGATTTGGCTTCTGGTAATATTTTTTTAGCTATAGATTCAGATGATGTATTTAAAGAAAACGTTTTGAAAAAGATTTCTTCAGATTTTGAAAATCTCCCTAACAAAATTGGAGGCGTTATGTATTTACAAGGATATATAGATAATCTTTCTAAAGTTGTTGGAACCAATTTTCCGGATGATGAATTAATTGAAAATTATTTTAATATTTATCATAAACTTCATGTTACAGGAGATAAGCTTATTGTTTTGAAAACTAAAGTAGCACGTGAATTTTATTTTCCAATTATTGATGGAGAGAAATTTGTACCTGAAGCTTTAATTTTTAACAGAATAAGTCTTAAATATGATTTTAAATGTATTAATTATATGGCTTCATTAAAGGAATATTTAAATGAGGGATATTCCAATAATTATTTTGCTTTAGTTAAAAGGAATCCTTTAGGAAATATGTTATATTTTAAAGAATTATATAATTTGGAAAAATCGATTTATAATGTATATGGTTATATACTTTTTGGAATATATGGTAAAGTTAGTTTTAAAAAGTTACTTAATCATAAAGCTAAATTTTTAATTATTATTTTATATTTACCGGTTTTTTTAATAGCTAAGGTTAGGAAATAGAGGCGTGATTATGAAAAAGATACTTGTTTTTGGTTATACTTTAGAAATGGGCGGAGCGGAGAAAGCTTTAGTTGATACCATTAATTTTTTGAGTGATAAATGTGAAATTGATTTATATTTACTTGAGAAAAAAGGACCTTTATTAGGACGTATTCCTAAGAACGTTAATGTTTATGCGATGAAAAAGAACATCTTTCAGTATAGTTTATTTAGATTTTGCCCATTATATAGAAAGAGTGTTATTAATAGAATTGCAAATAAAAAAGATTATAATGTTGTAATTGGTTATCTCGAAGGCAGATGTGGAACTTGGGTAGCTGATATAAAAAAGAAAATAAAAAAAATTGCTTGGGTTCATAATGATGTTTTTAAATTTGACATTGGTATTTCTGATAAAGAGGCAAAAGATACTTATAAAAAAATAGATTATATAATTTGTGTTTCTGATGATAATAAAGTTAATTTGTGCAAAAAATATAATTTAGATTCAGAAAAAGTAAGTGTTATTTATAATTATATTAATGAAAAAGAGATACTGAAAAAAGCTAATGAGATTAAACTTTCAAAAAGTAAAATGACTTTTGTGAATGTTGCGGCGATGAGAAAGCAAAAAAGGCATGATAGGCTTATAAAAGCGGCTAGATATTTAAAAGATAAAGGATATGATTTTGAAATTCAATTTATTGGAACAGGTCCACTTTTTGATGAGGTTAAGAAAATGATTGACGAATATGATGTTTCTGATGTTGTTTCGATGATGGGACTTAAAACTAATCCTTATCCTTATATGAAAAATGCAGATTTTTTTGTACTATCAAGTTATATGGAGGGGTACTGTATAGCGGCACTTGAGGCTTTATTATTAAAAAAAGTAATAATAACGACAGATGTTGCAGGTATGCGAGAAATGTTTGATGGAGATAAATATGGGGTAATCATTCCTAATAATGATGATTCGATGAAATATGCGTTGGAAGATGTTTTAAAAAATCCTCATAAATATGATTATATTAAAGAAAATTTAAAAAATTATAAGGGTTCTAATGAGAATATAAAAAAACAAATTTTAGATTTACTTGATTTATAAGATATTTTATTTGAAAAATAATTTAATATAGAGTATACTGGTTATGTTTGAATTATATAGAAAGGTGTAGTTAGATGACAGAAAAAAAACAACGAATAATTTTAAGAATTTTGCTTATATTTATTTTAGTTCAGCCAGTACTTGATGTTTTGTCAAGACTTGCTATTTTAGATATTATTCCTAATATTTCAACTTATGTTAAGCCTCTTTTTGTGTTTGGATTAGCAATTTACTTGTTATTTAAGTATTCACCATTTAAACGAAAGTGGATTATTTATGCTGTATTATTTGGCTTATTTACAGTAGGGCATTTATATTTACTTTATCAATTATTGCTTGGAAAAGACATAATTTTACATGAGTTTAGATTTATTATAAATATTGCTTACATGATTGCTATGTGCTTTGATTTATTTACTATTTATTATTGGTCAAGTGATAAGAAAAGAATGCTTAGAGAACTTAAATATACTTTAGTAATTACGTTTGGTATATATTTAGTTTTATATTTTTTATCTATTATTACAGGCACGTCTGGAAGGACTTATGAGTATGCAGATAAATATAAAAAAGGATTTAAAGGCTGGTTTGATTCTGGTCAAATATTAGGCCATGCTTTTTCTACTTGTTTTCCAGTGATACTTTATGTTATTTTAAAACCATCAAGATTTAGAATAATTAGATTTTTGTATTTAGCTTTAGCCATTTTATTTGTATCACTTCTTGGTACTAAGGTTCCATATTTTATTGTTTTAATTGTACTTGTTTGTTATGTTATATTGCTTTTATTCTTTAAATTTTTCCATAAAAATATTGGTGCGGTAAGTAGGTTCAATATAGCTATTGCTTGTTTAGGTGTTATTGTTATGTTAGTTACTTACCAGTATACTCCAGTTGCTTATAATACAGATATTAATAATAAGAATGCGGCTATTGAAGCGGAGATGTATGACTTGTCAAAAGAAAGTGGAAAGAAAGATATTGATTATGATAAGATCATAAAAGATAATCCCGATAAAGATTTGTCATATGTTAAAAAATATCGTAATTGGGGGAAAGAAGCTAGTAAATATTTAGAAAATCAATTTTATGCTCATAAAGTGCATCCATCAGATACAAGAGCAAAGCAACTTGTTTATTCTGCCTATAAATATAAAATTGCTGATGTTCAATATAAATTATTGGGTTTAGGCTTTTTAAATCAAGATGCTTCATTTGCATTAGAACGAGATTTCTTTATGGCTATATTTAATTTTGGAATTTTTGGATTTATATTATTCTTAATTATTCCAATATGGATTTTTGGAAAATGTATTAAATTTATATTTACAAAATTTAAGAAATTAGATTTAGAATTTGCAATGTTATTTATGGGTCTTGGAATATTCTTCTGCATTAGTATTTATGCGGGTTACACTTATATTTATACTAATTTTTCTATATTCCTTGCGGTAATTATGACTATGCTTTTATTAAAGATGGATACTATAAGTAATGAAAAAAAAGAAAAAATTTCTGATGTTAAATTTTTATCCCTTCATTTAGGATATGGCGGAATTGAGAGTGCGACTATAAATAGTGCGAATGCGCTTTCTAAAGATTATAATGTTGAAATTGTGTCGTTTTATAAATTAAAAAACAGTCAAGATAATAAGCTTAATAAGAATGTTAAGGTTAAATTCCTATATGATGGTGAACCAAATAGAAAAGAATTTAAGGAATTTTTGCATAATAAAAAATTTATTAAAGCTTTTAAGGAAGGCATTAAAGCTTTAAAAATTTTGATTTTAAAGCGTATTTTAATGATAAAAGAAATAAAAAACACTAAAAAAGGAGCGATTGTTTCAACTAGAGTTGAAATAAGCACTTTACTTAGCAAGTATGGAAACGTTGAAACATTAAATATTGCTCAAGAACATTGTTATCACAACAATAATAAAAAATATATTAGAAAGATTAAAGAAAAATATCTTGGAATTGATTATTTGTGTGCATTAACAACAACACTTTATGATGATTACAAGAAATTTTTAAAATTTAACAATCATACTAAGGTTGTTTTACTACCCAATATGCTATCAGAACTCTCTTTGGAACATAGTTCTTTAAGTAAACCTAATTTAATAACTGTGAGTAGATTAGATTATGGGAAAAGAAATAATGAAATTATCGATAATTTTTCTAAAATAAAAAATAAAAAGGCTCAACTTTATATTATTGGTGATGGGGCAGAGTATGAAGCTTTAAAAAAGCAAATTGCTGATTTAAAGCTTGAGAAAAGAGTACATATGCTTGGTTATTTAAATCAAGATGAAATAAAAAAACATATGCTTGATTCTTCGTGCTTTTTGATGGCTTCAGTTACAGAAGGACTTCCAATGGTTTTGCTTGAAGCAATGAGTTATGGGGTTCCTTGTATAGTTTATAAAACTGCATCAGGGACTGGTGATATTGTTAAAGATGGGATTAATGGTTTTATTATAGAAAATAGAGATTCAAAGATGTTTATAAAAGATGTTGATAAGATATTAATGGACGATGATCTTCGCAGAAAAATGGGAAAAGAAGCAGTTAAAACGTCTGAGAAGTTTAGTAAAAAAGAAGTTGTTAAAATTTGGAATAAGATGTTAAAAGAGAACTTATGATTTAAGGATTGTGGTAAGCTATGACAAAAGATAAGAGAATTTTATATTTAGATATACTTAAAGTTATTGCGGTTGCTGGAGTTATTTTTAATCATATGTACTGGTTTATTCCGGCAAGTAATGATTTTTATATAACAGTAAGATTTTTACTTTTTTCTATAGTGAAGCCGTCTGTACCGATTTTTATAATGGTAACAGGGGCATTAATGCTTGGACGGAAAAGTAGTTATAAGGAAATTTTTACTAAAAGAATTCCCGGAGTTGTAATTGCTTTTTTGATAGCCTCAATTATTTACTGTTTATATAAAGGAAATAACCCAATAAGCGTTTTTCTGAGAATTTTTGAAGGTGAAGTTGACGGGAAAAATTATGATTATATTCCTTATTGGGGATGGTATATATATTTACTTATTGCTCTTTATATTATGACTCCTTTTTTACAGAAAATGATTAAATCTTTTAAAGATAAGGATTATAAGGTTTTTATATTTTTATTCATAATTTTAGTTAGCATTTTTAACTGTTTACCTACTTTTACTTCGGTTTTTTTAGGAACTAGTGATGGGGTTAATAGTAATTTAACTACTTCTTTGTTTTCTATTGGAGTAGGGTATTATGTTTTTGGATACTACATTAGCAAAAAAGATATTTCGTGGAAAGAAAATTTGATAAGTATAATTATTTATTTTGTTTCGATGTTTTTTTGTACATTATATTTACTATTTTTTAGTAGGAGAATGGCAGACCCTGGATATTTTCCTTTAGAATATTCTTATTTTCCAATTTCTATAGCTTCAATGTGTGTATTTATTTCGTTTAAATATTATTTTTCAAAAGGAATAAAAAATGAGTTATTAGTAAAATTAATTACTACTATTAGTTTGTCTGGTTTTGGTATTTATTTGTTTCATGTTCCGCTTGTGGAAGAAATTCATAAGCTTCCGTTTATGATGAATATATTTAATTTTAATCCACTTTTAGGAACTGTTTGCTTGATATCATTAATTATTTTTATTTTAACCATAGTATTTTATTTAATACGAAAAATTCCTATTTTTAGAAAGATCTTTTAAATAGGTTTTTTTCTGTTTTAAATATATGATATAATGAAGTATAGTTTAGTAAGGATGTTAGATTATGAAGAAAATAAAAAGTTTTATAATGTCTAAGAAAAATCAAATCATTTTAATTTTATTAGGAATTTTTTTGATGATGTTAATTTTGAATATGTTTACTCCATTGATTGCAGATGATTATTCATATTCTTTTAAATTAAACAATGAGAGAATTGTTAATTTAATTGATGTTTTTAATTATCAATTATGGCATTATTTTAATTGGGGTGGTAGGGTTATTGCTCATGCGATTGCTCAAACTTTTTTGATTTTTCCTAAGGATGTTTTTAATGTTTTTAATTCAATTGTTTATACTTTGGTTGTATATTTGATTTATTTAAATGTAAAAGGCGATAACAAAAAAGATGAACCACTTTTTTTACTTGCAATTCATTTTTGTTTGTGGTTCTTACAACCGGTTTTTGGACAAACTTGTTTATGGTTAGTTGGTTCTTGTAATTATTTATGGACAATGTTCTTTATTTTGTTATTTTTATGGTTTTTCCGAAAAAACTCAAAGAAAAATTCAGCTTTAAAAATGATTTTAATGTTCTTATTCGGAATTATTGCAGGCTGGACGAACGAAAATACGGCTTTTGGTTTAATAGTTATTTTGGTTGGTATTATGCTTACCGATAAATATCAAAAACATATTAAAATTTTAGGTTATAAAATTAGTGGCCTTATTGGAACGATTTTAGGTTTTATTATTTTGATTGTGGCACCAGGAAATTTTGTGAGAGAGTCTTCGATGAGTGATGAGTCATCGTTAATGATCAAACTTTTAAAAAGAATAATTGATGATACTATTAGTTTTGTTGATTATTGTTTGCCATTACTTATTGGAATAGTGATTTTAATTAGTATTTATATTTATAAAAAGAAAAAATATGATTTAATGTCAATTGTATTTTTAGCTGGTTCAATTTTAACTGTATATGCGATGGTCTTATCACCAACTTTTCCGGCTAGAGCTTGGTTTGGTGTAATTACATTTGCAATAATAGCTGCGATGATTTTGCTTTATCAGTTAGTTGATTTGGAAAGAATTTTTAAGTTTATAATGGGTGATGTTATTGTAATTGCTTCAATAATATATGTTTCTAGTTATTTAGTTGGATTTAATGATATTAAAGAACTTAGAAATACATGGATAAACCGAATCAATTATTTTGATGAATTAAAAGATAAGGGAATTTTTGATGCGGAAGTTGAACCTTATTATGCCAAAGATCCACATAATCCATGTTATGGAGGAGTCGATTTGAATAAGAATGCTGAAGACTGGCCTAATTTTAATGTTGCTGGTTATTATGGAATGGATAAGATTACACTTAAAAGTGAATGATTTATTTAGAGAGGAGTAGGAGAATTATGACAAATTTTTTTGATAAATTAAAAATAACAAGTTATCCTAAATTTATTTTATTATTTTTATTAAGTATTGCGACACTTGTTTATTTGAGTGTAAATAGTTATATTTATATTATTTTAACTTTAATTTTGATTTATGTTTTATCTTTCAAGGTAAATATTCCTAAATTTGTATATTTTTTATTAGGTTTTTCTTTGATCTCAAAACTTGGAGTTATTTTAATTTTTAATCCACCGATTGAGTCAGATTTTAAAACAATGTATGATGCAGCTAAAATGTTAGCGTCAGGTAATTTTGATTATACAAATTGGGATTATATTATAAGATGGGGTTATCAAACTGGCCATATATTTTATCAAGCTGTTATTTTAAAACTTTGTGATAGTGTTTTTTTACTTAAATTTATTAATTGTTTAGCTTTAACGGGAACAACAGTTATCATGTATTTAACAATTAAAGAATTAATTAATGAAAAGACTGCAAGATTTTGTAGTTTACTTTATTGTTTTTATTTAATGCCGGTTATGCTTACAACGGTTTTAACTAATCAGCATATTCCTACTTTTTTATTTTTCTTAGCTTTTTATATGATAATTTCTTCAAGATTTGATAAAATGAATTTTATTTTAAGGTATTCATTGATAGGAATATTTATTGGAATTGGAAATATCATGAGACCTGAAGGTATTATATTTATTTTAGCAATAATTTGTTATTTTATATTTTTGTGTTATAAAGATGAAAAACTTAAAGATATAGTGAAGAAAATTTTATTTGTTTTAGTTAGCTATTTGATAATTACCAAAGGTGTTTCTTTAACTTTTGAGCTTACGGGAATAAGTAAAAGTGGCTTAGGAAATAAAGATCCTTTATGGAAGTTTGTTTTAGGTACTAATTATGAAAGTAATGGACAATATTCTTTAAAAGATGATTTAACTTATCTTGATCATCCTAAGAAGGAACTTGAGGTGATTAAGGAGAGGACTATTGAAAATCCCGGACAATTTGCTCATTTACTTTTAAGTAAAGCTAGAATGTTTTGGCTTGGCAATGATTTATATTGGTCTAATAATTATTTATATAGTCAAAATTTAAAGATATTTTCACATGAAATTTATGGTACAAAAGTTAATGAGATTATGAATTTATATAATAACCAGGTTTATTTATTGACATTTGGTCTTGCGATGGTTGGACTTTTTAGATTAATTAAATCTAAGCTTGATAAAAGAACTAATTTATATATAATACTTTTATGTGGATATTTTATTGTTTATTTATTTATCGAGATTATGAATAGATATACATATACACCAAGGGTTGCTATATTTATTTTAGCTGGTTATGGAATGTGGTATATTTATAATAGGTTTATTTTAAATAAATGTGTAGAGAACATTGAAAAGAAAAATAAGAAGCGTAAATATATAAAAACTGTTAAGAGATAAATCCTAACAGTTTTTAATTTTCTGCTTCTTCTAACATATTAGTAATAAATATACCATAGCCTTTTAACGGGTTATCTACAACAACGTGAGTTACTGCCCCTACAATATAATCTTCTTGAATAATTGGGGAACCACTCATTCCTTGAATTATTCCATTTGTTTTATCTTTTAATACTTTATCTGTTATTTCAAAGATAAAATTTTTATTTTTTGATTCAGTGTTATTTATTTGAATAATCTTGATATTATATTCTTTAATATCATTATCATTTAGAACAGTTAATATTTTAGCTTCTCCTGTTTTAACATCATCTTTTTTTGCTACTTTATATGTTTTTCTGTTTGATATATCACGTTCATATTTTCCAAATACACCTTGAGTTGTATTTTCTTTAACTGTTCCTTCAATCTTGTTAGGATTATATTCTGCTTTTTTTTCGCCGGGTGAACCATCTGTGCTTGGAATTATTCCAGTTACTTTTGATTCAAAGATTTTTCCATCTTTTATTTCTAATAATTTTCCAGTTGACTGCTCTTCAATTTCGTGTCCTAACGCTCCAAAATTTTTTGTGATTGGGTCAATAAAGGTAAGTGTACCAATTCCACTGATGCTATCTTTAACATATAGTCCAGTTTTATATATTCCATTTTCATCTTTTGTTAAATTTAAAGTTGTATTTTTTTCTTCATTATTTCTTACAAAAGTAATTTTAATTGGTAAATTATTTTCTGCTACCTCATTAATTTGCTCTGCCATTTCATCAATGCTATTTATTTGATTATTATTTATTTTGATTATTATATCGCCATTTTTTAAATTTGCTTTTTTTGCTAAATTTTCACCGTTTACATTGTAAGATCCAACTATTAATACTCCCTCGAAATTTAAAGTTATTCCAATGTTTTCACCACCTGCGATAATTTTATCTGAATAAGCTATGGCATTTATAGGAATAATAAACATTAAAAGAAGTGTGATGATAATTTTTTTAAACAAAAAATCATCTCCTATTTATTCAGACTACATTATTATTATGTAATTATGTTTTAAAATAATTAGTGATAAAAAATGGTAAAATTTGATTTTGAGCTTTATTTTGTTGATACTATGTGATATTATATTCATGGTGATTTTAGATGGGAAAGATATGCAAAGACAATTTTCTGTTTTTCTTTTCTAATAGTGTTGTATTAGATATTATATGTTATATAGCAATTTTTTTGTGTATTATTTTTTTGATTTTATTACAATATAAACAATTTTTTAATTCTATTGGATTAAAAAAATTAAAAAAATTTTTAATCTTTACAACATCTATATGTTTTTTGATTTTTTTTGGTGGAAATTTTGAAATTTTACTTCACAAAGATAACTTTTATGGATGTATGAATTCTTTTGATAAAGTTCATAGTGATACCAAAAATATTATAATCGGAGATTCTAGAATGGAATTTATTGTTGACGATAAAGAAATTCAAGTACCTTATAATATGGTTTTTATTGCAAAAAGTGGTAAAACATTAGAATGGTTTAGAGATAATGCCCTTCCAGAATTTAATGATAATGTAAAAGATAATAATTTCAAATATAATGTTGTTATTAATATGGGTGTTAATGATTTAAATTATGGATTAGACCCTGAGAACAGAGCAGATGAATATTATGATATATATGATGCTTTGGCTAAAAAATATCCGCAAATTAATTTTTATATTATGTCTATTAATCCTATAAGGTATAAATTATTGGAAAGAAATGAGCCTGGTAATGTTAGAACAAATGAAAAAATTGAAGATTTTAATAAGACTATTATTAAAAATATAAAAAATGATAATAAAAAAAATATACATTATTGCGATGCATATAATGATTTAAATTTTGATACGGATGATGGTCTTCATTATACTAGAGAGACAAATAAAAAAATCATCAAATATATTACTGATGATTGTATTAAATATTAGAAACTTAGGTTTCTTTTTTTAATATGGTGTAACAAATAATGAAACAATAAAGAATGCGATTATGGCTATTAACATTATCCAGACTATTATTTTTTGTACTTTACTATTCATACTTTCACCTCATTTTTAATTTTACTACATTTTTGATTTTTTTGGAATATTTTTAATCGATATCAATATAATTTGATAGAGGGATAAGATATGAAGAAAATACTTAATAATTTACGTACTAGGTTACACGTCAATAAAAATTTATTTGTTTTTTTAGTTGTTATGGTTATTGTCGGAGTTACAGCTGGGGCTTTTTTCTCATCGGTTTTAGGGACTGAGGATAAGCAACTTGTAACGGATTATTTAAACGATTTTTTTAACAATTCGCTTAACGATAATTTGGAGTATAATGTTTCAATTGTGAATACGCTTATATTTACTTTAGGTTTCTCACTTGTTTTATGGATTCTTGGAATATCGGTTATTGGTTTTGTTTTTATTATTGTTTTACTTTTTATAAAATCGTTTATTGTTGGTTTTTCGATTGGAAGTTTAATTATTAATTTTAAAGCAAAAGGGATATTACTTTCACTTGGTTATGTATTTCCTCATCATATCGTGAATTTGCTTATTTATATATTACTCAGTGCGTATGCTTTATGCGTTTCATTTAGAATAATCAGCGCTTTTACAGGAAAGAAAGAGCTGGATTTTAAAAACGTTATAAATAGGTATAGTTTTGTGTTAGTTTTTTCTTTAATTGTTTTAACTTTTACTAGTTTATACGAGGTATATTGTATGCCTGTTTTGATGAATTTTTTAGTTCAATTGGTAAATTAATGGCTGAAAAGTCATTTTTTTCTGTTATAATATATGTTAGAAATGAGGGACTGCCTATGAAAACTGTTGTTGTTGGAATAAGTGGCGGAGTTGATAGTAGTGTGGCTGCTATTTTACTTAAAAACCAGGGATATAATGTTATCGGTTTATTTATGAGAAATTGGGATAGTACATTAAACAATGATTTTTTGGGTAATCCTAATTTGAATAATAATATTTGTCCTCAGGAAGAGGATTATAATGATGCGGTTAAGGTTTGCAAAAAAATAGGTATTCCACTTCATAGAATTGATTTTGTAAAAGAATATTGGAATTATGTTTTTACTTATTTTTTAGATGAACTTAAAAAGGGTAGAACTCCAAATCCTGATGTTATGTGTAATAAGTACATTAAATTTGATATGTTTGCTAAAAAAGCAAGAGAACTTGGAGCCGATTATATTGCGACTGGTCATTATGCAAGAATGATTGATGGTAAACTTTATAAGGGAAAAGATCTAAATAAAGATCAAACTTATTTTTTATCACAAGTTTCTAAGGAACAGCTGAAAAACGTTTTATTCCCAGTGGGGGAGCTTGAAAAGAGCGAAGTTCGAAAGATTGCTCACGAATATGATTTGATTACGGCTGATAAAAAAGATTCAACAGGTATTTGTTTTATTGGTGAACGCAATTTTAAACATTTTTTGGAGAATTATTTACCAAATAATCCTGGTGACATAGTCGATATTGAAACAGAAAAAGTTTTAGGTAGACATGTTGGACTGATGTATTATACTATCGGTCAAAGAAGAGGTCTTAACATTGGTGGGACTAAGGACAGGCTGTTTGTCGTTAAGAAGGATTTAAACAAAAATGTTTTATATGTTGCATCTGGTGATGAAAGTAAATATTTGATAAGTTATACAGCAATTATTGAAGATGTAAATCTACTTGATGAATTACCAAGTGAATGTATGGCAAAGTTTAGATATAGACAAAAAGATAATAAGGTTTTTGTTACTAAACTAGAGGATGGTAATTTACTTGTAAAGTATCCTGATGGCGTAAGAGCTGTAACTCCAGGACAAGCTTGTGTATTTTATAATGGTGATGAATGTCTTGGTGGAGGAATAATTAAAGAAGTATTAGATATCAGAAATTAAGTAATTGCATATTTTATAGTTAAAGTATGTTATTGACGAAGATTTAAAATAATAGTAAACTATATATTATTATTTTAGGAGGTTTGATGTTAGATGTTTGGCGTAATTGCAGTTTTAATTCCTAGCGTAATTGGAATAAAGTTGTTTGATTATTTAAGAAAAGGACTTAGTTTAAAAAATACAATTTATTATTATTTGATGTTTTTGGGTATTTCTTGGATAATTTGTAGTTCATTTGGCAGTAGTTTGTTTGAAGTTAATAATAATTTATTTATAAAGCTTTGTAATGAACCGTTTTTATTTAGTGAATTTACGGGTCTTAACATTTTAATAAATGTTATTTTAGCTATACTGATAGAAGTTATAATCAGAAATATTAAAATTAATATAGTTACTGAAAAAATAGAGAAAAAGGTAAAACAAAGTGAAAAAAAGAAAACTAAGAAAACTAAGTAATGTTTTATTAATTATATTAATTAATATTATTTTCGTTTTATTATTTTTAACAAATTATGAAAATCAAGAATTTTCTGATATAACTTTTGAACAATTGCTTTTTACGCTTGTTACTTCAGAAGGAACAAGTACTGGTGTTGTCTTTGATGGCTTTGTTTATGTTGTTTTAAGATTACTTGTTGTAAATTTAATTATATTTATTTTGTATTTAGTATATAGAACTGTTTTTAAAGACAGAAATACTTACTTAAAGATTATTGCTCGCAAAAGAACATTAAGTTTTAGATTATTTCCGATTCATTTTATTTTAAAATTTATTGTGGTTTTAATATTTGCAGTTTGGTCTATCAATTATGCATATTATGGATTTGGGATTGATAAATATTTAAATACAAAGAAAAGCAATTTTATTAGAGATAATTATGTTGATGCGAGAAGTGTTTCGATAAAAGCTCCAGAACATAAGAAAAATTTAATATATATTTATGTAGAGTCATTAGAAACTTCTATGTTTTCTAATAAAAATGGGGGTAATTTTAATACTTCAATAATTCCTAATTTAGAAAGACTAGTTAGTGATAATATTAATTTTAGTGAAACTAATACGTTAGGTGGGGCAAAAATGGCT